>Ga0181858_1001765_pt1 | contig 10476 bp, 10 predicted proteins | sample NewIslPassag4_SG_FD_130749 | JGI IMG/M metagenome (GOLD analysis project Ga0181858, IMG submission 130749) | Feedstock adapted compost microbial communities from Newby Island compost facility, Milpitas, CA, USA - Passage 4_SG | ecosystem: Engineered > Solid waste > Feedstock > Composting ...
CAACCTGACACGTGAAGATGGTGAAGCCTTTTTTGCTGCCATTCAACATGTGCCCATACATACCGAGGTGAGCTTTTATCCCCTTGCTCAAGCCAATCAGGCACTGGCCGATCTGAAAGCCGGTCTTATCAAAGGCGCTGCAGTGTTGAGGATGGAATGAGTTTATTTTTTCTTTCTTTTTTCTGTCTTTTACGAGAATTTATATAGCTTTTCCTATAAAAAACAATTCAGACTATTGTATGTTATTGAGATCCTGATTAGATTTACAAAGAAATCTGCACATGAATGGAGTTTTAACCCCAATTGCATTTTATGTCTATATTTTCTAAATTATCTATTATTATTCCCGCGTACAATGAGGGCGATACCATTCATCTGATTTTAGATCGATTATCTGCAGTTCAATTGATAAATCATATTCAAAAAGAAATCATTATAGTAAACGATTGTTCCACCGACCTTACAGAAGAATCGGTCATGCGTTATATGCAGAGTCATCCAGAGCTTGATATTCATTATTTGAAACATGAGGTGAATCAAGGTAAGGGAGCAGCTATTCATACAGGTATTCGGCACGCGAGCGGTGAATACTTGATTATTCAGGACGCTGATTTGGAGTATGACCCCGAGGAATATAACTTGTTGATTAAACCTGTATTGAGAGGTAAAGCAGATGTGGTATATGGTTCCCGATTTTTAGGAGGATATTCTCATCGGGTGCTTTTCTTTTGGCATTCCATTGGAAATAAATTTTTGACATTTCTTACCAATATGTTTACCAATCTGAATCTCACCGATATGGAGACCTGTTATAAATTGTTTCGATCGGATATCATTAAGTCTATACCTCTTAAGGAAAAACGATTTGGTTTTGAACCTGAGGTTACCATTAAAATAGCGAAGATTCCTCATATTCGAATTTATGAGGTGGGAATTTCTTATTATGGAAGGACTTATCAAGAGGGGAAAAAGGTTCACTGGAAAGATGGGGTACGAGCTATATGGTGCATTTTGAAGTACAATTTTTGGTCGAAATGAAGAGGAAGCATGTTGTTCAATTGTCGAACATAGAGGATAAGACTCTATTTCAGTTTGCTAAAATGCCTCATTTTAATTATTGGCTATATGAACAGATTAAGCCCTATTGCTCAGGGCATATTTTAGAGCTGGGAAGTGGAATAGGTAATATTTCAAGGTATTTAATTGCCGATTTTTCCCGGGTTGCTTTATCTGATGTGAATAAGGAGTATATTCTTCATCTCAGAAATACATTTCATGATCATCCTCACGTTACCGGTATCTTTCCTTTAGATTTAAATCTAAATACCGACGAAATTTATTTTAAATTTCAAAATACTCGTTTCGACACAGTAGTAGCTACAAATGTTCTTGAGCATATACAGGATGATGATCATGCTATTCACATATGTAGATATCTTCTTGCTGAGTCTGGTAGGCTTATTATTCTTGTCCCAACATATCCTAGATTATTCAATCATATAGATCAGCGTCTTCATCATTTTCGCAGATATCGTTACCAGGATATCAGGCATTTGATAGATTCGCATGGTGGAAAAATAATAAAGCATTTTTATTTTAATGTAGCCGGGTTATTAGGATGGTGGGTTAATGGTACGCTATTACATAAACCGTATCTCTCGTCTTTATTGCTTGACATATATGAACGATTCATTCCGATGTTTAAATTGTTTGATAGATTATTATTCAATATGGTAGGTATATCTCTCATATGTGTTATCAGTTTTGATTAGATACTGAATATAATATTTTATATATGCATCCTTATATTAGAATGAATAGAAAAAAAGCATTAGAATATGCTTTTTATATAATTTCTTTTTTTTATTTTATTAATTGTCTCACCACACTACGGCTACATGTAGATACAGTCAGGTATTTTAGTATATTGAATTGTATTGAACATGGTTGTCCGTCCAACTCGTATGCTGCACACGATTATTTACCTTACGGTTATACGATTATGTTATTTATCTTAGATAAATTACACATACTATATTCATTCAACATCGTATTTTTGAATGGTATATATTTATTTGCAGGTCTATATTTTATTACTCAAATATTCGAATTTCCGCGTTGTGCGTTATATTTATATTTTTTACTTGTACTTCTCAATTGGACTATAATTAAGTTTTTTCTTCATCCCTTATCTGAAATGCAATACTTTTTTTTCTCGTCCGGTGGGTTATACTTCTTTCACAAGTATTTAAACCATAAAAAAATAAAATTTATTTTTTACTCTTTTATATTTTCTCTTTTAGCTTTTCTTACCAGAACAATCGGCTTTACATTGGTTATATCATTGCTGTTTTCTTTTCTTTATTATAATAGAGTATTTATTATATATCATTTTAAAAAATATAGAATATATATGGTAATTTTTGCTCTTTTATTGTTATCCATTTTTTGGTTTGCCAAGTTATTTGGGTTATTGCATTATTCTGGTGTATTTGAGAATCAATTTAATCACGGTATTGCTTTCTATCAGCCAATTTTATGGCATTTTCATGAGCTGGGTGAGATTTTTTCAAATCTTACTTCAGACAAAATTTATCATTTTTTAAAATTAAATATTGTTCATTTATTTTTTGACTTGACCGGAGTTTTATCCCTTATATTTATTTTTTATCTTATCTTCAGGTTTAAAGATATTCATTCTCTATCTGTTTTATCCTATTGTGTATTATATTCTGTAGTTATTCTTTTATGGCCTTTTTATGATCCCAGGTTCTGGGTTCCCATATTTCCTATTTTTATCGCTGTTATTTTATTTAATATTAGTAGAATGCTTATTCTCAAATATCTTCGCAAATACATTTATGTTTATGTTTGTACATATGCCTTTTTGGGATTATCTGCTATTTTATATTCTACTTATTTAACTCTGAATCATGAAGCATTAGCAAAACAGCAAGCTAATGGAGTTTATCGGAATGAATATGAGATGTACTTTTATGGTAAAACTCTCTCAGACTCAGCAAAGTATATTAATCCTGATATTGTATTCTATCTTAAGAAGTATAATTAAAAGTTTATTTTAACTTGTATATGATAAATTGATTGTTTTCATTTATGATATAGTAGAAGCGATTAAGTAAATTCCTTACCTCATATTCCACTCCAATGTTACTAACCTTTTCTCTGTAAAAATAACTACTCTTCAACATTACAATATACTCTGGTTTCTCACTGTATAAAGTGAATATAAAATTATCCCATTGCTTTTGTAGATATAAAGGAAAGTTACCTTTCCATTGCATCTCTGTAAAATGAACTTCTTGTAAATATTTTGTCGCTGGGTTTACACCTAATTTCAAAAGTATATTAGCACCTCCAACAACATCGAATATCTGTATTTTTTCATCTTTTCTTATTCCATTTTTACGTAATATTTTTATGATCTCTTTTTCTGTTTCTTTCTCTTTTGTTATGTAACTATTATAATTTATTTCGCTGTTTTTTTTATATATTGTTAAAATTGTGTACATACATATTATAGACATTGATATCATTAAATATATAGTACCAGATAATTTTGTTTTTAAATTCTCTTCTTTTAATGTTGTTGATATAATAATACCAGCATATATTGCAAAAAAATAATATCCTGGATATAATCTATATTTATTCTCGGCCTGACCTTTAATGACGAAATTGAATAAAAAGAATAATACCCCAACAAATAATAGCAAATAGGTTGTTTCTCTCTTTTTATCTTGTTTAAATAGATTATCATATACAATTGGAAGGATTATTAGTGATCCTGCTATAAGAATATCTAATGGGGATTTCCATATGCTATATATTAACTTAAATGTTGAACTTATAGACCCATTTTGGTAAATAGGCAAATAGTTTACACATATATTAACAAAATCATTTATTCCACCGTTTTTATAAAGCCAGTATGTAAATATGCCTGGAAATATACATACACCTATTGTTAGTAGTATGCTATCCATAATTATTTTATTGTTTCCTTTTTTCTTTATCAATAATATTAGAACTATAAGAAAGTATAAGATATAACTTGTCGGCTTTATAAATCCTGCATATCCTATAAAAATTCCTGCTATAAATAGATTTATGTTTTTGCTTTTTTTTATGTATTGTATTATAAAATATAAGGATAATCCAACAAATCCTGTCATAAAGTAATCTCTTTCCCCCATATTAGCTTCACCGCCAGCTAAATGTATCCCTGAAAACACAGCTATAAATGTAAAAACAGCGACTGATCCATATTCTTTTAAAATCAGACCTCCGGATAGAAGGATAATGAACAAGAATATTAGGTCTGTTATTCTAAATCCAATTGAATTTAATCCAAATATTTTGATTGTAATGATATGTATCCAATAGGTACCAGGTAGATTCATATCAAATATCTCCTTGTATGGGGTTACTCCATTTAGAATTTTATATGCTATATATTGGAAAATAGGACTATCTAGTATTGGATGCCATTCAATTGACTTGTATAATAAAATTATTGTCGGAATTGAAAATATAATAATGATATATAGATATATAGTTTTGACTTTACTATTGATGCTTTCTTCTGAAATTCTAATATTCATATAATTTTACTTGACAGCATATATTATTTACCTTTTATATTATCTACAGCCCTTAAAACATTTTCTAAAGGCACTCCGATTAATTCTTCTATTTTTAATTTAGATACATTTAAATCACGTTGTAATGTTAATTTGTTGTTTAATTCCCCATTATAGGTTTGAAGTGCTTTATTATATTCATCTATGCTGATTTGCCCATTTCTGAATTTTTGTTCGGCTTGAAGATATACATTATATAGGTTTTCCACCAATGTATTTTCAGTGCTTAGCTGTTGCTTGTACATTAAATAATCCTGATAAGCAGTCAATACTTCCGTTTTAACTTGCTGCATTTTGAGTATTTTTTGTTCTTCGGCTATAGCAACTGCTTTTTTGGCAGCTCTTACTTTGTGCGCATGTGTTGTAAAAATCCCGAATGGGATTGATCCCCCAAAGTTATACCGAGGATAGTATGGATAATACCCGCCTGTTTTAGGCGGCGGATTTATTGAATATTCATTAATGTTTCCGCTTAATACGATATTATTCCACCATTCGCTCCTTGCAAGTTTAAGCTGTTCTTCAGCTTCTTCTACTTGATATTGTGATGCTTTTATATCAGCATTTTCTAACGCCAATAATACAAGTTGTTTAGCTAATGGATCATCATCCGGAACATATATTCCTTGTATTAGTTTCGATGTATTTCCTTTTATATTTTGAGAATTTGTTTGTCCTTTCGATTGATTTATGGTTAGAATAAGAAGTGTTGCAGTCAATGCATACATAATGTTTTTTTTCTTCTTCATTTTTATATATTTTTAGATGTTAAACTATTTATTTTTATCATAGCTGCTAGTATTCCATTGTAAATAAAACTTATGCTGAAATTGCCCACCGCCCCCTGTGAATAATCTGATATATACCAGGCAAACAAAGTAGATGCAATTCCTGCATATATGATCTTTATATCTTTATTTTTCTGATTATAATATTGATGTATCGCATATTTTAAAACAATAAAATAAACGAATAGTTGCAATAAAAATCCAATCCACCCGATTTCCAATGCATTCATAACAAACACCCCATCTGGTGGAAACCCGGCCAATTCATGAGAAGGATATAACTGTAAACCAGATACTCCAGTCGTCTTTATTCCCCCGCCTATGGGATGATGATGCATATAATATTGCTTCGATTTCCGATTATGTTCTCTTACAAGCATGGATGGGTTTGAATTGAATCGAAATGCGCTTCTTAGTCGAGCGGTTACTCCATTATGTACGGGCGAGAAAAAAAATATAATTCCGATTAAAAATACTGTGCCTAATAGTATAAGTGTTTTTTTATTTTGAATTGTCAATAATCCCATAAATCCTAATCCGACTGGTAGAATGGCGGTTGCCATCCTTGTGCCTGAATATGCCATTCCCAATAGCATGATGATGATAAATATCCCCAGTAAAATTTTTTTCCTTAATTGAATGCTGGATAATAATAAGGCAATACAAAATATTGTGCTACCTGACATGAATATTCCAAATGCTGGTGAATCGGATAATGTGGAATATTTTCTGATAAATCCATTTTGGAACATGATGGCGTATGCTGCTGGGTCGTTTATAATTTGCCTGTATTCCCATGGTGCAATTCCAATCCATTGCTGAATACATCCATATAATCCAATAATGAATGCAAGAATAACCCAGAATTTTAGAAATGATATAATAGATCCCATTGAATTCATTACATATAATCCTGAAAGAAAGAACAGAAGGTTTGTTACGTATTGAGGGAATACGATTGCCCATCCTATGGGTGGCTGTGCATATGGGTTAAATACTTCAATTAGATTATATGTTATTATGATTAATAGACTTATCGTTATCGGATTCTTTACGTCATTCCATAGTTTTTCCTGTTTGATGATTTTTCTGAGTAATATTCCAGTGAATAAAGTTATAATTAAAATTTCTCCCCCTATGCTAACGGGTATGTAAGCTGGATATAATAATCTTTTGATGAAATATATAATTGCTCCATAAAGGATACATAAATAATATGCTAATTTAGGAGCGGCTATGCAAATCAGGATTAATATAATACTGATTAAGCTGATAAGTGCTATGCTTCCGTATTTAATGGATTCTGCGTAAGTATATGCAATTATTATTCCTAAAATTACTAAAAGAGAATTCAGAGGTATGAGAATGCTTGATATAGAGATTTTTGATTTCATTACAAATATGTAATCTATTCTACAGAAATTCAATTTTGATAAAAAGAAACAATAATGATGCAATAATAAATAATGTCATTATTAATTCGAGTATTCTATTGTTGTTATACATATTTTCTTTCATGTTTCAACCTTCTCTTTATTTATTTTTTTCGTAATATCCTGTGCCACTAACGTATTGATGTTTTTTTCGTATATCAGTGTTTTATTTATTCTTTCTTTGTTTAATACAAACAAATACCATCCCCCGTTTCGTACAATGATATTGTAAATGATGATGCTCATTATTATAGCGACAGGGAGGTTTATCATTAATAAAACTATCGTATTGTCTATTCCTAAAATATTTGATAATAGTAATCTTAATGCAAATGCAATGCTTACATGTAATATATATATGTATAATGAATGAAATCCCACTATTTTTATAAATCTGAGTTTATCAATATTTCCTAGCTTAAAACATATATTTAGCATGAATGCACATCCAATTAAGGCAACCACAGAAAAAAGAAATATTTTTGTGTATTCAATCTCTTCATGATGTAAAAAATACCATTGTGATATAACAAAGAATGGAAGTAAAATAAAAAATAGCGTATTTGAAGAATATATTCTGTAATACTTTTTATTTAATAAATATTTTGACACCAGGTCTCCTAATGCAAAATAAGGGTAGAAATAAAGTAGGTCTCGTATAGGTCCATGATTAAATATTGTAGATAAGTAATAAAATACTATTCCTATGACTAATTGTATCCATCCATTTAGTCTGGCTTTAGATTTCAGTATGATGTAAACAACTGATACATTAAATAATGCAAATAAATACCACATCTGGTCAAGTGCATCGGGGTTAGTTAGGATGTATGTGTATGATTTGAATGTCCGATCGGCATTCGTGTATTTTGAAAATATAATCTGAAGGGTGATCTGGATGATGCACCAAAGTAGATATGGATATAAGAGTGTTTCCCATTTGATTTTAATCAATTTAATCCATCCTCTTTTACTTAAGCTATGGGAAATAAACACCCCAGATAAAATAAAAAATAACGGCATCCTGAAGCTGAAAAACATTTCATTAGCCTTAAGTAATGATATATGTATGGGCAATCCTGCCCGCTCAAATCCAATTAAAATGTGTCGATAGGCAACAAGGATTAATGCAATTCCTTTTGCATAGTCGACCCAGGCAAGCCGACTTTTAGTTGCATTTGATGTATTAAAAAAATACTCTAACCAGAATTGCATATTTTTTCTCATCCTTATCTATCTATGTTTTCAAATTCCACTTTGTTTAAGATGGCACCATTGAATTTTCCATTTAAACTTTTTAAATAGTTAATTCCCTCCTGATCGTTTTGCCTGATTACTGTTTCTGAAGAAAATACTGCAATAATACCGTCTACATAATCTACCATCTCTTTTGTATCTGTGTATTCATTCATAGGAGCAGCCTCTAAAAATATGTAATCATACCAGTCCAGAAAATCTCTTAAATGATCCAACACATTTCCTTTCGGTAGAATCTCAGCAGGGGTATAATCCCCCCCCCCTCACATCCTATTACATCGACAAGTGGTATAGAGGTATGTGTAATGATTTTTTCTAACTCTTCATGTGTAATTCTAATGTTCTTTGTGCAGAAATCTTCTAATGTAGGCTTGGCTTTTGTTAAGATCGTTAAGTCATTATTACAAAAATTTGTGTCAATCATTAATACTTTTTTACTACTAAGACTGAAGCTATAGGCTAATGCCTGAATCAGCGTGGTTTTCCCTTGCCCTGCTTCTGTGCTAGTGAACAAAATGATTCTGTTTCCTGACTTTTCTATTTGATGCCTTATTTTTCTTATTAACTCTCGAATAGTGTTTTGTCGTTTCTCTGATTTAGGTGATGCTTGTGCAAGGAGATCCCATATTTTATATTTTTTTAGATTTACTTTGTTTACAGGACTTAATATAGGTAATCCTGTTTGCTTTGTGAAAAACGATGGCGTTTTAATGGATAAATCAATATATTCGAGAAAAACAATTACAAATACACTCAACATAACTGCTGTTATGCCGGAGAACCCCATAATGATGAAACGATGAGATGGCAGAGGATCCACCGCAGGCTGAGCTATGAGTATCTGTTTAAATCCTGCATCCTGTGATGATTGATTTAATGCATTATTGTATTTTTCCTGTGCATTTAAATAATCTGCTCTTGCCCGATCTATTTCTTTCTGTAGGGCATCGATAATAATACTTCTGCTGGCTGATGATCGGATATTTGCTGATAGTGTTCGGATGGAATTTTGCAGATTTTGTATATCTGCTTCATCAGATTGAATTTCTACCTGCAGATCTGATTGTTTTTGAATCAATGTAGCTTTTGATGGCAAATCACTGAGTGAATTCTGTGCATTTTGTGTGAGTTTATCCTGGAGTTGTTTTCTTAATGATGCAATTCTATTAGCCAATTCGGGTGAAGGATTATTATCATATTGTGCTTGTAGATCACTGATTTGCTTGTTGAGCTGGATAATCGAGGTGTTGTTTTCAAATATTGTTTTTTGTAGTTGATCATATTGTGCAATTTGCCTCTCAACCTCTTTTAAAGCAATCTGGGCATTGTTTAAATCGCTTTGTTTTTGTTGGAGTTTAGTTTGATAGTCCTGAATCAAGGATACGTTGGCATCGGCAACGGCTGCATCTCCTCCACGTAACACTTGATTTAATCGGTTTTGTTGTGAATCAAGGAATGCCTTTTTTTGTGCAACCAGTGTATCCAGGAGTTGTATATTCTCTGCTGATCGTTGTACCAGATAACTGGTATAGAATCGATTAAATTCCCTGCAAAGATTATTGGCAATGAATGCAGAAAGCAATGGATTTTCTGTTGTGCAGTCGATATCGATATAATCCGTTTGCCCCAGGCGATACACGCTGATGTTTTTTAGTAACGATTCTTCATCGTATTGATATAGTTTCAATAATTCAATGAGCTTTCTTTCGGTGCTATCGTATGAGGATAGCATTTTCATTTGTTGCATTTTTTGAGAAAAGATCCGAATAGCTTCCGTTTTCGGCACCTGGTTGAAAATTTGTCGAAGTTCATCTTCATTAGGCGTACGGAAGGGTTCCTGTGTTGGATTCAGGTCGTGAAGAATTAAGCTATAAGATAGGAGGCTGATAACCTGCGGTGAAGTGAAGGTTTTGACAATATTATCAAATTTCAGGTTGATCGTATAAATATCGAACCCCTGATCATTGCCCAGGCCCACCTGGTCGTTCATGGTAAACCCGGTGGCAATTTCTGCCTTTGAAAAGTATTTCTTTTTTTCGTGCAGGGTAAAGAAATAGGCAGCCAGAACCGCCACTAGAAATATAGTGAGAATCAGCCATTTGCGTTTCCATACTGCCTGGATGAAATATACAATGTCCATTGCAGAGTATTTTATGTAAGATAATGAAAAATCCGGTCACTGGATGCCCAGCGACCGGATGGGGAGCAGTCTATCTCCGGATCAGCTTCAGGGTTTGGTCGTGTTGTCCGGATTGCGACTGAATGTTGAGGAGATACATGCCGTCAGATAGTTGTTTCCCAGACAGATTCAAGCGGATATCATTCATGCCCTGGGGC
>Ga0181858_1001766_pt1 | contig 10474 bp, 4 predicted proteins | sample NewIslPassag4_SG_FD_130749 | JGI IMG/M metagenome (GOLD analysis project Ga0181858, IMG submission 130749) | Feedstock adapted compost microbial communities from Newby Island compost facility, Milpitas, CA, USA - Passage 4_SG | ecosystem: Engineered > Solid waste > Feedstock > Composting ...
ACTTCCGGGTTGATCGCAGTGACGGCGATGCCGGCGGGCTTTTTGGCGATCACCTGCTCCAGCACGACCACTTCCTCATGGGCATCGTATTGGGTCGCCCCGCGGAACTCCACGGACACGTTCAGGTTCAGCGCCGCGTCCTCGAACCCTTTCATGATGCCGCGCCAGTAGTCGAGTTCGGACTGAAACATGACCATGACGTAGACTTCCTGAATGTCGCCCGCCAGGCCGACCGGGCCTTCCTCCAGGTCCCGGCTCTGCCCCCTCAACCCGTAATACCAAAAAAACAGCAGAAACAGCATCACGAACAAACCGTACACGCCGATGAGCAGCGATCTTCTCACCGCTCTCATCCCTTTCCCCCGTTTTGTTTATGGGCGATTGATGATCCTCCGGCTACTTTCATCATAAATGGACCGCTTTCCTTGCGTCTTTTAAAAAATTTGATCTTTTTTTCGATTATTTTACCTCGGGACCGGCCTGTGAGAGCATCCCAAAAATTTTGGCCGCCCCTCACCGGGACAGCCTCAATCTCCAGAAGGCAAACTTCACTCAAATCCAAAATTGTCGACTTTTAGAGTTCTGCTGTTTTCCGAAAGAACACGCACAATATCTTGAGGCAGACCGTCCGCCGCAGATGCGTTCAGTTCCAGCGATACCTCCACTTTGCACCCGTCCACGGATAGAAGATGGCTGATCACTTCTTCCACCAACCGCTGGACATCACGGTTGATGCGTGTGGTATCCAGCCTGGCCGACAGATAAAAGCGCGTATGCTTGGGCTCCTGAGGCTGTGGTACAACGGGAGTCGGAACGGCGGTAACCGACCCGGGTTCGTGCGGCGGGTCATGGATCACTCCGCCGGAAACGGCAGTCTCGTCATATGCCGTCGGCCTAGAACCTCCGGGCGGATGGATTTGTGTCTCCGCCAGCTGTTTGAGAGCTGGAACCAACTTCACCAAATAGTAAGATCCGTCTACGTGCAAAACATTCTGGTTATATTTCAAATCCAGATACCGGTTCTCCCCGATCCCTGCGGCCAACGCAAAGTATTCCGTAGAATTGACGCCCTGACGGATGGTTTCTTCCAACACCCCATAGTTGGCTAGCCTCGGCAAATAGCAATAGGTGCAAAGCTGCTCCCAAAGCTTCTTGATTTGGATATGATCGTCATCTTTCCAGAGCAGCCGATCCAATTCCATGAGCAGCAACGCCGGTGCCCACCGGGTGATCAGCCATTCGTTCTGGATCATTTTGCGGGCCGCCTTCGTGACAATGCCGTCTTCGCCGCCGCTGATGCGAATCCGTTCCCAGACAATGGTTTTGATGTCGACATTTCGGTCAATATTCGGCACCAGCAGCCAGCAATACGCTTCCTTGATCCGCAAATCGACCGTTTCATCGCTTCGTTTCAAGTGGCTTTCCGTTTCCCGGTTTTGCGCCGCGTCGAGGTTCAGAATTTCACTATCCTTCTTGATGGACTGCCAGGCAAGAAAACGCCGGACTTCCTGCTTGAGAGACGAAACAAGGTCATTATCCGGGGCGATGAAAGCAAGCATGTTGCGGTAGATGCGCGGCGAAGAGCCCCGATTGTTCAGAATCTGTTCCGCTGTTTGTATGGCCCGGTTTTTATCGTCGGTCGAAGCCGACCGATAGGTATCGTCAGGGCGCAGGATCACCAGCCGAACAGACTGTTCGTCGGGTACGTCAAGGGAAGAACCCGGACAAACATGCACGCCCGAAAACGGTTCTTCCTTGCGGAGTTTTCTTAGGCGCTGTTCGATTTCGTATTCTACATCCGCCTCGGAAAATTGCATAGCGCGGTCTTCCATCGTTTTGCGCAGCGTCGGGCGGGTGTCATACCAATAGCGGTTGTTGGCCGGATTCATGTACAGATAGGAGAGGGAATTTTGAAGCGTGGCCAGTGCATCGTTGAAGTCTGCAATGTTTTCGCCCGGCTGCACGACGCCAAGCCGAATCCGCGATGCCTCGATTCCCCGGACATGCTGAGCGCGGACGGTGGGAGCGCTCCCGAGCATGATCGCCCGCGCCACCCTACGAGCGGCAAGCTTTTTACCGAAACGGGGGATGGCTTGGTCCTTTTGATAGGGAATCGACTTTTTCCCGTCGATCTCACGGTCAATCAGGGCGTTCCAGCCTTCCGGCAGATGCCGGGTCAGTTCTTCACGCACGCTTGGCACGTCAAGCGGAATGGACCCTGGCATGATGAGCAGGCTCTGGTCGTTGGCCATCCACAGCTCGTGAATGACCGCGGCCATGAGACGCAAAACGCCCCGTGTCCGCTGGAACCTTTCCAAAGTGGCCCAGTCTTCGTACAGGCGGTCGAACACTTCCGGATGGATCGGATAGCAGGCAATCAGTCGTTGCTTGTACTCGACTTCTTTGGCTTCAATCGGGAAATCCGCAGAATTTTCGTAATACATCTGGCTGAACTTTTCACACACCCGGTCGCGGCTTTCCGGGTCCTTGCAATCCAGGAACAGCCGGCGGCGCACCACCTCGAACCCTTCGTGGGCCGCGACCGGTTTCCAGATCGACTCCATCCGCCCGAAGGTGTGTTCGATCGTCTCCAGCACGATTTGCCCGGCTTCACCACCGATTTCGATTTCCGATTCCGGCAGGGAGGCGACGACCAGGCTGTTTTTGCTCGCTCTTGCGGCTTCCGTGAGCTCTTGAATAAAGGTAACGAGTTTATCGAAGGTGCCTGCGGGCAAATCGGTGGTCCCATAAATTTTCTTTCCATAAGCCACAAGCTCGTCGATCAGCACCATGCAGGGCCCACAGGCGTCAAAGAGATTTTTCAGCGTTTCCGAACCGGGCGGTACGCCCTTTTTGTCCGCTTCCCTGACGTAGTCATACAATTCGGGATTCTCGGCGGAAATCGCTAGTTGTGCGGCCATTTCGCCCCACAGGGTGTGAATGGTAATGCCGGGATAATGATTCGGCCGGCGGACCTTTGTGGGATCAAGGGCCGTTCCAACCAGCACAGCCACGTTTACTTTCGGAACTTGAGACAAGCCCGCCCTGGCGAGGATAGGTTTTACGGACGGGATTTTTTCGAGAGGTGCCTTTCCCCGCAGAAGATGATATAACGCCAGCATGCTGTGCGTTTTCCCGCCGCCAAATGCGGTTTTCAACTGGATGACGGGTTCTCCGTCCTGGCCGCTCACCCGTTTAAGCGCTTGCACGAGGAGACCCGTCATCCCTTCCGTAATGTAGGTTCTGGCGAAAAATTCCACCGGGTCCTGATATTCGAAAGCCCCTTCCCCGCGCGCCACCTGCGCCAGGTCGGCGGCGAATTCCGCCTTTCTGTAGCGCCCCTGCGCCACATCAGGGTGAGGTTCGATGACTTCCCGCCAGCTGGGAAGACCTTTGACAGGCGTGTCTGCAAGAATGCCGGAGGATTTGGATTTTTTCCCTGTCGGCGTTCCGTTTACTTCTACCACCGTAGTGGAACCATTGGCTGAACCATAACGAAACTCGCGCAGAATGGAGCGGATTTCCTCCGTGCTTTGCATGTCGATTTGCTCACACAGACGGGACATCGTGTCCAGCGCCCGCCATGTATCATCGTCGCTAAAATCATTGCCGCCAATGTGCGCCAGTTTGTTGCGAACGCCCATCAGTTCTTTCGCCCATGTACGGTGATCGATGGACAACTTTTTACGGAACACTTGATTCCAATGGATGTCAAAAAGGATCAGGCACCGCTGGATGTCCAGCGAATCCACCAGCTCGGGCCAAGAACCGGTTACGGGAAGATTTCTTTTTTGATCCTCGTACAGCTTGTCCAATACCCCCAATTTCCACCATTGGGGGCCAAATTCAATTTGCAGCTCCCTGGCGATATACGGCGCGAGAGCGTTCAGCAAATGGCGGAAACCCTGTGAGACAAGTAAATGATTTTCTGCCATTTCGACCTCTCCTCTGGTCATTGGTCGTCATTCTCAAATATGGACAGCTGTTCCGGTTGCATGCGGCGCAACTCAGCCGCTTTGGCCTGAATGTCCGGCCAAGCTATGACGAGAGAGTTATAAGCATAGGCTTCCTGTGCCCAACCTTTGCGCTCTGCGATGGTGTACAACCGGTATGCAAGCGCTTTTGCTTGCTCTGCGTTTGAACCGACAAGATTAGCAACAATCGTTGCACAGGATTCTACGCCGCCTTTCTCCAATGCCCGCGTAAGCTGCTGGGTTAATAACCAAACGATTGGTTCGGCCGGATTCACTGTTTCGGGGATTTCCTCCCGTGTCAGCAAACGTACAATACCTTTTTGTGCGTACACAACACCTCGTCCGGCTAATCTATCCACTGAGGTGTTTTTAGCACGGGCCAGTACGTCGGCTTCGCCAAATTTGACATCGTTGTACGCAAATTGTGAATAAAGCTCTGTGCAAAAACGGCTGTCTCGGTCCAACTCTCCTTCCTGCTCACTTAGATAAAGATCGAGCTCCTGATTGATGAGTTGCAAGGCAGTTCGCACACTCATAGGCGATCCGTCTGCTTCCAGCACTTTTGAATAGCGCGAATAGACAGCCATCCCCGGTCCGATAGCTGACTGGGCCAAATCAACAGGTGCGATGTTAGCTCGCTGCAACTCGGCAAGTGCAGGTTTTAATTCACGTTTAAGAGCATTGATAAAATCACGACGAGTACAAACTGGGGCACCATCTGGTCTTTTACGACAGACCAAAACGATAGAGGAAGCGAGGGCATTGGTACCCATGGCAGATGATCTCGCGCTTAATTCGGTCCTTATTGGCCATGTTCCAGTAATAGTAAAACCAGATTGTGTAACGGCCGAAAGAATTGTTTCCCAGCCAGTTGAAGATGTTTGTCGGCTTTCACCTTTATCTTCCGATTCACTTTGCTTAAACGCATAATAAATAGTTACTGGTATATCTTCTCGAGAATACATATAAACTTGTCTGAAGGATTTAAGCATACCTTCTTCGAAAAAATTGCGTGCCTTCTCTAAATCTCCATCAAAGCGATATGGATTTGCAACGAGTTCATCCGTCTTAGGAACCAACATAGTTCTAAATAATTCTGGATAAATGTCTCTCAAAGAATGACGCATCCAAACATAGAAGAAATCCGACAAATCAGCATAAACTATATTGTCGTAATAAGGCGGATCAGTTGAGATCATAATATTACGCAAACCAATATCTTTTTGAGCATCAAACTGTAAGACTGTTGCATATTTTTGTGCAGGGAAATCTTGAACACATTTCACAACCCATTCTAACATATTATTCCAGCTTCCGGATGAGTTGCTGAATATATTTGCCTCTGCAAAGCCCCAAACCATAGGAATAGCTTGTCTCGCAAAAGTGTGCCCTATCTTCTCTCCTGAGCTATTCCAGGAACACAAAGCAGAATTATAATCCGCGACTTTATTAATAACAAAACTTAAATATACTCCAACTGCTTGCCCGTAAGCTTTGGCTCCTTTTCCACCTTGAGATAGAGGCGTATTGTCATTAGACATGCCGGCAGAAATTGCGTCCTCTTCAACCTTCTTCTGTACTTCCTGCACTAAATTGCTGAACGTAGTGAGTGCAACAAGTTGTCGATTTGAGAAAAGTTTGTCGAATGAGTCCAATCCATAATTTACGCACCAAATATTTCTAGGATCGTACGATAACGGTTCTGTCGGACAATTATCTGGTTTGTCAGTAATCGCGGCTTGGATATGGTCCTCGCTAGGGGGTAGATATATTCTTCCATTAGTTCCTTCAGCCACAATAGCTAATAGTGAAGCACCTAACCTATTATTTAGAGCTTCTTGTTTGATATAAGTATCGATGACTGTTTCGCCGCACATTAAACATTTAAATTTAGCGCCACGTCCAACTTTTGGTGATTCTGGAATGTTAGTGGAACCAGTTTTAGTTTTATATTTTATTTTTTTATTTTTATAATCCAACTCCGGTTCTACCCAGGCCTCTTTACCTTTCTTTTTTGAGAGTACAAAACTGTTCATAAGCGGCATTTCACAACCGCACGCTGGATTAGGACATTTGACAGTTCTTGCCCAAATCCAAGCTATTACATTCGCTTCATCGCCGCCCAATTCCTTAGGCAACTTCACCTTCGGATACAAATGACCAATACGTTTAAACGCCTCTTGTTTTAACCATTCGCCATAATAGCGAACATCTTCTGCAAGTCCCTGCGCACCTATCCATCCGTCATGAAGTGAATTCGTCCTCGCATCAGGATTTACAGGGGGAAGCCCAGCGAATCGAGGCGGAATCTCAATCATCGCTTTGTTAATCATAACAGCAACGGGATTCAAATCACATGCATGCACGTCAAGTCCGAGTCGTTGAGCTTCCAATGGAATTGAACCCCCACCTGCAAACGGATCAAGCAATGGCGGGGGATTTCCCTCAGTCGATTTTAAAATCTCTTCCCTAGCTACGTTCAAAATTTCATTATTGTTAGAGTTTTCCCATTTCACCAGCTCCTCGATAATGCCAAACAATCACTTTCGTTCTGCTGCTTGTGCTTCCTCCGTAGGATAAAGTTCTGGATGTGACGAAGGGTCATCCACCAACGAAGCAAATATAACAGCTCGTGCAGTCGCAAGTGGCTTACGAGACCACCAGAGGTGAAGTGTCGACGGATGACCGTGGCGAATTGTCTTTTCCCGTGATGAATAAAAGTTAATTACTTCGAGCGGTAAAGCAACTTCAATCAGTTTCTTCTTGTACGTCATTCACTCAACACTCCCATTTTCTGCAGCAGGATTTCGGATGATTCCATCAGACTGGAGATGCTATAATTAACGCTTGTCGCTCCAAAGTCGGGAGCCGATTTGAACGGTCGTTTCAGATAGACGGTATTGGTTTCGTTCCCGTCTACTTCCACAATGGCAAGTATATATTCTTCCGGTGAATTAAGTGCTATTGAAATTTCATTCCTGGTGACCGTCACTGTCGTAGCGCCTTTGGCTCGTCCCTTAACTTCCAAGAATCGGAGACCGGAAGATCGTCTCCCGTTCTCCTCCGAGATGTACGACTCGATGTCGTAGCCGCGTTTTTCGTCGCTTACATCACGGGGAATGTATCCCAACGACTTCTCGATGTCCATCACCGCTTTTATGGCGGCTTTCTCGATGGACTTACGGTCACTTTCACCGAAAAAGCCTGGCGTGACCTGACCCATTAGCTGTTGCAACAATCCGCGTGGAATTACCAAGGCGCCGCCCACGACCACCGGAGGCAAAGCGGCAATCATTTTTTCCGCCTCTAGTTCGGCCTCTCTCTTCTTCAAACGCGCATGCAACTCTTCCGCCCGTCGGGCAGCCTGTTGCGAATTGAGCTGAGCGTTGGGTTTTCCCGCCGCTTCTTTCTTTTTTAATTCTGCCGCCTGGTAATCCCAATACTGGATGGCCGCGGTCAACCGTTCCCGAACCGCCTTGGCAATCTTTTCAATCATCCGCAGCCTATAATCCTTGACACGTTCATAGTGCGGAGGAATCAAATTGCCAATCGCATATTCGATTGCCCTATCCTCGACACCTGCCTGCAACCATGGTTGCCCTTGCAGGTACTCTTGAATTCTTTCCTGTTCCTCGTCCGTCGCCGACCGATAATCAAGATAGGGAGCGTAGCCTGCATTGACCGTCGTTCCGTTTTCCTTGATCTCAACGAAATGTACGTGCTTGGAAATGATCCGTTTTTGCCCGTTGGGCTGAACGACGCCGTCCTGGATGGAACTTTCGATGTAAAAGAGCAGCCTCGCATCCGTGCCTTCGTCCTGTTCATCAATGAAGATGGTCCCGCGCTTGAACGAATCCCGGAAGCGTTCCAAAAGGAGATCGATCGTGGCTTCAAGCAGTGGATGGCCCGGGCAGATCCAGTCGGCGGGAACACGACCCGGCACGTTGCGAAAGTCTCGGTCAAAACATACCCTTTCGTAACGATGCAAAAGCGGCACGCCGTAACCCGTAATGATGTCCCGGTTTCGAATTTCATAAGGGACAAAAGAGATTTCATACCGCCCTTTTTCCCGGGGGTGGATTCGGCCGCCAACCCTGCGGAATGCTTCAACGAAGAACGCCTCAATAAAATACGGCTGCAGCTTGCGGGTTTCCATCCGCTCCATTTCCTTGCGGATTTCCGTAACCCGGCGGACATCCAGGACATCGCTGCACAAGGCACGTTGTTCCAACAACTCTTTAAGCTTTTCGCGGTCAAGCGAATGTTCGACTTCCCGGAAAAGACGCGCGCGTACCTCCGGGTTGTCCCCGTATCTGATCGCCTCCACGAGGAGATCACGCAGCGGACGATTGTTGAAGGTCACCTTTCCGAGAATGTCGAACACCTTGCCGCCCAGTGCCTTGCGTTCTTCCTCCAACTTGTCCAGCAGTCGTTTGTAGACCTTGCCTTCCTGCGTGTCCTCGGAAACGAGATTCCACAGATGGCAAACCTCGGTCTGGCCGATCCGGTGGATGCGCCCGAAACGCTGCTCTAGCCGGTTGGGATTCCACGGCAGGTCATAGTTGATCATGAGATGCGCGCGCTGCAGGTTGATCCCTTCACCCGCGGCATCCGTCGCGATGAGAATGCGGACTTCCTTGTTCTGCCGGAATTCCTCCTCCGCCTTGCGCCGCTCGTCACGCCGCATGCCGCCGTGGATCGTCACGACCGCCTCATGACCAAGAAGCGAACTGATTTTACTGGCCAAATAACGCAAGGTATCCCGATGTTCGGTGAAAATGATCAGCTTTTCGTGACGGCCGTCAGTTCCAAACAGGGACATGCGGTCCTGAAGCAGCGAAGACAGCTCTTCCCATTTACGGTCCACACCGCTGACCCGGACCTCGTTGGCCATCCGTTCCAGCCGTTCAAGAACGGCAATTTCGGCTTCGAGTTCCTTGATCGTTCTGGCGGCGGACGCCTGATCGGCGATCTGCTCTTCCCGATCCTCCCATTCACCGGAGGGAATGTCATCGTCATCGAAGTCCTCCGCCAAATAGTCAGCCCATTGCGGGCGGTCCTCGATCCATCCTCTGGTGCGCACTTCTTCCAGACGTTGCTGGAGTCTTTTTTTACGCCGGTGCAACGACTGGAAAATCGCCTCGGGAGAGGAAGCCAGCCGGCGTTGCAAAATGGTCAGGGCAAATCCGACCGTCGTTCTCCGCTCGTTGTCGAGCTGATCCGCGCGGTTGAACTCTTCCCGGACGTAATCCGTCACGGCGCGGTAAAGTTCCGCTTCCTTTGGCGACAATTGATAGGTCACCGTATAAGCGATCCGTTCCGGGAACAACGGCGTGCCGTCAAATTTCAGGAGTTCTTCTTTGACCAGACGCCGCATGACGTCCGAGACATCCACCGGCAAATGGCTGGTCCGATGCGCGCTTTCAAAGCGATCCTGGTCCAGCAAAGATAGAAACAGATGAAAATCTTCTTCCTTGCCGTTGTGCGGGGTGGCGGTCAGAAGCAGAAAGTTCCTCGCGATGCCAGACAGCAGCCGGCCCAGTTGAAAACGCTTGGTGTATTTGATTTCGCCTCCCCACACTGTAGCCGACATTTTATGAGCCTCGTCGCAAACGATGAGGTCCCATTCCGTCACTCGCAGCTTGTCTTGAACCTTCGGATCGCGTGCAAGTTTGTCCAGCCGTGCTATAGCGAGGTGGACTTCTTCGAAAACGTTCCCTGTGGCTGCGGATTCCAGACGGTCATTCGTGATAATTTCAAACTTCAGGGAAAATTTGCGGTACAGCTCGTCCTGCCACTGTTCCACGAGACTGCCGGGCGCCACAATCAGGCAACGCTTTAGATCGCCCCGGACCATCAGTTCCTTGATCAGAAGGCCCGTCATGATCGTTTTGCCCGCGCCCGGGTCATCGGCGAGAAGAAAACGCAAGGGAAGCCGTGGCAACATCTCTTGGTAGACGGCTATGATTTGATGGGGCAGAGGTTCAATGTCGGAGGTATGTACCGCAAGGAAAGGATCGAAAAGATGCGCCAGACGGATTCGATAGGCTTCGGAAACGAGACGGAACAAATCGCCGTCCTCGTCAAACCGCCAAGTTACTTGCCGATCCTGGATTTCGATTTCCGCTTCTCTGTCCCTGTACAGGATCTGTTGCCCCAGGTTCCCTTCGCTGTCCTCGTACTTGACCTCCAGTGCAGCGGAACCGTACCACTTTACGGCAACGATCTTGACCGGATGAGGCCCTGCGATTCCCTTCACGAAGCTGCCGACCGAAATCTCTTCCAACGCAGCCACGCTTCCGTCATCCTTCCGTGAATGCGGAATTTGCGCATCTATCAACAGTATAAGATAAATGTCGATTTTCGTCTCCTCACCTCGATTTTTTCACATCAATGTGACAACTTCTTGTCAGCGAATATGTGTTCTTACAAAAAAGAAGGGTGCCACCATTGTAGGCACCGAAAAATTGTTATTAATTTTAAAAAAATTCTGATCAAAA
>Ga0181858_1001778_pt1 | contig 10439 bp, 11 predicted proteins | sample NewIslPassag4_SG_FD_130749 | JGI IMG/M metagenome (GOLD analysis project Ga0181858, IMG submission 130749) | Feedstock adapted compost microbial communities from Newby Island compost facility, Milpitas, CA, USA - Passage 4_SG | ecosystem: Engineered > Solid waste > Feedstock > Composting ...
CCAGCGCCAGGGCCCGTCGCGTCTCCACGCGCAACTGATGGACACGCTCCGGATCAGGATCGCGCCGAACCCGCTCCAAACGCTTGCGCAGCCGGCGGCGCAACAAGCGCACCGCCTCCCCCAGATGCCCGGCCAGCGCCGGATGAATACTCACTTCCATACGCTAACATACCACTTCCCTCTTCAACCGCCCGCCTGCCCCTCCCCGTCGTGCGCCCGAGGTGACGAGCCATACAGCCGCGACAGCCCGCCCGTCAACGAAGTATGGTATCCGTTCGGGCCCCGTCCCGACCCCTCGCGGTCTTCTTGCCACCGGTCCATCGCCCCCAACATCTCCAAACCTCCGCCGGAGCCCGGCCCGGCTTCGCCGCGCAACCCCTGAACCATCCGATCCACCAAAAGGCCGCAACCCTCCGTGCACGGAGACAAGCCGTTCCCATAACCCGTGTGCCCCGGGTTGCCCCCGACTGCCCTTGCGACCACCCTCAAGAACGGGCGCTCAGTCCACACCTGCCAACCCCACGCTGATCAGGACCCGCCCGCCGGCGACATCCGCAATTCGCCGGCTCTCCATGCCCCTCGCCATCTGCGCCTCCGCTTTCCGGGTCCGATCCGCGTCCAGCTCGTGCGCACGCCCCAGGACCTCGCCTCCACGCATCCGTTCACCCACCTTCACCAGCCGCTCCACACACACACATTCCCTCGTGCGCCCGCCCGGCCGCCACCGCCTAAAAAACACCGCGTCGCTCGCTTGCCCACAACCGCCGTGTCGTCCTCGCCGGCTTGTTTTCTCCTCACACTCCCGGAGGCTCCCACCCCGGCATCACATCCCGTGGGACGGGCCCAGGAGCGACGGTCGGAGATCCTGTAATACTGCCCCCTGAGGCAGCAGAGACCGAACAACCCACATGTCATGGGTCTCCGTCCGATGAACGCATTCGTAAGTATCCCGCACCCATGCCAAAAGCGCCGGGTCCGCAAGATCACGTCGCGAGAGAATCAAGACTTCAGGCCTGGAAGATTGTATCAATTCCCTGTAACGCCGGGCATCCAGCGTCCCACTGGCCAGGCGTTTGCCCGACACCACCAACAACTCCGGCGGCGGACATACACCGGCCAGAAACCGCTCACCGCCCGTCTCCGGCGAGCCGTACACCCACCGAACCTTCGGTGCAAACAGCCGTAACAGCTCGAGACGACCCGGATTCACCAGCCACGTCATCTCCCGCATCCTCGGCAGTCCCAGCCCTATCTCGGCCGCACCCGGCCCGATCCATAGAGCAGCCAGGGTGGGCAACGCCAACAACTTCACGAATCCCGAGGCCAACCACCGGGTATCCACCGGCCTTCCCACACCCGCCGGTCCCCCCCGAACTGCCACCACCGCGACGTCGCGCAAGTTCCACCACGCCTGCTGAACGGCCAGACCACCAAGGACGGCCATCGGGATCTGAAACTGCAGTTGGTACATGGGCCACCAGGGACGTGCGATCCCCAGAAATGCAAGCGCCCCGCAAAGCATCCCCACCGCCCACCATCCGATGGCTGGATCTCGCCGCCTCAACACGATCCATAGTCCCGCGAGACCCGCCACTCCCGTCGGCAGCCATCCGGACCGCAAGAAAAGGCCCCACATCTCGACGTCGAGAACCTCGACGGTGAGCGTGTGTCGTGCTTCCCAGTGCACACCCAGCAACCAACCCCAATGAAAGTTCGGGGATATGAATGCGAAAAGTCCGAAGGCAGGTAGAACCCCCGCCATCCACGGCAGGAGCATTCTGATGCCGGCCATCCATCCATACTGAGACGCCACCAGCGCCACCAGGCCCGGAGCGGCAACTGCCGCGGTCAGCTTCATGTGTGCAGCCGCGGCCATCACCACGCCCGACAAAACCACCTGCCAATGGCGAGGCATCCCCCCGGGCCGATACAAACACGCCGCCGACACACACGCCCAGGCCAGGGCCGCCGGCTCCAACATCACACTGAACCACAACGGCACGGTCTCCTGATTGCTCAGCATGAGGACAGCCGCCCCCAGCAGGCCAGCAACACCGAGCTGCCGCTGCCCCAGCCACCCCACGGCCATCCAGAAAGCAGACACTGAGAACATCTGAAACAATCGCGGCCATAGAACCTCCTCGCCCAACCAACGCATCAATCGGGCATTGATCAGCGTGTGAAGCCAGGGCTGATCATTGTAAGCTGCCCTCGCCAGATCAGGATGTCGGGCCAAAAAAAGCATCTTGGGCAGCTCAAAACAATCATCCACCCCCACCAGCACCTCCCGATACGCACCCGTCCACCAGAACAAGCTCCAGAACAGGAACAGGACCATCCCAAGACCCGGAACAACCTCCCGTGCGACAGGTTTCCGACACCGTTCCCGGCCCATCCACAGGACGAACATGCACGCCAAACCCGTCATCAAAAACCACGCAGCAAGGGCGCGCATCCAGGGGTCCCAGCTCTGCGCAGTGAATCCGAGCCGCTGCCGCAGTCCCGCCAAACAGGGACATGGAGCCCCAGCCTCCAAAAACCATCCGCGCCATCCCAGCAGGACCGCTCCGGTGCCGGTCAGCACTCCCATCCCTACAGCAGGCGGCGCCAAAGCCACCACCGCGCCCGCAGCCATCTCCGCCCAGCCCACCCACTGCAAATGTGGCACCCCAACCCTCTCTCCACCAGATTCCGCGCCTGCCGGGCCGTTCGCGGGCTCGACGAGCGACAACAGCCCCGCCACAAAAAGGACCCCACCAGCCATCCGCAATACCGCAGTTACGATCCCGCTCACACCCGTCCTTGAAGCATCTGGAATCCTCAGGCGACTCATCTGCCACCTCAAGCGCCAACACACGCACCAATTCCCACCGGCCCCGGCTATACGCAGCTTCCCACCACAAAACCTCACACCCTGCCGGATGAACTCTCACCGGGATCCGGCCGGTCAGCTGCTTAAGACGTCAAACCGCCGCGGAAACCGGCCCCGACTCTCCAAGACGCCGTGGTCCTCACGACGGCCCGGCGTCACCAGACCGACCCCCGGCAACCCTTCTGAAACGCCACCACATCCAACCAGCCGCCAGCAGCCCCAGCATGACAACCCCAAAAAGTACATTGCGAACGAACCTGGAAGATACTTCTTCGGGGAGAGGTTCATAAGCCGGAGCCGGCGCGGGTGTCCACTGGCCGTCTCGTGTGATTTCGTACCGGGTGAGGTTGGACCACACCAGGAGCCGGCTGAGCGGAACTCGCGTTGAACGAAACTGCTCCGGATAATAACCTCGAGAAGCCTGCGGGTCCAAGCCCATGACCAGTTCGTCAATGTAATTCGTGTGGACCACCAGCCCCTCTCCCGGAACCTCCTCAAACACCAGGATTCCGTGGGGAGGAAACCGCACACCCTCCTTGTAAGAATAAAGAACGCGAACCGGTGGCGTATCGGGTGCGCTGCCGCGCACCTGGTATACCACCTCCAGCGGCCGGCCCAGCTCGTCAAGCCGCACAATCTCGCCGATTCCACCAGGATTCGGCCACTTGTAAGCGCCGGTGAGCACGCTCGGTTCCACTGTGAAACTACGCTCGTCCTGCCAGGCCAGCCGGCCCAGCCCCATGAGATCCAACCCCAGGCGCAGCATCCGACGTAGCTGCGATTCATAATGGGCGTGCACAATCCCCATGGAACCCACGTGCCCCGGCCGACCCGGCAGAGGATCGATCGTCACAACCGCATGCCCGGGAGAAATCCGCCACTGGTACTCCTCATTGGCTCCGATGACATATTCCAGACCGGGTTCCGGCACGTTGGTAAAGAGCCAGCCCGTCTGCGGGCTGTACAACGGGTAAAGAATGTCCATGAAACACCGCAAGTACCAGCCTTTCGGTTGCCACGCCCCTTCGTACTCACCGAGCACATGGAGTCGCGGCAACAGCTCTTCGGGCGCCCCCGGTCTGTCAGCCGCTCCGACCCGCTCGTAGCTGAGGGATCTGCGGTAAACGATGCGGCGAATCCACGGTGTTTCCGCCAGAAACTTGCGGAAATCCGTGTCTTCATCCGCCGCGTAACCCGGCCCCGCACCAACCATGAGTGTCCCGCAAACAATCAGAAATAACAGGAACAGCCTCGGCACCCGCCTGACAGCGTGCGACAGAATCAATCGGCAGAAGCGCCATGCCGCGGAGATGGGAGCACGAGGCGACATCATGGGCTTGAGAGACCTTTTACACGCACACTGCCCTGGTCGGGCGAAACCGCAGGCTATCCGGAAGGTGCACCGACCGGGCGCAGCCCGCTCCCTGCCCCGTGCGCGGGGCAGAACGTCGATCAGCCCACCCGATGGAAACGGGCCCCCCGCTTGTGGCGACGCTCCGCTCGGTATTGATCCGCAGTCCCCTGAGCCTTTCCGACTTTACGGTGCAGGCGGGCAATACACCCGATTCCCGGTGGGATATGCACCTGTGAAGAAAGGCTGGGTGCCGTGAGTAGGGCACAGGTAGGTACAATGCTGGTCCTGATCGCCGTAGTAGCTCGTGTATGCCCAGGTACCATACGCCCGAGTCACCCACGGGAAGGTATCGGCTTCGTCCAGAAGCCAGCACATCTCTCCCCCGTAATAAATCGGGTTCGGACAATCCTTGTCGAAGCCGAGCCAACAAGCCATGGCAGAAACACCACTCGCCAGCAGGATGGTCGCAGCGGCGCGAGCCATGCGAGGATTCCTGGTGAAGCGAAACGGAAGTGAGGACCATGTTGTTTTCATGTCATTTAGTGTAAAAAAAAAAAAGTGTCAAGGCCCGGAGTTGCAGAAAACCCACGAGCCGTTTCTCCCGGTGATTGCCCCGCCCTGTGGCACCCGGAACAAGCAATCAACGGCTGACTGTCACCCCCGCTTCCCACAGTATCGGCCCGGCAGGGTGAAGCCGGGACGCGCCGATCCGAAAGGCCTTTTCCAGACGCGCTGCCGCTGCCCGGGTTCGCTCCGCATCCGGCCCGTGCACCCGGGCCAGCAGATCGCCGCGGTGCACCTTTTCGCCAACCTTCACGAGCCGATCCACTCCCACGCGCGCGTCCACGGTGTCCTCCGCCTTCCGCCGCCCGCCTCCGAGATCACGCACGATTTCGCCCACGATCCGGGCGTCACAATCCGTGACCCAGCCGTCCTCAACGGCATGCACTTCCCGGACACACGGTGCCAGTGTGTCGCGGCCCAGTGCACGCTCGTAGGCATCAAGGTCCGCACCCTGGGTGGCCAGCATCCACCGCCAGACCCGCAATGGTTCGGGCGAATACAGACAGGCTCGCACCTGCTCCCGCGCCTCGTCCATCCCGCCCGCATGTCCGGGGAGCCTCAACAGATGAGCCGCGCATTCCACCACGAGCCGCTCCAGATCGTTCCACCCGGCTGTCCGGTCGGAGCCGGGCCGACTTTCCGCACAAGCGACAAGGAACTCGTGGGTGTCTTTGACCTCGAGCCAGTTGCCCGCCGCCCGGCCAATGGGGTGATCCATTGCGGTGACCAGGGCGGTGGTTCGCACCCCGCACGCGGGGGCCAGTCGGAGCATCGAAAGGGCCAGCGCCCGGGCCGAATCCAGGTCCCGCATGAACGCGGCCCGGCCGCACTTGACGTCCAGGACAAGGGCTTCAATGCCTTCGGCCAGTTTCTTGGAGAGGATCGAGCTGGTGATCAGCGGCACGCTGGGAACGGTCCCTGTCGCGTCGCGCAAGGCGTAAAGTTTCCGGTCGGCGGGCACGAGGTCCTCGGTCTGTCCCACAATGGCGCAGCCCCCCTCCTGGACCTGCGCCTGAAAGGCCTCCGGCGGAAGGCGGGTGCGGCAACCCGGGATGGACTCCAGTTTGTCGAGCGTGCCTCCGGTGATGCCGAGGCTGCGCCCGGAGATCATGGGCACGCGAAACCCGAGCGCCGCCAGCAGCGGCGCCAGCGGCAGCGACACTTTGTCGCCCACGCCGCCGGTGGAATGTTTGTCCACGACAGGCCGCGAGTCGGCCGGCCAGGTGAACGTCCGGCCCGAATCGCGCATGGCCAGGGTGAGCGCGGCGGTCTCCGCCTCGCTCAGGCCGCGGAAGTACACTGCCATGAGCAGTGCGCTGATCTGGTAGTCCGGAACGGTCCCCTCCACCACGGCCCGGACGAACGCGCGCCAGTCGGCGTCCGACAGGACACCCCCGTCGCGCTTCGTTTCGATCCAGGCCAGCGCGTTCATGCCGGCAGCGCGGGTCGGGTCCGCCCGGACCGTACCCGCGGGTGTTTCAACCCTCGAACCGCTTCGCCGCTATGCTGGCGTTGTGCCCGCCGAAGCCGAAGGAGTTGTTGATGAAAGCGTGGATTTTGAGCTCCCGGGCCGTGTTCGGCACATAGTCCAGATCGCATTCGGGATCCGGCACCTCGTAGTTGATGGTGGGCGGCACCACGCCATGCCACAGCGCCAGGACCGAGGCAGCCATCTCCACCGCACCGGCCGCACCCAGCATGTGGCCCACGGCGCCCTTGATGGAACTGACCGCCAGCCGCCGCGCGTGCTCGCCGAACACGGCCTTGATCGCCTGGGTCTCGGCCACGTCACCGGCAGGCGTGGAGGTCCCGTGCGCGTTGATGTAGGTGATGTCCTCCGGATTCAACCGGCCGTTGCGCAACGCCATCCGCATGCAACGGGCCGCCCCCTCGCCACCGGGCGAAGGCGCCGTGAGGTGGGGGGCGTCCGCCGTGTTGCCGTAGCCGACCACCTCGCAGTAGATGCGCGCGCCGCGCCGTTTGGCGTGTTCCAGCTCCTCCAAGACGATCACGCCGGCGCCTTCCCCCATGACGAAACCGTCGCGTTCGCGATCGAAAGGCCGGGACGCATGCTGGGGATCGTCGTTTCGGGTGCTCATGGCGCGCATGGCGCAAAAGCCGCCAATGCCGATGGGCACGATGGTCGCCTCGGCGCCACCGGCAAACATCATGACCGCGTCGCCCGCCTTGATCGTGCGCCACGCCTCGCCAATGGCATGGTTGGCAGTGGCACAGGCCGAGCAGGTGGCGTAGTTCGGGCCCTTCAGACCGTAGTACATCGAGAACATGCCCGAGGCCATGTTGCTGATCAGCATCGGGATCATGAACGCCGACAGCCGGTTGGGCCCCCGCTCCAGCAGGACTTGGTGCTGCTGCGTCGTGTTTTCCAAACCGCCGATACCCGAGCCGATGATCACCCCGATCTCCTCCCGGTTCAGCTTGTCCAAGTCGGCACCCGAATCCTTCAGAGCCGCCCAGGCAGCGTAGATGCCGAACTGGGCGAACCGGTCGGTGCGCCGCAGTTCCTTGGCCGAGGGAAAGGCCGGGGAAGGATCAAAATCCCGGACCTCCGCCGCGATCTGGGTGGCGAACGGCGATGGATCGAACCGGCTGATCCGATGGATCCCGCAGCGTCCGGCAATCAGGTTCTCCCAGAAGGTTTCGAGGGTGGTGCCCAGCGGGGTGACGACACCCAGCCCGGTCACCACCACACGGCGTTCGCAGGAACTTCCTCCCATAAACTCAAAAGGGGCAGCGCGCGCGGCCGGACCGCCGCCCTGCCCCGCTCCATCCGTTTCGGCCCCTATTCCGCTTCCAATTCCTCGATGTATTTGATGATGTCCCCGACGGTCTGCATTTTCTCCGCCTGTTCGTCGGGGATGTCATGGCCAAATTCCTCCTCCAAGGCCATGATCAGCTCCACCGCGTCGAGCGAGTCGGCACCCAGATCATCAATCAGCCGTGCTTCCGGCGTGACCTGATCCGGGTTCACGTCCAACTGCTCGACAATGATCTTTTTGACTCTCTGTTCGATGCTGTTTTCAGCCATGGGTCTCTCCAGTTGCTCGGTCTTTGTTGCTCTGTGTCTAGGGAACCCCTCCCGGGGCGTCAAGCCCCGAAAAACCGTCTTCGGCGCCGTCCGCGCCGCCCTTTACATGACCAGTCCGCCGTCCACCGTCAAGACCTGCCCGGTGATGTATCGCGACTCTGGCAGCGCCAGAAACCAGACCACATGCGCCACGTCCTCCGGCCGGCCCAGACAACCCATCGGCACCCGCGCCAGAATCGCCTGCCGCTGCTCCTCGTTCAACACGGCCGTCATGTCCGTCTCGATGAACCCCGGTGCCACGGCATTCACCGTCACGCCCCGCGAGGCAAACTCCCGCGCACAAGACTTCGTGAACCCGATCAGACCGGCCTTGCTGGCGGCATAATTGGTCTGCCCCGCGTTCCCGATCAACCCGATGACCGAACTGATGTTGATGATCCGACCCGCCCGTTGCTTCAACATGGAACGCGCAAAAGCCCGCGTGAACAAAAAGGCGCCCTTCAAGTTCGTGTCCAGGACAGCGTCCCAGTCGGCCTCGCTCATCCGGATCAGCAAACCATCCCGCGGGATGCCCGCGTTGTTGACCAGGATGTCCACGCGACCGGCCTCCCGCAGGATGGCCTCCGCCGCCGCCTCCACACTGGCCGCCTGCGACACGTCCGCCGCATATGCCCAGGCACGGCGTCCCAGGTTGCGCACCCCTTCAACGGTGGCCGCGCAAGCCTCCACCGACCGGGCCACCACCGCCACGTCCGCGCCGGCCTCCGCCAGCCGCAACGCCACCGCACGGCCAATGCCCCGGCTCCCGCCGGTCACAACCGCCACCTGTTGTTCCAAACCTTTCATGGCGGCCGGATTCTTAACCCAGCCGGACCCCGAGATAAACAGCAAAATCCCGCCGCCAACAACGGGGCTCCCATCCACCCTCTACCCGTGGGCTCCGCGGGCAGCACTCAAACCGGGCCCAACCGGCCGGGTGCACAAGCCGGTCCGCCCGCCATTCCCACGCCCGCGCCCGGCGCCACCGATCCGAACCACGAGGACAACTCCTCCACCGTCAGTTCGTCCAAGCGGTGCACCACCCGGTCGCATCCCACCAGCTTTTCGGCCGGATGCGTACCCGCCACCCCGACCACACGCATGCCCGCCCGCCGCGCTGCCTCGATCCCAACCGGTGCGTCCTCAAAAACCACACACCGTTCCGGCGGCACCCCCAGCCGTTCCGCCGCCCGCAAAAAGACCTCGGGATCCGGCTTGCCTTTCTGAACGTCTTCCCCTGTGACGATCGCGCGGAACATCGGGCGCAATCCCAGGCCGTCAATCACGCATTCGATGTTGGCACGGGGGGTCGAGGACCCCACCGCACAGGAAACGCCCGCCGTTTGCAGCCGCTCCAAAAAGGGCCGGACTCCCGGCAGCGGCTGTAATGGATTCTCCCGAATCTCCTCCCGGAACAACTCCTCCTTCCGCAGACCCAACCGGGCCAGTTCCGCCGGATCAGCCGTCCCCCCCAGGAGTTCCCGGATCACACGTTCGTTTTTCATGCCGAAACTCCGGAGGAAAAACCCGGGAAAGAGCGGGCGGCCCACCTCCGCCGCCAGCCGTTCCCACGCGCGCTCATGCGCACGCGAGGAGTCCACGATCACCCCGTCCCAATCGAAAATGGCAGCCCAACAAGACATGCCCTTGTGGTTACGGCAGGTTTCCCGCACCGGCAAGCCCGAGCAGCCATCGCAAATGGGACCCACACCGCGCCCACCCTGACCGGCCGGACAGCAGGCGCACGCCGGTATGCTCCACCGTCCGATCCCGGACCCGCAACCGTTCCGATGGTTCGTCCCCCCTTCAAGAAAGCCTCCCGGCACCATCCCAATCCTTGTGGGGTTCCTCCCCTGAATCGGATGGGACTTCCTTTGACAGCACAATTCCCCGCGGCTCCACCCCCGCCTGCCACGAACGACCTGCTGGCCCCCGCCCGGGGCGCACCCGGATGTCTTGAAATAGGACGCTGGGGGCCACACGCTGCCCCATCCCAGGGCTGCCCAACATTGCAAACAAGGCCCTCGATAACAGGCACGAGATTTGCTTCCCGGCCAACCGGCGAATCCGGGGGAGTTGAGCCGTATGAAACACGTACGGGCTTGCCGGAAGCAGCCTGCCAATCAAGGGTACACCCTTGCGGAAGTCATGGTGGCCCTGGCCATCGGCGGGCTCCTCTATGGTTCCGTCCTGACCGGTTATGTGATCACGACCCAACGGGCGGAATGGACCGCGTACTGGCTCTCGGCCCAGGCGCTGGCCACAGCGCGTCTGGAGCAGGCCCGCGCAGCCAAGTGGGATACCCAGGCCTCGCCACCGGTGGACCAGCTCGTTCCGGCCAACTTCCCTCCGCGGGTCGAGGTGCTGGACATCCCAGCCAGCGGCGACAACATCCCCTACGCCACCTCCATCGTCAGCATCGTGGTGGTGTCCACCAACCCGCCACTGAAACTGATCCGTGCCGAAACCATCTGGGACTTCAAGCACCGCGGCCTTTTCACAAACTCGGTCACCACCTACCGCGGTCCGGACCAATGAGGCGACCTGCTCCCATGCTGCCC
>Ga0181858_1001780_pt1 | contig 10437 bp, 9 predicted proteins | sample NewIslPassag4_SG_FD_130749 | JGI IMG/M metagenome (GOLD analysis project Ga0181858, IMG submission 130749) | Feedstock adapted compost microbial communities from Newby Island compost facility, Milpitas, CA, USA - Passage 4_SG | ecosystem: Engineered > Solid waste > Feedstock > Composting ...
AGACGGCCCTCCATCCACTTCTCGACAACCATAGCACGTTTCAGTTCGTTCTTTGTCAAGGTGATCTGCTCCTTGCTCATACTGACATTTTCTCGGATCAGTTACACCCTGACAATATCACAGCACAACAACATAGATATGTAAGGTAAAGTAACACAAAAAGAACAAAAAAATAACTCCAAACCGGTTGATGGTTGGGATGTCGCTTGGTTCAAACGGCGTTGAATCCGAGAAGGGCGATTTTCCGCATGGCCGTTTCTTTCACCCGGCGCATGGGTTGTTGGAACAGACGGATGCGGTCGAATTCGTCAGGGTGCTTTTCCATCTCCTCCCTCAGCGTCCGGCCGAACGCCATGCGCAGGGCGGTGCCGATGTTCACTTTGGCGATACGGGTTTGAATCAGTTTTTTCATGTCCTCGTCGGATACGCCCGTGGCGCCGTGCAAAACCAACGGGACGGAAACGCGTTTTTGGATTTGTTCCAGCCGGTCGAATTGGATGACGGCCGTTTGGCTTTGCATGCGGTGGATTGTGCCGATGGCCACGGCCAGCGCGTCGACTTCCGTTTGCTCCGCAAATTGTTGCGCTTCTTCGGGGTCCGTGTAGATCGATTCCCCGCCGGCGTCGCTGTATCCCACGGAGCCGATTTCCGCTTCCACCGGAACGCCGAAGGCGTGGGCCATTTTCACGATTTCCCGCGTCCGGCGGATATTTTCGGCAAGGGGCAAAGCGGAACCGTCAAACATGACGGACGAATAACCGGCCCGGATGGCTTTGGCGACAATGTGGAAGCTTTTCCCGTGGTCCAAATGGACACATACGGGGACTTTGGCTTTCTCGGCAAGGGAGCGCAGCATGCCGCCCCATATTTCGACGGGTATGTGCGTGACGGCGACGGCGTTGGTGGCTAAAATCACCGGGGCGTTCATCTCTTCGGCCGCCTCCACCACGGCCGCGGCGTCTTCATAGCCGAAAACATTGAAGGCCGGAACCGCATAAGGGCGAAGGACCGCGTCGTTTAACAGCTCGTCCAGTTTGGCTAACATCCGGTTTCCCCCATTCTGGCCGTTTCAGCCGTTCGGCGAAAACAGTACTTTCAACGCTTCTTTGTTTTCCACCATGGCCAATGCCCGCTTCCATTCTTCCAAGGGGAATTTGGCGGAAATCAGCGGTTTGACGTTGACTTGCCCCTGTTCCAGAAGGCGAAGCGCCCTTTCCCAGGAAGTGGGTTCGGAAGCGTAGCCGTTGGTGATGCGAATTTCTTTCATCAGCGCCAGATCAAAGTCGAATTCGATTTTTTTGCCGAACAGCCCCACTTGCACGTAAAGTCCCGTTTTTTTCAAAAGCCTCAAGCAATTGTTGGCGGAAGCGGCCGCTCCGGAACATTCGAAGGCCACGTCGAACCCTTCGTGTTTCGTCAGTTCGGCGATGCGTTTCTCCGCTTCCTCCTCGTCGATGGCGATAGCTTCCATGGCACCCAATTCCTTGGCCAATTCCAGCCGTTTCCGATCCTGCGAGGTGCCGACGACGATCACCTGGCCGCCGCTGGCTTTGGCCACCTGAAGGGTCAACAGACCGATGGTTCCGGGACCGGAAACGAGGACGTAATCCCCCGCTTTCACCGTCCCCCGTTCGATGACGCAACGCACCATGCAAGCTAGCGGTTCGCACAGGGCGGCTTCGTCAAGGGAGACGTTGTCCGGGACGGGGAACGCCAGATGGGCGGGAACGGTCAAATATTGGGCGAAGGCGCCGTTGACGCCGGAGCCGATGGACTTTCTTTGGTCGCACAGCATCAGGAGTCCTTCCCGGCAATACCGGCATTTGCCGCAAGTGACGACGGCGGTGAGGGAGACGACCCGGTCGCCGACGCGGAAACGGGTCACTTCGGAACCCGTTTCCACCACGGTTCCCGAATATTCGTGCCCCATGACCACCGGATAATCGCAAGGGTATTCGTCTTTGATGATGTGCAAGTCCGTGCCGCAAATGCCGGCAGCGTGGACTTTGATCTTAATTTCATCGGGCTTGCATTTGGGTTCTGCCAATTCGGCGAGGCAGACGTTGTCCGAGCCGGGGCCGTTTTTCATCAACGCCTTCATGGTTGTTCTCCTTTCCTGCCGGATTCATGGGTTTACCGTTAAATGTCCGGTTCATTCAAAAACCATGTTGGGAATCCAGGTGGCCAGTTGCGGCACGAACACGACAAGGACGCAGACGAGAATCAGGACAAACCAGTACGGCAGCAAATATCTTAACGTATCTTTCAACTGGCACTTGGCGATGCCCATCGTAATGTACAGCACCCCGCACACCGGCGGCGTCACTCCGGCGAACACAAAGCAAGCCACGACGATGAACCCGAAATGAACGGGATCGTAGTTGAATTGCTGGATGATGGGAATGAGAATGGGCGAAACCATGATGGTTGCCGCAATGGTTTCAATAAACATGCCCAAAAAAACGATAAAAAGCATAATCAAAAAGATGATGATGATGGGGTTGTCCGTAATGCTGGTCAAGGCTCCGATAATCGTCTGGGGAAGTTTTCCGTAAGCGATGATCCATCCCATGATCGCCGCGCCGGAGACGATGAGCAGCGCCATGGACGTGTTGGCCGCCGCTTCCTGCAGTATTCTCGGAATGTCTTTCCAACTGAACTCCCGGTAGACGAAAAATCCGATGACGAAAGCGTACAGAACGGCGATGACTCCGGCTTCCGTCGCCGTGAAAAATCCGGTCATAATCCCGCCGAGAATGATGACGGGCAACAGAAGGGCCCAAAACGCTTCTTTCGTTTCCTTCCAAATGACGGAAAGTTGGGGCCGCCCTTCTTCCTTCAAATTGTATTTATGGCCGTAATAATACGTCAGGGCCATCATGCCCAGGGCCATAAGCAAACCTGGAATAGTGCCGGCCAAAAAGAGGGAGCCGATGGAGATGCCCGTGATGGAACCGTACAAGATCATGACCATACTGGGCGGGATGATGGGGCCCAGCGAACCCGCGCACGCCTGCAGCACGGCGGCCAACCCCGCCGGATAGCGCTTTTCTTTCATGGCGGGGATCATGACGCTGCCCACCGCGGCGGTGTCCGCCGCAGCGGAGCCGGAAATGCCCGCGAAGATGGTGCTGGTCATCACGGACGTGATGCCAAGGCCGCCTTTAATATAGCCGACGATGGCATAGGAGAAATTCACCAATCTTCGGGAAATGCCCCCCGATTCCATCAATGTCCCGGCCAGCATAAAAAAGGGGATGGCCAACAGGGTGAACGAGTTTACCCCTTCAAACATCCGCTGGGCGATGAGACTTAAAGGAAGATCGGATGCGAAAGCCATCCCCAGGGCGGAGGCGCTCCCCATCGCGAAGGCGATGGGAACGCCGCCGAGCAACATCACCAAAAACAGGATCAAAACGACGGTTAGCATGATCCTTCCTTCCTTTTTTTCAAGGTGGTGAAGTAGTATTCAATTTGGGCCAGGATCATGACCGCAGCCCCGATGGGGATGGCCAAATAAACGATCCCCATGGGAAATTTGAGGATAGGGGACAATTGCGACATGGTCAGCTGAACCAATTGGCTCCCCAAAATACCCAAGAGAACGAGAAAGCCGCAGCTGATAATGTTGATGAGGGTGAACAGAATCGTCCACCCTTTTTTCGGCAGCATGCTCAAAATCAGGTCAAACGCGATATTGATGCCTTTGCGGATGGTCAGATAACCGCCCAGAAACACCAGCCAGATGAACAGGAAGCGGGCGACTTCCTCCGTCCAAGGCATGGAAATTCCCACAGCCCTGGCGAACACTTGCAGCGTCACGTCCAGGGTCAGCAGGAGAAAGATGAGCGCAACGAAGTTGCCGATCACTTTCCGCGCAACGTGCATTCGACTCTATTCACCGGCCTTTTTAATCAATTCGTACAGATCTTGCAACCCTTTTTCTTGGACGAATTGTTCCGTGTACGGGAAGGCCGCTTCTTTGAACGGTTGCAGATCGGGCTCGATAAACACCATTCCCGCTTGTTTGAGGGCATCTCTCGCATTCAGATCCGCATCCTTGGAGACGCTGTTATGCCAATCGGTCGCTTCGTCCATCGCTTCCTGGATGGCGTTGCGGGTGTTTTCCGGCAGTTTGTTCCACGTTTTGTCGCTGATGCCGATGGCTTGATGAACGAGAACGTGTTTGGTGTCGACGAGATATTTGCTCACTTCGTAAATCTTGATGGATCTCAGGAATTCCGGATTGCTTTCCACCCCTTGCACGACGTGGGTTTGCAAAGCGGTGTAAACCTCGCCGCTGGGGATGGAGACGGGTTGCGCCCCGAATCTTTCAAACGTCTTGATGACGGAAGGAGAGTCGAGCGTACGGATTTTCAAGCCTTTGAAATCTTGCAAGGTAAAGGAGTTGGGATCTTTCACGGCGTCTTCCACCAAGACCGTAATGCGGTAAGCCGCCGGCTCGAAGGAGAGGACGCGGATGCCCGTTTTTTCGTACACTCCGTCTTTCAGTTTCGTTCCCAATTCGCCCGCCAGCGCTTTGACGGATTGATCGACGCTGTCGAAAAGATAAGGCGCGTCCAAAATGGCGAGAGGTTCATAGAAGTTGGCGAACACGCCCGTGTCCACCAGCGTCATGTCCACGGTACCCAGTTGCAATCCTTCCAGCAAATCCTTTTGTTGGCCGAGCTGGCCCGCCGGATAAATGTCCACTTTGACTTGGCCGCCGGTTTTTTCCGCCAAAATTTCGGCGAATTTCTGCACCTGTTTGTGCAAAATGTGGTCTTCCGCCAGGTGATGGCCGAATTTGAGGGTGTACGGCTCAAATTCCGAACTCGCTTGTTGTCCTCCGTTGTTCCCGCTGTCGGTTCCGGAACCGGAAGAACCTTGGTTGTCGCTGTTGCCGCAAGCCGCGACGAGTAAAAGGAGCGAGAATGCCAAAACGATGGAACACACTTTCCACAGTTTGCTTTTCATGTTGATCCCCCGATCTTTTTATTTTTTTATTTTTATTTAATATGGTATTTTTTGCTTTGAGATAAACAATGAAACAACGACGAAATGACGAAATCACCGTTGGATGCCGGTTGAAATGTCGAACCGACGAAATGCCGGAACGAACCCTTCCGTTGAATCGGTGCGTCAAAACAAATTACGGATTTGGATGCACAATAACCTTGATGCTTCTTTTTTTGTCGGTTCTGGCTTTTTCGAAAGCTTCGCTCACCCTTTCCAAGGGGAAGCGGTCGGTGATTAACCGTTCCGCCGGAACGTCCGGTTGAGCCAAGATGTCGATTCCTTGTTGGAACGTGTTGGTGTAGCGGTAAATCGAGATCATGTCGATCTCTTTTTGCATCATCAGCGTGAGGTTTAGCGGAACCGTTTCGGCGGACGGAAAACCGATGGCGGCGAGTTTTCCTCCCCGTTTCATCGACTGCACCGCGGCGTCCAGGGCTTTAACGTTTCCGGTGGTGTCCATGACCGCGTCGACGCCGAGTCCGTCGGTGGCGTCGAGAACGAATGGCACCGGATCGGTTTCAACGACATTGACGGCCGCCGTCGCCCCGATTTGCCGGGCGATTTCCAGACGGAACGGTTCCATGTCGCTGACGATGATGTTTTTCACGCCGAACGCTTTCGCGGCGATGACCGCCGTCAAGCCCACGGGGCCCATCCCCATAATCCATAGGGTGGTTCCCGGCGCAAGGCCGAGCCTTTTCGCGGCGTACAGGCCCACGGACAAAGGTTCGACCAACGTGGCTTTATCAAAGGAAAGGGTGTCAGGAATTTTAAAGACGAAATCTTCCGGGTGTTTGACGTATTGGCAAAGAGCCCCGTCCACCGGCGGAGTGGAAAGAAAACGCACGGAAGGACACAAGTTGTAGCGTCCCCTTTTGCACCATTCGCACGTTCCGCAAGCCACCCCGGGCTCCACCACCACCCGGTCGCCCGGTTTGAACCGCGTCACTTGTTCCCCCACGGCCTCCACGATCCCGGCGCATTCATGGCCTTGAATCAGCGGTTTTTCCACCACGCGTTTGCCGATTCGGCCGTGCTCGTAATAATGCAAATCCGAACCGCAAATGCCTACAGCCATCATCCGGATGAGGACGTCGCGGGGCCCCGGTTCGGGCACGGGTCTTTCTTCCAAGGAGATGGAAAGCGGTTTATGCAATACAGCCGCCCTCATGGTTTGTTGCAAGTCCACATCACCTCCTTTTCCCGAAGTCGCAACCGTTGTTCCCACAGCTTTTTTTTGCGCTATTTCAGAGCTTTCGAGAAATATCGCGACCCCCTTTATTGTCAAAAAATAAGGGAAAGCGCTTACCTCAATCACTTTGAATTATACTCGATAATCCGTTGTAAAGCAACAGCTTTTTTAACGGCATTGGAGAATTCTGCGCCGCTTCGGATCAAGGACGGTTCTTGGAAAATTAAACATTTTCTTTTTCAAAGACGTGTGCTATATTATTGGTTAAGCGCTTAACTCAATCGCATTGCGCCATATCCACGCGCGTTTCAAATTCCAGGGGGAGGAATAGACTACAAGATGAGCGAGATCAAGGTGTTAAAGAATTTCATCGACGGGGAATGGATCGAATCTTCCACGGAAAAGTACGAAGATGTTCCGAATCCGGCCACTGGGGAGATACTGGCCCGCGTTCCCATTTCCACGGCGGATGACTTGCAGCGGGCCGTCGATGCCGCGGCGCGGGCTTTTCAATCCTGGAAAAAGGTTCCCGTTCCGCAGCGGGCAAGGATCTTATTTAAATTCCAACAACTTCTCGTGGACCATTGGGACGAGTTGGCCCGCCTGATTACGTTGGAAAACGGAAAAAGCCTGGAGGAAGCCCACGGGGAAGTGCAGCGGGGCATCGAATGCGTGGAATTCGCCGCCGGCGCTCCCACTTTGCTCATGGGAAACCAGTTGCCCGATATCGCCACGAATCTCGAGTCGGGCATGTACCGGTACCCGTTGGGAGTGGTCGGTGGGATCACGCCGTTTAATTTTCCGATGATGGTCCCTTGCTGGATGTTTCCCTTGGCCATCGTCTGCGGCAACGCCTTTGTTTTGAAACCTTCGGAAAGGACGCCGCTGACGGCGAACCGATTGGCGGAATTGTTCATGGAGGCCGGTTTGCCCAAAGGGGTGCTGAATATCGTTCATGGCGCCCACGAGGTGGTCAACGGGATTTTGGCCCATCCGACGATCAAAGCCGTGTCTTTTGTCGGTTCGCAGCCGGTGGCCGAATACGTGTACAAAACGGCGGCCGCCCACGGAAAACGGGTGCAAGCCCTTGCCGGAGCCAAAAATCACACGATCGTGATGCCCGATGCCGATCTGGATCTGGCGGTGAAAAACATCATCAACGCCGCTTTCGGGTCCGCCGGCGAGCGCTGCATGGCCTGCGCCGTCGTCGTTCCCGTGGGGGACATCGCCGACGAGTTGGTGTCCCGTTTGAAAAAAGCGGCGGATGAAATTGTCATCGGCAACGGTTTGGAGGAAGGGGTGTTTTTGGGCCCGGTCATCCGCCAATCCCACAAGGAAAGAACGTTGAAATATATCGAAATCGGCGAAAAAGAGGGGGCTTTCCTCGTCCGCGACGGCAGAAAAGATGCGGCCACCTGCGGCAAAGGGTATTTTGTCGGCCCCACGATTTTCGACGGCGTAAAACCGGGCATGACCATCTGGAATGACGAAATTTTTGCGCCGGTTCTTTCCGTGGTGCGGGCGAAAGATTTGGACGAAGCCATCGCCATCGCCAACCAATCGGCGTTTGCCAACGGCGCTTGTCTGTTCACCGACAGCGCCAAAGCCATTCGCAAATTCCGGGAAGAAATCGATGCCGGAATGCTGGGGATTAACGTCGGCGTTCCTGCGCCCATGGCATTCTTCCCCTTTTCCGGGTACAAAAATTCGTTCTATGGCGATCTGCACGCCAACGGCAAGGACGGTGTCGAGTTTTACACCCGCAAGAAAATGGTTACGGCACGGTACGTCTGAATCGGGCGGAGCGCCACTTCATGGCAAAGGGGATGAAAAAAGTTGCACGAGTTGCGTTTTGATCCGGCGAAAGAGTTGGATTTTATTGCCATCGGAAGGCTGTGCATTGATCTGAATGCCAATGAACTGCACCGGCCGCTGGAGGAAGTGAGAACGTTCACGAAATACGTGGGGGGTTCTCCGGCCAATATTACCGTTGCTTTGTCCCGTTTGGGAGTGAAGACGGGATTCATCGGGCGGGTTTCCGCCGATCAGCACGGCCGTTTCGTCAAACAATACATGGCCGAAAACGGGATCGACACTTCCCATATCGTCACCGACAAACCCGGCAGCGTGACCGGATTGGCTTTTACGGAAATCAAGTCCCCCACCGATTGCAGCATTTTGATGTACCGGGACAACGTGGCCGATTTGAACCTGGAGCCGGGGGACGTCAAGGAGGATTATGTCAAAAAGGCAAAAGCCCTCCTCATTTCCGGAACGGCGCTGGCCAGAAGCCCTTCCCGCGAAGCGGTCTTTTTGGCGCTCCATTACGCGCATAAACACGGTGTGGTCACCTTTTTCGATCTGGATTACCGGCCTTATACGTGGGCTTCCCCCGAAGAAGTGGCCATCTATTATCACCTGGTGGCGGAAAAATGCGACGTTCTTCTCGGGGGACGGGAAGAATTCGATCGCATCGAAGCGCTGTATGCGCCGGAAGGCGGCGGCGATCAGGAGACGGCGTGGCGCTATTTGGAAAAACGGAGCAAAATCGTCGTCATTAAGCATGGGGAAAAGGGATCGGTGGCTTTTACGAAGGACGGGCAAGTTTACCGCCAGCCCATTTTTCCGGCCAACGTCGTCAAATCGTTCGGTGCGGGGGACTCTTTCGCGGGGGCGTTCATTTACGGCTTATTGAGAGGATGGAGCTTGGAGCGGTGTCTAGAATTCGGCAGCGCCGCGGCATCCATCGTCGTTTCCAGCCACAGCTGTTCGGACGCCATGCCCACCGAAGCGCAAATCCGGGAAGTTATTGCCGCCCATCAGACGGCGAAGTGACAAAAAAGGAAAAAAGTGAAAATATAATATGATGATGAAAAAATGAGGAAAAACGCCAAACGAAAAGAAAACCTCCGGCGTCGCGGGGAATCGCGGAGTCGGAGGTTTTTTGTTTATTTCCCATTTCCGCACGGCTTTATTTCCTTTCGGCCGTGGAATTTCTCACCACGAGCCTGGGAATGAGGACGATTTTCAGTTTGTCCGTCGCTTTTCCTTGAATTTCGTTGATCATGACGTTCATCGCTTCCTGTCCCATTTTTTTGATGGGTTGGGCGACGGTGGTCAACGGCGGCTCCGTGATGGAAGCGAAGACCGTGTCGTCAAATCCGACGATGGACAGATCTTCGGGCACTTTCAGCCCGTGTTCCTTCGCGGCTTGGATGGCGCCGATGGCCAACAGGTCGTTGCAGGCGAAAATGGCCGTCGGAGGATCGGAAGAACGCAAATATTTATCGGCCACGTATTTGCCGGACGCCACATTGGATTCTTTCACGTATTCAAAGGGGTAATCGTAATGGATGCGGTGATCTTTCATCGCTTGCGCATATCCCCTCATCCGCTCCCGATTGCTCCGCACATTGCGGGCGATAATGGCGATTTTTTTGTGTCCGAGGCCGATGAGATGGGAGGCGGCTTCATACCCGCCGTGGAAATCGTCGATGCACACCGTGTTAACGGGCAGGCCGGGAAAATCCCTGGCCACGACGGAGACGGGAAATTGCTCTTCCAACAGCGCTTTGAGGTTGTTTTCTTGTTCGAAACCCGAGGCCAGGATGATGCCGTCCACGTTTTTCCGCTTCATCAATTCCACATAATTGCGCTCTTTTTGGGGATCGTAGTCCGTGCTGCAAATAAACAAGTTATACCCCAGTTCATGGCCCCGATCCTCGATGTTGCGCGCCAACTCGGAAAAAAAGGGGTTGGCCAGATCGGGAATCAGCAAGCCGATGGTATACGTGCTCTTTCCCGTCAGGGCGGAGGCGATGACGTTCGGCTGATAATTTAACCGTTCGATGACTTGCAACACTTTTTTCCGGGTTTGTTCGCTGATGCGTCCTTTGCCGTTGATCACCTTGGACACCGTAGCGATGGAAACTCCCGCCGCTTTTGCCACATCGTAGATTGTTGTTTTCATATGCAAACCTCGTTTTTCGATTGGATTACAATATTTAATATTTTATCATGAATTTTCCCTGGAGATAAGAATTTAAAACCTTTCATGCCGGATACGCGTTAGGGATAAGCGCTTACCTCCGAAACATCCCGAAGATGTCAAGCGTCTGTGAAAATGTCAGGTTAACTGTTCTATGAAAATGTCAGGGATGATAGCTGATTAAACAGCCCCCGTCCTCTTGCAGACTAGCCGGATGCTGTGCTACGCTGTAACTGCT
>Ga0181858_1001782_pt1 | contig 10428 bp, 8 predicted proteins | sample NewIslPassag4_SG_FD_130749 | JGI IMG/M metagenome (GOLD analysis project Ga0181858, IMG submission 130749) | Feedstock adapted compost microbial communities from Newby Island compost facility, Milpitas, CA, USA - Passage 4_SG | ecosystem: Engineered > Solid waste > Feedstock > Composting ...
GGGGAAAGAAAGCGCCCGCCCGTCCCCAGCCTGGGGGGGGGGCGGGGCGGCGGGCCTATTGAGCGGGCTGGTGGGCACGCGGGCGGGGGGCCAACGGGGCCCCGGGCCGCCTCATGCGCCGCCCGCGCGGATTGTCAGCCGGGGGTGATGCAGGTGTGTCACCTGCGCTTGTCACCGCAGTGCGCCATGCACTGCCCGCCTACGAAGATCGCCGCCCGCGGGCCCGGCCCTCGAACGCCATCTCACGATCCTACCTCGCCCCCACCGTCGCCCGGGTCTCGCGCTGACGACCGAACTCGTACTCGACCGGCGGCTCGGCGCCGAGGAGGTGGCGGACGAAGTAGTCCCAGCGCCGCCGCATCATGTACGGCTCGTTGCCGAAGCCGTGACGGCGGTTGGGGAACATGATCATGTCGAAGTCCTTGTTCGCCGCGATCAGCGCGTCCACGAGGAGGAGCGTACCGTAGGGCGGCACGTTGTCGTCCAAAGTGCCGTGGGCGATCAGGAGCTTCCCCTTCAGGTTCCCGGCAAGGAGCTGGTTCGCCTGGTTGTCGTAGTTCGTCGTCCCGTCGGGGCGATCCCTCAGGAGACCCTGCCATTTCTCGCCCCAGTCGTCCTCGTAGTTCCGATTGTCGTGGTTCCCGGCCTGAGCCACCGCCACCTTGAAGAAGTCCGGATAGGCGAGGATCGCGCGGGCGGAGGCGAAGCCGCCGCCCGAATGACCGTAGATCCCGGCGCGGTCCAGGTCGATCCAGGGGTGGCGCTCGGCGAGCTGGCGCATCCCTGCGACCTGATCGGGGAGCCCGTTGTCGCCCATGTTGCCGTAATAGGCCGCGTGGAACGAGTGCGAGCGCATGGGCGTGCCCATGGCGTCGAGCTTGATGACGATGAAGCCCAGCTCGGCCAGGGCCTGGGCATCGCCGCGGGCGGGCGAGAAGCTGCGGCTTCCCACGCTCCCGGTCTGCGGCCCCGGGTAGACGTTGTTGATGATCGGGTACTTCTTCGACGGGTCGAAGTTGGTCGGGCGGTACATCAGCCCGTAGAGGTCGGTCACGCCGTCGCGCGCCTTGACCGTGAACGGGATCGGCGGCTGCCACCCCACGGCGAGGAGGCGCGAGATGTCGGCCTCCTCGAGGGTGAGCCGCGCCCGGCCGTCGGAGGCGTCACGGAGCACGGAGACCGGCGGCGTATCCGGCGTCGACCGCACGTCGACGACGTAGCGCCCCGAGGGCGAGAAGTCGACTTCGTGATTCGCGCTGTCCGGCGTGAGGAGGCGGAGCCGCGAGCCGTCCATTCTCACGCTGTAGAGGTACATGAAGTACGGGTCGCCCTTCTCGCGACCGTTCCCCAGGAACCAGATCGTGCGGCTCCTCGGGTCGAGGCGCACGACGCGGAGCACGTTCCACGCGCCGCTCGTGATGCGGTTCTTCAGTCGGCCGTTCCGGAGGTCGTACAGGTAGAGGTGCCCCCAGTCGTCGCGACGGGAGAACCAGATCACCTCGTTCGTTTCCGGCAGGACGCGCCAGTTGAAGGTGTTGTAGCCGGACTCGAAGAACGGCTCCAGCGTCTCCTCCAGGATGTCGCGCACCTCGCCCGTCTCGGGGTTCGCCTCCCGGAGGGCGACGTGCTTGTGGTCGCGTGAGACCGAGACGAAGAAGAGGCGCGAGCCGTCGTCGCTCCACTGCACGTCGGCCCAGCGGCCGCCGCAGAAGACGTGGTCGCAAACGGTCGAGCGGTGCGGGTCGGGCGGCATCTGCAGGCGCACGACCTTCGGCCCACCCGGCGCGTCGAGGTGGATGACGACGCGGTGGATGCGGAAGATCACCGAGTCTTCGGGGAGCGGGTACTTCCAGGCGTCCAGATTGGGGTGCCCGACGTTGGTCGTCACCAGGTACATCTCTCCGACGCCGCGGGCGTCGTGCTGGAACGTGGCGATCTTGCGCGAGTCGGGCGACCACAGGAGGACCGGCCGGTCGCTGCGCGTCCAGCCGGCGTTGTTCGTCGCGTAGCCGAAGTCCTTCACCCCGTCGGTGGTCAACTGCGTCTCCGCGCCCGTCTCGAGGTCCACCATCCACAGGTTGTGGTCGCGGATGAACGCGGCGAGCCGCCCGTCCGGCGAGACGATGGCGTTGCGCGGCGCCTCACGACGCGCGGGCGCCGACTGGCAACGGTAAGCCGGGATCTCGCAGGTGAACCGGCCATCCGGCGTTTCGACGGTAAGAGCCCGGCCGTTCCGGGCGAACTCCAGCGCCCGGATCTCGAGCCCGAACGGCTCGAGCGTCTTTCCCGAAACGGCGGACAGAGCAGCGGCGAGCCGCTCGTGGTCGAACGCCCGGGCGCGCGTGCGTCGCGCCGGGTCGACGAGAATGTACTCCGCGCCCTCGGGGATCGCGTTCCGGTACCAGAAGCGATCGTCGTCGAGCCAGTTGGGCCGGACCGCGCCGCGGTAGACGAGCGGGTTGACGTTCTGCGGCAAGAACCGCTCGGCGCGGGCGTAGTCTTCCTCGGTGAGCTCCTCGGGCGCATACGGCGTCTGGGCGAGCGCCGGCGCCGCCACGAGCATCGGAAGGAGAAACAGGGTGCGTCGCATACGTGCCTCGAACTCGGTAACCGGATCGAAGTGTTTGCCGGCGGGCAAGTTCTCGCTTCGACGCCGGGGATGCAAGGGCTGGCGCAGCCTGAGCGGGCGTCCTGCGGCTCGCTTTCCGGCGCCCGGCAGCTCCCTCTCCGGCGCCTCGCGGAGCGCGCCCATCGAGTCGGAACCGCAGGGAAGCAAGGGCGCACGACTCTTCCCGAGCCGAGGGGCGAGTCCTAACTTAACGTGCGGATTCTCAACCGAAGAAACGCATGAGGGCAAGGATGGCCGCCACGTCGACGATTCCCGCGCGAACGCGCCCGGAAACAGTCCAGAACCCCTTCCCCACGCTCCCGACGACGCGAGCGCCGGACCCTTCGCTCCTCGGATACTACGTCCTCTCGTCGCTGGCGGCGGGGCCGCTCTTCCTGTTCGCGCTGATCCCCATGTTCTTCAAGTACCGCACGCTGCGGTACGAACTGGACGAGGAGGGGATCACGATGCGATGGGGGATCCTGTTCCGCCGCGAGGTCTCCCTTGCCTACGCGCGGATCCAGGACATCCACCTCTCGAGCAACGTGATCGAGCGGTGGTTCGGGCTCGCGAAGATCCAGGTGCAGACGGCGAGCGCGAGCGCGAAGGCCGAGATGACGATCGAGGGCCTTCGCGATTACGAGGCGATCCGTGACTTCCTCTACACCCGCATGAGGGGGGCGAGGGACGGCGCGAGCATCGCGACCACGCAGGCCGGGAGCGCGCACGCGCCGGCGGTCCTGGACGAACTCACGAGCACGTTGCGCGAAGTCGCGGCCGAGGTGCGAGCGGTACGCCGGCTGCTGGAGGCGCCGCAGGGCGAGGAGGCCGCAGATGGGTGAGCGCGTTGCGGAGCTGCTGCTCCGGCTGCTGCGGGTCCCGCCCGAGCCGCAGGTCCCGGTCGAAGCCAGGAACGTGCGGGTCTTCCGCGCCGCGCCATCGTACTTCCGCTACAAACTCGCCACGTGGGCATTGACGCAGCTGGGCGCCCTGATCGGTGTGTTCACCGCGACCGCCCTCTCGTCCCCCGGCGAGACCATGGGAGACATCGCGGTGACCCTGTTCCGGATCGGCGAGATCGCCGCGTGGGTGTTCCTCATCGGTCAGGCCCTGTTCAGCCTCGCCGTGCTCCGCCTCGACTTCGACATGCGCTGGTACATTCTCTCGGACCGCAGCCTCCGCATCCGCGAGGGGATCCTCACGGTCCGGGAGCAGACGATGACGTACGCCAACATCCAGAACATCTCGATCCGGCAGAACCCGATCCAGCGGCTGTTCGGGATCTACGACGTCGAGGTCCGGAGCGCGGGCGGCGGCGCGGGCGATACGCAGGGCGGTTCACTCTCCATGGCCTCCAAGCGGGAAGCGGACCAATCGCACGTGGCGCATTTCCGGGGCATCGACAACCCCGAGGAGATCCGTACGGCGATCCGCGAGCGCATTCGCCTGCACCGGGACTCCGGGCTGGGCGATCCCGACGAGCCTGCGCCGGCTGCGCCCATCGAGGTCCGGGGCGACGGCGGGGAGCACGGGGCGCTCGACGCCGCGCGGGAGCTGCGCGACGAGATGCGCCTCCTCCGGCGCGCGCTGGAGGAATCGCTTGCGCGGCGCTGACACGCCCGGCATGAGTGCCTGCGGCGTCGCGACAGACGCAGCGCCGACACGCGCGGCGGTACGCGGCGCCCTCGCCCGGATCGCCACAGGCGAACGCGGGTATCCTCGGGGATCTCGGGAAAAGAGTACCGCCCGGCGAGCTCATCGGGCGGGTGCCGTGCCCGACGCCCAAACTCCACGGAATCGAAAGGAAACGACTCGGTGCGATCGATTCCTTCACGCCGCGGCGTGAGCGCCGCGCTCATCCTGTTCCTCGGACTGACGACCGTCGTCGGCGCCGACGCGGCGCCATACGCTGATGAAGCGCCATACCCGGACGCGGCTCCATACGCCGACGCGGCGCCGCGACACGCTCACCCGAGCCCGCTCCAGGGCGCGCGTTCCGCCCCCCCGGAGCCGAGTCCTGCGGACATTGCCCGGGCCTCTCGTCTCCGGATCGATCTCGTCACGATGGGCCCCGGCGATGCGGTCTGGGAGCGGTTCGGCCACAACGCGCTCCGGGTGTACGACCCGCTGACGGGCGAGGACGTGACGTACAACTACGGCATGTTCGACTTCGCCGCGGAGGACTTCTATCCCCGCTTCTTCCGCGGCGACATGCTGTACTGGATGGAAGGCTTCGACACGCGCAACGTCGTCTACAGCTACATCGCGTCGAACCGGTCGGTCTACTCGCAGGAGCTGAACCTCACGCCCGAGCAGAAGGCGCGGCTGGTCACGTTCCTCGAATGGAACGCCCGTGAGGAGAACCGCTACTACGCCTACCACTATTACCGGGACAACTGCTCGACGCGGGTCCGGGACGCGATCGACTACGCGCTGGGCGGGCAGCTCCGCGAGGCGCTCGCCGGGGTTCCGACCGGGACGACGTACCGCTCCCACACGCTCAGGCTCACGGCCGACGACCTCCCCGTCTACACCGGGCTGAACCTGGCCATGAGCGCGGTGATCGACCAGCCGCTCTCGGCGTGGGAGGAGAGTTTCCTCCCGCTCGAGCTGCACAGGCACATACGCGACGTGCGGGTGCGGGGTGCGGACGGCGAATTGGAGCCGCTCGTCCTGTCTGAGCTGGTGGTCTTCGAGGCCAACCGCGTGGCGCCGCCCGCCGAACCGCCGAATCGCGTCGTGGGCTATCTGGCCGCCGGGGCGGCTCTCGGCACGCTCTTCCTCGCCCTGGGTCGCCGCGCTGCCCGCGGCGCGCGCGTGGGCCGGGTCGGGCTCGTCGTCCTCGGGGGCCTCTGGGCCCTCGTGGTCGGGGTGTTCGGCACCGTGATCGCCCTGCTCTGGGCGCTCACCAACCACGACGTAACGTACGGGAACGAGAACCTGCTCCAGGTGAACCCGCTCCCCCTTGCTCTCGTGGTGCTCCTGCCGCTGGCCGTGGCGCGGGGGCGGGCGTGGCGCGCGACGGAGGCGGTGACGTGGGCGGTGGCGGGGCTGTCGGCGGCCGGGTTGCTCCTCCAGGCGATTCCCGGGCTGGATCAGGTCAACGGCGAGATCATCGCCCTCGCGTTCCCGGCGCACCTCGGGCTCGCGGGTGCGCTGAGTATGGTTCGACGCGGGGCAGAAGCGCCGCGGGACGCCCTGACGCCCCGGAGTACGCCGGTCGAGGTCTGAGGCGACGTCGCCATGTCGATCGTGCAATTCTTCCGCCTCGACGAGCACCGGACGACGGTGCGCACCGAAGTGCAGGCCGGCCTCACGACGTTCATGACGATGGCGTACATCGTCGTCGTGAATCCGGCGATCCTCAGCGCCGCTGGCGTGCCATTCGAGGGCGCGCTCTTCGCCACCTGCATCGGCGCGGCGATCGGCACGCTGCTCATGGGGGTGCTCGCGAACTACCCGTTCGCCCTCGCGCCGGGGATGGGGCTGAACGCCTATTTCACCTACACCGTCGTGCTGGGGATGGGCGTCCCGTGGCAGACGGCGCTGGGCGCGGTCTTCCTCTCGGGCGTGGCGTTCCTGCTCCTCACGGCCGGGCGCGTGCGCGCGCTGGTCGTGGACGCGATCCCGCGCTCGATCAAGACGGCCGTCGCCGGCGGGATCGGGCTCTTCATCGCGTTCCTGGGGCTGCGCAATGCCGGAATCGTCGTGGCGGACGAAGCGACGTTCGTGACGCTCGGCACGCTCGCCGCGCCGGGCCCGCTCCTCTCGCTCGCCGGGCTCGCGCTCACCGTCGGGCTCATGGCGCGGGGGCACAGGGGCGCGATCATCTGGGGGATCCTGGGCGTCACGGCGGCGGCGATGGCCCTCGGCATCGCCCCGCTCCCCGAGTCCTTCCTCTCCATACCGGATGCGAGCGAGACGTTGCTCGCCCTCGACATTCCCGGCGCGCTGCGCCTCGGGTTCCTGGAGATCATCTTCGCCTTCCTCTTCGTCGACCTCTTCGACAGCGTCGGCACCTTCACCGGCCTGGCCGAGGAAGGCGGGTTTATGACGAAGGAGGGGAAGATCCCTCGCGTCAACCGCGCGCTCGCGGCGGACGCCGTGGCGACCGTCGTCGGGTCGCTGCTCGGAACGTCGACCGTCACCACGTACGTGGAGAGCGCTGCGGGGATCGGCGAGGGCGGGCGCACGGGGCTGGTGGCGGTGGTCGTGGCCGGGCTCTTCATTCTCGCGGTATTCACGGCACCGATCGCCGGCGCGATCCCGAGCATCGCGACGGCGCCGGCGCTCATCGTGGTGGGCGCCCTCATGATGCGCGCGGTCCGGAACGTGCCGTGGGCCGACCCGACCGAGTCGGTCCCCGCGTTCGTTACGCTGACCGCCATGCCGCTCACCTTCTCTATCGCGAACGGGATCGCCCTCGGCTTCATCAGCTACGCGCTCATCAAGGTCCTGGCCGGGCGCGCGCGGGAAGTCGATCCCCTGGTCTACGTGCTGGCGGGGCTGTTCCTGGTGCGATACGCGTATCTTGCGGCGGGGTGAGCGCGAGCGCCCGTCGGCGACAACGTGCGCCTCGTGGGCGACGGTCGTCCCGACAGGCGCTCTTCGGGGGCGCGGTCCCCATGCCTCAGGAGGACTCCAATGCGCGCGATTCGTGTCCACGAGCACGGCGGCCCCGAGGTGTTGCGCCTCGAGGACGTGCCAGTCCCGGAGCCCGGGCCGGGCCAGGCCCGGGTGAGGCTCGAGTACTCCGGCGTCAATTTCATCGACATCTACCACCGTACGGGCCTCTACAAGCTCCCGCTCCCCTTCACGCCGGGCTCCGAGGGCGCGGGAGTGGTCGACGCGGTAGGCGAGGGCGTGGAGGAGGTGCAGGTCGGCGACCGCGTCGCCTACGCGGGGCAGCCGGGGAGCTATGCCGAGCAGGCGGTGGTGAACGCCTCGCGCCTGGTCCCGGTCCCGAACGACGTCGGCCTGGAGCTCGCCGCCGCCGTCATGCTGCAGGGCCTGACGGCCCACTGCCTGGCCAGCAGCGTGTACCCGTTGAAAGAAGGCGACGTCGCCCTCGTCCACGCGGCGGCCGGCGGCGTGGGGCTGCTCCTGGTGCAGCTCGCCAAGCGCCGCGGCGCGCGTGTGATCGGCACCACCTCCACCGAGGAGAAAGCCGCTCTCGCCCGCGAAGCAGGCGCCGACGAGGTGATCCTCTACACGAAGGAGGACTTCGTCGACGCGGTGCGGCGGCTCACGGACGGGCGCGGCGTCGACGTCGTCTACGACTCCGTCGGGAAGACGACGTTCGACGGGAGCCTGGCCTCGCTCCGCCCGCGCGGGATGCTCGTCTCGTTCGGCCAGTCGAGCGGGCCGGTTCCGCCGTTCGACGTGCTCCGGCTCAGCCGCGGTTCCCTCTTCCTGACCCGCGCCGTCATGATGGACTACACGGCGACGAGGGATGAACTCCTCTGGCGTGCGCGCGAGCTCTTCGATTGGATCGGACGGGGGGAACTGTCGGTGCGTGTCGACCGCGTCCTCCCGCTGGAAGAGGCGGCCGAGGCGCACCGGCTGCTGGAAGGGCGCAAGACGGCGGGGAAGCTGGTGTTGAAGGTGTGACCGGTGGCACGGGTCCGGGTGCCGCGGGCCGATGGGAGGCGTGGAGGCCCGACGGGGGCGGCGTGGGTCGGGGCGCTCCGGCTCGATACGGACACGAGGTCCGTGCCGGGATCTGGGGCGCCCGGCTCGATACGCACACCAGGTCCGTGCCGGGATGTGGGCGCCCCAGGCCGCTGCGGACGTAAGGGCCGTGCCGGGTCGGGGGCCCTCTGACCAGCACGGATGTCAGATCCGCCGAGGGTGCGCAAGGCCCCGCTGGTTCCAGCCTACGGCCGCGACTACGCGCGGTGGATCGACCGCCCACGGTGCGCAAGGCCCCGGTCGGCTCCCCCCTACGGCCTCGACGACTGCGGTGGATCGACCCATCTTCCGCTGGCTAACACACGCGGCGCCGGCGCAGCTCCGTTCTCCCATTGCCACGCCCCATGCACTGGCCACGTTGAAGGGCAAGTGCGGGGCGCACCACGCCTCGTTTGGCGAGGTTTCCGTCGCGAGGTTTCCGTCGATCCTGCGCGCGACGACGGCAAGCGCTCCCCGACATGGACAAGCAAGCGCTCCCCGACATCGATCGGCAAGCGCTCCCCGACATCGATCGGCAAGCGCTCCGCTACATCGATCAGCGGAGATTCAGGCGACCCGTTCGCGTGAAAAGTGTGGTGCAATCCGGTGGCCGACCGAGGGATGTCGACGAGATCATCGGCGATCTCGCCGCGGCTCAACACGGCATCGTCGCTCGTCGCCAATTGCTCGCCAGTGGTGTGACCGTACCCACCGTGAGGTCACGCGTCCGCTCCGGCCGGCTGCGTCCGATCCACCGCGGCGTATACCAGGTCGGCCCCGTAGCCGGCCGCTTCGCACGGGAGATGGCCGCCGTCCTCGCCTGCGGACCAGGTGCGGTGGTGAGCCATCGCAGCGCCGGCTCTCTGTGGGCGATCCTGCCCCCTGCAGACGCAACGATGCCGGTGGAGCTGACGATCAACTCGCGCCGCCCCTTTCGGCGACCCGGCGTCGTGGTCCACAGGACTCTGAGTCTCGACGTCGACGATCTCACTCACCTCGAGGGAGTACCGATCACCTCCCCCGTTCGAACCCTCCTGGACCTCGCGGCAGTGCTTCGCTTTCGTGAGCTAGAGCAGGCACTCGCCCGCGCAGAGCGGGCCGAACTCGTGAACCGTACCGATCTGTCGAAGGTGGCGGAACGACACCGTCACCGCCCAGGTGTTAGTGCGCTTCGAGCCCTGCTCACCGGAGAAGCCGCGCCGGCGATGGCGCGGTCAGAAGCCGAGGAGCGCTTCCTCCAACTCATCCGCAAGGCGCAGCTGCCCCCGCCCGAGACGAACGTGAAGGTTCACGGCTTCGAAGTGGATTTTCTCTGGCGGGCGCAAGGAGTGGCGGTAGAAGTCGATGGATTCGTTTACCACAGGTCGCCGGCCAGCTTCGAAGGCGACCGTCGACGGGACGCGCACCTCGCCGCCCAGGGCATTCACGTCATGCGCGTTACGTGGCGGCAATTGACGACGGAGCCCGAGGCGGTGCTGGTGCGCCTGGCCCAGACGCTCGTGCGAGGCGAACTCCGCACGACGACGCGATCACCGGTCTAGGCCGGCCCGGATTCGCTGCCGGATCGGCCGCCGCTGGCCCACTTCTCGCCCCCGCCCGCGGGGGGGCCTGGCGCGCGCGCCCGGCGTGCGGGGCTCGGCGCGCGGCCCCGGGGTGCGGCCTCGGCGTGCGGGCTCGGCGTGCGGGCTCGGCGCGCGCGTCCCCAGGTCTCGCCGGCAGCCCCCTGTCTCGGTGTCTCGTACGGCCCGCACGTTGGATCTCTCTGTCGCTCATTGCGCCGAAGGGGGGACGAGGCGCGGGGGCGGGCCGTGGCGGGCAGTCGTGTGACTCGAGCGGAGCGATCCGCAGTATCCCCCGCGAATCGGGCCGGTCCGGGTGGACCCAATTGCACAAACGACGGGTCTTCGGCGATGGTGGATCGATTGGGGACCATATGGTGCCCCAATCGCACAACGAAAATCGCCCGGTCCGAATGATGGTGCGATCGGAGCACCTAATAGTCCCTTAATGAACCACGAATCGAAAAACGCGGCCGGTTGATCGATTGGGGCACGCCGTGAAGCGGCGCGGGCGTGTCGGGGACACCCGACACCCCCCCGCCCCCCCCCCCCGGCGCCCCCGACCCCCCCCGGCCGGGGCCGCGCCCACCC
>Ga0181858_1001784_pt1 | contig 10423 bp, 8 predicted proteins | sample NewIslPassag4_SG_FD_130749 | JGI IMG/M metagenome (GOLD analysis project Ga0181858, IMG submission 130749) | Feedstock adapted compost microbial communities from Newby Island compost facility, Milpitas, CA, USA - Passage 4_SG | ecosystem: Engineered > Solid waste > Feedstock > Composting ...
ACCGGGTACGGCTCGCCGCGCGCGGCCGCGACCACGTGCGGCGCGTCGAGCCGCCACACCGCGAGCACCCGGTCGGACTCGTCCCCGGCGTTGATCACGTCCTCCATCGGCCCGTAGAACCCGGGCAGGTACTCCTCCGGCCGGGCGCCCAGCTTGACCAGGTTGAAGTGGGCGTTGCGCCGTACCAGGGGGTCGAAGGTCCAGGTGATGCGGGTGATGCCGCGCAGCAGCGCCCACTGCCGCTGGTGCCGCTTGAGCGCGAGCCCGACGCCGTGGCCCGCCGCCTCCGCGCCGGTGATGTGCGAGTGCAGCACCTGCCCGGGCGGCGCGCCGAGGAACGCCACCGACGCGCCGACGAGCCGGTCGCCGTCGAACGCCCCGGCGACGTAGTTCCCCGCGTGGGCCAGCGCGCGCAGCAGCTCGATCGTGACCGGCGGCGGATCGGTGCCCCAGATGCCGCCGAACAGCCGCACCACCTGCCGGAGCTCCTCGATCTCGTGCAGCTCGCGGACCGTGATCGCGCTCATGGCCGCGTGCCCGCTCCGGTGCGGCACACCGCGCCGGGGAAGTGCGCGCACGTCCTCATGGCCTCGCCTCCGCCTCGCCCGAGGGCCCGCCCCGCCACCGCGCGGCGGGCCGTCCTCGTCCGTGCCGCCAAACATACCGGGCGGCCGGCGCCCCGGGCCCGGGGCGGGGTCACGGCGAGATCACGCCCGCGCTGCGCACGCCCGGTACGCCCGGGGATAATGGAAGAACCGAATGGCGGAGCCGCGGTCCCCCGCGAGGGGGACCGGTGTGGCGGACTACCCGCCCCGGCACGCGGCGAGAGGCGCTTGGCCGCGACCGGTGCCGCGCCCGGCTCAGGGCGTGGCGGACGACCACGCCATGACGGTGGCGGGCACCCATCCGCGGTGACCTCGCCGGCGTGTCCACCACGTTACGCCGTCCCGTCGGTACGGCACGGCGGACGGCGAGCGACCTGCGGGCCGCCGGCCGGTCCGGGACGGTCGACGGCCCGCAGGGCACCCCGCTGCGCGCGGGCCGCCGCGCGAAGCGGCCCGTAGCGGCCGTGCGGTCACGGATTCACCGGCCACAGGTACGGCAGGTCGTCGGGGACATCCGGGAACAGCGGCCGGTAGTGCTCGGGGTCCTTGCGGACCAGCGCCGACCGGTGGGCGCGGTGGAAGTCCGGGTCGCCGAGCCACGGCGGCAGCGCGCCGGCCGCGGCGAGCTCGTCCTGGTCGCGCGGCTCCTCGATGCCCTTGGCCGCGAGCAGCTCGGCGCGGAGCAGCCCGGCGCAGGTGTCCCGGTGGCCCGCGGCGCGCCACACCCGGCAGATCTCCAGGCCGTAGCGGGTGAGCGCCTCCTCGTGGCCGCGCCACATGCGCCCCGCGGGGTGGTGGCGCCAGCCGTACCCGGGGACGGTGAGGCCGCGCAGGATCTGCAGGGCCTCCACGCGCTGCTTGCCGAGCCGCCGCTGGTCGAGCACCTTGGCGGTCTCGGCGAAGTCGGGGTACGGCAGGAAGGTCTGCATCGGCGGCGGCCCCCTTTTCGGGTGTCCGTTCCCTCAGGGTACCGTCGCACTGCTCTGACCTGCGGCGACGTCGGGTCACCCCCGCCCGGCCGGGCGGCGCGGGCGAGGGTGACGGCAGGACGGGTCAGGCGACGCGGCCGGAGGGCGCGGCCCAGGTGTTGCACGCCCCCGGGTCGCCCTTGGCGAAGCCGCGCTTCGCCCAGTGGGTGATGTTCGCCGCGGTGCCGACCGTGGCGTCCTGCCACTCCTTCATGTAGGAGAGCAGGATCCGCCAGTCCCGGGCGGAGCGGTCGAGCGACCGCCAGGTGCTCTTGAGGAACGCGGTGCTGAAGCAGAGGCTCTGCAGCTCGTAGCGGCGGGCCTGCTCCCGCTCCTCCTTCTTGTTCCGGTAGTCGTGGTCCTCGTACGCCCGGTAGATGCCGACGAGGTTCTGCACGTGCCGGCCGTACCGGTCGGCGAGCAGGGCGAACAGGTACAGGTCGGTGGGGTCGGCGAGCAGGTCCTTGTTGAGCACGACGAGGATCGTGCGCTTCTCGTCGCAGTAGTACGAGGTCTGCTTGCGGAAGTCGACGCCGCACCACCGGCGCGGCCCCTTGTTCGTCACCTTCAGCACCGGCTTGCGGAAGGCGAACCCGGCCTTCTTCAGGTGGGCGGACCAGGTGGCGTTGAGGCAGTCGAAGACGCCGTAGAGGTATGCCCGCACCAGCCGGTGGTCGCGGGGCGCACCGGCTTCTCGGCGCACGCGCGCTGCGGGAGGGGACCGGACTTGTAGAGGCGGTTGTGCGTGAGCCGCTTGTCCTTGATCGGGTAGGCGTGGGCGGCTCCGTGCGGCGCCAGGGCGACGGCCATGGCGGCGAGCATGATCAATAAGCGTCTCATGGCGCCGCATGTTAGCCGCACTCTGTGACATTTGTTGACGGAAGTGGTGGATGTGACCGATGTACCGCCTTATCGGGCGGGCGGGGAGCCGAAGGCGGCGAGGAAGCGGTCCCGGAAGGCGTCCATCGGCCAGACCGGCGCCGCGGGGCCGGGCTTGAGCCCCTCCTGCCAGCCCCAGCCGTCGATGCGGTCGAGCACCGCGGGGTCCTTGGCGAGGATCGTGACCGGCACGTCCCGGCTCGCGCCGAAGCCCGTGATGATCGGGGCGGGCTGGTGGTCGCCGAGGAACACGACCACGAGGTCGTCGTCGCCGTAGGTCTCCACGTAGGACAGCAGGCTGCCGAGCGAGTACTCGATCGACCGGCGGTACTCGCCGCGCACCCGGCCCGGGTCGCTCCACACCTCGTCGAGCGAGCCCCGCCCGCCGGTCGCCTCCCGCCGGATCGCGTGGTAGCCGGAGCCGTCGCCGACGCTCGCCCAGTCGATCAGCCGCGGCACCGGGGTCCACGGCGCGTGGCTGGACACGAGCGGGATCTCCGCCATCACCGGGGTACGGCCGGCCCGGCCGCGCTCGAACCGCTGGAACGCGGCGAGCGTGTACTGGTCGGGGATCGTGCCCCAGGTGAAGCCGGGGCCGCGGTAGCCGAGGTCGCGGGCCGAGTACACCCGGTCGAAGCCGTAGAACGCGCCCTCCGGCCACTCCCGGTGGATGCCCGGCATCACGCCCACGGTGCGCCAGCCCGCCGTGCGGAACGCGCGGGTGAGGGTGAGCCGGTCGCTCGCGGTCAGGTCCGCGTACCGCTGCTGGTGGTCGACCCACACGCCGGACAGCAGCGTGGCGTGCGCGTACCAGCTGCCGCCGCCGGCCGTCGGCGAGGTGAGGAACGCGCTGCGGGCGGAGAACCCGGCCGCGCGCAGCCGCCGCTCGGCGTCCGCCAGCACCGTGCCGACCCCGGGTGCGAACTCCGGGTTCTCGATCGCGTCGCGGCCGTAGCTCTCCACGAAGGCGACGATCACGTCCTTGCCGCGCAGCGCGGTGAGCAGCCGCTCGCCCGGCACGTTCGCGTACGGGTCGTCGGCGAGCCGCGCGGCGAACGCCTCCCGATCGGCGAGGCTCGTCGGCACCTGGAGCACCCGCTCGTAGGCGAGCGCGGCCACCGGCACCCCGGGGACGAGCTGCGCGCCGAGCACCGCGCAGACCACCCAGGCCACGCCGAGCGCCCCGGCGGCGGTGGCGGCGGCCCCGCGGTGCCGGGCCACGTGGCGGCTGAGCCGCAGCACCGCGAGCGCCGTCAGCGCGAGCACGCCGCAGGCGAGCAGCACGATCCCGGCGACCGTGGCGATCGCACCGGCCCGGCCGATCGAGGCGTGCAGGAACTCCGCGCCCGCGCGCAGCAGCGACCAGTCGTAGACGAGGTTGAACGGCCGGGCGAGGACGGCGTCGAACCCCAGATCGACGAGCTTGACGACGGCGAGCAGGCCGAGCAGCGCGCCGCCCGCCGCGGCCACCACGCGGCGGGCGCGTGCCGGGAGCAGCAGGAGCAGCGCCACCCCGAGCACCCCCTCGGCCGGGATGCGGGCGAGCCCGGCCGGGGTGAGGTGGGCCACCTTGGCCGGGGCGACCAGGGCGAACAGCACGAGGCCGAGGGCGAGCACGCTGAGCAGCGGCGATCCGGCCCGCCGCAGACGCCACCGGCGGTGCCCGCCGCCGGGCCGGTCGGTGCGCCCGCCGCCGTGTTCCCGGCCGCCGGTGGACGCCGCCCGCCGTTCCTCGCCGGTGGGCGCGCCCTCGGGCGAGCCGTCGAGGCCGGTGCTGATCGACCCGCTGCTGATCGTCACGGTGGCACCTTTCCTGAGGATCCGCCGGAGACCGCTGCGTTCGCGCGGGGGCGTCCCGCGCCACGGCGCTGACAGGTCGTACGGTCCGCCGCCCGGGCGGGTTCACCGCCGCGGGCCGTGCCGTACCGGTCCGCATCCCACCAGATCGCCGCGGTCGGTGAGGGCCACCGGACCGAATCGGTCACATGCGGAGCACGACAGCGGGGGTGCCCGCCCAGGCGGGACCGCTGCGGCAGTCCCGCCGCCCCGGGAAACCGGGGGATCCGTGGCGCTATATAGGTTGTATTCCTAGCTATGTCGCGCTAACTTATAAGTGGCTCTCGGACATAGATAGGTAGGGAGGTCAGAGGTGCTGGGTATCGCGTTCGCCGCAGGGCTTGTCGGTTACGTGGCCGTGGTACGGCCGTGGCTGGGCCGGCTCACCTACGACCGCCTGGTGATCGACAGCGGGGCCAAGGGGGGCCTGTCCTGGCCGGTGAGCATGTGGGTGCTGTTCGCCATGGTCGTGGGCATCGTCACGGCCTTGGACCTCGGGCCGGAGCAGGTCGGCGTCTCGCTCGGCGCCGACCCCGCCTTCACCGTCGCCGTCGCCGGCGCGCTGGTCCTCGTCACGGCGGCGATCGCCGTGGCCGAGCGGCTGGGCGTGCGGATCCCCGCCTGGGCGCCCGAGGCGGCCGCGCCGCCGCGCACGGCGCGGGAGCGGCGCGGCGCCCTGGCCACGGCCGTGGTCGCGGGCGTCCTCGAGGAGGTCATCTTCCGCGGCGTGTTCGTCGGGCTCTTCGCGTACGGGCTGGAGCTGCCGCTGCCCGTCGCCGCCGGGCTGTCCCTCGCCGTCTACGTGCTCAGCCAGTTCCTTCGCGGCGGGAGGGCCATGCTCATGCTGGCCCTGGGCGGGGCCGTGCTCACCGCCGGGTACGTGCTCACCGGGAGCCTGCTGGTGCCGGTGGTGATGCACCTCCTGCTCGACGCCCGCGCCCTGCTGGCGCCGCAGGCCCGTGGCGGGCAGGAGGCGCCGGAGCCTGTGCGAGGATGAGCCCATGACGGCCGACCGACGCGCGAGCTGGCTCAAAGGGGTGCTCGACCTGCTGGTGCTGGCGAGCCTGAGCGAGGGGGAGAGCTACGGCTACGAGATCGCCAAGACCCTCGCCGACGCCGGCCTGGGACAGATCAAGGGCGGCACCCTCTACCCCGTGCTGAACCGGCTCGAGGAGGCCGGGCTGCTGGCGACCGAGTTCCGCGCCGCCGAGCGCGGGCCCGGTCGCCGCTACTACCGCCTCACTGAGGAGGGCCGTCGAACGCTCGAGGAAGAGGGGGCCCGGTGGCTCGCCTTCGACGAGTCGGTGCGGGCCGTACTGACCAAGGGACGATCCCGATGAGCGGCTACTTCGACGAGCTGACCGCACGGCTGCGCGAGGCGGGGGTGCCCGCCTCGCGCATCGCCGTGACCGTGGACGACCTGCGCGCCTACCTCGCCGACAGCGGCGGTGACCCCGAGGAGGAGTTCGGCCCGGCCGCCGCCTTCGCCGAACAACTCGCCGCGACGGCCGGCCAGGAGGCCGGCGAGGCCGCCTCGGGCGAGCGGTGGACGTGGACCGCCGACATCTTCACCGACCAGCAGCGGCTCAACGAATTCGGCGAGCAGGGCTGGGAGGTGCAGGGCATCGACCGGCTCGGCCGGTTCGTCTGCACCCGCAGCGAGGAGCACCCGCAGCGCTGGGAGTACCGCCGCGAGGTCGTCTCGCCGGTCGGCCGGGACGCGCTCACCGAACGGCTCGCGCCCGAGGGCTGGGAGCCCTGCGGCACCTGGTTCTGCTACGCCTACTACAAGCGCCCCAAGGCCGCGCTCGTCGGCCCGGAGGCGGAGATCGCCAGCCCGCCGCCGCAGCCCGGCCGCCGGATCTTCTTCAGCCCCGCCCTGTACGGCTTCGCCGCCGTCTACTTCGTCGTCGCGCTGGTGCTCGCGCTGACCGTGCTCCCCCTGGTCCAAGGGGCGGCCGGCGACGACGAGCCGGGCACGCTGGTCGGCATGGTCGTCGGCGCGGCCTCCTCGCTCGTGGTCTTCGGCGGGGCCGTGGGGGTCGCCTTCCTCGTCCGCCGGCGGCGCCGGCGGCGCTGAGCCGTACCGGTGCGGCCCGGTCACCGCGGCGGGGCGGTGCGCAGCGGGCCGCGTCGTGCTCGGTCGCCGGGGCGGCTCGGCCACCCCGGCGATCGCGAGCGCGGCCGCGTGGCCGGGGCCGGCGAGCAGGCGCACGAGCCGGCTCACGCGCGGACGACCGTGAATCGGCCGGCGGTGCGCGTGGCGCCGGTAGGCGAGCGCCCGGGCGGGCTCCTCGGCGGTGAACGGCTCCCGGTGCCTGGGGCGGGCGGCGTCCGGCCGCGTCCGCCAGGCCTCGCAGACCACGCTCGCCTCCGCACGCACGCGTTGCCGCCGCACGCGCGGTGCCGGGCGGGGGCCGTGCGGCCGGGTCCCCGATCGGTGCGAACCGGTGACCTGGTGATACGGGGGATAGGGTGACTAAAGTCAGTACTTCGGTCACGTGCCGGTAGGAGCCGAAGGTGGACGCGCAAGCCCTGGAGCGGATCACCGCCATCGCCGACCCCATCGAGCGCGCCCGCGCGATCAGCAGGGCGATCGCCGCCGAGCAGCGCATGGTCACCGAGCTCGCCCGGCTGCGCCGCGAGGCGATCGCCGAGGCGCAGTCCGCGGGCATGCGCCAGGAGGAGATCGCCCGCCTGCTCGGGGTGTCCCCGGGCCGGGTGTCGCAGATGCGCCCCACGGCGGCGCGGAGCGGGAACGGGCAGCCCCCGCCGGTGATCGTGCAGCGGGCGCTGCCGACCGACCCCGCGGTGCGCGGCTCGGCCTCCCTCTTCGTCACCGAGGCCGAACGCCAGGGCATCCGGGCCGACCGCCGCATGCTCTACGTCGGGCCCGAACCGGCACCCGCCCCGGTCGCCGAGGGGCTCGGCGTGGCGGGCCGGGCCGCCGGGGCGCCGCGCGTGGGGGCCGGCGGCGCGGTGCCGGCCCGCCGCAAGCTGCTGATCGCCAACGACGTCCCGGTGCGCGTCGCCACCAGCTTCTTCCGCCTCGACCTGTTCGGCGGCACGCCGATCGCCGAGGCCGGCGACTTCGTCCGGCCCAGCCTCCAGGCGGCCATCGAGGCCCTCGGCTACCGGTTCGGCCACGCCGAGGAGCACCTGGTCGCCCGGCCGCCGGCCGGGACCGAGGCCGAGACGCTGCGCCTCGACCCCGGCGAGTGGGTGGTCGAGGTGCTGCGCACCTCCTTCGCCACCGACGGCACGCCCGTGCACTGCCTGCAGACCGTGTGCGCGGCCTCCCGGCACGTCTTCCCCATCGGCCAGGTGGCGGGCGCCGACGAGTTCTGAGGCCCGGCCGCCGAGGCCCGATCTGGGGCTCGGCGCGCGGCGCCGCGCCGCGCGGCCCGGGCCGTTCCCGCCCGGTTCGGTTTTTCCGCGGATCTCCTATACACTGGCGTGGCGCCGCGCGGGCGAGATCCGCGGGCACGGGGCTATAGCGCAGTTGGTAGCGCGCCTCCATGGCATGGAGGAGGTCTGGGGTTCGAATCCCCATAGCTCCACAATCCGGCCTGATCCGTCCACCGCTCCGGTGGTACGGCAGGCCGTTTCTGTTATCCGGGCGTCCGCGGCGGCCGGGGCCGCGGCGGGCGTGCCGTACCCGCCGCGGGCGGGCCGGGTGGGCACCGGGTGATCCGTCCGGCGGAGGAATCGGCGACATCGGATAAAGGAGCAGTGCTTTCGGGGGCATGCATTCCACCGCCGACTGTCACAACCTTTTGCTTTCCCGCGCGAAAGCGGCGGCCCGCCCGCGGGATTCCCGCCGGGCGGAACGCGGGCCGCTTCCCGCGGCGCGCCGAGCGTGTCGCGCGGCGGGGGACCGCCGGTGGGAGGCCGGATCCGCGGGCGGTGGTGCGGGCGTGACGCGGGTGCGCGCGGATTCCCGAGTGGCATTGGTGCGCGCAGGTTTACGTGTTATCTGCTGAGCATTCCGTGATCGCCGTCAACACTTGAACAGCCCGTGACGCATGGGCATAGTGGAGCAACCGTAGGTGTAAACACCACGTCGTCACGTGTCGGGGCCGGGCCCGCCCCGACGGCTGTCGGTGCCCCCAGTCGCACGAATGGACCTGACCGATGCACTCCCCCCCACCGATCCGTACCAAGCTCCTCCGGATCCTGCTGGTACCGCTGATCTCGATGGTCGTCCTGTGGGGGTTCATCGCCTACTCGAACGCTGACGAGCTCGTCGGGGCGAACCGGTTCGACGACCGCTGGCTGACCACCGGCGCCCCCGCGCTGCGGCTCGCCGAGGAGCTGCAGGACGAGCGCCGGGTCCCCGCCGAGACCCTGGGCCGCGCCGCGCCGGAGGTGGCCGCCCAGCGCAAGGCCACCGACGAGGCGGTGCGGCGGCTGCGGCAGGCGGTCACCTCCGACCCCGCGCTCACCGAGTCGACAAGGGCCGCCGCGGCGCGCATGCGCCGGCTGCTGCGCCCGCTGGAGTCGCTGCCGCAGCTGCGGGCGCAGATCGACGAGGGGCGGCTGAGCTCGCCGTACCGGATCGTCGAGGCCTACAGCGGGCTGATCGAGGAGGTGTACCGCAGCCTCGGCAACCGCGACCCGGAGGGCGAGGTGGCGAACGTCCCCGAGATCCGCGCCGCCACCTCCTACGTCGACAGCGCCGAGTACCTGGCCCGGGAGCACGCGCTGCTCGCCGCCGCGCTCCGGGCGGGCTCGATGAGCGGCGCCGACCGGGCGGCGTTCGTCGCCGCGTTCACCGCCCGCCGCGACGCGCTCGCCGCCGCGCTGCGGGACGCCGGGCCGTACCTGCGCCCGGCCGTGGACGAGCTCACCGCGGGCGTGCCCTACAAGCGGATCACCCAGGTGGAGGACCGCGTCCTCGCCTGGGACGGCACCGGCCGGCCCCCCGCCGCGGCCCAGTGGCGTGACGACGTCGAGGCCGTCACCGCGGCGATCCGGCAGGGCGCCATGCGGGAGCTCGCCCGGGCCACCGACGAGCAGGAGGTGCTGCGCACCCGCGCGGCCGTGGTGGCGAGCCTGATCCTGCTGCTCGGCGCGGGGGCCGTGGCGCTGTCGATCTTCCTGTCCTACCGCTTCACCAACTCGGCCGTCGCCGAGTTCCGGCGGCTGCAGGAGGCCGCCGCCCGGATGGCGCGGGAACGGCTGCCGCGGGTGGTGGAGCGGCTGCGCAAGGGCGAGGACGTCGACGTCGAGGAGGAGGCGCCCGAGCTGCCGCCGGCCGACACCGCCGAGTTCGACGAGGTCGTCAAGTCGTTCACCGCGGTGCAGCGGACCGCGCTCGAGGCCGCGGTCGGCCAGGCGACGCTGCGCAAGGGCATCGCCCAGGTGTTCCTCAACCTCGCCTGGCGCAACCAGGTGCTGCTGCAGCGGCAGCTCACGCTGCTCGACGCGATGGAGCGGCGGGTCGAGGAGCCGGACATCCTCGAGGACCTGTTCCGGCTCGACCACCTCACCACCCGCATGCGCCGCCACGCGGAGAACCTGATCATCCTCGCCGACGCGGCGCCCGCTCGCCGCTGGCGGGACCCGGTGCCGCTCTACGACCTGGTCCGCAGCGCGGTGCTCGAGGTCGAGGACTACACCCGGGTCACCGTCGCGCCGATGCCGGACGCGCCCATGCTCGTCGGCTCGGCGGTCACCGACGTGATCCACCTCGTCGCCGAGCTCGTGGAGAACGCCACCGTGTTCTCCCCGCCCGACACCACGGTGACCGTGCGGGGCACGAAGGCGGCCAACGGCTTCGCGCTCGAGATCGAGGACCGCGGCCTCGGCCTCAACCCGGCCATGCTCGAGGAGCTCAACGCGCGGCTCGCCGACCCGCCCGAGTTCGACCTCGCCGACAGCGACCGGCTGGGCCTGTTCGTGGTGGCCCGGCTCGCCAACCGGCACAACATCAAGGTCCGGCTGCGGCCGTCGCCGTACGACGGCACCACCGCGATCGTCATGCTGCCCACCACGCTGCTCGCCCCCCCGGAGATGGCCGACCCCGGCAGGCCCGCGCCGGCCGCCGAGGCGGGCCGGGACCTGCGGGCGCGGCGGCCGCTGCGGGCGCTGAGCACGGTGCCGGAGACGCGGGCCGCCCCCGTCGCCGCCGCC
>Ga0181858_1001787_pt1 | contig 10418 bp, 10 predicted proteins | sample NewIslPassag4_SG_FD_130749 | JGI IMG/M metagenome (GOLD analysis project Ga0181858, IMG submission 130749) | Feedstock adapted compost microbial communities from Newby Island compost facility, Milpitas, CA, USA - Passage 4_SG | ecosystem: Engineered > Solid waste > Feedstock > Composting ...
CCCCTCGGCCCGGCCGCCGGCCCCGGGCCGATCTTCGGCCGGAGGTCCGTCATATCCTCGCGGGCCGGGGCGTTTTTCGGTAAACCGAAGGGGAAGCCGGGCCGACGCGGTGGGCAGGGGTGGGATTGACTTTTCCACCCCAGGCGCAGCAGTATGGCCCCAGCTCTCCCCGGGCCGGGTCAGGGCCCGCTCCGGGCAGCGCTGACGCGGCCCGGATGAGCCCGGTGCCGGCGAGCAGGGTCGATACAGGTCTCCAACCGCAGAAATCCGAATGACGAGGGCAACCTCCACCCCGGGCGGTCGCCCGGTGGCGGCCGGTCGCATACCCGTTGCGAGCGGGTGTGCCGTGGCACCGGTCGAGCGTACGCTCCGGCTGAAGGATTTCCGTATCCGTGTGTACGGCGACGTCGCGGTGGCGATGGGCGAGGCGAGCGCCGCAGGGGCGGGCGAGGACGATGTCCGCTATCACGTGACGCGGGTGTACGAGTGGCGGCAGGGCCGCTGGCGACGCGTCGCGGCGGATGCGACGCCGCTGCTGCGGCGCGACGGGCGCTGACCGCACGACGAATGCGGCGCCGCGCGCGCACGACGCTGTGCGCGACGTCGACGCCGCAACGCCCCACGTGCGCCTCGCGGAGGCGGGCCTCAGCTCGCGTCCGCGGGCTCCAGCCGGACGACGGACGTGGCGCCCCCGCCGCGGTCGTCGAGGGCGAGGTAGATGAAGCCGTCGGGGCCCTGCCGGACGTCCCGGATCCTGCCGAACCCTTCGAGTAACACCTCCACGTTGGTCACGCGCCGCCCCTCGACGGTCAGGCGGGCGAGCTGCTGACCGGCCAGTCCGCCGACGAAGAAGCTCCCCCGCCACTGCGGGAACGCGTTGCCCGTGTAGATGAGCAGCCCCGACGCCGCGATGGACGGGACCCAGTAGTGCACGGGCTGCTCCATCCCCTCGCGGTGGGTGGAGACGTGGATCGTGTCCCCGTTGTAGTTGATGCCGTAGCCGATCACGGGCCAGCCGTAGTTGCGGCCGGGCCGGATGAGGTTGAGCTCGTCCCCGCCGCGCGGGCCGTGCTCGTTGGCCCACAGCTCGCCGGTCTCGGGATGGATTGCGAGACCCTGCGGGTTGCGGTGGCCGTAGCTCCAGATCTCGGGCAGCGCGCCCTCGCGGTTCACGAACGGGTTGTCCGCGGGAACGCGGCCGTCCTCGTGCAGGCGGATGATGGTGCCCTGGTGGTTCGAGAGCTGCTGCGCCGGGTGCTGCTCGGCCGTCGCGCGGACGGGCGGCGCGCCGCGGTCGCCGACGCTGAAGAAGATGTAGCCGCGGCCGTCGAACACGAGGCGGGACCCGAAGTGGAGGCCGGTGTTGCTCCACGCCTTCGCCACGAAGATGTCGTGCACGTCCACCAGGCGGTCACCCTCGAGCCGGCCGCGGGCGACGGCGGTGGTGCCCTGGCTGCCGTCTTCGTTCGGTTTCGAGTAAGTGAGGTAGATCAGCCGGTTGTTGGCGAAGTCGGGGTGCGGCACGACGTCCAGCAACCCGCCCTGGCCCTGGGCGCGCACCGCCGGCACGCCCTCGACCGGGTCCGGCAGGAGCTCGCCGTTGCGGACGATGCGCAGCCGGCCCGGCCGCTCGGTGATGAGCATGTCGCCGTTGGGCAGGAACGCGATGGACCACGGGTTCACGAGCCCTTCGGCGACGGTGACGACGCGGAAGTCGTGGTGCTGCGACCTGTGGACCGCCGGCGCGGCGCCGGTGGACTGCCCGTGCGCATCGCCGCCCGGCAACGTGGCCGCGACGAGGAGAGCGGCCACACGGATGGAGAGGGTGCGAAGCATGTCGTCCCCCTGCGGTGTCTGACACGTGTTCGGTGAACGCGTGAAAGCTAGGGGGAGCGGGCGGCGGGCACAACGCGGCGGGTGGTGCGGGCCGGCCTGCGCGTCGCTCAGGGCATGCCGCGGGCGCCGGCCAGCGGACGGGCCTGGGAGCGCGGCCCGGCCGCCGCAGCGCTGCAGATCGCCAGATGCGTTGCAGACTGCGGGACGCGTGGGGGACGCGTCTCGTCGGACAGGCGAGAGGGCAGGGGCGCGTCGCGCGCCGCGGCGGTCAACGGGGCACCGGGAACCGCACCAGCGCCATGCCGCCGCCGCCGCAGTCACGACAGCCGGGGAGCGGCTTGCCTCTGCGCTCGGTGCACCAGCAGAGCCGGAACGCGTCGCGGCCCGCAACGACGGACGCCCGGGCCGAGGGCTTGCGGTTCCGGCGGAGCTCGGTCGGTCGGACCGGCGGGGTCGGGGGCATCGTCATCGCTCGCATGGTTCGTTCTCGTCTCCGGAGAAGATCCACCGCGGCGACTTCTTCGGCAAGGGCCGGGCCGGAACGGCGGCGGGGAGGGGCGGCGAAGGTTGCCCGCGCCTCAGGCGAAGGGGAGCCGCGCCTCAGCCGGCGTACGCGATCCTGTAGATGACCCCGTTCGTGTCGTCGGACACCAGCAGCGCCCCGTCCCTCGCCACGGCGATGCCGGCGGGGCGCGCGAAGTAGGAGCGACCGTCGCCGAGGAGGAAGCCGCTGACGAAGTCCTCGATGGCGACGGGGCTGCCGTCGCGGAAGCGGATGCGGACGACCTTGTAGCCCGAGGCCGGAACGCGGTTCCACGAGCCGCGCATGGCGACGAACGCATCGCCGCGGTACTCGGCGGGGAACATCGCGCCGTCGTAGAACGCGAGCCCGATCGGCGCGCTGTGCGCGGTGTAGGTGAGCACCGCAGGCTGTGTGCGTGCGCAGTACGCCTCCCTGGTCATCCCCTCGGGCATGATGGCGAAGAGCTCGTCCACCTGCTGGCGCCCGTAGCAGAACGGCCAGCCGTAGTCGCCGCCCGCAACGATGCGGTTCAGCTCTTCGGGCGGCGTGTCATTGCCGCGCCAGTCCGTGCCGTGGTCCATGCCCCACAGCTCGCGGGTCTGCGGGTGGAAGGCGAAACCGATGGTGTTGCGCAGCCCCCGGGCGTAGAGGGTGCGAGCGGTGCCATCGAGCCTCGTCCTGATCAACGCTGCGTGCTCGGGGTTCGTCTCGACGCACGCGTTGCACGTGCTGCCGATGGAGATGTAGAGCATGCCGTCGGGGCCGATCGCGAGCGTGCGGTTGGGGTGCTGGCCGCCGTCCGGCAGGTCTGCGATGAGCGTGCGCGGCGTGCCGAGTCGGCCGTCGCCGCGCACGTCCGCAACGTAAACGGCTGTCGGCGCGGCGAGATACGCGCGGCCCTGGTGCAACGCGATGCCGTGTACGCCCTCGATGCCGGAGACGACGACGCTCTGCTCGTCCGCGCGGCCGTCGCCATCGCGGTCGCGGAGCAGCACGACATCGCCCGTGCGCGGCCGCGTGATGTACACACCCCCGTCCGGCGCAACGGCCATCATCCGCGGGTTGCCCATGCCCGTGGCGAACACATCCACGCGGAAACCGGCGGGCGTTTGCAGCCGGCCGAGCATCGTCATGTCGAACTCGCGGCGATGCGGCGTGAATGTGTAGCCGACGACGCGCTCGGCTTCGGGCGGTGGCGGCGCCGGCTGCGCGCCGGGCTCGCCGGGTTCGGGGGTGGGCCCGCACGCGAGCAGCAGGAGCATCGTGGCGCCGGTGGTGGATCGGAGCGTGGAGCGGTCCAAGACCATCGCCTGTCCTCACCGCGGCGGTTGCCTGCGCTTTCGGAGGCACCGCGGCGGGTGCAGGCGGTGTGCCGGCGTGCGGATGGACTCCACCACGCGGCAGGCGGCTGGAGAGCGTGGCGATGGGGCGTTGGTCGGCGTGGTGGAGGGTGTGCGCGGGCGGGTCGCCGCGTGCTCACGAAGGGTGCGGCGATCGGTGTGCGAAAGCGGCACGGCCACGGCGCGGGCACGTCGCACCCTGCCCGTTCACTCCTTGCGCTCCGGCCGCGTCAACGGTTTGATGCGGCGGCCGGCGGCAGAGTCCTCGATGAGCGTCTGGAGCCGCTTGCGCCTCGTCTCCTCGCGTTTGGCGCTGATGACCCACCACGTCGCGGCCTTTCGGTACGACGGCGGCTGCGCCTCGAAGAACGCCCAGGCCTCCTTCCGCTTGCGGAACTCCGTCTCCATCCACGGCTCGAACGCGACCGCGCCCTGCTCGAACGAGTAGCGACCCTGGAGGTCCTCGCGGCGGTTCTGGAACGCCGCGGGGGGGTGCGGGACCGGGGCGAGCCCGGCCGGCCGCATGCGGCCGGCCGCGATCAGTTCCTGCGCGGTGCGGATGTTGACCGCGCTCCAGATGCTGTTCGGCTTGCGCGGCGTGAAGCGGATGCGGTAACTGTGTTCGTCGATCGAGCGGCGCACGCCGTCGATCCAGCCGAAGCAGAGCGCCTCGGCCACGGCCTCGGGCCAGGTGATGCTCGGCTTGCCGGTCCCCTTCTTGTAGAAGCCGACCCACAGCTCCTTTGCCTCCGCGTGGTTGCGCTCGAGCCAGCGCCGGAACTCGGCGGCCGTGGCGAAGAACGTCGCGTCGCCTGTGGGAGCCATCGTCACTCGTGGTCCTCCATGGATCTGGCGCAGCAGCCGCCGAAGGATGGGCGCCGCGCGATCCTGCACCTGGATGTCGAACGCCTGCGCGGCTCCGCCCGGTCGACCGCTACGCGCCCGCGGCTGATCGTCATGGCCTGACCACCGGCGCGATGACGAGCCGCTCCACGTCCACCTCGTCGCGCTCGGCGAAGCCGATGCGGTCGCCGGGGAGGAACACGAGCGGGGACGGCGTCTCGGGCGGCAACGAGCCGGTGTAGTCGCCGGTCGCGTCGAACACGTCGATCGGGCCGGGCGAGCCGTCGAGCCCGCCCGAGCGCCGGACCCACAGCGAGCCGTCCGGCGCGAGCGCGACGGCGCGCACGATCTGGAGCTCCGGCGCGTAGCCGTGCTTCTCGATCCTGTCGGCGGCCGCGATGTTTCAAGGCGCGAGGGGGGGGCGGTGGGGAGCTCACCCACCACGGCGCGGGCGTCGGCCGCGGTGATCGGACGCGGCTCGATCGGGCGCCGGATGCTGCGCACCAGCCTGCCGCCCTCATAGAACTCCGCGACGTAGGCGGCGCCGGTCGCGACCGCGATGCGGCTCCCCCGGCGCGTCCAGCGGACCTGGGGTGCGAACAGCGTGGGCAGCGTCAAGTTCATCCCGCAGCTCGGAGAGTGTGCGGTCTTCGAGAGCGGAAGCACGCGGGTAAAGAGGACCGCCGTGTCCGCGCCTGCGATGTGCAGCAGTCTGACCGGCCGCTCGTCGGAGCCACCGTAGCGCGCCCGGTCGAGTGCGGCGAGCCCGTCGGCCAGCGCGTGCACGATCGGCTGACCCCGCAGGGATCGGCGGGAACGGGAACGCGACCTGCGGTAGCACGGCGCCGTCCGGGCCGAAACGGACGAGGGCGCCCTTGATCAGGTCATGCACGTGTACGACGCCGTCCGCGCCGAGGGAGAGCGTGTGTGCGTCCCGAAACTCGCCGGGGCCGCCGCCCTCGCCGCCCGCCATCCAGCGCATGCGGCCTGTGGAATCGAATGAAACCACGCGCGCGTTCGTTGCGTCTAGGATGCAGAGGTTGCCGTCGTCGTCGGCCTCGACGAGGCCCTGGCGGACGCGGTAGAACGACTCGGGGCCGTCCGGCGCGCCGCCGAGCACGCGCTCGCGCTCGAAGCGCCACGTGAGCACGCGGTCCCGCGCCGGGCCGACGACGATCTCGACGCCGGCGGAATCCGCGCGGACGGTCGCGCCGGGTGCGCGCCCGCCGCCGCACGCGGCGTGGAGGGCGAGGCGGCAGGGGAGAGGCCTCATGGTGTCCTCCGCGAGGAGGTGGGTGGGGGTCGGGCGGTGGGCTGCCCGCGCCGTGGCGTCGGCGCTATGTTCGGGGCTCCGCCGCGCACGCGCAAGGCGGTCGGACCCGGGGCGGACCCGGCAACCCGTTGTGGACCGAACCGGCCGCCGGCTACGTTGGCTGGAGATGCGTCAGGAGCGGTAGATCGAACACGGAGCGTCCCCATGCGTACCCGGTTCCTCAACCTGGCACTCCTCGCGGCCCTGCTCGTCGGGAGCGCGCTGGCCTATCCGCGGTTGCCGGACCGGATCCCCGGGCACTTCGGCCTGGATGGCACGCCCACTCGCTGGGTGGAGACATCACCGGCCTCGTGGTTCTTGCTGCCGCTGATCGCGCTCGGGCTGAACCTGCTGCTCTACGCCATGGCGGCGCTTGCCACGCGCGACGCGCGGTTCGTGAACCTGCCGGGCAAGGAGCGCCTGCTCGCGCTGCCCATCGAGCGCCAACGCGAGGTGCTTCGCAGGGTGCGCGAGGGGATGGACGCGCTCATGGCGCCGACGACGCTCGCCTTCTGCCTGATCCAGCTCGCGATCTACCGCTCCGCCATCGGGATGGGCGGCCGGGTCGAGATCATCGCCGCCCTGCTCCTCGTGCTGCTCGGCTCGACCATCGGCACCATCAGCTTGCTGGTGCGGACCCAGGCCGAGCTGGACCGCCAGGTCCGGCTGGAGCACGAAGCGGCGATGTCCTGAGCCGGGGCCTCACGACCGTACCCTCGCCCCGCCCGCTCCCTGGCCCTCTCCTCGGGTCTACGCGCGGACCGGCGCGTGCTCACGGTAGTACGCGATCAGGTCCGTGCTCACCGGTTCCGCGCCGAGCTGCCGCAGCATGGTGACGACCTGGCCCCGGTGATAGGTCGAGTGGTTGACCACGTGCCGGAGCATCTGGGCCATGGTGTTGGTGAACGGCTCGCCCTTGACGTTCCGGTACGACACCGCGCGGCGCAGGTCGTCCTCGCCCAGAGAATCGATGAACTCCTTTTGCTCGCGCTCGAACTCCGCCCAGCGCGCGCGGATCGCGTCGAGCGTGGACAGGTCCCAGGAGTCAGGGAGACCCGTGGGCGAGGTGCCTTTCCACCGGGACAGCCAGAGCCATTCGGCGCCGAGGATGTGCACGAGCGTCGCGCGGATGGAGGGGAAGCTGCTGCCGAGATCCTTGTCGAGCGCTTCGGGGCCGAGCTTCGCCGCGGCGTCGAGGATACGGCGGTTGGCCCAGCGGTTGTAGGCGAAGAGCTCGCGCAGTTCGTCGATCATTGTCATTCTCGATCCATCGTGTCGTTGTCGTTGGGCGTTCACCGGTTCTCCGATCCGGCCGCCGGGGCGAACTCGAGGAGCGCGACGCGGACCACGCCGAGCGAGTCGGTCGTGATGCCGAGCGCGCGGTCGAGGTCCACGAAGCCGTCGTCGAGCCAGATGCGCGCGGGCTAGGTCACGCGCGCGAAGAGCTTCCCATCAGCGGAGTAGACGTCTGCCTCGCTCGGCTGGCCCTGGGCGACGCTCCGCCGCACCCACAGGCGGCCGGCGCGGTCGAAGAACAAACCGGCGAGAGGCGGCTCTCGTTCCGGGACGCGGAAGCGGGCGCCGTCGGGGGCGGCGCCGATGCTCTGGAGTTGTGCAGCGATCCTCTTCTCGGCCCACTGCGCTTCCTCGGGGCTCAGAGGTGGAACCGGAAGAGAGTGGCTGCCTCGGCAGCGGGGTCGTAGCGGTGCCCGACGTCGATCAGGTGGCCGTCCGCGCTGAACGTGAGGGGCGCAGCGTAGTTCACGTCGCTGTGCGCCATTCGGAGCTGTCGGACGTCGGTCGCGCCGCCCGCGTCGATGCGGCACGCGGTGTAGCGGGCGTTGCCGACGTCGCGCATCCAGAGCAGGCCGGCGCGGTCGGACGCCAGACAGCAGGGCTGGCGCATCTCGCCGGGGCCGCTGCCTGCGCGGCCGAAGGAGAACGAGTGCGTGCCATCGGGCGCGAAGATGCGGACCTCGTTGGCCTGGCCGTCTGCGACGTAGATGCGGCCGCCAGCGTCCAGAGCGAGGCCGGACACCCGGCCGAACAGGTAGGCCGGCTCCCCTTCGGCCTCGCCGATTTGGAGCGTGACGGTGGCGCTGAGCGTTTCGATGTCGGCGTTGAGGGCTGCGCTGTCGGCGTCCCGCGGCCCAGCGCCGTACGCTGCGAGGACGGAGACGAGGAAGACGGTGGCGTAGGTCCGCGTGGTGGTTTCCATGATCGGATCTCCGGTCTGACGTACAGGTGAGGCGTGGGCCCGTGGACCACGCCGACTGCAGCCACACTGGAGTATCGCGACGCGTGCGCGCCGCGGCCCCTACCGCACGGTGATGCTGACCGAGTCGGCGCGGCCGCTGGGCCACTCCGCCCGGACCACGTGCGTGCCCGGCTCGAGCCGCCAGCGAGATCCCTCGATCGGCCGGCCGTCCACGAACCAGCGCACGGGCTCGTCCGGCGTCGCTCCGGCCGCGGCGAGCGGAATGGTCGCGTAGCGCGGGTCCACGCCCACCGGCCGCTCGTACACGTCGCCGTCCTGTGGTGAGAGGATCCGGTAGGCGACGTCGTTGCCTCCGTCCTCGGGCCCGGTGTCCGTGATCCCGGCGGCCGCGAGCGCCGCGTCGGCGCCGTACTGCGCCGCCCACTCCGCGTACTCGGGCGGCAGCACGGTCCGACCGCCGCGCTGCCAGTCGTCCTCGCGCGTGGGTTCCGTGCCGGGCAGGAACCACTCGGTCATGGATGGACACTCGGGCGTGGCGCGCAGGCCGGAGAGGATGCAGACCTGCACCGGCACGGCGCCGACCATGTCCGGCGTCGGCAGGTTGCCGGGCGGATAGCGCCGTGCGGTGAGCAGCGCGGCGCGGTGGAGCAGCGGCCCCGCGCCGGTGACGCCGCTCACGCCCTGCATCGGCCGGCCGCTGAAGTTGCCCACCCACACCGCGACGGTGAAGTTCGCCGTCGTCGCGACCGCCCAGTTGTCCGTGAAGTGCCGGCTGGTGCCGGTCTTGGTCGCGGCGGGGAAGGGCAGGTCCAGCGCGGACCCGACGCCGAAGCCCGGGATCCGCGCGACCGGGTCGCTCAGGATGTCCAGCACCAGCGCGGCCGCGCCGGCGGACATGAAGCGACGGCCGCCATCCGCTGCGGCTGCATTCGCTTCCGCCTCGTCCAGGGACCACGTCACCGGCCGCCACACGCCGCCGTTGGCGATCCCGCGATACGCGTTCGCCAGCTCCAGCAGCGTGACCTCGCCGTTGCCCAGCGCGAGGCCGAGGCCGTAGTGGTCGGCGCTGCGCGTGAGGGATGCGAAGCCGGCGTCGTGGAGCGTGGCGAGCAGCGCGCCTACACCCACACGTTCAGCCAGATCGACGGCGACGACGTTGTACGAGCTCGCCAGCGCCTCGCGCAGGCGCACCGGGCCGCGGTACTTCCGGTCGTAGTTCCGGGGCGTGTACGGCCCCGTCGGCGTCACGAACGTGCGCGGCACGTCGGGCAGCACGGTGGCGGGCGAGTAGCCGCGGTCGAAGGCGAGGCCGTAGAGGAAGGGCTTGAGGGCGGAGCCGGGCTGCCGCGGCGAGACCACCATGTCCACCTGGCCGGCGCTGTCCGCCCAGAAGTCCGGCGAGCCGACCCACGCGAGCACGCCGCCGGTCGCGTTCTCCAGCACCACGACGGCGGCGTGGCGCACCGCGCGGTCCCGCAGGTGATGCACGGTGTGGCGCACCTCCGCCTCGAGCGCGGTCTGGAGGTCCAGGTCGAGCGTCGTGCGCCGCACGCCGTGGGGCGCTCCGTCCTCACGCGAAAGGATGTACGTGGTGAAGTGCGGCGCGAGGAAGCGCGAATCTGCGCCGGCGCCGAGCACGGGCTCTTCCGCTGCCCGCGCCGCGTCCTCGGGCCGCGCGTGGCCCAGCGCGACCATGCGCTCGAGCACGAGCGCGCGGCGTTCGCGCGCGCGTTCGGGTGAGACGAGCGGGTTGTCCCGCGATGGTGCGCGCGCGAGCCCGGCGAGCAGCGCGGCCTGCCCGAGACTCAGGTCCGCCGCGCTCGCGCCGAAGTAGAGCCGCGCCGCCGCTTCCACGCCCACGGCCGCCTGGCCCAGCGGCACGCGGTTCAGGTACGCCTCCAGGATCGCGGACTTGTCGAGGTGCGCCTCGATCCGCAGCGCCCAGAGCGCCTGCCGCACCTTGCCGAGCCAATTGCGCGGCATGGGCCGCAGCATGCGCGCGAGCTGCATGGTGATGGTCGAGCCGCCCGCGACGATGCGCCGCGCGGCCAGGTTGTCCCGCAGGGCGCGCGCGGCCGCGCGCGGGTCCACGCCGCGATGGTCGAAGAACCGGCGGTCCTCCGCCGCGAGGAACGCCTGGATCAGCTCGGGATCCATCTCGGCGAGCGGAAGCCACCCGCCGCGGCTGCCGTCCGGCGCGCGGGTGGTGCGCAGCACGCGGCCGTAGCGGTCCTCGAGCACGAGGCCGGGCACGGGCCCGGGCCGCGCGACGTCCTGCGGCAACGGCCAGGCGATCCACGCGGCCGTTGCGGTGAGCGGCGCGAGCGTGAGCGCGCCGAAGGCGAG
>Ga0181858_1001797_pt1 | contig 10371 bp, 7 predicted proteins | sample NewIslPassag4_SG_FD_130749 | JGI IMG/M metagenome (GOLD analysis project Ga0181858, IMG submission 130749) | Feedstock adapted compost microbial communities from Newby Island compost facility, Milpitas, CA, USA - Passage 4_SG | ecosystem: Engineered > Solid waste > Feedstock > Composting ...
AAGCTCCCCGTCCTGGCGTTTTTCATGTTTGTGCTCACATTTTCGAGCATTGGTCTGCCCGGCCTTAATGGTTTTGCCGGAGAATTTCTGGTTCTCGTGGGGATGTTCCAGCGGGCATGGCACGTCGGTGGCTGGGAATGGGGGTTTGCCGTGGCGGGCACACTGGGGGTGGTGCTCGGTGCGTGGTATATGCTGACGCTGGTGGGACGTGTGTTCTTCGGGGCACTTCGGGAACCACCTTCGGAGAGTGTAGCCGCCCGGGATGGTGCGGCGGCTGAGCAGGCCGAGTCCTCGGAGGACTGGCACACTTATTCGGTCTCCGCGGGGCAGCACAGCGTCCGCGATTTGTCCCTCCGCGAGGTGCTGGCTCTTGCACCGCTGGTTGTCTTCATCGTGTGGATCGGCATTCAGCCGCAGTTTTTCCTGAGCCGTATGACTCCCGCTCTGAGGTCGGTTCAGAAGCCCCTGGTGGCGCCTGCGGGTGCGCAGATGGCGGACAGAGCGGTTGTTCCCGAATTACGAAAGTCGCCCGGTGGAGACGTACTGACCGACCAACTGACGCCGATTGCTGGAAGTGAAGAGCAACTTGCTGACGCAATCTCCCCCACAGGACACGTGATATTTGATCATCCGACCGACCATGATGACTGACTGGCTTCCTGAAATCGTGCTCACGATCGTCGCCGTTTTGTGCCTGGTCCTTGCGCCTTTCCAGGTACGGCGAAGCTGGTTTTACACACTGGTCCTCGTCGGGATGGTAGCCGGTGTGGCGCTGTTCTATCTCCAGCAAGGGTTTCTCGTGTCCAGTAAGGACATGCTGGGTGTCTTCGGGCGAGGACTGGCCTTTTCCGTGGGACTGATCCTCGTCCTGACGGCCGGCTCATCGGGGCAGGAAAGCGAACACGAAGGCGAGCGATTGGGGAGTTTGCTGCTGGGGATTGTCGGTCTGGCGCTGGTGGCTCGGGCGGAAGACCTGGTGCTCCTGTTCGTCGGACTGGAGCTCGTCTCCGTCGCGTCGTACATTCTTCTCTATGTCGATAGGGAAGGGCCCAATTATCGAGAGGCGGCCACCAAGTACTTTTACCTCAGCGTGCTTTCCTCGGCTGTGTTCCTGTATGGGCTGAGCTTTGTGTACGGCCTGGCGGGCACGCTGTCGCTGCGGGAGCTCATGCACGCCGGGGCACAGGGCGTATTCGCAGGTGTCATCGGGGCCATCCCGGTGGTGCTCGTCCTGGCGGGAATTGGCTTCAAAATCGCCGCTGTACCTTTTCACTTCTATGCCCCTGATGTGTATCAGGGAACGTCTCACCGCAACGCGGCTCTGCTGTCGGCCCTGCCGAAAGCGGCGGGCATGCTGGTGCTGGTGCGGCTTTTGCTGGAGGGGATGTTCGGAGGACCGGACCGGGCGTGGCAGGTGGTCCTGGCGCTTTCCGTGCTCACCATGACGTTGGGAAATGTTCTCGCCCTGTGGCAAACGAATCTGCGGCGACTTCTCGCCTATTCGTCGATTGCCCATGCAGGATACATGCTCATCGGTCTCACCGTGGCGATGACGTACGCCACTCCCCAGGGACATCCCTGGGATGGGGCCGCGGCGTTGCTTTTCTATCTCATCGTGTATCTTTTGGCGACGCTGGGCGCGTTTGCCGTGCTCGGCACGCTGCGACTCGGTAATCGACCGGTGGAAACGCTCGACGACCTGCGTGGTCTGGCCTATGCACCTCACATGGATCTGCGATTGCTGGCCTGGTCCCTGGCCATCTTCATGCTGAGTCTCGCAGGGATTCCCCCGCTGGCTGGCTTTTGGGGGAAGCTCGCCGTCTTCTTCAGCGCGCTGGATGTGGGAGGAGTTCCCGGTGGCGGGCCCGCGAGATCCCGCCTCGTCTTCCTGGCCGTGGTGGGTGCGGTCAACGCGGCGATCGCCGCCGCATACTATCTGCGGGTGGTGGGCACGATGTTCTTTGCCACTGCTCCCGGTGAAACCGCAAGCCAGGAAGGGCGGAGGCTCCAGCTTCGGCAGGGTGCCATGCCGGCCATGTTTGCCGTCGCGCTGTGCGCGATTATGACGGTGCTGATCGGAATTGCCCCAGGCAGATGGATCGAACACGCCCGACGGGCCAGTCCCACGCTCCGCGGCCCGCAACGTTCGATCAAGCTCGCCACCATGGAGGGGAATCTTTCGGAAACGAGCAGTCCTGCGGCATCGCCTCTGTCGCCTGTGTCGCAGGACGCGTCCGAATGACCTGCCACAGCGCCCGGGAGAGGGTGCGCGACCCGTTTCCTGAACGGTCTTCTGGTTCTGGATTGCTAAGCTCAGCCAGATTTCTGCGACCGGGCTCGCCTGTTGTGCCCGGTGGTGCGAAGCGGAATCGAGAAACGGACCTGACAGGCAGGTCCCTCCGATCCGCCGGTGTTGCTCGTCGCTCGAGCTGTCTTCACAATGAGTCAAAAGCCGCGCAAGGCTTGAGGCAAAGAAAGGGCGTTCCGGGAAGGTGTTGGGGACCGTTTCTGAAAATGACAGGATGTTGACCCGTACGTATGGTGGATCAGGGCGAGTGCCTTATCGTCATCGCAACCTACAATGAGCGGGAAACGCTCCCTCCGCTTTTGGAAGCCATTTTCGCCGCGGTGCCGGCCGCGGATGTGCTTGTGGTGGACGATAATTCCCCCGATGGCACAGGCGCGTGGTGCGAGGAATATTCCCGCCGGGATCCGCGCTTGCGGTGTCTTCATCGACCCGGGAAGCAGGGTCTTGGTTCGGCGATCATCGCGGGGCTTCGCGAAGGGATCGCCCAGGGGTATCGCTACGTGGTCACCATGGATGCCGACTTCAGCCATCCACCGGAGAGGCTCCCCAATCTGCTGGCTGCCATGGAACCGGCTGATGGGCCGAAGGTGGACGTGGCGATCGGTTCCCGTTATGTCCCCGGCGGCCGGATTGAAGGCTGGCCCCTCCGCCGTCACCTGATGAGCCGCGCGATCAACTGGTTTGCGCGACTGATGCTCGGCTTGCCCGTCCGCGATTGCAGTGGCAACTTCCGGTGCTACCGAGCGGCGACACTTGCCCGACTGGATTTCAACGAGTTCTGTTCGTCGGGCTACGCATTTTTTGAGGAAATCCTTTACCGCATGCGGAAGATTGGGGCCGTCTTCCGCGAAATACCCATCACGTTTGTGGACCGCCGGCAGGGAGCCTCGAAGATCACCTGGCGGGAAGGGCTCCGGGCGGTGGGGATCATTGTGAAACTCGCCCTTTCCGAACGCTGTGGGCGCAGGAAACCGCGGGGAAAGAGCGGCCAACCTTCTGTCAGAGAGTCCACCGATGCATGAGGGGCCCCTCAAACCTGGCGCGAGCGCGGGGTCATTGCTGGCGCGGCGGAAGATCTGGCAAGGGGGTCACAATTCTTTCGTTGTGCTCATCGGCGAGGGCAGCGATGGAGGGGCGAAACACCTCGGAACGACCCGTTTGTCGTGCTCGTTCGGAAACTCACTCTTCCTGGAAAAGAGTTGACCCTTCCTCGGCTCGACCGCTCAGGTGAACGCATCGAGGACCTGGAGAATCACCGCGATGATGCCCATGAAAACAACGATCCAGACGAGAGTCTTCACTCCGTGCCGCAACACCGCCGGCATGGCCTCTTGTCGGGTGCCGGCATACACCAGGCTCACAGCGATAAGGAGCGGTACGAGATACCACATGTAATTGACAGTCATAACACGGGCGATTCCTGCGTTGCGTTATAAAGAATTGCGTGACTTCTCGGCGTTACTTCGCACCGGGTGTCTCACTCGCTTCTGCCGGGGCCACGCTGCTCGGTGAGTCCTGGGCGGCCTCCTGTTCTTTGCGGGCGGGGGACTCCGGGAACAGCGGCCCGCCGAATGCATCGAAAATCACCAGGATATTAAGCAATCCGGCGATTGCCGTGTACAGGCTTCCCAGATCGAAATAGGCGTGCAGCTCGTAACAGAGCCGCGATAGCGTCGGCGGATTACCATCATCCGTTCCGAGTCGAGGCGGTGCCATGAAATTATTCCATAATGGCGGTTTATTCTGGCGCACCCGGGCGGCCTGGATGAGGGCAGGCATCGCCGGCAGGCCCACACCGATCTGGCAGAGGTAGTACAGCCGCATATCTCCCGGCCGAAACGAGGCGTACACCACTCGGGCATATCCAAGCTCGCGATTTCCCCCCAGATAGCAGCCGTAAATGAACAGCCCCATGATGCACACAAAGAAGAGGATGGCTTTGGCCTGGCGGCCCTGATACCAATGACCAAGGCCCGGCAGCAGCCACGCCAGAAATGCTGCGATCCAGGGATCCTTCAAACTGACCCACCGGCCTTCTTCGTCCACAAAGCCGGGACCGCGTCGGCCGGCAGCGGCTTGCGTCAGCGAACGCGCTCGTTCACCCATGATTGCCCTTCAGTTCGGTGGGATGGGGGCTTTCTCATGCAGGGATTCTGAGCAATAAACTGTCGCCTGCCCGGACATCGAGCCAACGACAGAGACAGGCCAAACCAGGCTGAGTGTTCTACCATTGAAGCTAGTCGAGACATCGGAAAATTGCAACGGGTCGCGTGAATCGGAAGAACCCGCAAACCCGCGAGCACCAACCGCCGCAAGCGTATAAAAACTCGCGGACCCGAGCAGCTCTTTCGGTCACCGGCCTTTCAGCTCCAGCATACGTTCCAGCGCCACCAGCGCGTCCTTCGCTGTGGCGTCATCAACGCGAATGACGTTGACCGGCGTGCCGGCCGCCAGGTTTTCCGCGGCCCAGCAGAGATGCGGCAGGTCGATGCGGTACATCGTCGAGCACATGCACACGACCGGGGCGAGGAAGTAGATTTCCTGTTCCGGGTGCTTCTTTTTCAGACGATTGACGAGGTGAAGCTCGGTGCCGATGGCCCATTTGGTGCCGGGAGGGGCCTCCTCCACTGCCCGAATGATCTTCCCCGTTGAGCCCACGACGTCGGCCTTTTCCACGACCTCCTTCATGCACTCGGGGTGCACGAGGATTTTGATGCCGGGGTAGTTAGCGCGGAAATAGTCCACGTGTTCCGGGCGGAAGATCTGATGCACGCTGCAATAGCCTTTCCAGAGGATGACGGTGGCTTTCTCGATGGCCTCGCGGGAATTTCCGCCCAATTCCCGGGCATAGGGATCCCATACCGGCATGGCCTCCAAAGGGATGCCCATTTTCAAAGCGGTGTTTCTGCCGAGGTGCTGGTCAGGAAAGAACAGAACGCGTCGTCCCCGGGACAGCGCCCACTGAAGAGCCACATCCGCATTCGCGGAGGTGCACACGGTGCCCCCGTGCCGTCCGCAAAATGCCTTGAGTTTGGCGGACGAATTGACGTAGGTGACGGGAATGACTTCGGAAATGTCGATGACCTGACTCAACTGCTCCCAGCAATCCTCCACCTGGTCGATTTCTGCCATGTCGGCCATGGAACAGCCCGCCTTCATGTCTGGCAGAATGACGGGAATGCGTTCGCCGCGCTGGGCTACTTTTTCTGGCCGATTGGCAAGGATGTCGGCAGTCTCCGCCATGAAATGGACGCCGCAGAAAATGATGGCACGACAGGCTTCGTTTTCGGCTGCCAGGGCGCTCAGGCGATAACTGTCCCCCTGAAGGTCGGAAAGCTCCACCACCTCATCCCGCTGATAGTGGTGGCCGAGGATGAGCAGTCGTGGGCCCAATTCGCGTTTGACGGCCAGGATTCGTTCTCTCAGTTCGTCCGGAGAAAGTTTCTTGTAGGCCTCAAACGGATAGGTTTCGCCCTGAGCGGTTTCCAGTACGCTTGTCATTGGTCCAGCACCTTATCTGATAAAGCTCGTCGGCATCAAACCTCATGGTTTATTTTGAAACGCAGGGGAGGATTCACGCCTCTCAACGGACCCTGCGGAACTCCACGTCGATGACGTCGTCGTCACACGGAGGCTCCGGCGCCATAGGCGAATTGGTCGAGTAAAACCACCAAGATGATCCGCCACGATGTGTTCCAACTGTGGTGAGCACGAACCGTCGCTCGATATACCGGCGCAGCGCTCTCTTGATGATATGTCTCGTCGGGGGAAAGAGCAGCGCAAAGCCGATCACATCGGTGATCAATCCCGGGGTAAGAAGGAGGACACCCGCCACGAGGACGAGGAGGCCGTCGAACATGGCGTCGGTGGGAAGTTCTCCGTGGGCAAGCTGTTCGTTGAATCGAATCCAAACCCGCAGTCCTTCCCGGCGGACCTCCGCTGCCCCAATGATTGCCGTCACGACGACCAGGGCCAGCGTGGGCAGCCAGCCGATGTGGGCGGCCATCCACAGGAGGATTGCCGGCTCCACAAACGGAAAGATCAGAAACAGTCCAAGCAGCCAGAGAAAAAGCATTCTGGAAACTCCCTATGAATGGCCTTCGGGCAGGCGGGTCGTCGAGGTTGATGACCTGTACCCTTTTATTCTATCCCGCCAGATTCCAAAAAGCCGCGCCGTGCGATCCCCAACGCGCCGGGACGACGATATTACCTGATCGATTAAATTTGCGTAACATGCCTATTTTTATCGTCTTTTTGGTGCAGGCAAAAAGAGTGGGAAAGAAGCGACGGCTGTGCCGATTCAATCGGAAAGCCTGAAGGAACGTTGTGCGGAAGCAAAATCGGCAATGGGTTATTTGGTACCCAACTTCCGGAGGGTATGGCTGCTCTCCAATCGCGCCATGCGCAGGTGGTATAATCAAGGCTTTTAGCTGGCATCCACACTGGCGCGAGCCTGGATGCGGGGTGTCCCCGAGGAAATAGGAAAAATCTGGCCGTCAGTCGGCGACCCCGGTTGACTGATCGTCAGCGACTACCGATGGGCAAACGGGGTGGCGGTGGGGCGGAGTGCGAAAACATCAGCGCCGACCGGGTGCCTGACGATACAAACAGGCCGTGAATCGGTGAAGTCGTCTCCTGGCGGGGACGGGGAAGCAGCCGGTTCGCCTGTGGACCAGCTATTGATACGGAATGGGAGTGGATCCTGATGGGAATCGCAGAAATCTCCACCAACCACAGTCTTCGTCCGGCAGTGGAGCTGAGCATGTCTGCCCAGACGATGTACGACAAATGTGTCACGCTTGCCCGGAACCTCTGGTGGACCTGGCAACCGGACGTGATTAACCTCTTTCGCGATCTTGATCCCATTCGCTGGCGGCAGTTGGACCACAATCCGGTGGCCCTCCTGGCAGAAATGACTCCGGAGCGGTTGGAGGCGCGCGTGGCCGAGCTAGCCCTGCAGAGCCGCATCAACCAGGCCTACCGTCGGCTCAAGGAGTACCTCTCGGAACGTCCCCTGTGGGCACGTACGAACGCTGGGGTCCTTGGTTCGAAGCCGGTGGCGTACTTCTCTCTGGAGTACGGTGTTCACGAGTCTGTGCCCATCTATTCTGGGGGTTTGGGGGTTCTTTCGGGCGATCACTGTAAGAGCGCGAGTGACCTGGGCGTGCCCCTGGTGGCCATTGGGTTGTTTTACGATCAGGGGTACTTCAAGCAGCATTTGACGGTCGATGGCTGGCAAGAGGAAGAGTACATCGACGTGGATGTCAGTAAGTTGCCCCTCGACCTGGTGACGGACGCACAGGGCAAACCCATCATCATCACACTGGAAACCCGGACTTCGCGTCTGATGGCCAAAGTGTGGCAGATGCGCGTGGGGCGGGTCAACATTTACCTGCTGGATACCGATGTGGAGGGGAACAGCCCCGAGGACCGCGAATTGACCAGCCGCCTCTATGGCGGTGATAACCGCACGCGGATTCGGCAGGAGTTGGTGGCGGGTGTGGGCGGCGTGCGGGTCCTGCGGGCTTTGGGGATCAAGCCGGGTGTCTATCATCTCAACGAGGGTCACAGTGCCTTCGCCGTCCTGGAGGTCATTCGGGAAAAGATGATGGACGACGGCCTCAGCTTTGACGAAGCCTTCCGCGAGGTTCGCCAGTGCACTGTTTTCACCACCCATACGCCGGTTCCTGCGGGACATGACCGCTTTGACGCGGGACTTGTCGAGGAACACCTCGGACCACTGCGCGACGCCCTCGGGATCTCGCACGAGACGCTGATGGGGCTGGGACGCGTGGAGCCCTCGCGGATGGACGAACCATTCTGCATGACGGTGCTGGCCCTGAAATGCTCGCGAAAGGCCAACGCGGTGAGCGCCCTTCACGGGCGGGTAACGCGTCAGATGTGGTCCTCTCTGTTTTCGTGGCGCGTGGAAGACGAGGTGCCGATTGGCCATATTACCAATGGTGTCCATATCCCCAGTTGGCTGGCCTGGCAGATGAAGCTCCTCTATGACCGCTACTTCCCCGATCGGTGGTTCGAACGGATGGGGGAACCTGAAGTCTGGCAGGCCATTTACAATGTGGATCCCGGCGAACTGTGGGAAACGCACCTCACGCTGAAGAACCAGTTGCTGGCATTCGTTCGACGTCGGGTGAGCCGACAGTGCCGTCGCCGCAATGAACCGGATGAGGTGATCGAGGCTGCCCGAACGATCCTTGACCCGAATATCCTCACCATTGGTTTCGCACGACGTTTTGCGACCTACAAGCGTGCGCCGCTCATTTTGCACGATATCGATCGGCTTGCGCGAATTGTCAATGACCCGCAGCGGCCGGTCCAGTTTATCTTCAGTGGGAAAGCGCATCCACGGGATACGGCGGGCAAGGAGTTTATCAAGGCCATTGCCAATTTGCGGCATGATCCCCGCTTTGCCAAGCGGATTGTCTTCATTGAGGATTACGACATCAACGTGTGCCGCCACATGATTCAGGGGGTGGATGTGTGGCTCAACACCCCGCGACGACCGCTGGAAGCCAGCGGGACAAGCGGCCAGAAAGCCGTCCTCAATGGCGCTCTCCATTTCTCGGTGCTGGACGGGTGGTGGGCAGAGGCCTACGACGGCTCAAACGGCTTTGCCATTGGGCATGGGGCGACGCATCGCTCCGAACATGTCCAGGACGCGCGGGATGCGGAAAGCTTCTACCATGTGCTGGAAACCCAGGTGATCCCCGAGTTCTACGATCAGGACGCCGATGGCTTGCCACGCCGCTGGGTCCTCCGCATGATGAATTCCATCAGTTCACTGGCATGGCGGTTCAGTTCGCACCGCATGGTGGCGGATTACGTTCGCCTGGCCTATCTGCCGGCTGCCTGCGGGACCAGCGCCGAAATGCCGCGATGAATTTCCGGTTCCCTGTCTGGCGTGAGGAAATACGGACAATCTTTTAGAAATCGAGGAAAAGGTCTTTCTTGATGCTGGCCGGGAACGTATACGAAGAACTCCGCTGGCGCGGGCTTATTCACCAATGCACCGACGAGGAGACGCTCCCCAAATTGCTCGCCGAGCGACCGCGCACCGTCTATGCGGGCTTCGATCCCACTGCCGATAGCCTCCATGTGGGGCATCTCATGGCGATCATGGTCTTGCGGCGATTTCAGCAGGCGGGCCATCGTCCCATTGCCCTGGTCGGCGGAGCCACGGGAATGATTGGCGATCCCAGCGGCAAGTCGGAGGAACGCAAACTTCTGAGCCTCGATGAACTCCGCCACAATGTGGAAGCGGTGGCCCAGCAACTCCGGCGGTTCCTCGATTTTGATCGCCAGCCGAACGGGGCGCTCCTTCTCAACAACTACGATTGGATGTCGCGGTTCAGCTTCCTCGATTTTCTCCGCGAGGTGGGAAAGCACGTTCCCGTCAATGTGATGCTCACCAAGGATTCGGTCAAAGCCCGGCTCGAGAGGAGTGATGCGGGCCTGAGCTATACCGAGTTCAGTTACATGCTCCTGCAGGCTTATGACTTCGTCTATCTCTATCAGAATTACGGGTGCGAAATCCAGGTCGGCGGGAGTGACCAGTGGGGAAATATCACCGCGGGGATCGATCTGGCCCGACGCCTGCTTGGCGTCCAGCTCTATGGGCTGACGTGCCCGCTGCTCACCAAGAGTGACGGAACCAAGATGGGAAAGACAGAGAGTGGGGCCCTCTGGCTGGACCCGCGCAAAACGTCACCCTATCAGTTCTATCAGTACTGGATCAATCTCGAAGACGACGTCGTGGAAAAGTGCCTCAAGTATTTCACCGACCTTCCCCACGAAGAAATCGAAGCGGTGGTCGCGGAGCATCTGGCACAGCCGGAAAAACGACTCGGGCAGCGACGGCTCGCTCAGGAATTGACTCGGCTGGTCCATGGTGAAGAAGGTCTGGCCGCCGCTGAGCGAGCGACGGCCATTCTTTTCGGTGGGGAAATTGATCGCCTGACCGATCGGGAACTGGGCGAAATTTTTCATGATGTCCCCAGTCATGCGGTGAGCCGGGAACGGCTCAACGGGGAAGGCCTGCCGCT
>Ga0181858_1001802_pt1 | contig 10352 bp, 11 predicted proteins | sample NewIslPassag4_SG_FD_130749 | JGI IMG/M metagenome (GOLD analysis project Ga0181858, IMG submission 130749) | Feedstock adapted compost microbial communities from Newby Island compost facility, Milpitas, CA, USA - Passage 4_SG | ecosystem: Engineered > Solid waste > Feedstock > Composting ...
GGCCACGGCCTTTGAGGCCCCTCTTCGGCCTAAGGAAGAGGTTCCCCTCTCCCGGCTTTCCGCCGAGGCCCTCCTTAAGGAGTGGGCGAAGTTTGACCGGGTCTATGGGCCTCTGGAGCCGGAATGGAAGGGCGCCTTGGACCTCACCGGGGCGGAAGGGGACGGGGTTCCCAGGCTGGAGAACCTGAAGGCCCTCAAGGAGAAGGCGGCGGAGGCCGTGAAGGCCCTTCTGGGGGTGTAGCGTGCCCACCCTCCTAATCAGGCTCCAAGGCCCCTTGCAGTCCTGGGGCACGCGGAGCCGCTTTGACCACCGGGACACCTGGCCCTACCCCACGAAAAGCGGGGTGGTAGGCCTTCTGGCCGCCGCCCTGGGCCGGGACCGTAGGGAGGACATCTCCGATTTGGCCGCTCTCCGCATGGGGGTTAGGGTGGACCGGAAGGGGGTGCTCAAGGTGGACTACCAGACGGCTCAGAATGTCCTTGCCGCGGACCTTAAGGCCAAGCGGGACGTGCAGAGCTGGCGGTACTTCCTCTCCGACGCGGCCTTCCTGGTGGGCCTCGAGGGGGAAAGGAACCTCTTGGAAACCCTGCACCAGGCCCTGAAGAACCCCCGCTTCCCCCTCTACCTGGGTCGGAAGAGCTACGTGCCAAGCCCCCCGCCCTACCTCCCCGACGGCCTCGTGGAGGCCCCTTTGGCGGAGGCCCTCGAGGGCTACCCGTACCTTCTGCGCGGCAAGCCTCAAGAGAACCTCCTTTTGGCGCTGGAGGACGAGGAGGGCCGCCTGGTCTACGACCAGCCCGCAGGGCCCTTCAGCGAGCGCCGCTTCGCCGCCCGGTTCGTGCGGGAGGAGGTGCTTCCCAAGGAGAGGGTGCCGGAAGGTCCCCCTGCGTGGGAGGTGGCCCGTGTGGCTCACTAAGCTTGTGCTGAACCCCGCCTCCAAGGCGGCCCGCCGGGATCTGGCGAACCCCAACGAGATGCACCGCACCCTCTCCAAGGCGGTCTCCCGGGCCCTGGAGGAGGGGCGGGAGCGGCTCCTTTGGCGCCTCGAGCCCACCCGGGGCCTGGAGCCCCCTGTGGTCCTGGTGCGGACCCTCACCGAGCCCGACTGGAGCGTGCTGGACGAGGGCTACGCCCAGGTCTTCCCGCCCAAGCCCTTCCACCCCGCCCTGAGGGGTGGCCAGCGCCTCCGCTTCCGCCCTCGCGCCAACCCAGCGGAGCGCCGCGCCGCCAAGGGGCAGCGCGTCGCCCCGAAGACGCCGACGGAAAGGGTCGGCTGGCTGTAGAGACGCCTCGAGGAGGGAGGCTTCCGCCTCTTACAGGGAGAGGGGCCACTGGGTGCGGATCCTCCAGGACACCTTCCTGCAGGTCAGGTACCGCGAAAGAAGGACGGGGGAAGGGGCGGGGAAGCTCATCCAGGTGCGGGCGGTGCTTCTTGAGGATCCACTTGAGGTGGTGAACCCCGAGAGGGCCTTCGGCACCCTGGAGCGGGGCGTGCGCTCCGCGAACGCCTCGGGCCTGGGCCTCCTTTTCGTGGCCCCGTAGGAGCAGATGGCGTTTGGAGCCAATTCTGCGTCGGCACCGCGCAATCGCGGTCGTCCCCACGCACGTGGGGGTGGACCGCATTCAGAACCGACTGCCTCGGACTATCGGCAGTTGTCCCCACGCACGTGCGGGTGCACCGATGGTGGCCGACACCGTGCACGCTGCGCTCGAGTTATCCCCACTCACGCGGGGGTGGACCGGCCCCAACGGTCCCTTTCCGCTCCATCTCGACGTTGTCCTCACGCACGTGAGGGTGGACCAGCGGGCTCGCGACCGCATCCACCTCGCCAACGCGTTGTCCCCACGCACGTACGGACGTGGGTCCGTCGGACCCTGGCAGGGCGCTCGGATTAGCGTTGTCCCCACGCACGTACGCACGTGGGGGTGGTCCGCCATCGGGCCACTGGCGGGCCGGTGAACGCCCGCGAAGCTCGCCGGGGCGCGCTCGCCGGCCGGCCGGCTAGACGCCCGTGCGGGGGAGCCAGACCGGTGAGCGGGGGTTGGTGAGGCGGCGGCAGGCGCGGGCCGCGGGCCGAAGAGGGCGCGGCGCGAGGTCTCCCACGGCGGATACCGGGACCGTGCCGTCGGCCGGCCGCCAGCGCGACGGCACCCGGCTCCGGTCAGACAGCAGCTGCCCGCAATTCTCGATCGACCCCAGTTCCCACGGCCGCATGGCTCGCCTCCCGGCTCAACGTGCTCACCATCCCTATGGCCTGAGGGACGCCGAAGGTGATGGCGACCCTGAGAGCCTAGAACCGGAGGCGCGAACGGCCGCTCGCCGGAACGCATCGGGCCCGGGACGTCCCCGGGCCCGCCCGAGCCGCTTCAGATGGCGGAGAGGGTGGGATTCGAACCCACGGCGGGTTGCCCCGCACCGCTTTTCGAGAGCGGCACCATAAACCACTCGGACACCTCTCCGCGTTCGAGTGTACCAACCACCGCTCCGGCGCTGAAGGCGCGCCGCCGCGCCCGGCACGAGGTGTCGCTCGGCCCGAGCCGGCGCGCGAGCGCCGTCCCCCTGCTCCCTGGTTCATCCTCCTCGCCGGAAGCGCCCTTCTGTCCAGTCACCTGCGGCTGCCCCGCGGACGCCGTCCTAGGGGCCGTCAGTTCGGCCGACGGGGCGAGGGGGCGCAGGGTCCGGCGCCACCCCCGTTTTGTGACCGCGGTCCCTGCGGGCCGCAGCCCGCTCGTCGTACGGTCGCCTCGACACGAGCCACGGAGCACGGAAGGAGGAGTATCGGACTTGACGAGCGAGCATACCTACGACGCCCTCGTGATCGGCGACGGTCCCGCAGGCGACGCCGCCGCCCGGAAGATGGGGAGTGCAGGGCTGCACGTCGCCCTGGTGGAAGCGGCCGAGCTCGGGGGCGAATGCCTCAACTCCGGCTGCGTGCCCAGCAAGGCGCTGCTCGCGCTCACGAGCCGCGAGCGCCGGCCGTGGGACGAGGTGGTGGCCCGCGTGCGGGCCGTGCAGCTCCTCACCCGGGGCAGCGACCCCGATGGCGGTTTTGCCGAGGCAGGCGTCGACCTCTACCGCGGCGCGGCCCGGTTCCTAGGGCCCAACGAGGTCGCGGTCGGCGAGACGGTGCTCCGCGCGCCGCACGTGGTGATCGCCACAGGCACCGCGCCCGCCATCCCTCCCATCCCCGGGCTGGCCGAGGCGAACCCGCTCACGAACCGCACCGTCTTCTCCATTCCGAGCCTGCCGGGCCGGCTGGCGGTCATCGGCGGCGGGGCGATCGGCCTCGAGCTCGGCCAGGCGTTCCACCGCCTCGGCGTCGAGGTGACGATCTTCGAGGTCCTCGACCGCGTCGCCGCCAGCGAAGAGCCCGAGGTGTCGGCCGAGCTCGAGCGCGTCCTCCAGGCGGCCGGTGTGCGGGTCGAGACCGGTATCCGCATCGAGCGCGCGGCACGCCAGGAGGGCGGCCGTGTAGCGCTCTGGACCGACGGGCGGCGATGGGAGTTCGACGAGGTGCTCGTCGCCGCCGGCCGCAGCCCGCAGCTGCCGGAGGGGCTCGACCGCCTTGGGCTGGCGCTGGACCAGCGGGGGTTCATCGAGACGTCCGCGTGCGGGGAGACGAACCTCCCGGGAGTGTGGGCGGCAGGGGACGTCACGGGCGGGCTCCAGTTCACGCACTACGCCTCCCTCCAGGGGCACCACGTCGCCAGGCACATCATCGCCGGCGAATGCGAACCGCGGCCCGCGCCCGTGGGCGTGTGGGCCATTTTCAGGGAGCCGGAGGTGGGCCACGCCGGCCTCACCGAGGGGGAGGCTCGCCGCTCCGGGCGAACCGTTCGCACGGCGCGGCTCGATGCGCGCGAGCTCGACTGGTTCCGGGCGAGCGGCTCGACCATCGGTTTCGCGAAGGTAGTGGCGGATGCGGCTACGGGCCGGCTGCTCGGGGCTCATCTCCTCTGCGAGCGCGCGAGCGACCTGGCGGGCGAGGCTGCGCTCGCCATCCAGTGCGGACTCACGGCGCGCGAGGTGGCGGCGGCGGTGCACCCATACCCCACCGCGGCCGAGCTCTTCCGCTGGGCCTGCGCCCAGGTGAGCCACGGCTGACCCCGAGCCCCAGGGGGCGAGTCCGAGCGGGACAGCCGCGCTCCCACCGGCAAGCGGGCAGCAGCTGGCGAGCGGGAAGAGGAGGGAAAGCGATGGTGCCTCGTGATGCGAGGGGCTTGCGGACACAGTTGGGCCGGCTGCGGGGGGCCTTGACCGACGGAGCTGCGCTCGTGCTCCCGCTCCTCGCAGGAATGGCGACGCTCGTCGCGCTGTTCTGGCTCGGCCACCTCGGCGTGAGGCAGGCGGCGGAGCGAAACGAGCTCCTGTCCGAAGCGGAAGCGCGTGCGGCCGTGGCCATCGTGAACGGCTCGCGGCCGGAGGCGGATGAGACGGTCGCGGACCTCGTCGAGGCTGCCGGCGACGCGGGCCTCACCGAAGCCCTCGCCGATGCCGCCGCGGAGGGGCCGGCGCCGGTGACGGCGCGCCTCGACGCCACGTTCCGGCTCTTCGGGCGCCAGCGCGCGGAGCTGGCCGATGCCGCGGAGGCGCGGTTCCTTCGGCTCAATGCGCTGGGTGCGGCGGCGCTCGTCCTCGGTGCGGGGGCGAGCTTCGGGCTCTGGCGACGGCGGGGGCGACAGCGCTGGCAGCGAGTGGAGCGGCTTTGCGGGGAGCTGGAGGCACTCGGCGAGCGGCCGTTTGCCGTTGCCTCGAGCCGATCCTCGGCGCACGGCGCGGCAAAGGGCGACGAGCTTGGCCGGCTCGAGGCTGCCGTGGCCCAGCTCGGAAGCCGCATGGCGGACGCGTTTGTCCATCAGCAGCGCCTGGCGCAGCTCGGCGAGCACGTCGCCTTCATCGCACACGACCTGCGAAACCCGCTCGCGGCCATCGCGGGCGGCCTCTCGCTCATGCACCGAACGGGCGCCTGGGACCCCGAGCTCGGCCCGCTACTCGTGGACGAGTCTCACCGCATGACGGAGCTCGTGCAGCAGCTGCGCGACTTCGGGCGAGCGTCCGAGCGGCCGCAGCGCTGCGACCTCCCGGGAGAAGTCGACGTAAGTGTGCGGCTCGCCCGCCGCCGGGCGGAGGCTGCGGGCGTAAAGCTTCGGGCCGAACACGGGCCGGGAGCCCTCGTGTGGGCGCGTCCGAACGAGCTCCGGCAGGTGGTGCTCAACCTGGTGGAGAACGCGATCGATGCCGCCCGCGGGTCGCACCGCGCGACCGTCGCTGTGCGGACGAGGGCGGTCGGAGCTTGGGCGGAGCTCGTGGTGGAGGATTCGGGCCCCGGGGTGCCGGAAGCGGAGCGCCGCCGCATCTTCGAGCCGTTCGTGACCGGGAAGGCGGACGGCTCGGGGATGGGGCTGGCCATCACGCGCCGCATCGTGGAGCGCCTCGGCGGCAGGATCGAGGTTGGTGACTCCCGAGGGCTCGGCGGGGCCGCGTTCCGCGTCCTCCTGCCGGCGGCGGAGGTCCCTGCCGCGCAGGTGGAGGGGGGAGACGGCCGCTGCACGCGGTCGGACCGGCCCGATGCGGCGGGAACTTGGCCGGCCGCCCGCTGACGGCGTCAGGCCGCCCGCTGTGGCCGCATGCGGCCCTTGGCGGCCTCGGCGAGCTCCGCGTGGGCGCCCCGGAGCCGCTCGGCGAGAGAGGCGAGCTCGCCGATCTGGGCGGTGACCTCCTCGACGGAGGCGGAGACCTCCTCCGTGGCAGCGACGCTGGCCTCGGCGGCGGTGCTCACCTCCTGGGCCGATGCGGCCGTGCGCTCCAGCGCGGCGCCCATCTGCTCCACGAGCTCCAGCACGCGCTGGGCGATCTCCTGGACGGTCGCCATCTCCTGGCGGCCGCGCTCGTTCGCCTCGGCCGCTTTGACCGCGAAGTCGGCGATGCGCGCTCCCTCGTCGGCGGCCGCGCCCGCGCTCTCCACGATCCTGCCGAGGGTCTCGCCGACAGTGGTGGCGCGCTCCTCGCCGCTCTGGACCTGCCCCACCGCCTGCTCGATGCTCCGCACGGCGCGCGCGGTCCCCTGCTGCACCGCGGCGACGAGCTCCGCCACCTGCTTCGTGGAGGCGGCGGTGCGCTCCGCCAGGGCGCGGACGTTGTCGGCGACGACCGCGAACCCGCGGCCCTGCTCGCCTGCCCGCGCCGCCTCGATGGCGGCGTTCAGCGCCAGGAGGTTCGTCTGTGAGGCGACGTCCTCGATGATCTCGACGATGGCGCCGATCTCCTGGCCGCGCTGGCCGAGCTCGACGACCTCCCGCGAGGCGGCATCGACGGCTTCGCGGGCGGCGGCGAACGCGTTCAGCGCTTCGCGGATCGCCCGCGCTCCCTCCTCGGCGTAGCTCCGCGACTGTCCCAGCCGCTCGGTGGCCCCAACCGCTGCTTCGTTCACCGCCGTGAGCGCTTCGGCGATCGTGTCCAGCTCACGGCTCGCCTTGGCGACGGCGCCGATCTGCTGGGCTCCGCCTTCGCGCAGCTCGCCGAGCCCTGCGGTCAGCGTGCGGATCTCTCCCGTGAGCGCCTCGAGCTGCCCGAACTGCCGGTTGGCGCTGCGCGCCACGTCCTCCACGGCGCGGGCGATCTCCTGGGCCGCGGTCCGCAGGGGGGCGAGGGCTGCCTCCATCTCCTCGATCGCCCGCCGGTCCGCCTCGGATGCCTCGTCGCCGGCGGGGAGCGCGCTCAGGCCGAGGCCTGCGTCGAGCGCGAACACCTTGGCGAGCGCCGCGAGGCCGCGCGCGATGCGCCGGGGATCCCTCCACTGCGCCGCGAGCCGTTCTGCGACGAGCCCGAAGTACACCGCGTACTCGGCGAGGTGCCACTCGGCGGTCGGGTCGAGCTCGGCGTGGAGCTGCCCGCGCGCCTTACGCTGGTCGACGAACTCGGCGTCGAAGCGCCCCGAGAGAAGGGGGAGGATGGCCGCCTTCTCCACCACCTCCGCGGTGCGGCCGTCGGCGGGGTCGTCGGCGGCGTCGAGCGCCTGGCGGCGGCGCTGCACGAACTCCCGCACGAGGTCGTCGGACGCCGGCACGATGACCGAGGCGACGTCCCGCAACGCTGCGACGTCCTCCTCGCTCAGGGCGAGCCAGCGGACGAGACCCTCGGGGAGGCCGCTGGCGTCCCACTCGACGGGTGCGGCGGCGGATGGCTGCTGCGACCGGCGGAAGAGGTTCACGCTCGTCTCACCTCACGGGAGGAGTATTCCGAGCGGGATCGTCGGGGGGCATCTGCGCAGCCGGTATCGTGCTTCTCCCTCACGGGCCCGCGGCCGCTTCCCGTAGAGCGGCTCCGGGCTCCCCCTATCCGCGCGGCTCGAGGATGACGACGGTGAGCTCTTCCGGAATCTGGGAGGGCGAGACGGTGAGGCGAGGCTGGGGTTCGAGCTTCGTGCCGGTCTCGCGGAGGAAGCGGTCGATGGGGTCGAGCGGCGCCGTCTCCTTCTCCGTCCGGTAGTGCATGGGGACGGCGATGTGCGGGTCGAGGGTCGTCATCACGTCCGCCGCGGCAGCGGCGCCCAGCGAGATGCCGCCGCCGACCGGCAAGAGGAGGACGTGGACGTCGTCGATCTGCTCCACGAGGCTGTTGGCGGGCGCCTTCGCCGGCAGGCCGAGGTGGGCGATGCGGATCCCTTCGAGCTCGAAGACGAAGACGATGTTCCGTGTCCCGTCCGGCCGCGGGTCGGCGAGCCCTGCCACGAGCGCATCGCCGATCTCGTACTCGCCCGGCCCCTCGAGCACCTTGGGCTTGCCGGCGATACCTTCGACGTAGCTGTATTCGGGATCGTCGCGGCGGGAGAGGGGCACGATGTCCGCTTCCAGCCGCCCGAGCCGGTAGCCGCTCGCCGGCGGGCACGGGTCGGTGACGATGGTGACGCCGCGCCCCCGGATGCGGAAGCAGGTTCGGCCGTACCAGCTTATCTCGACCGCCATGGCGCCATGCTACGGGCGGCCGCCCCTACGGGCGATGGGGGCGCTCGAGCAGGAGGGCGACGCTCGCGCCTCCGGGCGCGAAGGAGGTGACGAGGACGCAGTCGAGGCGCTCGGCGCGCAGCTCGCGGGCGTAGCCGAGCTCGAGGTCGGGCTCCGGCTCCTCGAAGCCGGCGATGGGCGGCACCTGCTGGCGGGCGAGACACTCCACCGCCACCGCCACGGCGACCGCGCCCTGGGCGGCGAGCGGCGTCCCGAGCGAACCGGCGGGAGCGGTGACGCTGGCGTAGTAGGCGTGCCGCCCGAACGTGCGGCGGAGGGCGTATCCCTCGCAGAAGTCGCGCTGCACGCGCCCGTCGGCGCCGCTCACGACGAGGTCGACCTGGCCCTGCAGGTACCCCGCGTCGGCGAGGGCCGCTTGGAGGGCGCGGCCGCTCTCGCTCGGGTCGGCGAAGGCGAACGGCTCGGCGCTGCTGTCGAAGGTCGTGCCGGCGCCCACGATGCAGGCGAGCGGCTCGCGGCCGCGGGCGGCGGCGTGCTCGAGCCGCTCGAGGACCACGTAGGCGGCACCCTCGCCGGGCACGAAGCCGGCGTGGCTCCGGTCGAAGGGGCGCGCGGGGCCCTCGGCCGCGCCGAGCTCGCGCAGGTGGGCGATGAGCGGCTGCTGCAGCGCCTGGGCTCCCCCGGCGAGCGCCACCTCGACCTCTCCCTCCGCCACGAGGCGGGCGGCGAGGGCGATGGCGGAGGCCGAGGCGGCCTCGCCGCCTCCGACGGTGAGGACGGGCCCGCGGATGCCGAGGGCGCGCGCCACCGTCTGGCCGTAGGGGACGTACAAGGTGGGCTGCCCGGGCGCGCGGTAGGCGAGGGCGTCGACCACGCCGAAGCGCCGGGCGTCAGCCGAGCCGGGACCGAACCCGGCCGTCTCGACCGCCTGGAGGGCCGCGTCGAGCGCGATCGCGCCTCCACGGTCGAGGAGGGGAGCGATGCGGGCGGGGATGCTCGGGTGCGGCTCGTACTCGTCCGGGAGCGCGGCGGCGAAAGCCGCCGGGGGGCCGTCGTCCGGCACCCACCGGCGGCCTGCCGGTCGGCGCCCGGCCAGCGCTTCCCAGGCTGCGCCAGCGCCCCGTCCCCAGGTGGTGACGAGGCCGATGCCGGTGATGCACAGGGTGCGTTCGTCCACGCGGCGCTAGGACTCGAGCTCCTCGTCGAGGAATTCGTCATCGTCGCTCTTCTTGCGACGGACGAACGCGACGACCGCGCCGACGACGGCGGCGATGCCGAGCAGGCTGAGGATACGCCTCATCTGCAGTCCCTCCTTCCGGTGCGAGGCTCGGGGCCCCGGCTCGAGGCTCCACTATAGACGAGGGCCGCCGAAGGGGATATCCGCTAGAGGGTCCGGCGCCCGCTCCGCGGCCGTCCCTCCTCGACGCTGCGGAGGAACTCGAGCAGCAGCCGCGCGAAGCGATCGGGGGCGAGGGCAGGGACGCCGTGGCCGACGCCCTTGAAAAGCGCGCTCGCCGCCTGCGGGATCTCCGTGTACATGAGGTCGAGCGCGCAGGAGACCGGATCCTCGGCGCCGGCAACGAGCAGGACGGGCATCGTGAGCCGCTCACGGAGCAGCGGCAGCAGGTTCGGGCGGGTGCGCCGCGCGCGGGCGGCGCCGACGAACCCCTCGGTGTTCAGGCGCGCGAACCGGGTGCGCACCGCCGCCGCCGCGAACGGGTCGCTCAGCTCGCGGGCGAGCCGCCGCCCGAGCTCCATCGTGCCGAACTTCCGGGCGACCTCCTCCATCTGCCGGATGCGGGCTTCACGCTGGCGGAACTCCTCCGTGTACCGCTCGTGCTCGGGCGCCGGCGAGGTGTCGCTCAGGACGAGCGCAGCGATGGGCTCCGGGGTGTCGACCGCGAGCTGCAGGGCGACCATGCCGCCGAAGCTGCAGCCGACGAGGGCGTAGCGGTCGATGCCGAGGTGACGGGCGAGGGCGCGGACGTCCTCCGCGTACGCGTCGATCGAGTAGGAGTCGGGATCCTCGGGCGCCTCGCTCGCGCCGTGCCCGCGGAGGTCGGGAGCGACGACGAAGTACTCCTCGGCGATGCGGCTCGCCACCGGGTGCCACATGCGGGAGTCCATCGTGAACGCATGGACGAGGAGGACGGGCGGCAGCTCGCGGGCACCCCACGTGCGGTAGGCCAGGCGCACGCCGTCGCGCTCGAACCGTTCCATCGCCGGCAGTGTAGGAGCCCGCTCCGGGGTACGGCGAGGCGGCACCCCGTCGCGCCGCGAGGGGGACCCGCCCGGGTCCCCCTCGCGAGGTGTGGAGGTCTGGGTGCTCAGCGCGAGATGGCGCGCTCGAGGGCGCGGCGGGGGAAGACCTTCGTCATCGCCCGCC
>Ga0181858_1001804_pt1 | contig 10337 bp, 9 predicted proteins | sample NewIslPassag4_SG_FD_130749 | JGI IMG/M metagenome (GOLD analysis project Ga0181858, IMG submission 130749) | Feedstock adapted compost microbial communities from Newby Island compost facility, Milpitas, CA, USA - Passage 4_SG | ecosystem: Engineered > Solid waste > Feedstock > Composting ...
CCTCGCCCGGGGCTGACGCCCGCCGTGCAGGCGCGGGAGTGGGCGTAGGTTCAGGGCGCACATCACCCCGGAAAGGCCGTGAAACTGTGAAACTGAATCCAGGCAGCTGTGAAACTTCTGTGAAAGTTCGTGACGCCGCGCGCAACTCCTCGGCCGTCGGAAGGGCCTGGGCGGGGGGCAAAGGCTCAGCGACGTCCAGGGCGACAGGCCTGCCGCGGCCTTCGGCGCCGCTTGTGAGCCAGCCATTCGTCACGGCCTGGTGCGCCAAGCGTCGCACCTGCTCGGGGTGGAGCTTCAGGCGCTTCGCGACGTCCGCGTAGCCCACGCGCGCGATGCCGGAACGGCGGAGCTCTGCCACCGCCTCGACGACGGCCCGAACCTGCTCGGACGCACCGGTGACGCTGGCGTCGTAGATGGGCGCCACTAGCTGTCTTACGGCCTCGTAGTCCTCGAGCGTTGCCAAGAGCCGCCCCTCCTCGACGTCGCGGTGGCGATGGCGGAGGAGCGCAACGGCCTTCACGAGGGCGAGGAGCTTCTCAAAGTCGCGCGTCATCCGCGTGGCTGCCCCGCGCTTGCCCAACAGCTCGGCGAGCGCCTCGACGAAGGGGACCTTCACGTCCCAGGGGGCGCGCCGCTGCAGGTAGGCCTGAAAGGCCACGAGGGCCTCCGACGGCTCTGGTGGGGGGGAAAGCTCGGCCCTCGCCTGGGCGGCAAGGACGGTTCGCACTCTCTCGCCGTCTTCGGGAACGGCCACGGTAAAGACGCGCGAGGCCATCTGGGGGTCGCGGAAAACCCTGGTGCCGGTCGTGATAAGCACCGTCGGCCCTGGCTTCTCGATATGCTCGGTGTAGAAGCGGCCAGTCTCCTTGTCCCGCACCGTCACGTCGTACCGGACCCTGGCCTCCGACAGGAGGGCGCGCAGGGCCGAGAGGAGGGTGTTTTCTGTGCCCTCGCCCTCCCGCAGCGAGTCGAGCTCCCCAATGACGAGGACGCGGGGGCGGAGCGACGCGTCGTCGTAGAGGACGGCTCGCGGCGAGCAGGCATCGATTTCGTGGTAGGCCTCATCGGGCAGCAGCCGCAGCACGCTTTGCACGGTGAAGCTCTTCCCAGATGCCGCCGGGCCCGTGAGCAACAAGTGCGCGGGCATGGTCCCGGGCCGGGCGACGAGGAGGCGCGTAGTTGCCGCGAGGTAGGTCACGAGGGCAGGGCTGATGTCGCCCCCGTAGCCGAGGCCCCGCAGCTCCTCTGCCACCAAGGCGAGGGGGTCGTCGGCTTCCAAGACGGGCCGGGCGAGAGCTTCGAGCTGCGCGAGCTCCGCATCCTCCACGGCGCGGCGGAGTTGGGCGACCGGCGCCGCCTTCGCCTTCAGCTCCTCGATGAGCGCTGCCACGTCCCGGCCGGCGACGTGGGCCTCGGAGATATCCTTCAGGCCTTCGGGCGCTCTGATGACGCGGGCCTCGGAATTGTCCGCCCCGATGCGGCGCGCGAAGTCGTCCGCGTCCGGCTCCACCCACACGTAGACTTTCAGGCCCTTGAGGTGTGCTGCCCACTCCGCCTTCCAGGTCGCCTTCCCGGGGATGCCGAGGGCGGGGATGCCGTAGTACCACGCGGTCCAGCAGTCGGATTCCCCCTCTACGATGAGCACCCAGCCATGCCGGCGGGCCTCGCCCAGGCGCCAGAGGCCGTAGGGCAACACACGGTCGCCACGCTGCCAGGCGAAGCGCTGGCCGCCCTCCAGTGCGAGGCGGTAGCGGACGCCCACCTCTGTGCCCGACGCGTCGAAGTACGGGATAGCCACGGCGGGCTGGCCAGCCCCCCTCGTATCCCGCAGCCCAAGGCCACGCAGGAACGCCTCGGGCAGAGCCTTCGCCTGGGCGAGGGCGGCGAGCGTGAGCCCGGAGCTCCGCGAGCCTGCTTGAGGAGTCGATGGCCAGAACCCGCGGCGGAGCAGTTTGTCAATCACGGCGTCCTGGCTGCAGCCCGCATGGCAATGGACCAAAACGTGGCCGTCGACGTCGGTGACTGACAACGATGGGCGTTCGTCAGCGTGAGCAGGACAGTGAGTCAGGCCGGAGCCGCGCTCCACGGCGCGGGTGCAGACACATCCGGGCCGACCGCAGGAAAGGCCGTGCAGGAGGCCTTCAGCCGAGGCCCGCGTCATCTCCGACCTCCTTGTGCTGGCGGCCGCTGCTCCTCGACCAGCCGGTCGAGAAACACCTCCAGGTCGCGCCGCAGGACGAGGCGTCGGCGGCCGACTCGAAAGGAGGGCAGCGCCCCGGTGTTTAGAAGTCGCCACAGCGTCCCACGCCCGATTCGCAAAAGGCGCATCACGTCTTCGGTTGTGAGCGCTTCCACGGGCATCTCGAACCTCCGAGTGAAATATCGCCAATCACAACATACAGGACCGGCCCGAACCGTTGGGAAGGATTGTAATATCGCTTTACTATCCCCTCGACGCCATCGGTGAGCTGCTGGACCGCCCCAGGCCGCTCTGGTACTATCCCCTTCGATGACAGCAGGAACGCTCGAGAACCGCTCTCCGCAGTCCCTGTTCACCCCGGGGCGGAAGCTGCGCGTCCTTGATGCCAAGCTCGATGGCGGCTTCCTCTGCTACCGAACCGACGGGGAGCTCGAGCAGGGCTCACCCCACAACGCCCTAGCGGCGCTCCTCAAGGCGAAGAGACCGGAGCACTTCCTGGAGGTCTTGCGGCGCTACGGGCCGATGGAGCGCTGCGAGCAAGCGACCTGGCTTCGAGGGGCAGCCTGCGGCAGGTGCGCCTTCTGCACGGCAGACCCGAGGAAGGTCCCCCTGCCAGAACCAGCCTGGTACCGGGAGCCACTGCGCCTCTGGCAGCGGCTGCAGGCAACGACCTTGGCGCTGTTCTCCATCGTGCACGAGCTGCGCGGCGAACCGAAAAAAAGGGTGTTCTCTGGGCAGCACAAGCACTGGCAGCTCCTGGAGGAGGCAGGCCTCATCGAGCCCTGGTGGCATATCTATGCGGACCCCGAGAAACCGGCGAGAGAGCTGCTTCTCCCGGTCCTGCGCGGCGCTGCAGGGCTTGCGGTGACGAGGTTCGCGGAACTCGTAGGCGACTTGAGGCCTGTGCTGCTCTGGGATAGGGAGCGGCCCACGTTCGTCTTGAGCGGTGAGCGCTTCTTCCGGGCAGCAGTTGCAGCCCAGCTCTTCGAGCAGGCCGTCGGCAACTTTGCGCTCTGCAGCTACTGCAGCAAGCTCTTCCTCCCGGAGCGCGCACCGCGATTCGACCGTCGAGCATTCTGCCCACAATGCCGCGCCCAGGGAATCCCGCAGCGGTTAGCACGGGCAGACTACCGGCGACGGAAGCGACAAAGCTGGTAAGGAGGAGAAGTGCGATGGCGAAGCGTCGAGCAAGAGGTGAAGGCTCCGTCTTCAAGCTGCCCGATGGCAGCTGGAAAGCCCGCCTGCGCTGTGGGGCGAAAGTGTGGGAGCGGCGCTTCCCGTCGCAGCGGGAGGCCCTGCAGGCGCTGGAGCAGTGGCGCCGCCAAGCAGCGCAAGGGGTCTACCTGGCCCCGGGGAAGCTCACGGTGGGGCAGTACCTCGAGGAGTGGCTGGAGGCGGAGCGCTCCTCATGGCGGCCAACCACGTACGCCAACTACCGCTTCATCTGCGAGAAGTACCTCATCCCTTCGCTGGGGAAGCTGAAGCTGGAGCAGCTCACCACAGTGCACGTGGAGCGTCTCCTGCGAGAGCTCACCTCCTCGGGCTGTTCTGCGAGGACGGCGAACCTCACCCGGGCGGTGCTGCGCTCGGCGCTCTCGCGGGCGGAGCGGCTGCGGCTGGTGGAGCGGAACGCTGCTGCCTTAGCAGCACCCGTGCAGGGGAAGAGCCGCACGCCGACGCCGTTCACCCTCGAGGAGGTGGAGAAGCTCTGCGCCCAGGCCCAGGGTCATCGGCTGGAAGCGGCTTTCCTCCTCGGGCTCCTCCGTGGCCTGCGCATGGGGGAGGTGCTGGGCCTGCGGTGGGAAGACGTGGACCTGCAGGCAGGCGTGGTGCGGGTTCGGCAGCAGCTGCAGCGGGTAGGCAAGGAGCTCCTCCTCTCGGAGCCGAAGACGGCGGCAGGGAGGAGGACGGTGCCGCTGCCGGGGATCGTGGTGGCAGCCCTGGCCCGGAGGAAGACGCTCCAGCGGGAGGAGCAGCTGAAAGCCGGGCCCTCCTGGCAGGGCAACCCCGAGGGGCTCGTGTTCACCTCTGCGCGGGGGACGCCGCTCGAGCCACGGAACTTCGCCCGGGAGTTCCACGGGCTGCTGGATGCTGCAGGGATCCCGCGGCGGGGCTTCCATGCTGCTCGCCATACGGCAGCCACCCTGCTGCGGGGGATGGGGTGTCGGTGCCGGACCTGAAGGACCTGCTCGGCCACTCCTCGGTGGGCATCACGGCAGACTTGTATGCTCACGTCACGGAGGCGGTGCTGCGCCGGGCAGTGTCGCCCTGGGATGAGGTGCTCAAGGCCGCAGGCTCCTCAGCGCGGCCTTGAAACCGGGCCCTGCTCGAGGGAGGAAGGATTGGGCGCGAGGACCTGCCCCCCAGGCAGTGACGGCGAGCAGGGGGAACTTGCACGCGGCCGTCACAAGCCGTCACACGTTTGTCACCCGCCCTCAGATTCTTTGTCACGCTGTCACAGCATTTCCGGGGTGATGTACACGCATCTACCCCGGGCGGTCCGGTGCCCCGCGTCCCTTGTCAGGAGGGCTGGAGTTCCCTCCTCGAGGAGGTGAGCGATGCCCTCTCCGGCCAGGCGGGCGAGGGTTCCGAATACCGCTCGCACCGGGCCTTTCACGCCTTCTGTTCGCGGATTGCGGCTCTGCCGGAGCTATAAGGTGCCAGATAAGGTGCCAACGCTCCGATGACGGGGCTTCGCTCGCCGCACAGAACCCGCCGAGCGTTCGGATCCAGATTCAGCGAGAGGGGAAAAAGTTGGTGAGCCGCGGAGGACTCGAACCTCCAACCCGCTGATTAAGAGTCAGCTGCTCTGCCAGTTGAGCTAGCGGCCCACCTGCGGACGGCCCACGCCATCGCTTCCCGGGCGTCCACCCCGAGTCTAGCACCGACCCTCACACCTGCGAAACCGCAGCCTTCCGCGCCGTGACCGTGCTGTTCTGCTCGCCAAGCGGCCCGCACCACACATCCCCGAAGCCGGCCGCTTCCAGCATCGCCGCAATCTCCGTCCGCGTGCGGTTCCGTCCGCCCAGCATTACCATCGTCAGGCCCGATACCGAGGGGTGGTCAGGACCCGTCAGGTCGTCGGCCAGCATGGGCTCGGTCACGACGATGAGCCCTCCCGGTTCGAGAGCCTCCCAGCACGCTGCCAGAATCCGCTGGCAATCGTCGTCTTCCCAGTCATGAAGGATGCTCGAGAGGAGCAGAACGTCGTGGCCCTTGGGCAGCGGGTCCTCGAAAAACGAGCCGGTTGCAAAGGCGACCCGCTCCGCCAGGCCTGCACGCTCAACGTTCTCCCGCGCGATGGCATCGACGCCTGGAAGATCGAAGATAGTCGCCCGCAGGGGCGGATGCGCGCGCAGGATGGCGATGGTGTAGCCGCCAGGGCCACCGCCGACGTCGAGCAGGTGTCGGAAGCCGGAAAAATCGACCGTGCGGACGAGCGCCTCGCCGCCGTGGATGGCGTTCGCCAGCATCCCTTCGGCAAACCATCGCTGCTCCTCGGGAGAGAAGCCGGCGAACATGTCGTGTTGGCCAGCGGGCGGCCATGGCCGCCCGGTGGCCAGCGCGCTGTCCAGATGGCCGATGGCCTCGTAGAAGCCGTCGAAGAGGAGCGCACGACCGCCGATATACCACGGGCTCGCCCGCACTAGGAACCGCGAGGCTGTGGGGGTGTTCCGCCAGCGCCCATCGGGGTCGCGTTCGATGAGGCGCTGCGAGGCGAGGAAAGCGAGAAGCGTGGGGTAGACGCGTGGAGCGAGGCCGAACGTGGCCGCCAGTTCCTCCGTCGTCATAGGGCGCGCCTCGAGCGTATCGAACACGCCGATACGCAGGCAGAACGCCAACGTCCGCGCACGCCCGGCCCCGTCCTGGAGGGCATAGACGCGAAGCTGCTCGGCCCGGTGAACGGCGTCGTCCACGATTCTCATGGTCACCGGGCTCGTCCGTTACCACAACTCGGTGCATCGTAAGGGCGTGGAGGAGGGCGAGGCCTCGCGGTTCCGCGTTACTGCGGCTCATCGGACCGCCGTGCTCGCCTGTCACCAGGCCCGACTGCGGGCCGACGATCCGCCGAACGCCCTCAGCGGACTCGCCGCCTGTGCCGCGGCGGGAGCACTGCGGGTAGAGGTCGACGTAACGTTCACCGCCGACGATGTACCGGTGCTCAGCCACGACGAGATGTTCCTCGTCGGCGGGCGAAGGATGCCGGCGCGAGCGGTGAGCGCCGACCAGATTCCGGGAGTCGTCCGGCTTGCCGAGGCTGTGGACGCCCTAGCCGGCCGCGGGTGCGTCCTCCAGGTCGACTTGAAGCGTCGCGGCCCCATCACCCCAGGCGAGGTGGCAGCGCTCGCTGATGCAGTTCGGCCACTCGGTCCGAGCGTGATCGTCGGCTCCCAGGCTCACTGGAACCTTCGAGCCATTGCTGAGGCCGGCCTCACGGTGGCCTTCGATCCCACGCTGCATTTCCGATACGTGCCCCGTTCGGCGCCCAGCTGGTGGGCCGAGGGCGTCCCGCGACGGACGGGCGCGTGGGGCTTCCGCGACGACGCTGCCTACGCAGCCGACCGCGGTTGGGACTTCGATCGGTACCTCGGCGCCCGCCTCGATGACCTCGTGGCCCTCGTGCCGAGCTGCGTCGAACTCATGGTCGATATCGGCACCGTGATGCGCATCGGAGAACTGGGGGGCGCCCTCGGAGAGGAGCTCCGCCGTCGCGGCGTTGCGCTCGCCGTCTGGACCATCCGTCGGTGTGAGGGCGATGCCACCGCCGCACTCGTGGCCCGCCTTCTGGAACTCGGCGCGTCGACGATCATCACCGACGTGCCGCTGGAGCTCGGCGAAGTGATGCGCGCCCGAGTGACAACGGGTCACGACCATGCAACGGGTTCTCTCCCCACGGTTCCCGGTTCTGCGGTGGCTGGAAGGTCGAACGTGAGCAGTAGGGAGGACGGACTGCGGAAGGGAGAGGGAACGTGAACACGCTGCGCACGACGCTGAGACGGATCTGCCGGCGATGGGAGCGTCACAGCCCGGAGGACGGCCAGAGCCTGGCCGAGTACGCCCTCATCCTCGCCTTCGTGGCCATCGCGGCCGTTACGGCCCTATCGTTCCTCGGCCAAGCGATCGCCAACTCGCCGGGCTTCGACCTGTTCCAGTAGACGCGAGCCACCGCGCTGCGCTGGGGCGCAACGAGAACCGTTCGCGCCGCCCGAACCATCGGCGTACAATCGCAGCTGCCCAATGTGGGCCAGGGAGGCAGTGCGATGGTGCGCATCTACGGCAACGTCCGCCCCGAGGACGACTTCCCCCACCCGCTCGGCCCGGAGCCGAACTTCAACGAGTCGGTCTATTTCAACTTCTTCGACCGGGAGCGAGAGCTGGGCGGGTTCCTGCGCATCGGCAACCGAGCCAACGAGGGATACGCGGAGGTCACCGTCGTCGTCTTCCAGCCCGACGGCTCCGCCCTCTTCAACTTCAAACGTCCGCAGATCACGTCGAACGACGGCTGGGACGCCGGCGGCCTCCGGGTTGAGGTCCTCGAGCCCGGGGAACGGCTCCGCACCGTTTACGAAGGGTCCGTCGTCTTCCTCAGCGACCCGCGCGCGATGAGCGACCCATCGACGGCGTTCAAAGAGAACCCCCACCGCCGTGTCCGCATCGACCTCGTCCACGAGGGCGTGGGACCCGTCTACGGCCACGTCGCCGAGCCCGGCGAGACCGACAACGAGTTCGCCCGCGCGCACTACGAGCAGCATATGCGCGTCTCGGGTACCATCCAGCTCGAGGGCGACGAGGCGATGCCGCTCCACGGCCACGGCTTGCGTGACCACTCCTGGGGCCCGCGGTACTGGCAGTCCATCGCCGACTACCGCTGGATCACCGGCAACTTCGGCGATGACCTCGGCATGGTCATCTCCATCGTCGGCGAGCGGAAGGGCGGCGTCTTCCACCGCGGCGACGAACTCATCCGAATCCGCGACGTCGACCTCGAGTCCGAGTATGAGCCGGGCACGAACTACCCCCGCGCCCTTCGCGCCCGCGTGACGTTGGAAGACGGTACGCGGCACGAGGTAGAAGGAAGGGTCCGTAGCTTCATTCCGCTCCGGAACCGACGTGCCGGCCACCTCACGCACATCGGCGAAGGGATGACGGAGTACCTCCTCGATGGCCAGCGCGTCGGCTACGGCCTGAGCGAATACCTCGACCAGCTGGCATAGAATCCCCGACAGCGGCAAAGCGATGCGGAGCATTTCCGGAACGGTGCGACATCCCCGGAGAGCTGGAGCGGCATGGCAGCCGCGTCGACAGCTCCCATGAGGGCGTACATGCCGCGGACGCAGACCACGAGGTGCCGGGATGACCGCGCCGAACGGTGAGGCGCCGCTTGCCGGCGTCATCGTGCTCGACCTCACCGAATACGTCGCCGGCCCCTACGGCACGATGATGCTCGCCGACATGGGAGCCGACGTCATCAAGGGGGAGCCCATCGAGGGGGACCACTGGCGCCGACAGCAGCCGGTGATCGGCCGCGAGAGCCGCTACTTCATCGGCGTCAACCGGGGCAAGCGGAGCATCGCCCTCGACCTCGAACGGCCGGAAGGCCGCGCCGTGCTCGACCGCATGCTCCCCAAAGCCGACGTCCTCATCGTCAACCACCGTCCATCGACGCTCGAGCGCCTGCGCCTCCGCTACGAGGACGTCGCCGCGCTCCGTCCCGACATCATCTACTGCTCCATCACTGCCTTCGGCGAGCGAGGTCCCTATTCCGGGCGCCCCGGCTTCGACCTCCTCGTGCAGGCCCTCAGCGGCATGATGGATTTCGAACGGAAGGTCGAGCGCGGTGTGCCTGTCGGCATCCCCTCGTTCGCCCCAGCCGACCTTTCGACCGGTATGTACGCGGCCTTCGCGATCGCCTCGGCCCTCTATCGGCGAGCTCTCACAGGCGAAGGGCGGCGTATCGAGCTCTCCCTCTTCGCCGCTGGGCTCGCCATCCAGTATCGGCCGACGCTCCAGCTGGAGCGATACGACCGCGAGCCGCGGGAGCATCTCCTCGCTGCGGTGCGGGCGGCCCGCGAACACGGCCAAACGTACGAAGAGATGCTCGCGTTCCGGACGGGGCTAGGCCTGCAGCGCGCGTCGGCCCCGTACTACCGCGTCTACCAGACGGCCGACTCGCTCATCGCGGTCGCATGCCTGAACAACCGCCAGAGGCGCAAGCTCTGCGAGGGGCTGGGCATCGATGACCCCGCCGTCCAGGGAGACGTCTTCGCGCTCGCCGCCGCGCTCCCGGCCGATGAACACGAAGCGAAGATGCGCCGCTTCGAGGCCGCCTTTCGGCAACGCACGACGGCGGAATGGCTGGAACGTCTGGAAGCCGCCGATGTCCCAGCCGTCCCGGTGCTGCTCAGCGAAGAGGTGTTCGACCACCCGCAGGCGGTCGAGAACGACCTGTTCTACACCCTGGAGCACCCAGCCGTTGGACCGATTCGCCAGCCGAAGCCGCCGGTCCGCATGTCGCCGGGCGCCGTGGGTGCTGCCCGGCCAGCGCCCCTGTTTTCGGCCGACGCGCGCGATATCCTCGCCTGGGCTGGGTACAGCAGCCCCGAAATCGAAGCGCTCGCCCGAGCGGGTGTCGTCCGCCTGCCCGAGGGCTGACCCGCACCGGCGACCGCATTCCACACGGAAGGAGAAACGGAGAGGATGCAGTTCTGCCGCTACGAAAAACGGGGCCACGTCGCCTACGTCACCATCACCCGCCCAGAGGTGATGAACGCCCTCCATGGGCCGGCCAACGAAGAGCTCGACCAGGTCTGGGACGATTTCGCCGCAGACGACGACCTCTGGATTGCGGTGCTGACCGGAGAAGGGGACCGCGCCTTCAGCGCCGGGAACGACCTGAAGTGGACGGCGGAGATGTCACGCCTGCCCGCCGAGCAGCGGCCCCGGATCGCCTTCCCCAAGGGCGGGTTCGGTGGCCTCACCCACCGCTTCGACCTCTTCAAGCCGATCATCGCGCGGGTCAACGGGTACGCCCTCGGGGGCGGTTTCGAACTGGCGCTCGCGTGCGACATCATCGTGGCGGCCGAGCACGCCGAGTTCGGCCTCCCCGAGCCGCGCCGAGGACTCATCGCGGGAGCCC
>Ga0181858_1001806_pt1 | contig 10335 bp, 8 predicted proteins | sample NewIslPassag4_SG_FD_130749 | JGI IMG/M metagenome (GOLD analysis project Ga0181858, IMG submission 130749) | Feedstock adapted compost microbial communities from Newby Island compost facility, Milpitas, CA, USA - Passage 4_SG | ecosystem: Engineered > Solid waste > Feedstock > Composting ...
GACGACCTGGTGCATACCAATGCCGGCATCGTCAAATCGGTCTGCGAAAACATTCGCGAAACCAGCCCGAACGCCTATGTCATCGTGCTGTCCAACCCCGTGGACGCCATGACCTATGTGGCCTACAAGACCCTCGGTTTCCCGAAAAACCGCGTGTTCGGCCAGTCCGGCGTCCTGGACACCGCCCGGTACAACACGTTCCTGGCCATGGAACTGGGCGTGTCCGTGGAAGACGTGCGGGGCGTGGTGCTCGGCGGGCACGGCGACGACATGGTGCCCCTCGTCCGCTACACGACGGTCGGCGGCATTCCGGTGGAGAAGCTGCTGCCGAAGGAGCGGATCGACGCCATCGTGCAGCGGACGCGGTACGGCGGCGGCGAGATCGTAAACCTGCTCGGCACCGGAAGCGCCTACTACGCGCCGGCCGCGTCGCTGGTGCAGATGACCGAGGCCGTGCTGAAGGACAAAAAGCGCATCCTGCCGGTCATCGCCTATCTGCAGGGCGAATACGGGTACGAAAACCTGTTCATGGGCGTGCTCGTGGTGCTCGGCGGGGGCGGCGTGGAAAAAGTGCTGGAAATCGACCTGACACCCGAGGAAAAAGCCGCTCTGGACAAATCCGCGGAATCGGTGCGGAACGTGATCCGGATCGTGGAACAGGGCTGAGGGTTGAAAAACGACAGGCACGCGTGACGGGAGGGAAGAAGTCGTGACGGCGCTCATGGTGTTCTTGCATATTCTGGGTACGGCCTGCGCGGGATTTTATCTGGTTTTGCCGTTCCTGGCGGCACGGCTCCGCCATCTGTCGACGCCGGCGCAGGAAGGGCTGGCGGAAGGAATGGTCGTGGCGGGTCGCTACGCGCAATACGCATTGATCCTGCTCCTTCTTACGGGCGGGTATCGGTTGACACTGGGGGATTACGCGCTGAGCTGGAAAATCACCGTGATCGTCCTGCTTGTGCTCATCGGCGCGGCTTCCGGGATGATCCAGAAACCCCTGAAACGGATCGCGGAAGCGGCCCGCAGGCAGGAGAACGCTTCGGACTCCATCGATCGCGTGCAGAAGCTCGGCTACGTCGCCCTCGTGCTCTTCGCGGCGATGCTGTGGATCATGGCCGATCCGTGGATGGCTTCCGCTTGACGGACCGCGCGGTCCCCGGACCGCGCTTTCTTTTTTTTTGGTCAGGGTTCCGACAGCTCGTCGATCGTCTTGGCCAGAGAGGGAGCGAGATGCTCGAGGAACCAGTCGACCTCGGGCATGCCGAGGGCCCGCAGCCGCTCTTCGTTTTCCCGGAGGGCGACGGCGAATTCCCGGTTGCCGGCAGACAGCTCGCTCACGCATTTCAGATAGGCGTCCAGGAGGTCGGCCGCCTTGACGTACCGGTACAGGTCGGGCCGGTCGGGCGCGCGTTTGAGAAGGGGCTCGTAGGTCGCCTTCAGCTCGTCCGGCACCGTCGCCAGCAGGCGGTCCGCCGCGATGGCCTCGATTTCCCGGAAATTGGCCAGGATGCGCGGGTTGTGGTGTTTTACCGGGGTCGGGATGTCGCCGATGAACACTTCCGACGCGTCGTGAAACAGCGCGCAGGCCGCCGCCTCGGCGGGATCGATGCCGCGGCCGAAGATTTCTTTGGCGATGGTGCACAGCAGGTGCGCCAGCACGGCCACCTGATACGAGTGTTCCGCCACGTTTTCCGGGGTCGTGCTGCGCATCAGCGTCCAGCGCTTGATGTATTTCAGACGATACAGGTAAGCCAGAAAATGATGGCCCATGGTCCGCTCCTTTGCTGTCCGGCCGGGCTTTGCCCCGCCCCGTGTTCTCTATGCTATTATAAAGACAACAGACCAACGAGACCAGAGAGGGGAGTCTTTGCAGCATGTCCGCATTCGGTGAAAGCATTTATCGGCTGATCGTGGAGACGTCGACCAATCTGCCCGCCGACGTGCGCCGCGCCCTCAAGCGCGCGCAGGAAGCGGAAGACCGCGCCACGCGGGCCGGTCTGTCGCTGTCCACGATCGCCTGCAATATCGACATGGCGGAAGAGAAGGAATCGCCGATCTGCCAGGACACCGGCATGCCGACCTTTTTCCTGCACGTGCCGGTTGGCGCCAACCAGATCGTCATGAAACAGGAAATCCGCGAGGCCGTGGCCCGGGCCACCCGGGAGGGCAAGCTGCGGACAAACTCCGTCGATTCGCTGACCGGAAAGAACAGCGGCGACAACCTGGGACCCGGTACGCCCGTCATCCATTTCGAGCAGTGGGAACGCGACGACATCGAAGTGCGCCTCATCCTGAAGGGGGGCGGCTGCGAAAACAAGAACATCCAGTACAGCCTGCCCTGCGAGCTGGAAGGCCTCGGCAGAGCCGGCCGCGACCTGGACGGCATCCGCAAGTGCATCCTGCACGCCGTCTGGCAGGCGCAGGGGCACGGCTGCAGCGCGGGATTCATCGGCGTCGGCATCGGCGGCGACCGGACCACGGGATATGAGCTGGCGAAAATGCAGCTACTCCGTCCCGTGGACGACGTCAATCCGGATCCCCGTTTGCGCCAGCTGGAGGAGTATATCATGGAGGCCGCCAACAAGCTCGGCATCGGCACCATGGGCTTCGGCGGCAACGTGACGCTGCTCGGCTGCAAGATCGGCGCCTACAACCGGCTGCCGGCCAGCTTCTTCGTATCCGTCGCGTATAACTGCTGGGCGTTCCGCCGGCAGGGGGTGCTGCTGGACGGCAAAACCCACGAGATCAAGGAATGGCTGTACGAAAGGGGTTCCTTGGTGAAGATGGAGGAACCGGAAGCGCCGGCCGCGGCGGCGGCCGGGGCGGCTCCCGCAGTAGGGCAGCGCGAATTCCATCTGAAGGCTCCCCTCACCGAAGAAGACATCCGGCAGCTGCGCGTGGGCGACGTGGTCATCCTGAGCGGCGTCATCCACACCGGCCGGGACGCGCTGCACAAATACCTCGTGGACCACGACTCGCCGGTGGATCTGCGCGGCGGCGTGATCTACCACTGCGGTCCGGTGGTGCTGAAGGAAGGGGACGGCTGGCGCATCACGGCGGCCGGCCCGACGACCAGCATCCGCGAGGAGCCCTATCAGGCGGACATCATCCGCAAGTTCGGCGTGCGCGCCGTCATCGGCAAGGGCGGCATGGGGGCGAAGACGCTCGCCGCGCTGAAGGAGCACGGCGCGGTGTATCTGAACGCCGTCGGCGGAGCCGCGCAGTACTATGCGCGGTGCATCAAGCGGGTGCTCGGCGTCGACCTGCTCGAGTTCGGCATTCCGGAAGCGATGTGGCACCTGGAAGTGGAAGGCTTTGCCGCCATCGTGACGATGGACGCCCACGGCAACAGCCTGCACGCCGACGTGGAGCGCGATTCGCTGGAGAAACTGGAGCAGTTCAAGGACCCGGTGTTCGTGTGAGACGCGGCGCTCGGCGTCCGGCGCGGCACGGGGGACGCGGAGGATGGGATGAACCGGTTCCGTTTCAAGCTGACGGCGCTGTTCGTGCTGATGATCGGCCTCACCGTCGCGGCGGCGGGGCTTTGGATGCAGTGGTCGTACTGGAACTCGCATCTGGACACCCTGCGCGACCGCATGGCCCGCGAGCTGCGCCTCCTGCAGGAGGCGGCGCCCTGGCCGGAAGAAGAAGACCCCGCCCTGCAGCGCGAACGGCTGCAGGAGCTGGCGGTCCGCTTCAAGGCGGCGGCGGGGATGCGCGTCACGTACATCCGGCCCGACGGCGTCGTCGTCGGCGATTCGGACCGCGACCCGGCGCAGATGGACAACCATCTGGACCGCGAAGAGGTGCGGAAGGTGCTCGCGGAAGGAATCGGCTACAGCCTGCGGCGCAGCGAAAGCCTGGAAGAACGGATGATGTACGCGGCGGCGGCGGTCAGGGACCGGGAAGGCCGACCCGTGGGCGTGGTCCGGCTCGCCATGAGCGTAGCGGACATCGAACGCGGCATGGCGCGCACGTGGCTGGGCCTCGGGGTCGGGCTGGCCTTGCTGGTCCTTGTCGCCGCCGCCGTCAGCTATCGCGCGGCGCGGGGCGTCACGCGGCCCCTGGAACGGATGACCGCCGCCGCGGGGCGCATGGCCGCCATGGATTACAGCATCCGCGTTCCGGACAGCGCGCGGGATGAAGTGGGCGAGCTCGGCCGCGCGCTGAACGCCATGGCGGACAGCCTGCGGCAGAAGGTGGAGGAAATCCGCACGAGCGAAGCGAGGCTGCGGACGGTGCTGGACAACATGCCGAGCGGCGTGCTCATGATCGCCGGCGGCGGCACCGTCACCGTCTTCAACCGGCAGGCGGAGCTGCTGCTCGGCGAGCGTGCCGGCGACCATACGGGAAGAAGCTATACGGGGCTGAAGCGGCATTACGAGCTGACCCGCCTGATTTCCCGCGGCCTGGAAAGCCGCGAGCCGCTGCGCGGGGAGCTGGCCTTCCATTTTCCGGAAGAGCGCCAGGTGGAAGTGCAGCTCGTGCCGCTGGACGGCGGCGCGGCCGATTCCGGCGTGCTCGTGGTGCTGCAGGACGTGACGGCGATCCGCCGCCTCGAGAAAATGCGCAGCGATTTCGTCGCCAACGCGTCCCACGAGCTGAAAACCCCGGCCGCCGCCGTCAAGGGTTTTGCCGAAACGCTGCTGTCCGGATCGGTCAAGGATGAGGAGACGGTCCGCTCGTTCCTGAGCATCATCCACGACGAAAGCGTGCGCCTGAACCGCCTGGTGGACGACCTGCTGGACCTTTCCCGGATCGAATCCAGGCAGGTGCCGCTGCGTTTTTCCCCGGTGGAACTTAAGCCGTTCCTGGCCAGGCAGCTGGACGTCATTTCGGCGGAAGCCGCCCGCAAGAACATCCGGCTGGAACTGGAAGCCGAGGACGGGCTGTTCATAGAAGCCGACGAGGACCGCCTGGGCCAGATCGTCCTCAACCTGCTGCAGAACGGCGTGAATTACACCCCGGAAGGCGGCAGGGTACGGGTCACCGCGTCAGGCCTGCCCGCGGAGGCGGAAGGCGGCGAAGAGCGCGTCCGCATCGTGGTGTCCGATACCGGCATCGGCATTCCGAAACAGGACCTGCCGCGCATTTTCGAGCGCTTTTACCGGGTGGACAAGGCGCGCTCCCGGAATTCCGGCGGCACGGGACTGGGCCTGTCCATCGTGAAGCACCTGGTGGAGCTGCACCGCGGCTCCATCGCCGTGGAAAGCGAAGTGGGCGCCGGCAGCCGCTTCATCGTCGAACTGCCGGTGCTGCAACCGTGATGGGAAGTCGGACGGGACGCAAAGCCGGGAACACACGGGTGCGAAAAAGCGCTGCTCGCGGCCATGCCCGGCCGCGGACTTGTTTTTTTCGTCCCGTTTACACTGCGTTAACATAACAGGGTTTCATTTATGGTAAGATGTGACGGGGATTGTCCGACCGGCAATTCGACCAGCCGGCGATCGCCCGACCGGGGGTGCGGAACGCGCCAATGGCGGAAAAGGTGCTGATCATCGAGGATGAACCGACCATCGCCCGTCTATTGACCTACAACCTTGCCCAGGAAGGCTACGAGCCGGAGGTGGCCGACACCGGAGCGGAAGGGTTGCGCCGGGCCATGCAGGGCGGATACGCCGTCATTTTTCTCGATCTGATGCTGCCCGGCATGGACGGTTTCGAGGTGCTCCGGAGACTGAGGCAAAACGGGGTGTCCACGCCGGTCATCATCCTGACGGCGCGGGGCGCGGAGGAAGAAGTGGTACAGGGCCTCAGGCTCGGCGCCGACGACTACGTCACCAAGCCGTTCGGCGTGGCGGAGCTTCTGGCGCGGACGGCGGCGGTGCTGCGCCGCGCCCGCGGCGACGGCCCCCGCGAAGCGCCGGCCGGAGAAGAAGCCCGGGTGATCGAACTGGGCGGCCTGAAAATCTATCCGGACAAGTACGAAGTGCAGCTGGACGGCGAATGGATTCCGCTGCGGCCCAAGGAGTTCGAGGTGCTGCTCTACCTTGCCGAGCGGCCCGGCGTGGTGGCGACCCGCGACGACTTGATGGACGCCGTCTGGGGATTCGAATACGCGGGCGGCCAGCGCACCGTGGACGTGCACGTCAGCTCGCTGCGCAAGAAGCTGGAGATGGGGCGGCATCCCGTGCGGATCGAGTCCGTCCGCGGCATCGGGTATAAGCTGACGGTGGACCGCAAACCGTCCGGAGCCGGCGGCTGACAGCGCGCAGGCCCAGGCGGCGTGGCGTCCGCTTCCCGGCGCCCCAACCGCCGGAATTTCGGGGCGCTACCGCCCCGAGCCGAGCATTTTGCGCTGAAACTCCTTGGGAGAGCAGTTGTTGAACCGCCGGAACATCTTGTAGAAATGCGCCATGTTCGGCATGCCGACCCGTTCGCCGACCTCGCCGACGCTCATGTCGCGGGTGAGCAGCAGCTGTTCCGCGCGGCGGATTCTCCGGTAGTTGACGTATTCGGTGAAGGACAGCCCCATGACTCTGCGGAAAAATTTTACAAAATAGTAGTAGCTCATGTTGGCCATGCGGCACGCTTCGTCCACGCTGATGCGGCCTTCGATGCCGAGGTCGATGTAATCCAGCACCGGCTTGAGGCGAAGCCGTTCCACCCGGTACTGGTCCGCCAGCAGCCCGCGGCTGTCGCTTCGCAGAAGAAGCAGCAGGAACCGCTGGATGTGGAGGTTCACGGCCATTTCGTACCCCGTTTCTTTCCGCTCCATTTCCCCGTAGATTTCCCGCACGCAGGACGCCGCTTCTTCCCTCACGGACGCGTTTTCGCGGAAGATGTAATTCAGCGCGCTGAGGGGCGTTTTGGTTTCGTTGAAGTATTGCAGAAACTGGATGGTGTTCTGGTCGAAAAACGACTGCAGGTTGAACTGGAGCACCATGTACCGGGCAGGCGTTTCCACCGCGCGGTCGCGGTGCAGCTGGGAACTGCCCACCAGCAGCAGGTCCCCAGGACGTAGCACGTGCGTCTCTCCGCCCGTTTCCGCCTGAAGGGCGCCCGATTCGATCATCAGAATCTCGCATTCGGGATGGTAGTGCCAGCTGATCCAGTCGGAGCGCTCCCTTTCCTGCCGCCAGATTTTGAGGGAAAGCAGGGGATTTTCGTATTCGATCCGTTCCTCGAAATAGTTCATTTTCTTCGCGGGCTCCTCCGGCGCAGATGCCAAGATTGCATAAGAAATCGGCTCCAGCGCGTCTACCTTTTTTCCGCGGCACTGATATAGTTGATTGTAAGTCAAGCTGCGGCCGGCGTTCAAGAAGGGCCAAATCCGAAAACACCAAAGGCCAAAGAAAAAGAAAGAGAAAATCGCAGGAATTCCGCTCGACTTCGACAAACGGTCAACGTTATAATGATTGGAAACTATGAAAACACTTTCAACTCACGCGGAAAGGGTGAAAGGCTTGAAGCTGGGAATCTTTCTGGTGCTGTTCGGCGAACGGTCTTTCGAGGAGGCGCTGGACATTGCCAAATCGGCGGGCGTGCAGGCGGTGGAAATCGGAACGGGCGGCTATCCCGGCCCCCGCCATGTGAACGCCCGGGAGGTCGTGAACGACGACGCCGCCATCGCGCGCATCCGCAGCGCCGTGGAGTCCCGCGGACTCGTGATCAGCGCCCTGAGCTGCCACGGCAACCCCCTGCATCCGGACAAGGCCACGGCGGCAAGCTACCATGAGGATTTCGTCGCCACCGTGAAGCTGGCGCAAAAACTGGGCGTCGACACGGTGATCACCTTCTCCGGCTGCCCGGGCGAATCGCCGAATTCCCGCTATCCGTCCTGGGTAACGTGCGCTTGGCCGCCCGATTACCTGGAAGTGCTGGACTGGCAGTGGAACGAGGTGGCCATCCCCTACTGGAAGGAGCAATCCGCGTTTTGCCGCGAGCACGGGGGGAAGGTGGCCATCGAGTCGCACCCGGGCTTCCTGGTGTACAATACGGAAACGGCCCTGCGCCTGCGCCGCGAGGCGGGCGACAACATCGGCGTCAACTTCGACCCGTCGCACCTGTTCTGGCAGGGCATGGACCCGATCGAGTGCGTCAAGGCGCTCGGCCCGGCCATTTTCCACGTGCACGCGAAGGACACGAAGCTGGACCGCCGCAACGTGGCACTGAACGGCGTGCTCGACGTGAAGCACTACGGCAACGAGCTGGAGCGTTCCTGGATTTTCCGCACCGTCGGCTACGGTCACGATGAGGAGTTCTGGAAGGACTTCGTCAGCACGCTGCGCATGATCGGCTATGACGGCGCGATCAGCATCGAGCACGAGGACAGCCTGATGTCCGTGGGCGAAGGATTCCGCAAGGCGGTGGAGTTCCTGAACGGTCTCATTCTGCGCGAGAAGGCGGGGGAAATGTGGTGGGCGTAAGCGTCAGGAAGAAGATCCGGGTCGGCATGGTGGGCTACAAATTCATGGGCAAGGCCCACAGCCATGCCTACAAGGATGTCGGCATGTTTTTCGACATGGACGCCGATTATGTCATGAAGGCGATCTGCGGGCGCAACGAGCAGGGCGTGCGGGAGGCGGCGGCCCGGTTCGGCTGGGAAAGCTGGGAAACCGACTGGCGGCGCCTCGTGGCCCGGGACGACATCGACATGATCGACATCAACACGCCCAACGACTCGCACAAGGAGATCGCGCTGGCGGCGATCGCGAGCGGCAAGCACGTGCTCTGCGAGAAGCCGCTGGCCCTGAATCTGGCGGACGCCCGCGAGATGCTGGAAGCGGCGGAGAAGGCGGGCGTCAGGCACGGGGTTTTCTTCAACTACCGGTTCCTGCCCGCCGTGCAGCTGGCCAAGAAGATCCTCGACGAAGGCCGGATCGGCGAAATCCACCATTACCGGGCGACGTACCTGCAGGACTGGCTGATCGATCCGAACGCGCCGATGGCGTGGCGGCTGCGCAAGGAAACCTCCGGCTCCGGCGCGCACGGGGACATCAACGCCCACTGCATCGACCTCGCCCGTTTCCTGATCGGCGAGTTCGACCGTGTTGTCGGCCACAGCCGCACCTTCGTCAAGGAGCGTCCGTGGCCGGACGGCTCGGGGAAGGGCGAGGTCACGGTGGACGACGCGACCGGGTTTCTCGCCGACTTCAAAAACGGCGCCATGGGCGTGTTCATCGCCCCCCGCTTCGCCGCCGGCCGCAAGAACGCCAACACCTTCGAGATCCACGGCAGCCGCGGCTCCATCCGCTGGGATCTGGAGCGGCTCAACGAGCTGGAAGTGTACTTCCGCGACGACGAGCCCGAGCTCGCCGGCTACCGCCGGATTCTCGTCACGGAGCCCGTGCACAAGTACGCGGGCAACTGGTGGCCGCCGGGCCATATCATCGGCTACGAGCACGGCTTCGTCCACATCGTGTACGAGTTTGCGCAGCACATCGCGACGGGCTCGCCTTTCGCGCCGACGTTCTACGACGGGGCGAAGTGCCAGCAGGTGCTGGAGGCGGTGGACCTTTCCATCGAACGCGGCGCCTGGGTACGCGTCGACGAACTGTGATTCTGAAAAAGTGCAAGGCCAACGCAGAGCGGGTTGTCCCCCGGAGGACAACCCGCTTGTTTCAATCCGGTCTGACCGCGGAAGGAGCGCGACGGCTTCCATTGGCGCCGCCGGCGGGCATTTCGCAGGCGAATTCGTGCCGCCCGCTGGCGAGCTCATGCTGTTCGCCGTTCGGCAAGACAAGGGTGCAGGTCGTTGAGACCGGAACCGTGACACGAATTTCAAAAAGACGATCGCGCAGACGCCATTCGGTCTCGGCGCGGCCGTACGGCGTCTTGACGCCGGCGGCGGCATGGGTGATGCCTCCGCCGACGACCGGAGCCACGCGAAACGTCCGGTATCCGCCGCTCGTCGGTTCGATGCCGGCAAGACGGCGGTACAGCCAATCCCCCACGGAGCCGTGGGCGTAATGGTTGAAGGACACCATCCCCGCATCCGATCCGTCTTCCTTCAAATGGCCGAGGTTGACGGTTCCGTCCGGCCTTAGCGCATCCCATCGTTCCCAAATCGTCGTCCCGCCGGCTTTCACCGTATACAGCCAGGATGGGCATTCCTCCTGCAGCAGCAGGTCGTAAGCCGTATCGGCATGGCCGAAATCGGACAGGGCAAAGAGCAGGTGGGGCGTGCCGGGAAATCCCGTAGCCAGGCGGTTCCCCGCCTCCCGCACGAGCCGGGCGAGGTTGTCCGCCATCGCTTTCGTTTCTTCGCCTTCCGTCATGCCGAAGACGAGGGGCAGCGCGTAGCCGGTCTGGAATTCGTTTTTCAGCTTGCCCTTGCCGTCCGTAAACACGCGGCGATACGCCCGGATGGTCTTTTCGCGCCACCGCCGGAAA
>Ga0181858_1001807_pt1 | contig 10333 bp, 9 predicted proteins | sample NewIslPassag4_SG_FD_130749 | JGI IMG/M metagenome (GOLD analysis project Ga0181858, IMG submission 130749) | Feedstock adapted compost microbial communities from Newby Island compost facility, Milpitas, CA, USA - Passage 4_SG | ecosystem: Engineered > Solid waste > Feedstock > Composting ...
CTCTTTAACGTCATCGCTTCTTGTTGTGCCATGCCCACCACTCCCGAACATTCGTTTGCATCTAATATATCAAACAAATGTTCGTATGTGAAGGATTTGCTGAGGCAACTTGATATTCAAAAATAATTATTAAAAGAAAAGCAAGGTTGCAAACTTCTTGCAAAAATGGCGGTTTCTGTTTGTGAACCTATTTTGTTTGCCGCATTTTGCGCTCGTTGTCTAAAATTTTTCGTTAATAATTATAAAAATATTATAATTAAAGCAGGATGAAGCCTATATTTGTCGAATATTTATTTCGTTATTACAAACTTTATAAAAATAATATAACACAAAACGCGCTTCAGGAGGAATGAAACATGAGCAAAGTGCCCGTAATCGATGTGCACACCCATTCTGTCAGTGATGCCTATATCGAGGCCATCAAAAAGTACGCAGGTCCCGAATATACGATAAAAGAAGTCATTGGCGGGCAGCAAGCCGTTCATCGCAACGGCGCGCCATTTATGACATTGACTCCGCCGATGTTTGACTGGGATCTTCGCATTAAAGATATGGATAAAGTGGGGATCGACATATCGATTGTATCGCTGACCTGTCCGAACGTCTTTTGGGGGGGTGAAGAGGTTAGCGCGTCCATAGCGCGGATGATCAACAAGGAATTTGCCGCCGCCCAGACCCAATACCCGGATCGAATCAGGTGGTACGCTACGTTGCCTTGGCAATATCCGAATGCCGCCATCGCAGAACTGAAGACAGCCGTAAGCGAGGGAGCGGTTGGAGTCGTGGTCCTTGGCAACATTGCCGGCAAGTCCTTGACGGATCCGCAATTTGCGCCCGTATGGGAGGAAATTGACAAGTTAGGTTTGCCTGTCCAGATTCATCCGACTGCGCCGCAAGGCATGGATGAAATGGACTTGCTGAATTATAACCTGATTGCATCCCTCGGATTTATGTACGATTCGAGCCTGGCCTTGGCCCGAATGATATTCGACGGCTTTTTCGACCGTTATCGGAACCTGAAAATCATCAGCCTTCACGGGGGAGCCGGCTTGCCCTTCTTTATCGGGCGGCTCGATTATTGCTATGAAAAAATGCCGGCCTGCCGGGTAAAAATCAGCGAAAAGCCCAGCACCTATTTTCTCAGCGACCAAATCTTCATTGATGCGGTCGTGAATTTCCCCGAAACGATGGACTTTATCGTCAAGGTGAAAGGCGCGGACAATGTGCTTTACGGCACGGATTATCCGCACAACATTTCTGATCCGGAAGGCATCCTTGAACGGGTAAATGGTCTTCGCAATCCGGTAACGAAAAAGAAAATTCTCGGGCTGAACGCTCAGCGCATTTTCAAATTGTAAACAGCTGTATGGTCTTATTATGATGCTGTTACAGTAATTTGGCGCATATAAACGAAGGTCCTGACCGTTCAGGACCTTCGTTTTTTGCAATGTCCCTGCCCCGGGATTTTAAATCTTGGGGCTTGCGGAGTCTCGCGCAGGAGCCGGCTCGTCGTCAGCGCCCGCGGTCTGGATAGCTTCAACTTGCTGAACAGGCCGGGAAGCATTTCCCCGCATGACTGAAAAGATCGCTCCAATGACGCAAATCACCGCTGCCGCCAGGAAGATGTCATGCAATGCCGCAACAAACGTGTCCTTAGGCAACTGGGCCAGTTCCGGCAATTCGGATTCTCCGGTCAGCGTCTGCAGCCGGGAAGTGAACATGGAAGTGGCCACGGCAACGCCGAGGGTCATGCCGAAATTGCGCATCAGCGCGTTTAATCCGCCTGCCAGCCCTACCCGTGAAAGCGGCACCGAACCGAGAACCGCATTGATATTCGCCGGCTGGAAGATTCCGGTGCCCACCCCAATGATGGCAATCAGCAAAGCGGCCGTCCAGAGACTCGTTTCCACAGACAACAGCAAAAATGACAGAAAACCTAGCGCACTGAGCACCATGCCGCTGGTGGCAAAAATGACCGGCCTTGCAAAGTCCGATATTCTGCCCGCAATCGGGGTCGTCAAGGCCATCGCCAATGGGTAAGCCGCCATCACGTAGCCGGTTTGTTCGGGGGAAGCCTCCAGAACAATCTGAAGATAAAAAGGCATCATCACCATCATGAAATAAACGGACAAATATGACATGAAAGACGCAATGGTTCCGGTGGTAAACATCCTGATTTTATACAGGGAGAAGTCCAGCATCGGGTTTGCCGTCCGCCGCTCCCACAGATAGAAACCGCACAAAATGATGAAGGCACCGATGATCATGCTCAAAGCCGGCGCTGAAGTCCATCCCCAAGTTGTCGCGTTGGAGATCGCATACAGCAACATCGGCGTGCCGATCATGAAGAGCGCGGATCCCAAATAATCAAAGGATAATTTTTCGCTCTGCGGCCTGGCTTTGGGGAAGGTTTTCCACCCTGCGATGACGCCGATGATCCCGATGGGAACCACAACCCAGAACACCGCCCGCCATCCCAAATACTCCAGTATAACACCGCCGACGGCAGGACCGCTGAGGGCGCCCATCGACACTGCGATGCCGGAAAAGCCCAGCGCCCTGCCGCGTTCTTTGACATCAAAAGTGTCTGCGATGAGCCCCTGGTTGTTGGCCATGACACAAGAGCCGCCAACGGCCTGAACCATCTTGGCCGCAATGAGCATTCCCATCGACACCGACATGGCGGACAGCGCCGCCCCTATGGTGAAAATGAGAAAGCCGATATTGTAAATGCGTCCCTTCCCAAGACTGTCCGATATTTTCCCCATGATGGGGAGCAATGCGCATATGGTCAGGAGATAGGCGGTCACGACCCATTGAATGACATCGATGGAAACATTAAAGACCGAACTTAAAGTGGGAAGCGATACGCTGACAATGCCGCTCTCCAGGTTTACCATGAACGTTCCTACGCAAATGTTGGCAAATATATACCATTTTAAACGGTCACGCTGCGAATTAAGGGAAGCGTTGTTAACCGAATCATACACCGCTTTTTTCGTCATCCATTTATCCATCTTCTTCCTTGCAAAATCAAATGCGGATTGAAATCAAGCACACGAAAGAGCCATCTCTCTCGTGTGCTTCTTGCATGAGCGTTTAATGGGACACAAAATCCAAAACCAGTCGGTTGAATTCGTCTTTTTTCTCAAACTGGGCCCAATGCCCGCAGCCGGAAAACACGTGCAGTCTGGCATTCGGGAATTCCCACAGCAGTTTAACCCCAATGTCCAAGGGGGCAAAACGATCATCCCTTCCCCAGATCAGCAAGGTCGGATTTTTTATTTCTTTTACGCGGTGCGAAATGTCTTCGAACATGCCGCCATTTTTCGCGAGTTCTTCGCTCTTCAGGAAATTTTTCAGGTGAATGCCGTCAAGATAATTGATGGCTTCCCAGCGTTCCTGGATCAGTTCTTCCGTAATCAGGCTTTGATCATACACGAACAGCTCAAGAGAGAATTTCAAATTTTCCATGGTGGGATTACGATACAAGCGGAACAAAGATTTTCCGCCTTCGGACGGCAAAGGCGTAAACATGCTCTTGCCGGCAAAACTGCTGGATCCCATAATGATCAGCTTGTCCACTCTTTCCGGATAATCGAGCGTAAAGCCAACCGCGATTTGGCCTCCCAGCGAGTTGCCAACCAGATGGGCCTTTTCAATCCCGAGGGCATCCATCAGTTGTTTGACCGCCCGCGCTGCCACCACCCTGCGCGGTTCGGCTGTCACGATGGGATCCGATTTGTTAAATCCCGGAAGGTCCGGCGCGATCACGCGATATCCCTTCTCGGCCAGCGGGCCGATATTTGCCTTATAGTTCCCCCATCCGCTGGCGCCCGGTCCTCCTCCGTGCAGCATGATAATGGCTTCGCCTTCACCCGCATCGTGGTAATGAAGTCTCATGTCGTCAAGCTGTATATATCTGCTTGTGGATTCTTCCGTAAATGCCATGGGAAGAACACCCTTTCCATAAAATTTTGTTACAAACCCAGATGCCGACTTTTCCTGGTTTTTTCCTTTACTCCGCTTCCGGAGGATAGCCTTCCAGATTGAAGATCATGGGCGGAATGCTTTCGCCGAGCAAATATCCGCCGAGCAAACCGGCCGTGTCGTCCGAGTTTTGCGTACCGTGGTTTGCGGCAGCCAAAATGTCTCTCAACACCCGTTGCAGCGGGCTGCTGGAATACACGCCGCGGGCCGATTGCGCCCGATGCAAAAGGATTACCGCTTCCGAACATTCCTTGCCCACGGAAGTCGTATCCAAAAGCAGCTGGACCGCTTCGCGGATCGGCGTCTTCTCTCCGCGCTTTGCATACTCGGTGGCCACTCTGGCCGCATTCAGCACCCGGAGACGCGACGAGCGCACTTTCAATACGGCATTGCCCAGGCGATCTTTTACATAGGGGCTTTGGGCGGCCCGCTTGACGCCGGAACCGGCATGTTTGTAGTTAATGCGGCTTTTCATATGCTCAATGTAAAGGTCAATGGCTCCTTGGGCGAATCCGACGACGGCGGCAGAAACGCTGGTAAAGAACACAAAGTTTTGATTCATCCGGTACAGCGGCGGCAGGTCGTTCAGATTCAATCCTTTATCCTCGATCATGCTGTGCGAACGATAGTCCGGAACAAACACATTGTCCAGAACCAGACTTTTGCTGCCCGTTCCCTGCAGGCCGAACGTGTACCAGTCATCCACAATCGTGTAGTCGGTCCTCGGCACGAGGAAAGACAAATGGTCGACCACTTTGCCTTCGTCATCATACTGATAAGCGCCGATAAACGCCCAGTCGCTATGGTCGCAGCCGCTGGATGAGCGCCATTGACCGTTCAGAATCCATCCGCCTTCCGTTTTCGTGGCGGTTCCGAATGGCGAATAGGAAGAAGCGATCAACGCGTCCGGGTTTTCACCCCAAACATCATTGCCTGCCCGGACGCCAAGCCTCGGGATCTCCCAGGCATGCACGCCGAGAACGCCCAGAACCCATGCGGTGCTCGGGCAGCCGGAGCCGATCTCCATCAGAACCTGACAGAACACTTCCAGGTCCATTTCGTAGCCGCCCCATTGGGCCGGTTGCGTGATTTTGAACAATCCGGCTTCACGCAGCGCCTCAATGTTTTCTTTCAGTACCATGCGGTCTTTCTCTACTTGATCCGCCCGTTCCCGCAAGAAAGGCACCAGATCCCTTGCCCGCCGAATCAGCTCCTCCGCCGACACCGTTTCCTGTTTGCTTTGAATGGTCATCTTGATCCCTCCGATTCTTGTCCTCTGCTGGCTTTCAAAGTATTAATCAGAATTTTGCAATCTGGCTTCAATCCGCCGGCCGGGTTCATTGCACGCCGCCATGGCCGAACACGCTGGCTTCCGTATAAGTTCTGATCTTCCACACCGAATCGTCGATGACAATGCCGCCCCAGGCAATTTCAAGCAAATAGCCCGAAGGTGTTTTGACGTAGAACGTCAATGCTCGGTCGTTGGTGTGCAGGCCGATCTCCCGGCCCAGAACCCCCGCTCGCCTTGCCCGTTCGTAAATGACGCCCAAATCCATCACATCCTGAACTTCAATGCTGAGATGGCGCAAACGCTTCGGCCAATTGATCTCAAGGGTCGCAATGGAATGGTGGCGTCCGTTCAGCGTATGCAGAAACACGCTTTCCCCGACAGGCAGGCGGACGTAATCGGAAACGCGCAAACCTAACACATTGCAATAAAATGACAGCGTTTCTTTGTAGTTTTTGGCGGCCGGCACGATATGGCCGATTCCCAGTCTTCCGGTGACAAACCCAAATGTGGTCAGCACTTTGGATTGAAAAGGTTCCTCCCACGACGCCAAGGTCAGTCCGCAGTAAAACTCGTGCCGAAAACCGTTGGGATCTTCGCAGAAATATACCTTGCGAACCTTGCGGCGCTCCGCCAGTTCTTCACCGCCGTCGATTATTGATGCGCCGTTCTTGATGGCGTTCTGCACAAAACGTTCCAGTTTCTCTTCATTGTCAAATTCCCAGCCCGCCGCCAAAAAATCTTCGGTGGCATCCTTTTCGACGATAAAGCGATGCACGTATTCGTCCATCCGCAATGTCAGAAGGCCGTCTTCTCTTTTCCCGGTTTGCAGCCCCAAAACGTCCACGCACAGGCGTTCCCATGCGTCCAAATCCTCGGAACCCATCACATAATACCCAATGCATGTCAAGTTCATGAAGCGCACCTTTCCTTTTCACCATAATATGGTTAGGTGGATAATTGGATTGGTGGTCAGACCTATAAGTTCGCTACCAACCCAACAATTGATTTGCCAATGCCTCATTGTTTTCCTGAATAAGCAGGCGGATCCGGCTGGAAGAAATCACTTTCCCGTTTTCGCAGCATATGGGTTCCACGGTTCGGACCGAAAAGTGCCGTCTTAACGTACAGATGTCACCAAGCCGATCCGCCCCGTATTTAAAATCGGTACCCACCCAAATGCCGATCGGGTTTAATTTCCTGAGATCCTGATGAAACTCCTCCGCCTTGCGGGCACGATACTGTTCATTGAAGGATTGCACGATGATATGATCCGCGCCCAGCGCTTTCAGCCTTTCCAGCTTCTCATCCAGGGAAGTGAGAAGCAAGGATTTCTGAAAGTACACCTTGGGCGGAGGGTCAAACGTATATACGACCAACGGCACTCCGGTTTCTCTCGCATGCTTTAAAGCGTTTCCTATCAGTTTCTGATGGCCCCTGTGCACACCATCAAAAGCGCCTATGGCCACTACGGATGCAGGCAATGACAGGGTTGAATCATGAACGTTCAGTCTGACCACCAACTTTCCATCAACAAACCGCTTCAGGCTGACGGATGATTAGAGAAGATTAGAAAGGAAACTTCAGGCCGTTTTTCTCCATCTCCGCTTTGTATTCGTTCAGCATTTGTTCGCCGTTGTAACCTTTGCTGTTGGCTTTTTCGACCCATTTGTCCCATACCGGTTTCACCAGTTGTTTAATGCGGTTGACATCATCATCCGAGATGGGCACGATGCCGCCTTTGCCTTGAACCAGGTTTTCGAAATCGGATTTCCCTTTGGATGCGTTATTCGCATGCGCTTGGTCGATCATTTCCACCAGCGCGGGGAACAGTTCGTTGTCAAAGATGGCTTTGATGTCATCCGGCAGAGATTCATAAAATTGCTTGTTAATGACCGGGATCTGCTGGATCGCGCGATAAGGCATGTCAATCATGAACGGCGCAACTTCATACATGCTGATGTCATTGGCGCCGGCCGGGAACGTGGTGGCAATATCCAGAATTCCTTTGGCAAGCGCTTCGTACAATTCTTCAGGCGTAACGGAAACGGGAACCGCACCGATCGCATTGGCCGTGTCGACTTCCGTGTCGGACAGGGCGCGGATCTTTTTGCCCTTCAGCTCATCCAGGCTCGAAATTTTGCTTCTGCTGAACATGTAGTAAGCCTGGGAAGAAGTAAAGCCAATCACCTTTACGTTCTTGTTCATGGACTCCAGGTATTTTTCGGCAAAAGCCTGCAAAATGCGGGTGTTGACTTTCACATCTTCCGAAGTGGCAAACGGAAGGTCCGCAATCGTGACCGGGAAAAATTCGGAATTGGCTTCATAAGAAGAACTCAGCACGCCAAAATCATAAGCTCCGCCGGTGATGTCTTTCAGCATGGTAGCCGAGCTTCCCAAGGCAGCGCCGTTATACAAATTCACTTTCACTCTGCCATTGGTTTTTTCTTCCACCATTTTGGCCCAAGGCTCATACGCTTCAATTACCATGAAGCTGCCGCTGGGCAAAAAGTTGTTCCAGGTCATTTCAATGACTTTGTTCGAGTTGCCGCTTTGGTCTCCGGAAGGAGTGCTGCCCTGCGATTCGCCCGTGCTTCCGCCGCTGCCGCCGCAGGCCGTCAACACCAGCACTCCGGCCATCAGCAGGGAGAAAAATTTGACCTTCATTCCAAACCGTTTCGTCATATTCGTCGCCCCTCCTCTAGATTGTGAATGCTTCTCCGACAGGAAACTGGATTTGCTCACGCCTCAGTTGACGCATCACCTCCTTCAAGGAATTGTCGGCAACTCGTCACTGAATCATTCTTTCAGGCAAGAACAGCGCGATTTCGGGGAAGAAATACAGCAAGATGATCATAAACACGATGGGGATCATAAACAGCAGCGCGCCCATATAGATTTTTCCGATGCCGTATTCGGGAACCACGCCGTTCAAAACCATGATGTTCATTCCATGCGGCGGCGAAATCAGCGAGATTTCCACCAGCATGCACATCACGATCCCGAACCAGATCAGATCATGTCCCATATCGTTGATCAGCGGAATCACAAAAGGAACCGTGACGACCAGCACCGCCATCGAATCCATCAGCGCCCCGAGGATCAAAAACATGATGGCGATGCAGATAAACGTGACGTGCGGCGATAACCCGGCGCTTGCCAACGCTTGCGAGAATGCGGTCGGAACCTTGGAAATCGTCAGCAAATAGTTGAACAGGAACGCGCACAAAATGATGGCAAACAAAAATCCGGACGTGGTGGCGGTTCTGATCAGGGTTTGCTTGATCACATTCCAGTTCAGGCTGCCCTTCGCCCATGCCAGAATGGTGGAAACAAAGGCTCCGATACCGGCGGCTTCCGTCGGACCGAACAGACCGATGAACATCCCGCCGATGACCACGACGAACAGCAAGATCACCCAAAAGGTGCTTTTCAGCGAAAGGAACCGCTCTTTGAACGAATAGCTTTCGCCGGCAGGGGCCATATCCGGCTTCAGTCTGACAGAAATGATAATGGTTATCACAAACAGCAGCGCCAGAATAATTCCCGGGATAACTCCCGCAAGAAGCAGTTTGCCAATGGATTGTTCCGTCATCATGCCGTAGATGATCAGAAAACCGCTGGGGGGGATCAAAATGCCCAGTGTGCCTCCCGCCACAATGGAGCCGCTGGACAGCACTTTGCTGTATTTTTGATCCAGCATTTCCTTGGATGCCATCATCCCGATAGTACCGGTATTTGCCACGCTTGAGCCGGAGGCCGCCGCGAAAATGGCGGAAGCGCCAATCGTCGCGATGCTTAACCCGCCTTTGAATTTACCGAACCAAAGCCGGCACGCTTTGTACAGTTCGCTGCTGATCCCGGAGGAAGTCAGCATTTCGCCCATCCACAAAAACATCGGAATCGTGCTTAACGTGTAGCTCAAACTGTGCGTCCAAAAAACGGAACCCACAACCGTTTCCAGCACCGACCAATTTTTAAGGTACAGGATACCGGCTATGGCCGGCAGAGCCATGGAGAGCGCAATCGGAACGCGGAGCATCATCAGCACCAACATCACGATCAAAGCGAGAATACCAACGGTCAAAGTGGACATTACGATCTTTCCTCCGTATCGGAATTTGGCTTGGTGCTTCTCAAATGAAGCGTTAATTTCAGTATCCGATTAAGCGCTTCCAACCCCCAGAGAAAAAATCCGATCGTGAACACAATATAGAGAATATAATGAGGGAATCGCAAAAGAAGGGAATATTCTCCGATTTCATGCGATTCGATGGCGAGATCGAAGAAAATCTTCGAGAAAACAAAGCACATGACGCTTGTAACCACATAGCAAAAATAATCGATGATATATTGAATGCGTTTCGGCAGATGATCCACGATAATTCCGACGGAAATGTGCTTGTCGTTGGATTGTGCCAGGGCGACGCCAAACATGATCAGCGCAACTTGCAGCATGGAAACGATTTCTTCCGTGCCCACGATGGGTCTCCCAAATTGGCGAAACAACACCGCCGTTGTGATGACCAGGATCATGATGGCAATGACGGTCATGGTGATCCATTTTGCGACGTTTGTCAAAGCGTCAATGACTCGGGTTACAGCAGCCAAAGTGATCCCCCTAACTTCCCGCTTACGAAATTAACCCCAATAGGATGTCAATTCTAGTTATGCAACATATTTCAGTCTGTTCGTTTTTCTTTATTTACTTTAAAGTTAGGATACAACTAAAAAAATTGAAGGCGATTTCAATCCGTTTGATCATCCTCTCTCTTGGTCGGCATACACCTTAACGGATCTTTTATTTTTTTGCTGAGTTCATTCTATGCTTCTGCGGTTTACTTGTCAAGTGGTCTAACCATTAAAGTTTAATGGATTAATGGTTAGACCACTGATCAAAACAAAAATTCCACTTTTTGGTTCGTTTTATTTATCCTGAATCCGTGATCGTCAATTAACGAAAATGTGATAAAAAGCAGGCAATTGTAGCCCCGAAGGCGAATTATTCAGGTATTCGATCCTACGAAAACAATCACCTGCGAGGTGCAAGATGAA
>Ga0181858_1001810_pt1 | contig 10329 bp, 6 predicted proteins | sample NewIslPassag4_SG_FD_130749 | JGI IMG/M metagenome (GOLD analysis project Ga0181858, IMG submission 130749) | Feedstock adapted compost microbial communities from Newby Island compost facility, Milpitas, CA, USA - Passage 4_SG | ecosystem: Engineered > Solid waste > Feedstock > Composting ...
CGTTGTGGAGCTGCGAAATGGACGCGAGTTACAAACTGCGCTGACCGACGGATCGGTGGCCGCCGTCGTTAACCCTTATGCCGAACGATTTCCTGTCGACCGGAAGGAAGACTTTGATCAGGCCATCGGCGTTCTCGAACGCTATCTCGAACGGGGTGGTCACTGGTTTGAAGTGGGCGGTTATCCTTTTCACTATGCCTTGACGCCAAGTCTTTATTACCGCCGCGTGTTCTGGAATTATCCGCCTGCATTTGCCGACTTTCTCCATCTGGATACAACGGCTGGTTCGGTCTCCGTGTACCGGATTCAGCCGCGGAACTGGCAACCGTGGGAGGGACGGACCCGCAAAACGGCTCTCTTTGTTCCCGGTGGAGTGAGCTGTGGTGCCGATGAACACGGCGGGTATCTCGAACGCCAATTCGGGACTTTTGTGGCAGCCCAGGAATCCTGGGAGGTGCCGGCGGTTCGCCTTCAAATCGGCAGCGCACCCGAGGTGGCCCTTCGCCAGTATGCCGCAGTCAATGGGCTTCAGCGTCGGCTGGAGGAGAAACTTCCGGCCGATGTGTTCGCGAAGTTTAAAAGCGCTGTTCTGGTTCGGCTGACGGCGAGCGGCCAGCGGCAGGTGGAGCAGCACAGGGCCGCCCTGCCGTATTTGCCGGTACCCAGCATCGTCCATTGCACGGAGCATTTGCCGTTGGGGTTCGACCGTTCGTATCCCATCCACTTCCCGCCGCCGGAATGGTACGGCACGGCCGAAGAGTTGGCCAAATTCATGCGTGAAGCACGCGAGCTTGGACATCTGGTCATGCCCTACACCAATCCCACGTGGTTTCCCGATCAATCGCCAATCTGGAAGAGGGAGCAGGACGCCAAATCCGCCCTGGCACTGGACCTTCAGGGTCAACCGTACCGTGAAAGCTACGGCGGCGGCCATGCGACGGGATATGGAATTTGCCTCTGGCATCCCCTTGTTCAGCAGTACAATCGAGAAACGGTCCGCCTGTTCACGCAACAACTTCCGGTGGATATCCTCTTCCAAGATCAATGCGCTGCCCGGAGTTGGCGATATGACACCAATCCGGCGTCGCCGTCACCGATTGCGTACACGGAGGGAATCCTTTCCATGGTTGCCGAAGATTCCCGGCGTGTTCCGCTTTCCACGGAAGGGGGATGGGATTGGGTGGCGGAGTATCAGGTACAGCTCTGCGGAATGAGCTTCGGTATCGTTCCCACCGAGCCTCGCCCGGCCTGGGACCGCCTTCTCCGCGAGGTGTATCCGCCGAACCTCTGGCGGGTGTATCCGGTGGCGGAGATCCTTGTTCATGACAAAGTCTCCATGGTCATGCACGATTTGGGGGCCAGCGTCAATGACTTCGAGGACCTGGCCTGGGTGTTGGGACTGGGATTCGCGCTGCAATACCGGGTGAACGCTGTCACTCTCACCAAAGACCAAGCCGCCCAGGAATGGCTTAAGTGGCTGGCGGTTCTTCAGAAAACGGTCGTTGCACAGTATCTTGGCGAACCGATGAATAGTTTCACCCACGAAAGGCATGATGCCGAAAGCGGAGATCGCGACGGGGGGATCATTCGGGCACAGTATGGTGCGGTACACATCTTGGCGAATCTCAACACGCGACCGCATTCCGAAGGCTCTTTGGTGCTGGCGCCGTTTGGATTTCTGGCCACTGCACCAAATGCGATGGCGGGCTCGCTGCAACAGGTGGGTGGGCGTGATTTTGGAGAAGATCACGTCTGCTTTGCCCTCGCGTCAAACGGAAAGGAAAGGGAACTGTGGATATACTGCCGGCCCGGATTGGCTGTGGCGGTCCCCGCTGAACATTTCGGTGGGAAGCCTGTCCAACTCCAATGGGATGATGGAACGATGAGTGAGGCGGAACTGCGCGACGGCGCACTCCATTTCCGTGCGCCAGGTGAACCCGGGCCAACCGTTCGGAAGGTCTGGCATGCAACTCTCAGATAAGACGGCGGGCTGAACGGGCACTGGGCAAGGCCGACGCATTCGCCGGGACGGCTTCGGAATGAGGCAGGCTCTCTTGAGGGGGTAGAGGGCTGGCGTGATGCGGCGAAAACGGTCCATTTGGTCGATCACGGAGACCGGCCCCCGGGGGACCCCGAAGGCGTAAGAGAGGCTTCCCAGAGGACGATGCCCCAGGGAGGCAACGTCACACGCCAGGGGGCGTCGGGAAGAAGTTTGAGAGGTTCGGGAGTCACCCGTCGGGCATAGCGAATTCGAAGGGTAATCAGCCCGCTCATCTCGCGAGGAAGTTCCCAAACCTCGCGCGGTTGGAGAACAATTTCGCGTGGCTCTGGTGCAGGGTTCCGCAAAATAAGGGTGCCCTTGCCGTCTCCCCATGCTGCGTACCCGTAAATTTCGCCTTCCATGGGATTGCCACCGACCCAGTGCACATCAGCCAGGGTGGATTGGTTGGCTCGGGCCCAACGAATGCATTCGGCCAGATGATCCCAGGAGTTCGGCGTGAGAAGCTCAGGCGTGACATAAAGTTCCGCCAATTGGGTACCGCTGGCAAACCCCATCCACATCTCGTCTCGAAGGTCCGCCTCGTCTGGGGCGCTGAGGCCATCGACTCCCAACCGCGCGACCAGTCCCCGGCGTGCGAAGCATACCGGAATGGTCATCAAGGAATTCAGCGGATAAAGAGGTGCCCGATCAACGATCATCCGCTTGACCGTGCCATCCCGATAGGTCATCCACCGCTGTCGGGGCGTTCCCCAACCTGCGATCCCGCAATCATCGCCATTTCTCCATACAGAATCCCCAAACCATAACCAGTAAGGCGAGGGCCAGGTGCCGGTAGTGATGCTGAGATAAATGTCGCGTTTGATTCCGCGGAGGTCTTCACACAATCGCAACAGAGCTTCGACATCCGCGGCAAATTTTTCTCCGGCGCCACTGGCATTGTTTCCGGCGATGCCGTCGAACTTGAAATAGTTGACGTCGTACCGTTCGATCATTTCACGGCAGATTTCCCTGAATCTGGCAAAATATTTTTCGCCAGCGAGAGAAAAACCGTAATCAGCTACCTCATAACCCTGTTCTCGCCCGTAGGCCAGGCGTTTCTTCTTGGCCTCTCCATAACCACCGAAGGGCGAGAGCCACGTCCCGACCGCCGATTGATACTCCCTCGCTTTATCCGTCAAAGGGGCAAATCCATTGGGAAAACCCTCATGAAATGCCCATAGCGTTCGAGGATCGTCCCAACCGTCATCGAACACAAAGGAGTCCATTCGCACACCGCGACGCCGGGTAAGCTCTTCCCCAAAACGCTCGATCACGTTGAGGCACTCGGGCTCGGTCATCTGTTTGCCGCCATCGGCAATGTCCCACCAGGAGTTGTAATTAACAAACAGCCCGTAAGGCCGAGCCCGACGCCGTTCCACATACCGCTGAAAATCCCGTCGCAACTGCCCGGGCGCAGTCTTTCCGAGCGCAAATGTGTACACGAAATGATCTCGGCCGGAAACCTTCCTCGCATCCACCGCCGCGAGTACCGTTTCTTCCGTGACTTCGTTGCTGGCCATCGGATGTTCGCAACCAAGGAACCATTCTCCGCAGACAATGGGCGAGCCACTGACGGCACCGGCTGGCCGCGCTGCCGCCAACTGCCCCCGAAAGAAAATCACCCGTGTTGGCCGATCCATTTGCAAAGCAGGCCAGCGAACCCCCATGACCAAATAGTGTGCGCCCTCTCGCAATTCCGCCCACCACGTCACAGTGGCCCCTGACGGCTGCACGGCGAACTCCTGCTCCACGCGCCATCCTGGAAAGCGGTCCTCGATGCGAACAGCGCCAGATTCCGCAGGGATGGTTGTCTCCCGCGGAGCACCGCGCTTGGACAGTGCCAAAGGCTGCCAGGTCGAACCGTTATGGCTTTCGACCGACAAGAGGGGAATATTTTTCGCCGGTAACACGCTCCCGTCCTTGAGGCTCGTCACCTGTTCGAGGAGGGGAAATGGACCTTCCAGGTTGAGCGTGGCCGAGAGGATGCCGTTTTCCAGCTGCCATTGGCCGTCTTTCCGGTGAATGGTCACCTCTCCACTCGCGGTCTTTGCCCCTTCCACCGCAAACGCAACGCCTGCCATCCAGGTGAGCACGGCAAAAACGCAACCGTAGGGACGCATGGCGATACCCCCTCGAATTCAGCAGGGTAAAGATTGTGCACACGGCCAGTCCGCCGTCGCTCATCGGCGTGTTCCGGCCTTTCGACTACTCGTCGAGGGAATTATCGCACGGGGGCAATAGTCCCTTCCATAGGGCTACTGGCGGTGGCGTAAAGTTTTTTAGGAATCCGTCCGGCCAAGTATGCGAGTCGGCCCGCCTCCGCGGCGTGTCTCATGGCCACCGCCATGCGTAACGGATCCCGAGCGTGGGCAATGCCTGTGTTGAGGAGAACTCCGTCGACGCCAAGTTCGAACGCCACCGTCACATCGCTCGCCGTTCCCACCCCAGCGTCGACAATGACGGGATAGTCCGGATCGTTTTCCTTCAGGTATTCGAGACAAATGCGGATATTGTTGGGGTTGAGGATACCCTGTCCGGAGCCGATCGGGCTGCCGGCGGGCATCACGCTGGTGGCCCCAGCATCCTTTAAACGCTTCGCCACAATCGGGTCATCCGTGGTGTAAACCAGAACCTGAAAGCCCTCTTTGACCAGGATTTCCGTGGCCTGAACTGTGGCAATGGGATCCGGAAGCAGCGTCTTTTTGTCACCCAAAACCTCCAGCTTCACCCAGTCTGCCCCGGGATTACCAAGCTGCGAAAGGATTTCCCGTCCCAGTCGGGCTACACGGACGGCATCCTCGGCCGTGAAACACCCCGCCGTGTTGGGAAGAATCGTGTATCGCTTGGTGTCAATAAAATCCAGAATATTTCGCCCCTGCTGATCGAAAAGGCGCTCGCGACGAACTGCCACCGTTATGCATTGGGTGCCCGATAGCTCGAGCGCCTGCTGCATGACCTCGAAAGAACTGTACTTCCCTGTTCCCACGATGAGTCGGCTGGTGAAGACGTGGGAACCGATACGCAGAGGGGTGTCGAGCGGAGTATCAATCTGTGTGGAAATCATGATGATGACGATCAACCTCCACCTACGAGGGTTACAATTTCCAGGCGGTCACCCTCCGAAAGGGTGGTTTGCTCATGACGTGCGCGGGGAACAACTTGCAGGTTGCGTTCCACCGCCACTGGCTTTTCGGCGAGGCCCCATTGACGAAGAAGTTCCCCAATGGTGGTCCCGGCAGGAACTGTTTGCCATTCCCCGTTGATCAAAACGCGGATTTGAGAAGTGTTCTGGGAAGAACTCATACGATTACGTGGGTAATCTCAAAGGGAGAAACAAAAACTTTCCGAAACGGCCCCAAAAGAACCGCCAAAATGCTCAGTTTTCGCCAAGTAGGGTAGGCCTTTTTCGATCAATTCCGGCCCCGCGCGGCGATTGAACTTCTCCGGAGCCCATCGCCTTTGCCCGCGGGCGGTATCACGTTCAGTATATCGGGGAGAAGGGACAACGACCATTCGCAGGCCACGCGGTCGTCGCCCTTGCGGCCGGATGGGCGGTTTCACTCGGTTCTCAGCACGACCGAGCTGAACTGTTCCGCCGCCCATAATTGTAGAGGTGTGGCGAACGGCTGGTTGGCAGAATGCCGTTCCGGGGACCAGGGCACCATGTACACAAGTACAATTCCCGTGTTGGTCTCAGCGACGTAGAGCATCGTCTGGCCTGGCCGAACCCCCACGCTTGGTCCCCGCCGGATATCAGCGACGCCGGTGACCATCAAATAGTTGGGCGACTGGGGGATTTGGATTTCCGGGCGAGGCGGTGCACCGGTTCGCCGCAACTGGGCGTTGGCCTGGGCGATCTCAGCATTTTTTGCCTGGATGACCGTTGTCAGGTCTGCGAAAACGTTGGCCTCGTACACCGTCTGAAAATTCCGCGTCTGATTGGAAAGGACCGCCCCCTTCAACTGACCAGTGAGAAAATCAAGGAAGAAAAAGGCTTCCACACCGGCATCCACGGGACCGGTGCAGATCGCAAAATTTTGCCCCCGATCGGTGGCCACCGCATGGGCCGGCGTCTGGGGCCAGAATCGTGCGGCCACTATTCCCACCACCACTCCCACTCCGAACACCAGCGTCCAGGTTCGAACATGTTCCAGGACCATCGTGCGTTCTCCCGGCGACATCGCAGCCACCCCTAAAAACGAGCTCCTTGCAAGGCCTTTTCCAACAGGCGCCATCGCCATGTCGATCCCGTCATCCTAGCAAATTAAAGGGCTCGATACCAGCCAAAATCTGCGGCCGGAGACGGGAAATTGCCCTGTCCTTCCCGCAAAGTTTTTCCGGAACGTTCAGTTTTTCTATCCTTCTCAGAGACTACCGATAGGAGCGAACAGACTGTTCGTGAATGGAACGATGACCGCATAATTACCGGATCACTGGCCCACCAATCTTTGGACCAACCAGTCTTCGTAAAGTTCCATGTTTTTCCAGCGAACTGCTGCCCTGACAGGTCGCCCTGACGCATCAATGCGGGTAAACCCGTCGTCGGTGACCACCAGGGAGAGGGTTTCCATCTCCACGAGTTGCTCTTCCACGGCGAGATAGACCGCAACCGGGTCGTACAGGGTACTGCTGCGGTCCGGCGGAGGCAGTTTCTTTTTCTCGCCCTCTTCGCGCCAGATTTGATAGTTTTCCATCAACGCCTGTACCGATTTATCCGTGCACTCATAAACGCGGCGGAATTTTTCGCCAGTAAGATGTACCAGCCCACAGGTGTCGAGGGGAGTAATAGTGACTTCCCAGTCTGCCGCGAATACAGCCTGGAGGGCTTTGGGGTCCACTCTGACGTTGTATTCAGCCGAAATTTCAGTGCTGCCTCCGTAACCCTTGTAGATACTTCCGTGCATTCCCACAAAACGGGCATTTTGAGTAATTCCTGGATCGCGCTTGAGAGCTTCCGCGATGTTCTGGACAGGCCCGATGCAGATTAGCGTTACAGGAAACTCGCTTTTCGTGATTGTCTCGATGATGGCCGCCACACCATCTTCGTAAACGGTGCCGGGATATTTTTTGAGGTCGTAGTCCGCGACCCACCGTGATTGCCTGCCGGGCCGTTCTTCCAATCCCACGCCAAGACCAACAGGTATGTCGGTGCGTCCCGCCACCTCGAGCAACTTGGCGATAAGCTTTCCGCGGTAAACCGCATTTCGGTTGTCGCCCACCACCAGGCGAACGTCCAGTTCCGGGCATTTCAAAAGAAGTGTTAAAGCCCAGGTGTCGTCAATGTCGTCCCCGATGTCGGTATCAAGAATGACCGGGATTTTCCTGCCGGAACGGATGGCGGAAAACGCCGCCTCTGCACCAAACCGCGGCTTGTTTTCAGCTCGGCCCAGGCAATTCCAGGCCAGGCTTCCGGCAAATCCGCCCATAAGCAACCCCGAAACAAAATCCCGGCGTTTCCAGTTCCGCGGCATGAGTGGGACTCCTCACCGAAGCATGTTTTCACTGCTTGGCCGTTTCGGCCTGACGGCTGACAGATCGCCTGGTCGAGACGCATCGACGCCCCATTATCGTAACTTGGTGCCCGCCGGGCAAGCCGCGTGAAAGGGAAGCTGAGGACGGCAGCCGGGCTGCCCGCGTGGGGAAGTTCACCCACTCTGCGGACCGACAGCGCGACGGATAAAATGGGACGCGACTTTCCAGTTTATCCGCGAACTGGCCCGTGCGGGGAAAGAATCATTCTCGGGTTCTCGCGAGCGGTATGTACTTTCTGATAGCAGAGGCCAACGCCTCGGGGATTCTTCTGATATGGGCTGATGTGGGCTGATTTCGACGCCAGCCCCGCCACTAAACAAAAAATGGCCTTTTTGCACGCTTCGGGGCATCACATTCAGGATTAGCAGGCGGGCGGCCCCACCTGGCAAAACGCCGAGAAGAAACGCATCAGTCACGTGGTGAATTACCTCGCCCCGAGAGACGTGCGGGCCGTTTTCCTACGCATGTAATCCCAGTGCGGACGACAAGGCGGGACTTGGGGCGGGCTCGTAGGCCAAATCGACCGGAAGGGATCTGTGTTTCTGGGGAAACAGGGGACATCGAGCAAGATCCGGCCAACCCGGAAAACCGATCGAATCGGTCGGGCGTAGAAAAATGGGACAGTCTCCCCGAAATTTAGAGGCATGGGGCGGTGTGGACGGCGATGAAAACCGCGGACGGTCCGCGAATCTGCAAATTTGAGGGATCCCGCGGCCAGTAGGTAGCAGATTAGAAAAAACCGAATTAAAATGGCAGAAAGGTTAGGAGGGGGATAGGCTTTCCGAAAGGGATTTCCTCGCCTCGCCAAATAATCCTACCGTGTTGTAAATCATCATCGGGCGTCATCGAGGTCTGGACCGGCGAGTGGTCGGTCGCATACGGGAAGGAGGTTAGCCCTGAACCGGTCAAGCTTCACCATCGGTTTGGGAGCGGTAGTGCTCCTGGTGCTTTTGCGGATCACGATTGGTTGGCACTTTCTTTATGAAGGTGTCTGGAAGATTGCCAATCGGGATAAGTTCTCTGCGGAGCCCTTCCTGACTCAGGCCAAGGGTCCGTTCGCTTCCTTTTTTTACGCCATGGTTCCCGATATAGACGGGAAGGTTCGGTTCCAGATTGTCAAGACTAAGGAAGGGGAACTCGTTGTCGTCTCTCCCGCTTATGCGGAAGCTTGGAAAAAGGCGTGCGATGAGTACATCCGCTACTATCGCATGGACGAGAAGCAGAAACGGGAGGCGGAAGCAACCCGAGATCGTTTCGTTCAAGCCCTGAACAATTATCTGGCGCAAAAGCGGGACGATATTCTTGCGTACTTTGACAGTCTCGAACGATTCGAGAAAGAGGAAAAGGCTTCGCGCAACCTTGGGGCTTACTTTCAGAGGGAACGCCTCTGGGAGCGGCAGCAAAAGCTGCGGGGCGAGGTGGCTGTTTGGTTCGCAGAGATCGACAACATGGGTCGGGCATATCTCCGTACCTTGTGGGGGATTCTCACCCCGGAGCAAAAGTCGCGGGGTATGATTAAAGTCCCTCTCTGTGAAACGCAGCGGCTGCCTGTTCGGTTGCCGTTTGCCGCGACCAGGACAGAACTGCTCAACGTGGTGGTCACTTATTCGCTAACGGCCATCGGTCTGTGTTTGATGGTTGGGGCGTTCACACGTCTGGCCGCCCTGGGAGGAGCAGCGTTTCTCGCTTTCGTGGTGATGACGCAATGGCCGTGGCCCACCGTGGTGCCCAAAACGCCCGAGATTGTGGGGCACGCCCTGCTGGTGGATAAAAATTTTGTGGAGATGATGGCGCTGCTTGCACTGGCCGCCATGCCGGTGGGGCGCTGGGCAGGTCTGGATTATTTCCTGTATCACTATGTTTGCCTGCCCGTTCGTGAATGTCTGAGCAAATACTGTTGCTGTTGCGCGTCGAAGAGCGAAACAACGCCTGAGGCGGCATCGAAAGGAAATTGATCATCGCAAGACGAGCCGGACGCTCGTCAGTTGAAATGTCGGAAAGAAACGTCAGGATCCACACCGGTCATTGTCGCAAAGGTTATCGATAAAAGGAACGGCATGATGAATCTGACACCAGAAGAACGCGAAATCGGTAAGGCTAATTTCCATCGCGCGCTGGGCAACAATCTGGAGGTCACTCGCCGCGACTTTCTCCAGGCGGGGCTGCTGACGGCCATGGCGGCCGGCGGCAGTGTGGGCGCGTTCTACTTCGGCTACGAAAGCACCATCGAAAAGCCCCTTCGTGTGGCCGTGCTGGGAACCGGCGATGAGGGTCAGGTCCTCATCGGGGCATGCAATCCGGAATTCATTGAAATTGTGGCGATCGCCGATATCCGGCCGTACAACATCCATCGGGCGTTCCACGGCGACTGGTCAAGCGAGGCGGCCATGGAGGCTCGACCGGGTCTGATGAAGGTGTACGGTTGGAAAACTGAGGACGAGGCCCGCAAGCACGTTAAGGTTTATGGCCATTATGAGGATCTCCTGAAGGCGGAGAAAGATAATATCGAAGCGGTGATCATCGCGCTGCCGCTTCACCTGCATGCCCCCGCCGCTATCGCTGCTATGAAACTCGGCAAGCATGTGCTCACGGAGAAATTGATGGGCCATTCCGTACACGAATGCAAGGAAATGGCACGCATGGCCAAACAGGCCTCAGTTCACCTTGCCGTGGGACATCAACGTCACTACAACATTCTTTACGAAAATGCAACGGACATGATTCGGCGGGGGTTGCTGGGGGATTTGCACTACATC
>Ga0181858_1001814_pt1 | contig 10311 bp, 8 predicted proteins | sample NewIslPassag4_SG_FD_130749 | JGI IMG/M metagenome (GOLD analysis project Ga0181858, IMG submission 130749) | Feedstock adapted compost microbial communities from Newby Island compost facility, Milpitas, CA, USA - Passage 4_SG | ecosystem: Engineered > Solid waste > Feedstock > Composting ...
AACGGCGCCGCCTGCAACCACGCCGCCGAACGGGTCGAGGAGCCAGCGGGACGCGTCACCCGCCGGTACGACGTCGATGTGGCCGTTCACCACCAGCGTGGGGCCGGAGCGCTTGCCTCGGCGGACACCCACCACGTTGTGGCGCTCGCCGAGTCGCTCCTCGCGGGCGCCGCTCGTGCTGGGCCGGCAGGTGGGCCGCGCCCTCGGCGAGGAGGGGCTCTCCGTGGGCGCGCTGCAGCGCCTGGCGTTGCCGGCGATGGAGCTCCTCACGCACGGCCTCTACACCGGCACCGAGCTCCTCGAGGCCACGCGGGCCGCCATGGGGGTGGGATCGTGACGCCGGCCGTGGTCACCCAGGGTCTCGTCAAGAGGTACGGGGCGTCCACGGCGTTGCGCGGGCTCGACCTGGCGGTCGAGCCCGGCGAGGTCTTCGGCCTCATCGGCCCCAACGGCGCCGGCAAGACCACGGCGATGCGCCTGATGCTCGACATCGTCCGCCCGAGCGCCGGCTCCGTGCGGGTGCTGGGCCAGGACCCGCGCGACGGCGGGGCCGCGCTGCGGCGGCGCGTGGGCTACCTGCCCGGCGAGCTGAGGCTGGAAGGGAGGGCGCGCGTGGGCGAGCTCCTGACGCACCTCGCGCGCATCAGCGGACCGGTGGCTCCCGGCGCCGTCGAGCGCCTGGCCGAGCGCCTAGGACTCGACCTGGGCCGGCGCGTGGGTCAGCTGTCGAAGGGGAACAAGCAGAAGGTGGGCCTGGTGCAGGCGTTCATGCACGAGCCCGAGCTGTTGATCCTAGACGAGCCCACCAGCGGCCTCGACCCGCTCGTGCAGCAGGAGTTCCTGGCGCTGGTGCGCGAGGCGAAGGCGAACGGGCAGACGGTCCTCCTCAGCTCGCACGTGCTGGGCGAGATCGAGCAGGCGGCCGACCGCGTGGGCGTCCTGCACAGGGGAGAGCTCGTGCGCGTGGGGCGGGTGGAGGACCTGCGCGCCAGCCGGCTGCGCCGCGTGCGGGCGACCGTCGCGAGCGCGTCGGGCCTGCGCGAGACGCTGGGCGCCCTCGACCGCACGAAGGAGCTGGTCATGGACGAGCAGGGCGCCGAGGTGCGCTTGAGCCTGGTCGTGGAGGGGGACGTGGACCACCTGGTGAAGGCGCTGGCGCGCTTCGAGGTGCGCGACCTGCTGATCGTCGAACCGGAGTTGAGCGACGCCGTCATCGGGCTCTACCGGGGGGAGGCGGCGTGAACCTCCTCAGGCGCGAGCTCAGGGAGGGGCGGGGCGGCCTCCTCGGTTGGACCCTCGGCCTGGCGGCCGCCGTGATCATGTACGTGCCCTTCTACCCCAGCATCGGCGGCTCCGGGATGATGGAGACCTACCTGGAGGCGTTCCCTCCCGAGGTCGCCAGGCTGTTCGGCTTCGACAGGATGGCGACGGGGGCGGGCTACGTGCACGCCAGCTACTTCGGCCTCATGGCCTTCCTGCTGCTCTCCATCGCCGCGATCGGCTGGGGCACCCGAGCGCTGGCGGGCGCGGAGGCCTCGGGCTCCCTCGAGCTCACGCTCGCGCACGGCGTCACCCGGTGGCAGGTCGTGCTGGAGGGGGCGCTGGCCCTCCTGCTCCGCGTCGCCGTCGTGAGCGCCGCGGCCTCGCTGGTCATCTGGGCGCTGAACGGTTCGGCGCAGCTCGAGCTCGACCCGAGGGGTCTGGTGGCCGTCACCGTCGCGCTGTTCCTGCTGGCCAGCCTCACGGGCGCAGCAGTGCTGTTCGGCGGCGCCGTGAGCGGCAGGCCCGGCGTGGCCACGGGCCTCGGCGCGGGGGTGGCCGTGGCGGGTTACGTGCTGGACGCCGTCGCCGACCTCGCCGGCGCGCCCTGGCTGGCGCGGCTGTCGCCGTACCACTGGGCGTTCGGTAGCGATCCCATCGTCACCGGCTTCGACGCCGGCGGGCTGGCCGCCCTGGCAGCGGGTTTCGCTGTGCTCGTCCTGGCGGGAGGGTGGCTGTTCTCGCGGCGCGACCTGAGGTCGCCCTGAGGAGGGGGAGCGTCAGGCCCGGCCGAAGCCGAGGGCCTTGCCCTAGGGCCGGGGCCCGGACAGCCGCGCAGCGGGCCCCTTAACGACGCGAGGCGCTCCGCGGAGCGCCTATAAGAATCAACGTACCCCGGTATGCGTCATCCGTCAAGGCCATGCGGCCGAACCGCCTCCTGGGCGCTCCTGACGCCCTTCTTCGGGGAGGGAACCCGGGCAGTAAGACGCGTGTAAGTCCCCGCGTTCCAGAATGCGCGCGAGGCGGCGTTGGCGCGCTGGGGCGCCAGGACCACGGCCGCGAATCTCCCTCAGCCTGGCGATCCAGGCGCCGATGGGTGCGTACGAGCGTGCGGGCATCGCGACTCCTGCCACTGGGCCCCGCCCTGGCGTACCTGGTCCTCGCCGCCGGCTGGGTCCTGTTCTCCGACCGCGCGGTCTCGGCGGTGACCGCCGACGTTCGCGATCTCACCCAGCTCCAGACCATCAAGGGCTGGGCCTTCGTGCTCGCGAGCACCGCGTTCGTAGGCGTCCTCTCCATCGGGCAGCATCACGCCCGCGAGCGCCTGGCGCGCCAGCAGCGCGCGATCGACAAGGCGGCGCTGGAGGCGTACCGCGCCCTCCTCGACCGGCTCTCGACGCTCGAGCGCGGGTTCGGCTCGTCCAGCGACCTTCCCGGCGTGTACCGAGCGCTGCGCGACTTCATCGTCGACACGGCGCCGTGCGACCTCATCCTCGTGACCCGGATCGGTGATGACGAGGGCGCTCACGTGCCCACCTACCTGTTCCTGCAGGGCCAGGAGCCCGACCTGCGGCGGAGCGCCCCCCTCGCGCTGCGCGACGACCCGGCCGGGCGCGCGATCAGGGCGAGGGACGTGGTGGTGGCCGAGGGCGAGCCCGTCACCTGGTCCGGCACGGGGCGCTTCCTGGCCGGCACGTCGGTCTCTGTGCCCATGGTCGTGGGCGACCGCGTGGCGGGCGTGCTGCAGGTGGGCACGGCGGGTGAGCAGGCTTACGCCGACGAGCACGTCGCCGGCCTACGCATGGCCGCGAACCTGCTGGCCATAGCCCTGCAGAACGCCGACCTGTGGCAGAGCGAGCGCGCGGCGCGGCACGCCGTGGAGGCCTCCGAGGCGCGCTTCAGGTCGCTGGTGCAGAACAGCAGCGACGTGACCAGGCTCATCGCTCGCGACGGCAGCATCGTCTACGAGAGCCCGTCGATCAGGCGGGTGCTGGGGTACGAGCCCAGGTCGCACGGCGTCGACACCTTCGAGCGCATCCACCCTGACGACGTCGAGATGGCCAGGCGTGAGCTGGCCAAGGCCCTGCGCGAGGGGCACGGCCAGCTCACCTACCGGGTGCGGCATGCCGATGGCGAGTGGCGCTGGTTCGAGTCCATAGGCGTGAGCATGTTCGACGACCCGAACGTCGGGGCGTTCGTGTTGAACTCGCGCGACATCACCGACCGCAAGCGCGTGGAGGAGGCGCTGCGCGAGGAGCGTGCCTTCACGGAGACCGTCCTGGACAACATGCCCGGCGTCTTCTACGTGATCGACGAGCAGGGCCGGCACCACCACTGGAACCGCAACTACACCGCGGTGCTCGGCTACGCGCCGGAGGACATGGAGCGCCTGCAGGCCCTCGACCTCATCGACCCCAGCGACCGCGAGCTGGTCGCGAGCCGCATCAAGGAGGTGTTCGAGGTGGGTTCGGCGAGCTGCGAGGCCCACCTGGTCACCAAGGCCGGCCTGCGGGTCCCCTACCTTCTGACGGGCGCCCTCGTCTACAGGGACGGCGTGCGGTACCTGGCCGGCGTGGGGCTCGACCTCAGCGACCACAAGGCGGCGCGCGAGGAGATCGCGAACCTGAACGCCGAGCTGCAGGACCAGCTGGAGCGCATCACCACGCTGCACGAGATCGACAACACCATCAGGAACAGCACCAGCCTGGGCCTCACCCTGAGCGTGGTGCTCAAGCAGGTGATGGGCTGCCTGAAGGTCGACGCCGCCAGCGTCCTGCTCTACGACCCCGAGACCGACAGGCTGCGCTACGGCGCCGCGCGCGGGCTACGGGGCCGGGCGATCCACGCCACCGACCTGGCGCTGGGGCAGGACCTGCCGGGCCGCGCGGCGCTGCAGAGGCGGCTCCTGGTGGCCGAGGGCGCCGAGGAGATGGCCCGTGACCGCGCGCGTGCCGGCCTGGTGGAGGAGGAGGGCGTCGAGTCGTACGCGGCGGCGCCCCTCGTCGCCAGGGGCAAGCTCCTCGGGGTGCTCGAGCTCTTCCACCGCTCGCGCGAGCCCCGGGGCGACGACTGGTACTCGTTCCTCGACACCCTGGTCACCCAGGTGGCCATCGCCCTCGACAACGCCACCCTGGTGGAGAACCTGCAGCGCTCGAACGCCGAGCTGCGCATCGCCTACGACACGACCATCGAGGGCTGGGCGCGCACGCTCGACCTGCGACACGCGGACACCGAGGGCCACAGCCGCCGCGTCACCGACCTGACCGTCCGCCTGGCCGAGCGCATGGGCGTCAGGGGCGAGGAGCTCGTGCGCATCAGGCGCGGCGCCCTGCTGCACGACATCGGCAAGATGGCCGTGCCGGACGACATCTTCCTGAAGCCGGGCCCGCTCGACGACGACGAGTGGGAGGTCATGCGCCGCCACACCACCTACGCCTACGAGCTGCTCTCGCCGATCCCGTTCCTCCAGTCGGCCCTCGACATCCCGTACTGCCACCACGAGCGGTGGGACGGCACCGGCTACCCGCGGGGCCTGCGCGGCGAGCAGATCCCGCTGGCCGCCCGCATCTTCTCGGTGGTGGACGTCTACGACGCGCTCACGTCCGACCGCCCCTACCGCCCCGCCTGGAGCCGCGACCGCGCCCTCGCCTACCTGCGCGAGCAGGCCGGCACCCAGTTCGACCCCGCCGCCGTCGAGGCCTTCCTCGAGATGATCGAGGACGACGACGTGCTCGAGGACGCCTTCGGCCCCGCGCCGGAGACGGCGGCCAAGCGGCTCTAGCGCTCGTCCCTGGCGGCGCCGGGCGACCGCACGGCGGCGGGCCCGGCGCGCCTCATGACGACCGCCCCGCAGCGGTCCTGGCGGGCCTTCCGGCGACCGCAAGGTCGTGACGCCGGCGCGCCTCCCGCATCACCCCTTGCGCGCCGCCGTGCCTCCGTAGTATTTAGGACTCCTAACTAATGGGAGGTGGTGCATGACCCTCATCTCGAGACAGCTCCCGAGGATCCCCCTGCTTCCGGCCCTGGCGGCGCTGGTCGCCGCGCTGAACTGGGCGGGCGCCCAGGCGCCGGCGGCGGCCCCTGAAGCCACGGCCGACCTCGACCTGACCGACGCCAGCGTGCGGTACGACGCCGAGCTCGACCTGCTGGTCTTCTCCGTGTCCGTGGAGGGCGAGGTCGGCGGCACGCTGCCGACGGCCAGGGGACAGCTCGACGGCGCGCCCGTGCTGGCCTACGCCTTCCCCACGACCCTCGACCCGACGGCCGTGGGCTTCGGCGAGGTCGACGGCGTGCTCACCCTGGCCGTGACGGCCCACCCCGACTTCGACGACACGCCGCTGTGGGACGAGGACGGCGACGGCGACTACGACGACGACGGCCTCACGTTCCACACCCACTGGGTCGTGCTCGCGCCCGACGACCGCGTGGCCGGCGGGCTGTCGGTCGTCGAGTTCGACGAGGGCGCGGGCGCGGTGCTGCCGCCGACGAACCCCGGGATGCCGATGTACATGGACTCCCCCGGACTGTCGGTCGTCCTCGACGGCGCGACGCTGAGGGTCCTGGTGCCGGCCGGGCGGGTGAGGGGCGAGACGGAGTTCTCGTTCGACGCGGTGTCGGCGTACCTCGAGGTGAACACCAGCGACCCCGCGCGGCCCCTGCTGGGCGTCTACCAGGTCTACGAGGTGCTCTCCGGCGACCTCAGCCTGCCCTACGAGGTGGCGCCCAGGTAGCATCCGGCGTGGTCGGCACGTTCGACCTCGAGGAACAGCATTGGGACCTGGACGCCAAGCTCGTGGCGGCGGCGGAGCGCCTGGGGCAGGCCCTGAGGGTCATGCTGCGCCGGGAGGCCCAACGGCACGGGCTCAGCCCGATTCAGCTCCAGGTGCTCGTCCAGGTCGGCCAGCGCGCCTACCCCAAGCGGGTGGGCGCGCTGGCGGCGAGGTTCGACGTCTCGGCGCCCACGCTCAGCGACGCCGTGGCCGCCCTCGAGGCGAAGGGTCTGGTGAGGCGTCGGCCCGGCACCGACGACAGGCGCGCGGTCGAGCTCGAGCTCACGGAGGACGGCCGCGAGGTCGCGGAGAGCGCCGAGGGGTGGGCCGAGCTGGCGCGCGGGCTGGCCGCGGCGCTGCCGCGGGAGTCGAAGCTGGAGGCCTTCGAGACGCTCACGGCGCTGATCGCGGGCCTGCAGGCCGAGGGAGTGGTGACCGTGGCGCGCATGTGCCGCACCTGCCGCTTCCTCCGCGAGGGCACCGACACGCCCTACCACTGCGCCCTCCTCGACCTCCCCCTGCGGCGCGACGACCTCCGCGTCGACTGCCCGGAGCACGAGCCGCGCGGGGAGCGGGCCGTCGGCGGCCGGCGCACGTCGCCGTAGGACTGACGAGGACGTGGCCTTCTCCACGGTGCAGACGATGCTGCAGGTCATGTTCGACAAGGGCCTCGTGGCGCGGGAGCTCGTCGGGCGCACGTTCGTCTACCGACCCGCCGTGGGCCGTCAGGAGACTCAGGTCTCGCTGGTCGCCGACCTGCTCGAGAGGGCCCTCGGCGGCTCGGCCAAGGCCCTGGTGTCGAGCGCCCTCGACGCCAAGCGGCTGAGCGCCGAGGAGCTGGCCGAGATACGCGCGCTCATCGACGAGGCGTCCGCGGCGGAGGACGGGGGAGACGGGGATGCTCGAGGCGCTGTTGGAGCATCCCCTCGTCGTCAGGCTGGGCTGGACCCTCGCTCACAGCCTGTGGCAGGGAGCGGCGCTGGCCCTCCTCCCCGCCCTCGTGTGGCTGGCGCTGAGCGCGGCCGCCGCGGCGCCCGGGCCGAGCTTCTTCGATCCTCGGCCGGACGGCCGGCTCACGGGTCCCTACGTCGAGACGCGCGGGGCCGAGCTTCCGATCCTGTCCCTGGCGGAGCTGGCCGAGCGAGCGACCTTCCCCCTCGGGGTCCCGCCGGAGCCGCCCGCCGAGGCCGAACCGGTGCGCGTGGGCTCCGCTCCGGGCGAGCACCTCGTCGGCGACTGGGTGTACGACCGCACGGCCCGCTCCCCCGAGGAGCGCTGGCGCTGGGACGGCTCTCGCGGCCACTGGCTGGCCTGGCGCGAGGGCGGCGTGGTCTACGTGCTCGGCACGCATCGGCTCGCGAACGGGCCGGGCGACGGCCCGCCGGCGGCTGACGGAGCGCCTGGAGGAGGCGGAGGGGAGGGTGGGGCTCGGGGGCCGGTGACCCGCGGGTCCGCGTCCCTCACGGCGCCGGGCAGGGACGTGGCGCTAACCTGGCCCCTGCGGGGCGCAGGCGGCGCCCGCGGAAGAGAGGCCACTTGCGCCCACGCGTCCCCCTGCTCCCCTGCCTCCTGCTGCTCGCCGGATGCGACCTGGGCGCCGGGAACCTCCGCGTCAGCGGCGTCAGCACCGGCACGCCCAGCATCGGTGGCACGCTCGTCGTCCACGGCGCCGGCTTCACCGACGCCCCACCCGTGCGCGTCACTATAGGCGGGGCGGAGGTCCCCCCAGCCTTCGTGGGCGCGGTCACGGCCGGCCGCATCGAACTCACCGTCCCGGCCGGCACCCCCAGTGGCCCCCTCGTCGTCACCGACGCGCTGGGTCACACCGCCGCCTTCAGGGACGAGCTCCACGTCATCGCCAGCCTCGAGATCGACCCGCTCGAGGCGCTCCCGGGCACGCCCGTCTACCCGTTCACCGTCAGGGCGCTGGACGTGAGCGGCGAGCCCGTGCCTGGTGCCCAGCTGCTGCTGGAGGCCAGCGCCGGCACCTTCAGCCCCGGACCCTACGTCATCACGGACTCAAAGGGGGAGGCCGCCGCCGACCTGGACCTCACCAGCGTCGACGGCTTCGTCGAGGTCAAGGTCAGGGCGGAGCCCCTCTACGCCGCGGCCTACTACACGGACCCGAGCGACTACCCGCACGGCAACGAGGTGACGCTGACCGACGGCACGACGAGCCTGCCGGTCTACCTCGACCTCGCGTTCGACGGCAGCGTCACCGTTAGCACCCTCAACCGCCGACCGGCGGGCCCGCCCGTCCCCGCGCTCGCCGCGCCCCGCCCCGAGCCGGGCTCCCCGCGCGCGGAGGACGACCCTCGGGAGGGCATCGTCGCCTACCGCACCGACGTCGCCATGAGCAGCCTGGCGCGCGAGGAACCGCTGGCCGACCTCGGCCTGGAGCGGCTGAAGAGCGCCGGCGGCCTCGACCTCGTGCGCGTGCCCGAGGGCGTGCGCCTCGACGAGGCGCTGGCGCGCCTGAACGCCGACCCGCGCGTCGAGTACGCCGAGCCCAACTACCGCATGCGCCTGGCGGGCGCCCTGCCGAGCGACCCAGAGCTGTACCGGCAGTGGGGCGCGTTCGCGGTCGGCGCCCCCAGCGCCTGGACCGTCTCGGACGGCTCGGGCGTCGTCGTGGCCGTCGTCGACACCGCCATCGACCACTCGCACCCCGACCTCAGCGGCGCGCTCCTGCCCGGCTTCGACTTCTGCGCCGACGACCACTGCACGACCTACGACGGCGACCCGCACGCCGCCACCACGGCCGCGGAGCACGGCACGCACGTGGCCGGCATCGTCGCCGCCGCTCCCGACAACGGTTACGGCACGGTGGGGGTGGCGCCCGCCGCCCGCGTCCTGCCCGTCAAGGTGTTCTCGGAGAGCGAGGACGGCACCACCTACGCCTGGAACGTGGCGCAGGCGATCAGGTGGGCCGCCGGCCTCAGCGTGGACGACGCGCCCGCGAACCCCAACCCCGCCGACGTCATCAACCTCAGCCTCGGCGACGACGACAACAGCCAGACGGTGGCCGACGCCATCGACGCGGCGGTCGCGGCGGGCGCCGTGGTCGTCGCGGCCTCGGGAAACCAGGGCAAGGAGGACGGCGTCCTCTACCCGGCCGCCCTGCCGAACGTCATCGCCGTGGGGGCGATCGAGGAGGAATGGGACCCGGCCGGCTACAGCAACTTCGGCGAGGGCCTCGACCTCATGGCGCCGGGCACGGCCGTCCTCTCCAGCAACCCCGGTGGCGGCGTGCGCTATCTGGACGGCACCAGCATGGCCACCCCGCACGTGGCCGCCGTCGCCGCGCTGCTGCTGGCCGCGGACCCGACGCTGACGCCGGAGGAGGTCCGGGACGCCCTCGCGGCCACGGCCTACCTGCCGGTAGGCGGCGACGCCAAGCACTACGGCGCCGGCGTCGTCCGCGCCGACGGGGCGCTCGGCCTGCCGGCGCCCACGAGCGAGGCCGACCGCTACATGGCGGTCACCGTCGCGGGACACGTGGCGTCCCTCGACCTCCGCGAGGGGGTCAGCGAGGCCGTCCCGCTCGCTCCGGAGGAGCTGACAGCTCCCGTCGAGGTCAGCCTCGAGCACGGGGGGCGCGTGTTCAGCGGGACGCTCGAGAGCTGGTAGGCGACCAAGGTTGTGCGCATGGGCCGGTATCGGCCACGCGACTATGGGCCAGACGCACCGGCAGAGTTCTGTGTGAGGCTCGCTACATGCAAACCAGGGTGAGGGCCCAGCCCACGGTCCTTCGCGCTGTCGACCCCATCGGGACCCGGTCCCATGCGAAAAGGGGGTATCGAGAACTGTGGTCCACGCGTCGCCGCAGCGTTCACCCGTATTGGGTGGCGACCCCTGGCCGCGGGGAGTGAACAGGCGCCGAGATTCGGTTGGTACCCAACGGCGTAAGGAACAGCGACAGTACGGTGCCTGTCACGCGATGTCCGTTGAGTCATCCCCACGAGGGCGCGGTCCAACTCTGCGCCGGCGCCAATGAACCGCTCTGGGTTTCGTAGAGACTCGTTCCTCACGCAGCGTGCCTCGGCAAGGCTTGGTTCTGAAGGTACTCCATCTCGATCTCGATGGGTGGCCGGTAGCCGAGTTAGCCGTGCAAGCGCTCGCGGTTGAACCACGCCACCCACCTGGCGGTGGCGGTCTCCAGCTCCTGCCTGGAGTCCCAGCCGATGGCGCGGCGGTTGATCGGCTCGGTCTTGTAAAGCCCGATGGTGCTCTCCATCAGGGCGTTATCGTGCGCTGTTCCGACCCGCCCCACCGAGCCGGC
>Ga0181858_1001818_pt1 | contig 10299 bp, 8 predicted proteins | sample NewIslPassag4_SG_FD_130749 | JGI IMG/M metagenome (GOLD analysis project Ga0181858, IMG submission 130749) | Feedstock adapted compost microbial communities from Newby Island compost facility, Milpitas, CA, USA - Passage 4_SG | ecosystem: Engineered > Solid waste > Feedstock > Composting ...
AAGCAGTTACAGCGTAGCACAGCATCCGGCTAGTCTGCAAGAGGACGGCGGTTGTTTAATCGGCTATCATCCCTGACATTTTCATAGAACAGTTAACCTGACATTTTCACAGACGCTTGACACGCATGGCGCGCGGGCTTTTTTTCCAGGCGCGCAAGGCACGGAATTTCGTCAGACGCGCAAGGTGCGGAATTTCGTCGCAGGCTTTTTTTCACTCGCCGGCCGCGCCATGGTTTCCCGTTCCGACCATTATGGACAAAAAAAGCCCCCGCCATACCCGTCCGCCAGCCCTGGAGCGGCACAATCGACGTCGGCCGAACCCGACCGCACGGACCCGACCGCACGGACCCGACCGCACGGACTCGACCGCACGGACCCGACCGCACGGACCCGACCGCAATAAGCGAAAAAACTTCGTCTATTTTGTCGAAAATCAACCTGACAGTCAAAATAAACGAAGTTTCTGCGCTTATTTTTCCGAAATCGTCCGATTCCGGGCAAAATCACGAAAATAAGCGAAGAAATTGCTTCTAACATCGGGCAATCGGCCCGAAGACGCAAAATAGAAGAAAAAATTTCCGCAATCGATTCCGCTCGTCGGCCTTCTCGACACACATCCGCCACAAGCGTCCCGCATCCGGCAGCCGCCACCGTAATCCATCTTCGGCAACCATTCACCGGGATTGATCGCCGGCATCTCCAACGGCAACCATTCACCGGGATTGATCGCCGGCATCTCAACGGTAACCATTCACCGGCACTCATCGACGGTGTCCATCACAACAGACATTCACCGTCACCGGCAACCACCTCCGGAGTTCCATCACCATCGATCGGCATCCACAATCTCCGGAATCCGTCACCGGTTTTCTTCTCCACCGGCATCCGCCGCCACCGGAATCCGTCGCCGATATCCAACTCCACCGGCATTCACATCACCGGATTCCGTCATCCACGTCCACCATCAGGGCTACCATCAACAACGATCACCGGCAATCATTCCCCGGCATTCCTCAACGGCATCCGTCGCCGGCACCCGCACCATCACCGGCATCCGACGCCCCGCTTTCGTCGCCGCCCGCGGACCGTTTTCCAGTGTTAGCGCTTCCGAATTTTCCGGCAAACGCGCACCCCGACGCCGCGCTTCTTCCCCCGCCGACGTTCCGGATCTCCAGGTAGCGTTCCAGCTTCCGCTTGACGCGCTGCAGCGCGTTGTCGATCGACTTCACGTGCCGGTCCAGATCGACCGCGATCTCCTGGTAGGATCTGCCGTCCAGATAGAGCATGAGCACCTGGCGCTCGAGATCGCTCAGGATCTCGGCCATCTTGTCCTCCAGGCCGACGAATTCTTCCTGGTTGATGATCAGCTCCTCGGGATCGGACACGCGCGATCCGCACAGCACGTCCATCAGCGTACGGTCGGAGTCTTCGTCGTAGATGGGCTTGTCCAGCGAAATGTAGGAGTTCAGCGGGATGTGCTTTTGCCGGGTGGCCGTCTTGATGGCGGTGATGATCTGCCGCGTGATGCACAGTTCGGCGAACGCCTTGAACGAAGCCAGCTTGTCTCCCTTGAAGTCGCGGATCGACTTGTAGAGGCCGATCATGCCTTCCTGGACGATGTCCTCGCGGTCCGCGCCGATCAGGAAATACGATCTCGCCTTCGCGCGGACGAAGTTCTTGTACTTGTTGATCAGGTACTCCAGCGCGTCGCTGTCGCCTTCGCGCACCGCCTCGACAATGTCCTCGTCCGTTCTGGATTCATATTCACGCATACGCGCTGCTTTGAGGTCGACGCCCACGAACTATCCCTCCGGCCTGCAAGACGTGTACCCTTCCGAGCCCGCACGTAGCGGCGCAATAATAGATTCAGTATAAAGGATGATCTCTTGGAGCGTCAACAACGGCCAACCGGCATTTGTTGTCATGCCGGGAGGGATGACGGACAGCCGGCCTCCGGCTCCGCGCCGCCGGGAACCGTCCGACTTCGTCGGGACGGCCTGCCGGCGATGCCATGGAGGAGATGCGCCGACCAACGTCACCCTCGAAATCTGTAAAAACCTTCTTCTTCAGGTTACTATATTTTCCGCCGTTTGCGCAACGCGCTCCATTCCGCGCAGGGTCCTCCGTGCGCGGCGCGCGGTACCGCGCAAGGTATCCGAACCGGCACAGGACTTATTCCGCGTCCTGATCCGTTCCGCCGCGCCGCATCCGCTCCAGCTTGCGCCGGATGTCCAGGTCCAGCAGGCTGTCCAGCGGATTGCGCTTGACCGGCGGCGTCCGGCGGAGCGCTTCGCCGATGAACTTGCGATTCTGCTCGATCTCGATCAGCAGCTCGCGGGCCGAGATGCGCAGCGCCCCCTTGCCGAAGGCGACGCGCTGCTCCACGTGGTCGGAGGTCGCGACGTAGACATGCCTTCCGCGTCCGGACAGCTCGCCGACGAGCCGTTCGATGCATTCGTCCGCGGTTTCGTTTTCCTTCGTATAGATGACGGTCAGCTTCTGCTGCTTGTACGTCCTGCCGGGCCCGGGAACCTGGTGCGCGTCGAAAATCACGTACACCCGCGTGCCGGAATACCCCTGATATTCAGCGAGCAGGTCCAGCAGCCGGTCGCGCGCCTCCTCGAAGTCGCGCTCCTTCAGCCGTTCGAGCTCAGGCCATGCGCCGATCATGTTGTAGCCGTCGACCAGCAGCACGACTTCCCGTCCCGCGGCCATGTCAGCCGCCCGGCTCCGGGGACGGAGCGCCGCTGCCGGCCGCTTCCCTCGCGGCGGCCCGCTGCCGGACGGCTTCGTACAGCAGGACGCCCGCGGCGACGGACGCGTTCAGCGAATTAATGCTGCCGTACATCGGCAGCCTGACGAGGAAATCGCACTTCTCCCGGATGAGCCGGCCGATGCCCCGGCCCTCGCTGCCGATCACGATCGCGAGCGGCAGCGTCAGATCGGCATGGTACACGTCGTCCCGCGCTCCCGCGCCGGCCCCGGCGATCCACAGTCCGCGCTCCTTCAGGCGGTCGATCGTCTGCGCCAGATTCGTGACCCGCGCGACGGGCACGAACTCGGCCGCGCCGGCCGACGCCTTGTAGACGGCGGCCGTGAGGCCGGCCGAGCGCCGCTTCGGAATGACGACGCCGTGCGCCCCCGCGCATTCGGCCGTGCGCAGAATCGACCCGAGATTGTGGGGATCCTCGATCTCGTCCAGCAGCAGGAGGAGCGGCGGCTCCCCTTTCGCCTCGGCCGCTTCGAGCAGCTCGTCCAGCTCCGCGTAGCGATGGGCCGCCGCCTGCGCGGCGACGCCCTGGTGGGCGATCCCCTGCGCCAGCTGGTCCAGCTTGCGCCGGTCGACCGTCTGGATCACGACGCCGCGCCGGCGCGCCTCCGCCTCGATCGGCTGGACCAGCGCCCGCTGCACGCCCTCGGCGATCCAGATCTTGTGAATCTCCCGGCCTGCCCGAAGCGCCTCGAGCACCGGATGCCTGCCGGCGATGATTTCGTCCTGCTCTCTTCTGTCTTCCCGACCGGTCATCGGTCACCCTCCTTGCGATAGGCCGCGTCGCCCGTCCCCGGCTCCCCGCCCGCCATCCGCAGCAGCTCCGCCATGCGGCCGAACCTGCCCTCGTAATACAGCCAGCCGAAAAGGCACTCCAGCGCGGTCGCGTGCCGGTAGTCGCTCATGTCCGCTCCCTTCGGCGGCGAACCGGACTTCGCATTGCGACCGCGGCGGACGATATCGGCTTCCTCCTCCGTCAGATGCGGCTGCAGCCGTTCGAGCAGCTCGCGCTGCGCCTTCGCCGAGACGTACCGGATCGCGCCGCGGTGCAGCTCATCCGGCTTGTGGTTCGGCCGGGCCGCCAGATGCTGGCGCACCAGCAGCTCGAACACGGCGTCGCCGACGTAGGCGAGCGCAACGGGGTTCATCAGGCGCGGCGGCCGGGCCGGCGGCTCGACGGGCCAGACTTCGGGGCGTCCGGCGGACGTTTCAGCTTCGGGGCGTCCGGCAGACGTTCCAGCTTCGAGGCGTCCGGCCGGCGTTCCGGCGTCGGGGCGCCCGGCCGGCATGCCGGCTTCGGAATATCCGGCCGCTCCGATCCCGGCCGGATTCCCGGACGCCGGCTGCTCCGCCGCCGGTTGATCGGTCTTCGCGGTCCCGACCGCCCGTCCGTTCCCCGGCTTGACCGCCTGCTGTTCGGACTTCTCCGGTCCGTCTGTCCGGTCGCCGGAATTCGCCGGCCCGGCCGTCCGCGCTTCCTTCTTTCCCCCGCTCATTTCCGGCGCCAGCGCACGCCCTGCGGCGTGTCCTCGAGGATGATGCCCCGCTCCGCCAGCAGGTCGCGGATCTCGTCCGCGCGCGCCCAGTTCTTGTTCCGCCGCGCCTCGGTCCGCTCCGCGATCAGCCGCTCGACCTCTTCATCCTCCAGCTTCGCCGCGTCCGCCGGCGGCAGGAAGCCGAGCACCCGGTCGATCGCCTCCAGCTCGTCGAGCAGCACCCGGATGACGGCCCCCGACAGCACTTCCCGCTTGAGCGCCTGGTTCGCCTCGCTGACGAGATCGAACAGCGCGGTCACCGCGTCCGGCGTGTTGAAGTCGTCGCACATCTTCGCGTGGAACCGTTCACGGATCTCCGCGATCCGCCGGTCAAGCTCCGGCTCGCCCGTCGATCCGGTCGCGCGCGCCCGCTCCGCTTCCGCGGCGCCGCGGCTGCCGAGCGCGGCCAGCCGGTGGGTCAGATTGACGTGGCAGTTCACGATCCGCTCGATGCTGTTTTCGGCCTGGCGGATCGTCTCCTCGCTGAAGTTGAGCGGACTGCGATAGTGCGCCGACAGCATGAAATAGCGCACCGCCGCCGGTTTCGCCCGCTTCAGCAGGTCCTTGACCGTCACAAAATTGCCGAGCGACTTCGACATCTTCTCGTTGTCGATGTTGATGTAGCCGTTGTGCATCCAGTACCGCGCCAGCGGCTTGCCGGTGAGCGCTTCCGACTGTGCGACCTCGCACTCGTGGTGCGGAAACTGCAGATCGTGCCCGCCGCCGTGGATGTCGAGCGTGTCGCCCGCGTACTCCCGCGCCATCGCCGAGCATTCGATATGCCAGCCCGGACGCCCCGGCCCCCACGGGCTCTCCCAGAAAATCTCGCCCGGCTTCGCCGCCTTCCACAGCGCAAAATCCTGCGGATTCTCCTTCTTCTCGCCGACCTCGATCCGGATGCCGTACTGCAGCTCCTCCGGATTCTGGTGCGACAGCTTGCCGTATTCCGGGAACTTCAGCGTGCGGAAATAGACGTCGCCGCCGCTCTCGTAGGCGTATCCACGCTCGACCAGTCCCTCGATGAACGCGATGATCTGGGGGATGTGGTGCATGACGCGCGGGTTGACCGACGCCCTCCGGATGCCGAGCGCGTCGATGTCCTCGTAGTACGCCGCGATGAATTTCTCCGCGAGCTCCGGCACCGTCAAACCGGTCTCCTGCGACCTGCGGATCAGCTTGTCGTCCACGTCGGTGAAATTGACGATGTAGTTCACCTCGTAGCCGACCGCTTCGAAATACCGCCGCACCACGTCGAAAAAGATCGCCGGCCGCGCGTTGCCGATATGGATGTAGTCGTACACGGTCGGCCCGCACACGTACATGTTTACTTTGCCCGGCATCAGCGGGACGAACACTTCCTTCTCCCGCGACATCGTGTTGTAGATTCGGATTTGGCATTCGGCCATCGCTATGCTTCTCCTCCGGTCGTGATCTTGAGCTTGCTGTTGTCAGCTCCGCTTTCCGGCCCGGCGTGACGATCCGGCGCGTCTCCGCCGGGCGATGCCGCCCCGGCGGCCGAATCCCGGCGCGCCGATCCGGGCTCCCGTCCGAACTCCGCATCCTGCTCCGCCCCCGCGGCCATCTCGCGCGCCGAACCCGCGATCGCCGCCTCTCCGGGCAGTTCCGTCCCGGATGCCGCCTGCTCCCGGCCGGCATCGGCCGCGAGCCCCCGGACCTCCGCCCCGGATGCCGGCTGCTCTCGCGCATCCGTCCCGGATGCCGGCTGCTCCCGCGCGTCCGTCCCGGACGGCGCCGCTTCCGGCTCCCGCCGGCCCGCCGCTTCCCGCTTCAGCGCTTCCAGCTCGCCGCGCAGCGCCTCGATCTCCTTCTGCATGCCGCGGAACATCTCCATGATCGGGTCCGGAATCTTCGTATGGTCGAGCCGGTCGACCCGCTGCCCGTTGCTCCGCACGACCCGGCCGGGAATGCCGACGACCGTGCTGTTCGGCGGCACCTCCCGCACGACGACCGAGTTCGCGCCGATGTTCGAGTTGTCGCCGACCTTGAACGAACCGAGCACCTTCGCGCCCGAGCCGATGACGACGTTGTTGCCGATCGTCGGGTGGCGCTTGCCCTTCTCCTTGCCCGTGCCGCCGAGCGTCACGCCCTGGTAGATGACCACGTCGTCGCCGATCTCGCACGTCTCGCCGATGACGACGCCCATCCCGTGGTCGATGAACAGCCGGTTGCCGATCTTCGCGCCGGGGTGGATCTCGATCCCGGTCATGAACCGGCTGAACTGCGAGATGATGCGCGCGAGCGTGTAGAACTTCCGCTTGTACAGCGCGTGCGCGATCCGGTGCATCCAGATGGCGTGCAGCCCGGAATAGGTGAACACGACCTCGAACCAGTTGCGCGCCGCGGGATCGTTGTCGAATACCGCCTGTATGTCCGACTTCAACTTGCGAAACATGTTTCCACCCCCTGAAAAACGACTTCGCCTGAACCGTCCGTTCGCGCCTTCCGCCTGCGCCCCGCTTCCTCCCGCACGAAAAAGCCTCTGCAGCCGAAGCTGCAGAGGCACGGTCACATGCGGTTCCACTCTGCTTGGGTTCGACGCCCGGGCCGGTCCGTGTCCGGGGAAAGGGCGCAGGTCCCATCTCTTGCCGCGTGTAACGGCGCGACCCGCCGCCGCCTACTGCCGCCGGCGATCAGTGCCGCGGGTTCGGGGCGAAGCTCCCAGGCGCATTTTCGGTTCCGCGGAATGGACAACTTCCACCCGGCAGACCGTGGCGGCCGCATGGCCCGCCGCTCGCATGCCGGTTGTCCTCTCTGCGATTCCTGCCGGAACGTACTTCTCCTGTTCAACGCTTGTCGTCCAGATCGATTGTCCGCCGCTCCCGCCGCGCCCGTCGCGGCGCGCGCGGAAGTCCGTCTGACTTGTAGTATAGCGCGAGGCGCCCGATCTTGCAATCCGGCGGAGCCGGGCCGCGCCCGTCCCGCCGGACTCGACCCGCCCGCTCAACCGAGCCGCTTCAGCAGGCGATTCTCCGTCTTCTCCCGGCCGAGCAGCACGATCGTCTCGTTCAGGTCGGAGCCGTGCGTCTGGCCCGTCAGCGCCGCGCGGATCGGCATGAACAGCTGCTTGCCCTTGAAGCCGGTCGATTGCTGCACGCCCTTGATGAGCGCCTTGACGGCGTCGTCCGTCCATTCGCCCTCCGCGGCGCGCACCGCGCCCAGGAACGCGCGCAGCACCGTCGGCGCGTGCTCCTCGCGCAGCACCTCGGCCGCCTCCGGCTCGTCCACGATCTCCTCGCGGAAGAACACCTCGGCCAGCGGCACAATGTCCGCCGCGCTGCGCAGCTTCTCCTGCACGAGCGCCACGAGCCGCTTCGTCCATTCGAGCTGCGCCGCGTCCGGCTCCGCCGGCAGGAAGCCCGCCGCCTGCAGATGCGGCACGCAGAGCGCCGCGATCCGGTCCGCGTCGGCCCGCTTGATGTACTCGTTGTTCATCCACGCGAGCTTCTGCGTGTCGAACACGGCCGGGCTCTTGCTGAGCCGATTCGGCGTGAAGATCTTCGTCAGCTCTTCCCGGCTGAACATCTCCTGCTCGCCCTCCGGCGACCAGCCGAGCAGCGCGATGAAGTTGAACAGCGCCTCGGGCAGATAGCCGAGACGGTCGTACTGCTCGATGAACTGGATGATCGACTCGTCGCGCTTGCTGAGCTTCTTCCGCTGCTCGTTCACGATCAGCGTCATGTGGCCGAACACCGGCGGCTCCCAGCCGAACGCCTCGTAGATCATGAGCTGGCGCGGCGTGTTCGAGATGTGGTCCTCGCCGCGCAGCACGTGGGTGATCGCCATCGCGTGGTCGTCGGCGACAACCGCGAAGTTGTAGGTCGGGATGCCGTCTTTTTTCACGATGACGAAATCGCCGAAGCCGTCGGATTCGAACGAAATCGCGCCCTTCACCATGTCGTCCCAGGCGTACGTCTTCCCTTCCGGCACCCGGAAGCGGATGCTCGCCTCGCGGCCTTCCGCCTCCAGCGCCGCGCGGTCTGCGTCGGACAGATGCCGGCACCTGCCGGAATAGCGCGGCGTCTCGCCGCGGGCGGCCTGTTCCTCGCGCTCCCGCTCCAGTTCTTCCTCCGTGCAGTAGCACTTGTAGGCGAGGCCGCGGTTCATCAGATCGTCCGTCAGCCCGCGATAGAAGTCGAGCCGCTCCGTCTGCCGGTACGGCCCGTACGGACCTCCGACATCCGGACCTTCGTCCCAGTCCACGCCGAGCCAGCGCAGATAGGTGAGCTGGTTCTCCTCGCCGCCCTCGACGTTCCGCTTCGTGTCGGTGTCCTCGATCCGGATGATGAATTTCCCGCCCGCGCTGCGCGCGAACAGATAGTTGAACAGCGCCGTCCGCGCGTTGCCGATGTGCAGATGTCCCGTCGGCGACGGCGCGTAACGGACGCGCACTCCGTTTGCCATGCCCGGCATCCCCTTTCCGCTGCGTTCTGTCATGTCGTCAAAAATTGCCCGCTTCTCCCGGCCGCTCCCGCTTCACCAGACAGACGACCGCCTGCGCCGCGATTCCCTCTTCCCGGCCCGTGAACCCGAGCCGCTCCGTCGTCGTCGCCTTCACGTTGACCTGCGAAAGCTCGTCCGCTTCCAGCACGCGCGCGATCGTCTCGACCATGCGCGGAATGGGCGGCGCCATTTTCGGCCGCTGGGCGATGATCGTCGCGTCGACGTTGCCGAGCCTGTAGCCGCGCTCCTTTGCGAGCGACCACACATGCTCCAGCAGCTTCGCGCTGTCGGCGTCCTTGTACGCCGGATCGGTGTCGGGAAAATGCTTCCCGATGTCCCCGAGCCCCAGCGCGCCGAGCACCGCGTCGGCGATCGCGTGCAGCAGCACGTCGGCGTCCGAATGGCCGAGCAGGCCGCGGTCGTGGGGGATCGTCACCCCGCCGACGATGAGCGGCCGCCCTTCCGCGAACGCGTGCACGTCAAAACCTTGTCCGATCCGGATCATGTTGCCCGCTCCTTCAGACCCGCCGCCCGCGGGCACATGAGCTCCCGCCCGCGCCGCGGCGGCTTCCGGCCGGCCGATCCCGAGCAGCCGTTCCGCCGCCACGAGATCTTCCGGCGTCGTGATTTTGATGTTCGAATATTCGCCTTCCGCCGTCGCGACCGGATGGCCGTACCGCTCGACGACGCCCGCGTCGTCGGTGGCGGCCAGCCCCTCGCGCTCCGCCCGCTCGTGGCAGGCGAGCAGCAGCTCCCGCCGGAACGCCTGCGGCGTCTGCGCCGCCCGCAGCGTGCGGCGGTCCGGCGTCGCCGCGATCCGTCCGGCTTCGTCCACGGCCTTGATCGTGTCCTTCACCGGCACGGCGAGCACCGCGGCGCCCGTTCTGACGGCCTCGGCCATGCATCGCCGGACGGCCTCCGCCGTCACGAGCGGCCGGACCGCGTCGTGCACGAGCACCCATTCGCCCGACGCCGCTTCGAGCCCGCGGCGTACCGACTGCTGCCGCTCCGCGCCGCCGGCGACGATCCGCCGCACCTTGCGCAGCCCGCGCTCCGCGCACAGCGCCTCGCAGCGCCCGATCTCGTCCGCGCCGGCCACCAGCACGACCTCGGCGATCTCCGGCATCGCCTCGAACAGCTCCAGCGCGTAAAGGATGATCGGCTTGCCGGCGAGCGTGAGATATTGCTTCGGCTCGTCCGTCCCCATGCGCGAGCCGCGACCCGCCGCGACGACAATCGCGCTCCACGCCGGAAGGGAAGCCGCCGATTCGTCGATCCGTTCCAACATGCGGCAGTCCCGCCTTCCCGCATCCAGCATATCTTCCCTATCATACAACAGCGCCGCCGGCGGTTCAACGCCGCAAGGGCGGCGCAATCGTTCGTCCATCCGCAGCCGGCGTCCGCGCCGGGATAAGAAAAACGCCTGACGGCGTCCTTTAGTTCGTGCGATTTAGTTCATACGTGCAAAATAGCCGGCTGTAGGGAACAATCTACACCCGGCTTATTTTCTTACATCGCTTATCCTGTACTCGT
>Ga0181858_1001827_pt1 | contig 10267 bp, 7 predicted proteins | sample NewIslPassag4_SG_FD_130749 | JGI IMG/M metagenome (GOLD analysis project Ga0181858, IMG submission 130749) | Feedstock adapted compost microbial communities from Newby Island compost facility, Milpitas, CA, USA - Passage 4_SG | ecosystem: Engineered > Solid waste > Feedstock > Composting ...
AGTCCCGGCTGCTCCTTCGTCCACTCGGCGAGGGAGCGGTTGTACACGGCGCTCAGTTCCGCCGTGATCGACTTGTCGAACTCGTACAGGAACAGCTGGGGAATCGGGGAGACAACCGAAGTCGTCACGCCCGCCTTCGCCTGCTCTTCCAGGTACAGGGAGGCGTTCACGAACGCTTCTTTCAGCTCGAAGCCCCATTTGCCGTTGACCGTCAGAAATTCGGCCTTGTTCGGATCCTTTTTTTCGCGCACGGCGTTCACCGTATCCTTGTTGTCATCGAGCCATCTGAGCACCGGTTGGGGGATGAAGTGGGTGTGAAAATCGTACATCCTTTGACCTCCTTGAAAAATTGGTGGTGATCCGTCTCTTTGGGACGGAAATTTTTTTTCGTTTTCGGATCGGGCATTCTGACTCATCGTGCGCTGAAACGAAAAAATTTTTTTCGTTCGGAGCCTGAATCGCCGCCCATGACAGGCGTAAACGAAAAAAAGTTTCGTCTTGAGGGGGAAAAACTCGCCGAAGCGGTGCCGAGACGAAAAAAAGTTTCGTTTCGAAGCGCGGGCGCCGGCCGCAGGCGGACCGGGAGGAAACATTTTTTCGTCCCGACGGGAGGGCACCCCCCGAAGGAGCCGCGGAGACGGCAAATTTTATCGTCTCAACGCGGACGGTCCCGGATCAAGCTGGCTGGGACGTGAATATGCATCGTTTCATTGCGGGTGCCCCCTCATCATGCTTGCCGTGGCGATAAATTGGATCGTCTCATTGCGGGCGCCCCCGCATCGGGTTTCCCGGGACGACAAAATGTATCGTTTCAGCGCGGAAGGCTCTGCATCAGGCTTGCCGAAACGACCAACTGCATCCTCTCGATGCGGGAGGCCCACAAGCCGCGGGGGAGCCGGACGCTTCACCGGGCGAAATAGCCCAAATTGCGGGAAATTTCCTGCCCGGCCTTCTGCAGCCTGGTGCGCAGGGAGGCAATCTGCCCACGCATCCGCTGCTCGGGGCCGACGAGGGCGACCGAGGCAATGACGCGGCCGGTGTAGTCGCGGATGGGCACCGCCATGGAGATGACCCCGTGGATGAATTCGTTGATGCTGTAACAGAATTCCTCCTGCCGGATCGTTTTCAGGTGCTGCCGGAACTGCTCGGGATCCGTGATCGTGTGCTCCGTGAACCGGACGAGCCCGTCCTCCAGAAAACGTTCGACCGCGCCCTCGTCCTGATAGGCGAGCAGCAGTTTGCCCGTGCTGGTGCAGTGGGCCGGATTCCGCCGTCCGACGTAGGACAGGATGTGCGCGGGCTGGGCGCATTCCACCTGCTCCACGTAGACCACGTCCTTGTCCTCCAGGATCGCGACGTGGGCCGACTCCCCGGTTTCGTTCACCAGACGGCGCAGCACCGGGCGGGACTCCCGGCTCACCTCCAGCTTGGACACGATGATGCTGTACAGCGTCAGGATGCGCAGGCCCAGCCGGTATTTCAGCGTCTCCGGATCCTTCTGGACGTAGCCTTCGCTGGCCAGCGTGCCGAGCAGCCGGCTCACCGTGCTCTTTCCGAGACCGAGCTCCTGGGCCAGGTCGCTCACCCGTTTCTCCGGTTCCTCCATGGTGAAGCTGTTGAGGATGCGGAGGGCGTTTTTCACCGAACCGAGCAAATATTCGTTCCCCTTGTCTTTCGGACCGGCCGTCAATCCGGCAGCACCTCGCTTGTTGCAAATGAAAAAATGCCGTTCCCGTGATCACAATTAATATAGCAGACCGGAAGCCGGCCCACAAGCCGCGGGAAAAACGGCGGGATGCATGCGGGCTGGAAATCAACGCAGACTAAGGAAGACCGTTTCCGGCTTCTAAAAACCAGAAGGATGTTGCACATAGAGGAACGCAGGTGTTGCATGAAGAACAAACCTGCAGTATGATTTGCGTGACGACAAAACAAATCCCGGCAGAAAGAAAAAAACGGATGGAGGGAACCGAACATGACCATCAAACCGATCGACTGCCTGCACTTTATCGACGGCCAATACGTTCCGTCGCTCAACGGCAAAACCTTCGACAACATCAACCCGGCGACGGAGGAAAAGCTCGGCACCGTGGCGGAAGGCGGGAAGGAGGAAATCGACCTCGCCGTCCAGGCCGCCCGCCGGGCGCTGAAGGGGCCGTGGGGGAAAATGACCACCCAGGAGCGCTCCCGCATCATCCGCCGCATCGGCGACATCATCCTGGAGCGCAAGGATGAACTGGCGATGCTGGAAACGCTCGACACCGGCAAGCCGCTGTGGCTGTCCGGCAGCGTGGACATCCCGCGCTCGGCCTACAACTTCCACTTTTTCGCCGACTACATGACCTCGGTGGGCACCGAGGCGTTCAACATGGACGGCCAGGCGCTGAACTACGCGATCCGGCGGCCTCTCGGCGTCGTCGGCCTGATCAACCCGTGGAACCTGCCGCTTCTGCTCATGACCTGGAAGCTGGCTCCGTGCCTGGCCGCGGGCAACACCTGCATCATCAAGCCGGCCCGCTACACGCCTTCCACCGCCACGCTGATGGGTGAAATCTGCAAGGAAGCCGGCGTGCCGGACGGCGTCGTCAACATCGTCAACGGCCCGGGCGGCCTGATCGGCACCGCCCTGACGCAGCATCCGGACGTCAACGCCATCACCTTCACCGGCGAAACGACGACCGGGCAGACGATCATGAAGAACGGCGCCCAGACGCTGAAGCGGCTGTCCTTCGAGCTCGGCGGCAAGAACCCGAACATCATCTTCGCCGACTCCGATCTGGACGAAGTCATCGACACGACCTGGAGATCGAGCTTCGTGAACCAGGGCGAAGTCTGCCTGTGCGGCTCCCGGATCTACGTGGAGCGTCCGGCGTATGAAAAGTTCCTGGAGAAGTTCGTGGCCAAGACGAAGGAGCTCAAGGTCGGCGATCCCTTCGATCCGGACACCAAGATCGGCGCTCTCATCAGCAAAGATCACTACGAGCGGGTGAAGAGCTACGTCGAGCTGGCGAAGGAAGAAGGCGGCACCGTCCTGTACGGCGGCAATCGCCCGGCCGGGCTGGACAAGGGCTACTTCCTGGAGCCGACGATCATCACCGGCCTGGATCGCACCTGCCGCGTGGTGCAGGAAGAAATCTTCGGTCCGGTGGTGACGGTCATCCCGTTCGACACGGAAGAAGAAGCCATCGAGCAGGCCAACGACACCCACTACGGCCTGAGCGCGACGGTCTGGACGAACGACCTGCGCCGCGCCCACCGCGTTGCGGCCGCCCTGGAAGCGGGCATCATCTGGATCAACACCTGGTTCCTGCGCGACCTGCGCACTCCCTTTGGCGGCATGAAGTCGAGCGGCATCGGCCGCGAAGGCGGCATTCACAGCTTCGAGTTCTACACCGAGCTGAAGAACGTCTGCATCAAGCTGTGATGCCGGACAAACGGCATGAACCGTTGGTCCCCGGGCTTGTCCCGGGGGCTTCGTTTTTTTGCCGGGACGAAAAGATTTTTCGTCTCGGATGGGGGCGGCCCGCCGCCGGAACCTCGAGACAAAAAAATGTTTCGTTTCGATGGAGGGTTGGCGGTTGCGGACCTGTCGAGACGAAACATTTTTTCGTTTCGGGTGGGAGTTGCCTGCTCCGCGTTGCTGAGACGAAAAAATGTTTCTTCACGGAAAGGGGTAGCCTGATACCGGAGCAATGAGACGAAAAGATTTTTCGTCTCGGCGGATGGATCACGGTCCGGGAAACTGGTGCCTTTCTTCGGGGGAAACTGTGACCGGAAAGGAAGGGGATGCGAATGGAATTCCGGATCGAGAAAGACACGATGGGCGAGGTCCGGGTGCCCGCCGACCGGCTGTGGGGAGCGCAGACGCAGCGCAGCCTGGAAAATTTCCGCGTCGGCACGGAGAAGATGCCGGAGGACATCATCCGGGCGATCGCGCTCGTCAAGAAGTGCGCGGCGATCGTCCACTCGCGGATCGGACTCCTGCCGGAACGGAAGGCGGAGGCGATCGTGCGGGCGGCGGACGAAATTGCCGAGGGGCGTTTGGACGATCATTTTCCGCTGGTCGTCTGGCAGACGGGCAGCGGGACGCAGACGAACATGAACGTCAACGAGGTAATCGCGCGGCGGGCGAACGAACTCCTGGAGCGCGCCGCGGCCGGGGCCGGAGGCGGGTCCGCGGACCGGTACGCTCCGGCGGATGGAGAAGAGAATGGCGGCGCGGAACAGGGCGAGGGTAAGGGGGAGCGGGTGCATCCGAACGATGACGTCAACATGGGGCAGAGTTCGAATGACGTGTTTCCGACGGCGATTCATATCGCCGGGGTGCTGGCGCTCGAAGGCCGGGTGCTTCCCGCGCTCGCCAGGATGAAGGAAACGCTTCTCGCCCTGGAGAAGCGGTACGGCGGGCTGCTCAAGGCGGGGCGCACCCATCTCCAGGACGCCACGCCGATCACCTTCGGCCAGGAGGCGAGCGCCTGGCGCCGCATGCTGGAAAAAGATGAAGCCATGATCCGGGCGGGCGCGGACGCGATGCGGGAGCTAGCGATCGGCGGCACGGCGGTCGGCACCGGCCTGAACGCCCATCCCCGGTTCGGCGAATGGATGGCGGAGGAGCTGAGCCGCCTGACCGGCACTCCGTTCCGCCCGGCCGCCAACAAGTTTCACGCCCTCACGAGCCACGACGAAATCGTGTTTGCCCACGGGGCGCTCAAGGCGCTGGCGGCGGACCTGATGAAGATCGCCAACGACATCCGCTGGATGGCGAGCGGTCCGCGCGCCGGCCTCGGGGAGCTGCGCATTCCGGAGAACGAGCCGGGCAGCTCGATCATGCCGGGCAAGGTGAACCCGACGCAGTGCGAGATGGTGACGATGGTCGCCTGCCAGGTGATGGGCAACGACGCTTCAATCGGGTTCGCCGCGAGTCAGGGGAACTTCCAGCTCAACGTGTTCAAGCCGCTCATCGCTTACAATTTCCTGCAGTCGGCGAGGCTTCTCGCGGATGCGCTCGTTTCGTTCCGCGACCGCTGCGTCGCCGGCATGGAGCCGGTCGCTTCCGTCATGGAGGACAACGTGCGGAAATCGCTCATGCTGGTGACGGCGCTCAACCCGCACATCGGCTATGACCGGGCGGCCGCCATCGCGAAGCTCGCCTACCGGGACAACCTGACGCTTCGGGAAGCGGCGATCCGTTCGGGATTTCTGACCGGTGAAGAGTTCGACCGGATCGTTCGCCCGGAGCGGATGGCGGGACTCGGCGGGAACGGCCGGCACGAAGGCGGGGCAGACGTCGGCGGAGACGGCCGGCACGAAGGCGGGGCAGACGTTGGCGGGAACGGCCAGCACGAAGGCGGAACGGATGCCGGAGGGAGCGGACAGCGCAAAGGAGGGGAAGGCGCCCGCGGATGACCGGGTCATCCGCGAATGCGCAAGGAGCAGGATGACGGGACGGGCCCCGGGATGCTAGAATTTGGATTGAACACCACTTGTCTTGGCGGCCGGGATGAACGGGAGCCGGTTCAGAACGGAAACCAGGATTTTCTGGAGCCGAACTTTTCCTTGCGGCTGGGCAGGAGGGATGGAGAGGGTTCGACGCCCGGGGCGGGTTCGTGCGCAGGCGCGCGTCCGGATTCGGCGGAGGGCAGGAATCGAACCGGAACGGGGCTTTCGGCCCATGCGTCCGGCTTCGTCGAAGCGGCTTCCAGCCGGCTGAGCCGCTGGTTCATGCGCTCCAGCATTTCTTCAAGCTCTCGCACGCGCGAAACGAGCTCCCCGACGGTCATGTCCGGCCTGTCGTCGGCATCGGCGCGCTCCGGATCGTCCAGGAGAGCGTCCAGCTCTTCCTTGGTCAGCAGATCCCTGTACAATGCGGCAACCCCCTTTTCCATCCGGATGGTACCTTCAGTTTCCCTTTTTTTTACAGGTTTGTCAACAACCAAAATCCGACAAAGTTCACAATTTGTTAAGCTATCAGTCATGGATCTTCGGAAGCGGCTGGTATACTATGGGAAGAAAGCAGCATCACCCACGCGAAAGGATGGTTTCGGGATGCATGAGGAGGACCGTTCGGTCGTCCGGTCGTTTGTGGAACGCCAGATCGGGGACGACATTTTCCGCTTTCTGACCGAAAACTGCAGTGACATCATTGCGCTCCATGCTTCTGACACCACGATGCTGTACATTTCCCCGATCGCGGAAAAAATTTTCGGCTACCGCCCCGAGGAGCTCATGGGCCGGAAGCCCGAAGAGTTCATTCACGAGGAGGACCTGGCGGATCTGCGCAAGCGCTACCAGGCGGTTTTCCGCGGGAAGAACGCTTCGGAAATCATGACGGTCGTCTACCGGGCCCGCAACAAGACCGGAAACTGGAGCTGGCTGGAAACGACGTTCCGCGGCGTGGCGATGCCGGACGGCACCTTGGAAGGGTTCATCTCGGTGACGCGGGACATCACGGACCGGAAGGAAAGGGAGGAGCACCTCATCCTCCTCAACCGGCAGCTCCAGGAGTGGTCCTTCATCGACGCGCTCACAGGGATCGGCAACCGGCGGTATTTCGACGACACGCTCGGCAAGGAATGGTCGAGGGGCCTGCGCCACAATTATCCTCTGACGCTCGTGCTGTTTGACGTGGATTATTTCAAGAGATACAACGATTCGCTCGGCCACCAGAAAGGAGACGAGTGCCTCAAGGCAATCGCCCGCGCCACCGCGGACACGTTCCCGCGCAAGACGGATTTCGTCGGCCGGTACGGGGGAGAGGAGTTTGCGGTGATCCTGCCCAACACGCCGGTCGACATGTCCCTGAAGCTGTGCGAGAAGCTGCGCCAGAACATCGAGGAGCTGGGCATTCCCCACCCCGCTTCCGACGTGTCCGGCTTTGTCACCGTCAGCATCGGCGCGGCGCACGTCATGCCCACCATGGAAGGGAGTCCGGCGCAGCTCATCGTCGAAGCCGACAAGGCGCTGTACGAAGCGAAGCGGCAGGGCCGCAACCGCGTGGTCATGCGCACGCCGGGAGCGGAACCGGCCCATTGATCCGCCTGCGGATTTTCCGCAGGTTTTTTTGCGTGAAAAACGAAAAACCCGCCGGAAGCTCGGTCCTGCGGGCCATCCCTGAAAAGGATCGCGATTCGCCGTTTCTTATCTCGAAATGTACACCTGATCGTACGGATGCAGCACGTCGTAGCAGATGAAGAACCCGTCCAGTTTCACGGAATGCACGGATTTGACGGTTTTCGCTTTCGCGTTGGGTTTTCCCAGCATGTCGAACCCTTCTTTCATTTTTGCTTGGCTCCATTATCGCACCCTCCGGCCGCGAAAGACAAAGCGGGAATTCCGCGATGTAAGCGTGCATCATCGCCTGTGAAAACGGTGCTCAACTCCCTCATGCTCTTCCTTTCATTGGTTTTCAAATCTTATCATGCCATTTTCAAAATTTGTTCACACGGTTTCGGTTGGCTCCCCTCATTTGGTAAACTAAGTAAAGAATCCATCGGACAAGCGGAGGGAGTGAGATCAGCCGATGATTGTGGCCGTCAACACGATCCGGATCCGGTCCGGGTATCTGGACGAGGTGGCGGAAAGGTTCAAAAATCCGAAGGGCGTGCACAGGATGCCCGGCTTTGTGCGCATGGAGCTGTGGGGGCAGCGGGGCGATGTGTACGATGAGCTCATGGTGTGCACCGCCTGGGACAGCCGGGAGGCGTTCGAGGCCTGGGTGAACGGAGAGGAGTTCCGGAAGGCGCATGGACGCTCCGGCCGGGCGGAAGGCGGTTCGGAAACGGGAGCGGCCATGCTCGATTCCCGGCTGACCGTCCACGAGGTGCTGTACTCGTACCCCGGGAAGGAACAGGAGGTTTAGGGCCGCACCCGCTTCGCCCGGGCGAAGACCGTCCGGCGAAGCGGGGCGGTTTTTTTTGTGGCCGCTGACAGCCAACCCCCCTGCTTTATAATTCCGTGCCATTTTGGGAATGTTTTAACTGTCCGTGTTTTTTTGGCATCCAATCCATCAGCTTCTGCAGGGGGACAACATGGCTCTGACAGCGGAACAGATGAGACAGTTAGCGCACGAGCTCGCCATGAACCACGATCCGGTCTTGCGGAGGCGGGCCTCGCGGAACCTGTGGAAAGCGGCGGAATCGGATCTCAGGCTGCTCAGGTCCTTCGCGGCCGAGCTTCGCGAACACCGGACGGGCTGCTACCAGCCCGCCGAGGAGTGGCTCCTGGACAATGCCGAATTCATCGAGGAGCAGTTCGCCGTCATCCGGCAGGAGCTGTCCGACGCGGGGATGGGCTCCCTGCCGCGGCTCAGGAAGACGGGGGAAGCGAGGATTTCTTCCATCTGCAGGGCGTTTTTGGATTATACGGAAGGAAGGTGGGAGGAGGAGGCGCTGGCCGTCTTTCTCGAGGCGTACCAGGAAGTGTCGGTGCTGACGATGGCGGAGCTGTGGAGCGTGCCGCTCGCCATGCGCCTGGCGATGCTCCGGAGGCTCGCGGAGAAGATGGAGGAGATCCGCGAGGGCCGTTCCCTCTGCATCATGGTGGAACGGATCATGGATGCGATCCCTCCGGGCGAGATGTCGCCCGAAGCCCTGGGCAGGGCGCTCGCCGCCCACGGCTACGGCATGCCGCTCGCGGGCACCCTGGTGGCGCATCTGATCAAGCACCTGCGGGAACGGGAGGAGAGCCCCGCGGAGGCGCGGGAGTGGCTCGTCTGCATGCTCGAAAACGGGCCGGAGAGCCACGAGCAGATCCTGCGGGTGGAGCTGCAGATGCAGGCGGCCAACCAGGTGTACGTCGGCAACCTGGTGAGCGGGCTGCGGCGGCTCACGCGCACCGGCTGGCAGGACGTCTTCGAGCGCATCAGCCTCGTGGAGCGCACGCTGCGTGCGGAAAAAACCGGCGTCTATGCCCGCCTCGACTTTGCGAGCCGCGAGTCGCTGCGCCGCCGGGTGGAGGCTTGGGCGAAGCGGATGAACGTGCCGGAAAAGCTCATCGCCGATCAGGCGGTGGAGCTTGCCGGCCGTAAGTTTGAGGAGTTTAAGGCATCCGGGGCCGGCGGAATCCCGCCCCGCGACGCCTTCGTGGCCTATTACCTGCTCGATCCCGAGGGGGTGCGGCGGCTTCGCGCGGGGCTGAAATCATGCAGCCGGCCGCGGGCGATCCCGGGAAACCAATTTTCCCGGCGGGCTGCCGGGACTTATTTTTTTGCCCTCGGCGCCGGTTTTGTGCTGCTCATGTTGCTGTTCGCCCTCTGGGCCGCCGGCGCTTCTTCCTCCGCCGCCGGAGCCGGCCTCACCCCAAGGGGGTGGCTCGCGGCGCTGGCGGCGGCTGCCTATCCCGCGTGGGAGTGGGCGGTGTTTGTCACGCACTGGCTGATTTCCGCACGCAGCCGGCCGATCCCGCTTCTCCGTTACGATTTCTCCTCCGGCGTTCCCCAGGAAGCCGCGGCGGTGGTCGCGATACCGGTCCTCTGGTCGAATCCGGATGAGGTCGAGGAAATGGCGGACCGGCTGGAGCTGCACCATCTGTCCACCCGCAGCGACAACGTCTATTACGTGCTGCTCGGCGATTTCCGGGACGCGCCGCAGGAGACGGCGCCGGAGGACGCGGCCGTCGTGGAGCGGGCACGCGCCTGCATCCGGCGGCTGAACCGGACGTACGGCCGGCCGATTTTCTTTTTGTTTCAGCGCAAAAGAACGTGGAACGACTCGGAACGGACGTGGATGGGGTGGGAGCGGAAGCGCGGCAAGCTGGTGGAATTCGTCGAGTGGCTCAAGGGGAGCGAACAGACCGGTTTTCAATGGATCGAGGGGGATGATACGGCGCTCAGGCGGCTCCGGGAGACCGTCCGCTACCTCATCACGCTGGACGCGGACACGAAGCTCACGCCCGGCAGCGCCCAGCGCATGATCGGCACGATGCACCTGCCCTACAACCGGCCGCGGTTCAACCGCTCCGGAACCCGCGTCACGGAAGGGTACGGGGTGCTGCAGCCGCGCATCGGCGTAAGCCACGAATCGTCCCGCCGGACGCGGTGGGCCTGGCTGTGGTCGTTCGACCCGGGCATCGATCCATACGCGTTCGCGATGTCGGATCCCTACCAGGACGGAATGGGGCAGGGTATCTTCGCCGGCAAGGGCATCTTCGATGTGGACGCCTTCGGGCGGGTGCTCATCGGGCGCATCCCGTGCAACCGGGTGCTCAGCCACGATCTGCTGGAGGGAGGGGTCCTGAGGGCCGGGCTGCTGTCGGACATCGAGCTGATCGA
>Ga0181858_1001833_pt1 | contig 10240 bp, 11 predicted proteins | sample NewIslPassag4_SG_FD_130749 | JGI IMG/M metagenome (GOLD analysis project Ga0181858, IMG submission 130749) | Feedstock adapted compost microbial communities from Newby Island compost facility, Milpitas, CA, USA - Passage 4_SG | ecosystem: Engineered > Solid waste > Feedstock > Composting ...
GCGCGCGCGCCGGATGCCGCATCCCCCCGGTCGGCTTCAGGCTCCCTCGCGTAGACCGCGTGCTCTTCAAAGTGACCCGGGAAGCGGTCGAGCTCTCCGGTGATGCGCCCGTACAGCAGGGCGGTGAACACCGCGCTGGCAAACATGAGCCCGGTCACAAGCAGCACCATGCCTGTCCATTTGGCCGCAAGAGCAAGCTTTCTCATCCGTTCCCCCCACCGATCGCCCTCAACGGAGCTCGATGTTCGCCCCCAGGGATTTCATGTGGTCGAAAAACTGCGGGTACGATTTGGCCACATGCTGCGCGTCGCGGATGACGAGCCCGCGCCTGGACCTTAGTCCCACGACGGTCAGCGCCATGATGACCCGGTGGTCGTAATGGGCGTCGATCACCACGCCCCCCTCGACTCCCCCGGGCCGGCCGTGCACGATGATTTCGCTCCGCCGCTCCTCCACATCGGCCCCCGCCTTGCGCAGCTCGGTGACAAAGTCGGTAATCCGGTCGCACTCCTTGTAGCGCAGGTTTTCCACGTTGTAGAAGCGCGACGTCCCTTCGGCGAAGACGCTGGCCGCCACCATCGCGAGCACGCCGTCGGTGAAGGCGTCTCCGTCAAATTCCCCCGCGACGAGGCGCCCCGTTCCCCGCACGCGCACCTCGTCCCGTTCATGGTCGAGCGGCACGCCCATCCGCCGCAGCACATCGACGACGGCCCGCTCCCCCTGGAGGCTGTTCCGCTTCAGCCGGAACACCGTCACGTCCGAAGGAACGATCGAAGCGGCGGCGAGGATCGCGGCGGAGCCGGGATAATCCCCTTCGACGACATATTCCCGGGCCCGGTAACGCTGCCTTCCCGGAATGCGGTACCGCATCAGGTCGTCCGACGCCTCGACTTCGATGCCCGCCTCCTCCAGCACCTTTAGCGTCTGACCGACGACCACCTTCGACTTCAGATCGTCGGTCACGACGATCTCGCTGTCCTCCTCGAGCAGCGGGATCATGAACAGGAGGGAACTCAGGTATTGGGAACTGACCCGGCCGGAGACCGTGATGCGTCCGCCGCGGGGCTGTCCGCCGCAGATGGTGATCGGCAGCTTCCCGTTGTTGTGCAGGACGCGCACGCCCATCTGTTCCAGCGCCTTGATGAGGTCGTCGTGCGGCCGCCTGCCGAGCGATTCCGGATACCGGTTCACGAAGGTGACCTCCGGCAAAAAGGCGGCGATCGACATCAGGAACCGGAGCACGGCTCCGGCGTTGCCCACGTCCAGTTCGCGAACCGGCTTCGGGGAGCGGCCGAATCCGGTGATCGCGAGCCGTTCCCCCGATTCGTCCAGAACCGCCCCCAGCGCCCGGAGGCACCGGCGCATCGCCTCGCTGTCCTCGCTCGCGGCGGGATGAAAGAGCACGCTGGTCCCCTCGGCCAATCCGGCCGCCAGCATGTAGCGGGTCGTGTAGTTTTTCGAGGAGAGTGCCTGAATTTCTCCGGCGAGCCGTTCCGCCGGATGGATGATTGCGTCCATTGCCCGATTCCTTTCCGCTTCCGGTTTTTGGGATGGCTGTTTCGAATTTGATTCCAGTGTAACACGAACGGCGGATTTGTGCTACAATCGGGATGGCGCACCATGGCCGGGCAACGGGGTTGCCGGAGCAAAGGCGGAAAGGATGGGAACATGAGCGATCGGGATTTGGACTTCGGCTGGGAGCCGATCGAACCCCGGCAGCTGAGGGAGCGGCTGGAACGGGGCGAAAAGCCGGTGATGGTCGACGTGCGGGAGGAGGAGGAAGTGGCGCACGGCATGATCCCCGGCGCGATCCACATCCCGCTCGGCGAACTTCCGGAACGGCATGCGGAGATTCCCGCGGCGGAAGAGATCATCCTCATCTGCAAGGGCGGCGTCCGCAGCGCAATGGCCTGCGAGTTCCTGGCCTCGCTCGGATACCGCGGCCTCAAAAACCTGACCGGCGGCATGGTCCGCTGGTACGGGGAAGCGTAAAAGACGGCTCCAAGAAAACATTCCCGTTCCGCTTGAATGGCTTGCGGAACGGGAATTTCCTTCACGCCCGATTCGAACCCTCGCGCAGCCTCCGGACCGGCCCCCGAACCGGGGTGCCCGCCGACCGGCGATTAAAACGCTTCCGACAAAATCCATTCCTGGCGAAGCTTGCGGATGCGCTCCTTGCAGCGCTCGGCTTCCTCCAGCTTCCCTTCCTCCAGAAGTTCGTGCAGGGTGGCCAGCTCGTAATCCAGTTCCAAACGGAGGACGGGGATCCGCTCGTCGACGCGGGTGGAGCGCATGGCTGCCCACACATGCTCCATGGAAATGTTCGGTCCTTTCTCGAACACCACTTTCCGTTCGATCCCGGAAATTTCCACCTTCTTGATCGTCTCGCCGTACATGATGTTCTCGATCAGAATCTGCCGTTCGCCGACCCGCTTGACGACCGCGTGTCCCTTGGTGTCGTTGATCATCTTTTCCATCATTTCCGAAAGCTTCGGATCGCGGAACGTATAGGTGCCAGCCAGCTTGTAGCGATTGTCCACCCGGTCCAGTTTCAGCTTGATCAGCTTCCTTCCGGAACGGATCGCAATGATGAACTGGTGCTCGTTTTCGTTCCAATACAGGGAATAACCTTCTTCGATCAGACTGGATATGAACTGCTGGATCAGCCTGCGGTCAAATTTCAGCTCGAGGTTGCAATACTCCACTTCGTAGCCCTGGTTCACGGCAGCACCCCCCTGGCCGCTTACGGCATGGAATCGCAGGAAACGAGCCATGAGACATCAACGTTGATCTTTAATTTTATCTTATACCGAATTATATGATTGCGCAATAAGGATTCATGCGGGTGACCGCCCGGAAACCGCGGTTTCATGCAGTGGTAAGCGTTTTCAGGATGCGGAAGCCGGAAGGCGGTTCAGCCCGCTCCCGCCGCCCTTTTCCGGTCCTGGATGAGAAAGGCGTACAGCAGCCCGAAGGCCGCGATGCAGAGGATGCCGTTGGCCACGAACGGGAGGGCCGGCCCCGCGGTGAACAGGTAGGTGCCGAACAGGGGGCCGGCGATCCGGCCGAGGCTGTCCATCGAGGAGCTCAGCCCCGTCGCCACCCCGTGGCCCGCCGTCGACTTCTGGGTGATGAGGGACAGCACGCACGGGCGGATCAGGGCGTTGCCGATGCCGAACACGCAGACGTACAGCGTCGCCGTGAAAAAGTTTGTCGTGGCGAGCAGGAGGAAAAACCCCGCCGCGGACAGGACGAGGCCGATGTGAATGACCGCGTTCTCCGTCCCCTTCTTCACATGCCGCCGCACCACGCCGCCCTGCACGAATGCTCCCGCGAGCCCGTTGATGAGCAGAAGGAGCCCGAAATCGCGGGTCGTCACCGGGAAAATCGTCTTCAGGAAATACAGTAGCGTCCCCTCCAGCCCGGCGAGGGTGAAGGACACGAAAAAGCCGAGAAGATACAGGTACTTCAGAGGCCCCCGGAACGCCTTCCAGCGGGATGTCCGGCCGCGGGATGCGGACCTGAGCCTGCGCTCCTCGGGATCGAGCGATTCCTCCAGGGCGGTGAAGGTGAAAAACAGGGTGACGAGGGCGAGCGACGAAGCGACGAAAAACGGAATCTGGTAGCTGATGACGCTCAGGAGCCCGCCCACCGCCGGACCGATGATGAAGCCGAAGCCGATGGCCATGCCGATCATGCCCATCGCGCGGGTGCGGTGCTCCTCGTCGGTGCTGTCCGCCACATACGCCATGGCGCACGCCGTCACCGCTCCGGAGAAGAGGCCGCCCAGAATGCGCGCCACGTACAGAAGCCACAGGGTGTCCAGAAACATGCCGAACATGAGGAAGCTCACGCTGAACCCGAGGGTCCCGATCATGATGACCGGCTTTCTCCCGATCCGGTCCGACAGGGCGCCCCACAGGGGAGACATGACGAAGGATGCGAGGGAATACAGGGCCAACAGCCACCCGAGGTGCCGCGGCGGCAGCACCTCGGGAAGAATGGGAATGATGACGCCGAACCCGATGAACACGGTCATGACCAGGAAAGAGATGATGCCCAGACGCCTGCGATTCATCCGAAGGGTTTCCTCCCGAACAAACTTCACGATTCTTTTATGGTAGCATAATTTGAAGCGGGATCAAAATGCGGATTGTGAACGAAGATGGAACAATCGCCCGGGGAATTCAGCGCTTTTTTGTATAGATCCGCATCTTCTTTTTTGCTATACTCATGCTTGTTTATATGATGCCAGCAGGAAGGAGATGCCGCATGGACCAGACGCAGACCCCGCTGTTCAGCGCTCTCAGGCGCCATGCCGGTAGCGGCCCGGTGCAGTTTCACATCCCCGGGCACAAGAAAGGCGCCGGCATGGATTTGGAATTCCGGCAGTTCATGGGCGACAACGCCCTTTCCATAGATCTGATCAACATCGCGCCCCTTGACGACCTGCACAATCCGGCCGGCGTCATCCTGGAGGCGCAGCGTCTGGCCGCGGAAGCCTTCGGGGCGGATTACACCTTCTTTTCCGTGCAGGGAACGAGCGGCGCGATCATGGCGATGATCATGTCCGTCGTCGGGGAAGGAGACAAGATCCTCGTGCCGCGCAACGTGCACAAGTCGGTCATGACGGCGATCATCCTCGCCGGCGCCCTGCCGGTGTTCATCCCGCCGGTCATGGACCGGCGCATCGGCATCTCCCACGGCATCACCGTGCAGGAGGTCGAACGCGCGCTGGACCTCCACCCGGACGCCAGGGCGGTGCTCATCATCAATCCGACCTATTTCGGTGTCGCCGCGAATCTCCGGGAGATCGTCCGGATCGCCCACGGCCGCCGCGTCCCCGTCATCGTCGACGAGGCCCACGGCGTGCACGTGCATTTCCACGACGATCTGCCGCTGTCGGCGATGCAGGCAGGAGCGGACATGGCGGCGACGAGCGTCCACAAGCTGGGCGGATCGCTCACCCAGAGTTCGATTCTCAACGTCCGGCGGGGGCTCGTCGACCCGAAGCGCGTCCAGGCGCTGTTGAGCATGCTGACCACGACGTCCACCTCCTACCTGCTGCTCGCTTCCCTGGACGCGGCGCGGCGGAATCTCGCGGTCAACGGTTCCGCCGCGCTGGAAAGGACGATCCGCCTGGCGCAGGAAGCCCGCCGCCGGATCAACGAAATTTCCGGCCTGTACTGCTTCGGAGAGGAAATCCTCGATTCGGAGGCGGCCTACGACCTCGATCCGACCAAGCTGACGATCCATGTGCGCGAGCTCGGGATCACCGGCTACGAGGCGGAGAAATGGCTGAGGAAGCATTACAACATCGAGGTGGAGCTGAGCGATCTGTACAACCTGCTCTGCATCGTGACGCCCGGCGACACGGAGGCGGAAATCGACCTGCTGGTGAAAGCGCTGCGGCGGCTGGCCGAGGAAAACGCCAACCCGAAGGCGGCGCGGGACATCATCGTCCGGATGCCGCAAATTCCCCGCCTGGCCCTGTCCCCGCGGGACGCCTTCTACGCCGCGACCGAGTCCGTCCCCCTGAAGGAGGCGGACGGACGCATCATCGCCGAGTTCATCATGGTGTACCCCCCGGGGATCCCGATTCTGATGCCCGGGGAGATCATCACGCGGGAAAACATCGAGTACATCGAGGAACCCCTGCGGGTCGGCCTGTCCGTCCAGGGACCGGAGGACAAGACGATCGGGAACGTCAAGGTCATCGTCGAAACGAGCGCGATCCCCTAGCGGAGGCCGGCGGGTGTCCCTGCCTTTGATTGCCATCCCTCCGGGTCCGTGATATGATAGGCTTGATTGGGCGATCTCTTACCGGGCAGGTGAAGTCCTACCATGGCGAAAAGCGCATACATCAAACTCGTGCCGGGATCGGCGGTCTCCGCCATCACCCTCGACGACGTCAAGCGGCATCTCGGGGAATACGTCGAACAGACTTCCAACACGGGCAAGCAGCTGGACTGGGATTACGCGGGAGCCGCGTTCCCCTACACGATCGAAACGAGGTACGATTCCGAGGACAAGTGGTTTTACCTGAAGGGAACGAATCCGCTTTACAAATACATCATCTTTGGCGTCGGCGAAGAACAGGCGGAGGGCGGCGAAACCGTGCCCCACATCCAGGTTGTCCTGCCGGACGGAAGCACCCAGGGAGACACGAACAAGGGCAACGAGCTGTGCAAGTATCTCGCCCGCAAGCTGCAGGCGGAACTGCACCTGTTCAACGGCAGGGTCATGTACTTCAATCCCCGCAAATGAAGGAAGGCCGGCCGCCCCGCGTCCAAATGCGCGGGGCGGCCGGCCTTTTTCCGGGCGGGACGCTCACGATTCGTCGTTCAAAATCTCCGTATACCTGGCCAGGGCGGTTTCCCATTCCTCTTCGTCCTCGATGTTGACCAGGTACACCTCGCCGTTCTCTTCCTCCAGCCGGAAAATGAGTCCCTCCGACTCCGGATTGTTCCGCTCCAGCAGCACGGCATATTCGCGGTCTCCCGCGGGATAGGTCATGACGAGGATCATCTCATGTTCCACGCCGTTCTCGTCCGCCAGGATAAAGACGAGGTCTTCCTCCCCGCAACCGCAGTCCTCGCCGTGCACATGCTCCCGATCGTGTTCGCTCAATCCGACAACCTCGTTTCTTTGGGGAATTGTTGCTCCCTGCCATCGTACCATTTTGGCGGAACGAGGTCAATTTGAAACGGACGGATCATTTGGAAAAGGAGTCAAACACCTTCTCCGACAGCAGGAAATAGTCGCCCTTCGGGTCGTCCTTCATGTACATTTTCACCCGGTAGGCTCCCACGTACCTGAACTCCATGCTCACGGGCACCTGCAGCCATTCCGTCGCGTCGTTCCTGCCGTTGTACGTCTTCTCGTTCTCGTACACGACGTTGTTGTACGGGTCGACGATCTCGAAGCGCAGCCCGTGGATGCCGGTCCGGATGTTGTCCATCTGGACGAAGATTTGAAAATCGAGCTTCGATCCCTGCTCCACCTTCCCGAAGGCGCGGGAGGAACCGTCCTTGTGCGTGTACATCAGCCAGATGTGGACGTTGGGCTTGATGATGTGGACGGTTTGCGTCTTCTCGTCCCACTTCACGATGGCCTGCAGCTGGTCGGCGATGTCCCGGGCCGGCAGGTACGCCTTCGGTTCATTGTCGACCACGGCCAGGAGCGCGTTCGTCTTCAGCAGCTGCCCGTTGACCGACACCTGGACTTTCCTGCCCCGGAAATAGTCGTACGCGTCGTCGGCGTACGCCGCCGTGGCGCCGCAAAGGGCCAGCGCGAGAACCAGGATGATCACCCGTTTCGCTTTCATGGACTACCCTACCTCCAACCGTTGCCTCTGCTATTTATACTCGCCGGCGGGATCGAAGTTGCGCGCCTCCCCGAAAATCAGGTCCATCAGTTTCTCCTCGCACCGCGCCTTGATCACGAAGGGAACGAAATAGCTGTGGAACTCGTAGCGGCGGTAGACGTACATGACGTGCAGGTGCCGGTCCCCGGTCAGCTCCTCCAGAACGATGCGGCATCCGGCCTCGCGCAGGCCGCGCCTGCAGCGCACGTACTCCCGCTCCGCCGCCCGCGAAACCCGCTCGAACCACTGCTTCCACACCCGGGCGAGCTTCATGTGCTCCGCGTACCGGCGGTCCCTTTCCACCGCCTTGAACAGGCAGGCGGAAACGACGTAATCGGCGACGAGGTCCTCGATATCCGGCTCCGGATCCCTCATGCCCATCCCCCCACATGTTCCATTATACGAACATATGTTTGCCGAATCAATGTTTGTGGAATCAATCACATCTTTTCGGCGGGGGGAAGTTCTGAAAATTTCTTTTGTTTTCCGGAAAAAAATGCTACATTAAAAAAAGCATTAAGCCAAATCCCGCTGAAGAAAAAAACACAGGATGGGATGCTATGTCGCTGCAACTGCAAATGATCGGCACCGGCAACGCGTTTGCCAAGAAATATTTCAACAACAACGCGCTCCTGTACGCCGACGGGTATACCCTGCTCATCGATTGCGGCATCACGGCTCCGCTCGCCCTGAATGCGGCGGGCAAGAGCTTTGCGGACCTCGATGCCGTGCTGATCACCCACCTGCACGCGGACCACGTCGGCGGTATGGAAGAGCTGGCGTTCCAGATGATCTACCTGCACCAGCGGAAGATGAAGCTGTACGTTCCCGAAAGCCTCATCCGGCCGCTGTGGGAAAACTGCCTGAAGGCGGGGATGGAGGACGACGCCCACACCGGGCTGGACGATTACTTCGACGTCGTCACGATGCGATTGGGCGAACCGGCCGCCATCTGCCCCGGGCTGACGATCGAACTGTTCGCATCCCGGCACATCCCCGGCAAGGACAGCTATTCGCTGCTCTTCAACGGCAGCTACTTCTACAGCGCGGACGCCGTGCTCGACCGCGGGCTCATCGAAAGGCTGTACCGGAACGGAGTCCGCCTGTTCCTCCACGACTGCCATCTCGGGGGAGACCCGAAGGTGCATGCCACCCTCGACCAGCTCCTGACGCTCCCTCGGGAGATCCAGGAGCGCACCTGGCTCATGCACTATCCCGACAACCGCGAGGAGTACGAAGGAAAAACCGGCCCGATGCGCTTCGTGGACCAGCTCGTCATCTACAACCTGGACGAAATGTGACGGCGCGCGCTTCCCGGAACAAAATCCCGCCTTCCTTCCCGGAGATCGGAGATCCCGGAGAAGGAAAGCGGGATTCGTGTTTATCGGGGGTCCTTCTCTTCCCGGGCCCGGGCCATCTGCTGCCAGACCGCCCCTTCCGCCTCCCGGCCGCCGGTGATGCGTTCGAGCGCCATCCGGGCCTGCAGGGCGACCTCGAACTCCTCGTCCCCGGCGGCTTCCCTCAGCGCCTCGACCGCCGTCTCGTCCCCGTGTTCGTACAGGAAGCGGGCGGCCCTCCAGCGGACGAGCTTGTTTTCGTCCTTCAGCGCCTCCGCCATCGGCCGGATCGCTCCCTCCGCCCCGAGATCGGACAGGGCATCCCCCGCCGTGCGCCGGACGGCCGCGGAGCGGTCCTTGAGCGCCCCGATGAGCAGCTCGAGCGCCCGGGGAGAGCGCACTTCCCCGAGGTATGCCACCGCCAGGCGGCGCATCGACGCATGCTCGTCCGCAAGCGCCCGGGCGATGAGCGGCAGATTGTTTTCCGTCGGCTTCAGCTGGCCGAAGGCCTGATACCGCACGCGCCAGTCGGGGTGCCCGAGGCGCTCGGCGATTTCCCGGTCGGTGAGCCTCCTCCATTCGAGCGGCGCTTCTTCGTCCGGCTCCATCCCCTTCGCCCGCTCCACCAGTTCCCTCAGGCGCTCGTCGCTGTAGGAAGCGTCGATTTCGGCCGCGGCTTCCGCCGCGAGCTCCTCCGCGTCCCCGTAGCGCACGCCCAGATCCACGAGCTTCCGCTCGCGGATCAGGTTGGGCGAGGCCGAGCCGGCCTCCATCGCGGCCGCGGCGAACCGGTCCGGCAGCGCCCGGCGCACCTCCGCCCCGTCGGTGCGGACGCGGATCTGCATCGGGATGCCCCGAAATACCTGCATGTACAGGCGCGCCTCGACGAATCCGCCCTCATCGGCGAGACGGGAGGGCAGCTCGGCGGCGTTCGCTTCGCCGAACACCGCGCGCACCTCCTCCAGCACCTTCCGCCAGTCGGCGTTCGGATGCCGCTCCACGGACAGGAAATCGGCGGTGCGGAACACGCTTTTCACGCCGGGAATGTCCAGGATCCTCCGGATGAGCGGCGGCGCGGACGGCAGGTTTTCCCGCGTGTACGTCCGCCCCCTCTCCACCCGTTCATCCACGTTCAGCTTCATCGCGTTCGGACTCGGGGTCGGTTCGATCGACAGGAGCTTCAATCCCGCATCCCTCCCCAACTGGACTGTTTGGATGATTCGCCGCGTTCCGGCAGCGACTTCACGTATTCGTCGCCGTAATCGAGAAGCTTGAGCGCCCGATCGAACTGGTCGCGCAGCTGGGACCGGTTCCGCAGAGGGTTCGAAACGTGGACGAGCGGGATGTGGGTGCCGTCATCGAAGCCCTCGCCGGGAATGAAAATGAGCTCGTCGTTGATGAACGACCCCGACGGCAAATAGTAGCGGATCGGCAGCAGGTTGCGGTCGTGGTTGATGAGATCCTGGCCGAAATGGACGACGTCGTCCAGCCCGATCCCGAGCAGGTTGCAGATCGTCGGCATGACGTCCACGTGCCC
>Ga0181858_1001840_pt1 | contig 10220 bp, 10 predicted proteins | sample NewIslPassag4_SG_FD_130749 | JGI IMG/M metagenome (GOLD analysis project Ga0181858, IMG submission 130749) | Feedstock adapted compost microbial communities from Newby Island compost facility, Milpitas, CA, USA - Passage 4_SG | ecosystem: Engineered > Solid waste > Feedstock > Composting ...
CCGAGCGGCGGATACACTTCGCCGACGATCTTGCCGCCTGCCGCTTCAAACGCTTCCTTGAACGCGGCCGATACTTCGCGGCCGAACGCGTAGTCGGCGGCGGCCAGGAACACTTCCTTCGCGATGTTGTCGTAGGCGTATTTGCCCATCGATGCGCCGATTTGCCACGAGGAGAAGGAAGAACGCCAGATAAAGTCACTGCGGCGGCTGCGGGTCAGATCGTTGCCGCCCGCGTGGGACACCAGGAACGGAACTTGCCGGGAGTCCACTTCATCGCGCAGCGCGTAAGCGACTGCCGTGCTGACCGGACCGGTCAGGATATCGATTTTATCGCTGTCCACAAGTTTGCGCAGCTTCGTCAGCGCGCCTTGCGGATCGTTTCCTTCATCTTCCTTGATCAGTTCGATTTTCTTGCCGCCCGCCGTCCAGTTCACCTGATCAAAATACAGTTCGAGGCCGCGGGTCAGATTTTCGCCAAGGGACGTGTACACGCCGGAATACGGCAAGAGGGCGCCGATCTTCACCACGCCGCCGCTCGCGGGCGCCTGGCTCGGGGCCGCGGAGCCGCCTGCCTGCTGGGAAGGAGCGGGACTGCTGCTGCCGGAGTTGGAACCGCTTCCACCGCACGCCGCAACAAGGGCCATACTGGTGATCAACAGAAACACAATGGCCAACTTGAACTTTTTCAATGGACTTCCCCCTTGTTTTCTAATGGAATTGGTGATTCCGAAATCGGTTTTCGCAGCATCGCCACAGCCGGTCTGGATCCAATCCCCCCTCACAAAAAAATTGCTAAAGAAAGTGCTTATTTGCTAAAGAAAATGCTTACATTTTGGATTATATCCATAAAGCCGCCCAATTACAAGTTATTTTGTTGTTCGTTTAAAAAACATAATAATTTATGAAGGGGAAGCATGACAGATTGTCGTCCTTCGACAACGGAATTTCCGGGAAAATTTCATTTACGGCGCTATTATCGGGACTTTGGTCGTATTATGACAAAAAATAGGTGCCGCATCCCGGCATAATGAAAAAACGGGTTTGCCGCACCGAAAATCCAATGGGTATTCGTCTCCGGTAACTAACCAATCGCATTCGAGCCGGAATTCTTTCCGGCCTTCCGGTCAAAGCTCAAATCTGTCGGCGATTTGATGAACCTGGAGCGAGATTTCGTGCAATTGCCTGGCTTGTTTTGCGACCTGCTCGGTGGCGTTGAGCTGGACATCGCCCGCGGCGGCAGCTTCCTTCATGGCCGCTGAGAACTCTTGCGATATCTCCCGGACGTTTTCCATTTTCCGCTCGGCATCGTCCACATGCCGAAGCACTTCCAGCATGACGCCGGTATTTTCGAGCGTGTGGCTGGCGGCCGCGGAAAATTTCTCGCCCAGCGTGCGGATCGTTTGCTGCAGCTCTTCCACCAGCTTAAGTCCGCGCTGAACCTCCTGTCTTTCGTTCAAAATGACTTCCCGCGTTTGACGGGTCTTGTTCATGACGTTTTCGGCCGTGGACCGGATATGCGCGGCGGTGTCATTCACCTGGCCGGCCAGCTTCCTCACCTCGGAAGCCACCACCGCAAACCCCCGTCCTTCCGCGCCCGCTCTGGCTGCTTCAATCGACGCGTTCAAGGCCAGCATGTTGGTCTGGGCGGCAATTTTCCGGATTTCCCCGATCATCTCTTCAATGCCGGCCGCGTGCCGCTCCAGTTCCAGCATGGTTTCTTCCGTCGCAAGGCTCGCGTGCTCGATGCGCTGCATCTGGGCGTACAGATGGCCCGTGTATTCAATGCCGTGCCGCGCCGCCTGTTCCGCTTCCTGCGCCAGCTCATTGGCGGCCTTGATTTCCGCCGCGGCATTCCGGATCTGGTCCGATATGTTCTTCAGCACCCGTTCCGCTTCGCGGACCAGATTTTCCTGCTCCACGGATCCCCCGTACACCTGCTGCAAGCTGGCGGACAGGCGTTCGGACGCGCCGAGCAGCTGCCGAACCATTTCCTCTTGCGCCGAACTGATCTCCTTGGTGGAAACGGACGTGTCTTTCAATTCCGTCAAAATCTTGTGCATGCCCATGGCCAGTTTGTTGATCTCAAAGGAAAGCTGCCCCAGCTCGTCCCGCCTTTTGGTGCCGATCCGCACGTTGATTTTTCCGGAGGAGACGGCTTTGGCGGCGCGCATCCAGTTCAGCCAGTTGGCGCGAAAACTTCGGTAGATCATCCAGCCTGAAACCGCTGCCAAAGTCAGCAAGGCCAACGTGACCCAAACTTTGCCGGCTTGAGCCGGCAGGGTCCACAAAGCCGCCACCGCCGCCAGTGAAGGGATCAGCGATGCCGCCATGACTTTCCAGGCGCACGAAAGGGCGGGCACCGTTACCCCGAGCCTCAGGCTGTACTCCGTCCTTCCGTTCGCCTGAACCGGAACGGCAGCGTCGATCAGCAATTCCCCCGTGTCGCGGGGGTACAACTGGACCAACGGTTTGTCGGTTTTGGCCGCCTTCAGCCCGACCTCGTCGTTGAACCAGTTGCCTTCGCGCAAACGGTTGGTATGCACGACGCTGTGCCCTTCCCGTGTCACCAGCACCAGATATTCATCCCGTTCCAGAAGCTCATCCAGTTTCGCTCGGATGTTTCGCTTGATGTCCGGCGTCAGCCCTTCGCCCATGAAAGCCCCGATTTCCTTCGCGGCCCGCTGCACCTTATCCAGTGCTTTTTGCTCCAGACGACGGATGAGTTTCATTTGACCCCCCCAATCGGTCGTATCGCAAAATCGGTTTTGATTTGATCACAGATTTGAAATGTTTGGCATGCGCAACTCCTTTATATAAAATTTGAGCGTTTAAAGCTACAAAGTTTGTCCGAAAAGTCGCCAAACCGACGCCAAACATCAATTTGCGAAGGTGAAGGTCCGGCGTTCAGGCGCTGCATCAAACCTGACTTCTGCCAATGTTTGACTGAATGCAAGGCTTTGCGGAGGCCAAAAACGGAACATGGGACGCGTACAAGTCGGTGGCGCCGCCTTGTGGAGGCCAAAAACGGAACGCCGGACGCGTACAAGTCGGTGGCGCCGCCTTGCGGAGGCCAAAAACGGGGCGCAGGACGCGTACAAGTCGGTGGCGCCGCCTTGCGGAGGCCAAAAACGGAACATGGGACGCGTACAAGTCGGTGGTGCCGCCTTGCGGAGGCCAAAAACGGGGCGCAGGATGCGTACAAGTCGGTGACGCCGCCTTGCGGAGGCCAAAAACGGAACATGGGACGCGTACAAGTCGGTGACGCCGCCTTGCGGAGGCCAAAAACGGAACATGGGACGCGTACAAGTCCGCGTCACCGCCTTGCGGAGGTCTGACGCGGCTTCGCAAGCCGCTGTAAGTCGATAAAATCGACTGGCGGAGGTTTGCACTGGCTCTCCGAAACTCTGTAAGCCGGTGAAATCGTCTTGCGGAGATTCGGAGAGGCTCCGGAGCATCCGTAAGCCGGCAAAACCGGCTTGCAGAGGTCCGGCCGGCGGATGAGAGACATGACAGATTCAAAAAAAAGACCCGGAAGTCACGCCAAAACTGACGGCGTAACTCCCTGGTCTTGATCATCCGGGCCGTCCGGCCGGTTAGTCGGCATCGCTCAGCACCCGCTGCGTTTCCTGCGCGACGATCCGGTCAAACCGGGCCGCAAAATCGGCCTGGGCGGGGATGTATCCGCCGCTGACGAGGTCCGCGGATTGCTCCAGCTTCGCCAGCCAGGCGCGCACTTCCGGCACCGCCCAGTCCAGGGCTTCCCGCGTCTTCCTGGGCACGGCGCCCGCATCCTGGAGCAACAGGGTCACCCAGCCGCGGGAGTACAGAATGTGCTCCTTCTGCTCGGCAAGGAGCTTGCGGATCCGGCTCGCCACCTCCTGGTGGCCGGCTTCCAGCATGCTTTTGAGCACCAGATCGGTGCCGGCGTTGACCGCATACAGCGCGCTGATCATTTCAATCCAGTCGCTCACCTGCACCACCGCAGCAAACGCCTTGCCCGTCTGGTCCGTAATGTCCGTCTTGCCGGCGCCGCGCAGGTCGGAAGCCCAGTTGTACAGCAGCCGGGCGTGCCCGAGCTCCCCTTGCGCCATCGCGATGGCCGACAGCGTCGCCTCCAGCGTCGGGCCGCTGACGCCGATCTCCACGAGATGGTCGCCCAGCACGTACTTGTTGTCCGCGATCGTTTCGATCAGCTCGATAAAAGCCGCCAGTCCGTTCGCCTGATCAGCCATGATTTGCCGCACCTTCTTTCGCAAACAGGCCTTCGCGCCTGATAATGTTCACCATGCTGTCCCTTGGCACCACATACAGCTCAAACCAGTCTTCCTCGTCGTACGTGTATGCGGCGTATACATGCGCCAGTTCATCCGCGGGCGCCTCCACCGTGCCGACGTGGACCAGCGGATCACCGCGCTTGACGCGGCCAAACACTTCGTATTCCCGCTTCTTCAGGCTCATCGCGCGCTTACCCCCCAATGCGCCAGTTTCTTGCGGGCTTCCTCGCTCAGCCGGTCCACGGTCCACGGCGGGTCCCAGACGACATTGATCCTGACGCTGTCCACGTCCGGCTCCTTAAGAAGCCGCGCTTCGATATCGCTTTCAATCCACTCCATGCAGGCGCACGAGACGGCGGTGTAGGTCATCGTGACCGTCACGGTGCCGCCTTCCTTGTCAATCCCGTAAATCAGGCCCATGTCCACGACGCTGACGGGAAATTCCGGGTCATTCACTTCCTGCAGCGCCGCCCAATAGCGTTCCGTGCCGGGTTTTATTAAGCCGATCTCCCGGGCGCTTTCCGCGCCGGACTGCACCGAATCCCTCGCCAAGTTGCGAACCGCTCCGTTTTCCAGGTGTTCGGCCATCTCAGACCGCCTCTTTCCGGAGCTCTTCCATCATGCGGGCGCCCTTCTGAATGCGTTCCACGAACTCCTCGTTCTGCGGCCCGCGGGCCTTGAAGCGCTTGATGACGTTGTCCCACGTGTCCGGCTGGTCGGTCAGCCACTTCTTGTTGACAGGGTCAAACTTGCACGGGAACGGCACCGTCAGCACGTATTTTTGCTGCTCCTCATCATAGCGCGCCGGGCATTCGATGCCGATGGACTCAAGGAACGGCACGGCGGTGCTCAGCCACTTCTGCCGCAGCTCGTCGTTGGAACGGCCCTTCAGCTTGTACTCCAGCTGCGCGCTGCGGCTCTTGAGCTCGTCGGCCACGCCGAAAAACTCCAGCGCCATGAGGAACATCCAGTCCACCGCCTCCTGCGCCAGCTTCTTCGTTTCCGGATGGGCGACGGCCGCCCGCATGATGATTTCGCCGTTGCGCAGGTGGAACAGTTCCTCCTTGTCCACCTTCACCAGCGCCCTCTTCCATGGCCCGTAGGAGGTATGCTCGTACGCGTCCCCAAGGAGCGTATAGCCGGCGCGGTCAAACAGCGCGTTGAACACGCCCAGCTCGATCCAGTTGGACAGCTTGAAGTCAAAAGCGTAAGGATTCTTCCACAGCCTGGCCGGCCGGCGGTACAACATTTCGTCCACGTCGACGCCCAGGTCTTTGAGCAGCCGGTAGGCGATGTGCGCGTGCCCGATTTCATCCTGCATGACGGCCAGCGCCGTGATCTTGCTGTTCAGCGACGGCGCTTGCTTGTACACCGTGAGGAGGGGCGGCACGCTCAAAAGTTCGGTATCGCCGACGATGACCAGCGTCTGTTTCAGCGCCTCCAGGTACTCGTCGTTCATGTCTTCCACGCTTTCCACCATAAAGCCGGCGCGCACCTTCTCTTTCAGCACTGCCGCTTTATCCATGAACGCTCACCCACTTTAGTATTATGTTATTGTGACATTCGTCACATTTTCATAACATATATTATGATAGCGCCTTTCTTATGTCAACAAAAAAAGCCGAAAAGTGTGATAAAAATCATTGCACTTTTGGCTTTTACTTAACGATTATAATGTTTTATATTTCCAAACCCCATTGGCCCGCATCTGCCGAGCCACGCGCCCGCGATGCTCCAGATACCCCAAAAGCCCGATGATCTCGGACATGACGGGGCCGAAAACTTTGTGGATCTTGTCGCCGTACAGATCAACGGCAATTTCATAGGCGGTGTCCGAACCGGCCGCGATGCGCTCGGCCACCCGCTGCCCCTTCTCCTCGATCCGCCGCAGCCGCTTGTCGATCAGCCGGCGATGATCATCGATGACCGCGCCGTGCCCGGAAAAGGCCGGCTCCGCATCGAACGCCTTGCACTTTTCCAAAGAAGACGCATACTGGACCAGCACAGGCAAAAGCTCGCCGGACTCGTCCGGCTCGATGAAGGCGTTGCTGGAAATGTGGGCGATCAGGTGATCCCCGGCAAACAGCCATTTTCGCCAGCGGTCCAGGAAAATCACATGATCCGGCGCATGCCCGGGCACCTCCCACACTTCACAGCCCCCCAGCACATCTCCCTCCCTGACCGGGAGCAAATCGGCCCGCACCGCCAGATGGCTGTTTTTCCGCCGAGCCTCCTCCAGCCTCGCCACCTGCCGCTCGCCGGCTTCGCCGCAGCCCATCTCCCGATACAGCCGCTCAAAAAAGCGAATGCGCCTTTCGAGAAACGCCGGATCGCGCCGGAGTCTCGGCAGCGCTTTGGGATGCACATATGCGGGCACAGGGACCTGGGCGGCGATCCGGTTCACCAGGCCCACATGGTCCGCATGGTGATGGGTCAGCCAGATCTGGGACAGGTCGGACAGGGTCCAGCCGTGCGTTTTCAGCGCGTCCAGGAACAAATCCCAGGCTTCGTCGGTATCCACGGCGGCGTCGATCAGGACGAGGCGCCCCTCATCCTCATACAGGTACATGTTGACGTCGCCCACGTCATACGGCGTCGGAACCGTCACGGTCACGACGCGCCCCCCGAGCTTCTCCGCCGTTTTCACGGCGAACCTCCTTCCCGGGAGGCACTTTCGCCGTACACCGTGACGCCTCCGCGCTTTTCTTTCGTCAGTTTCCCTTCCGCCGTCAGATAGTCCAGGTGGGCGATGGTCTCGGCAATGGCAAACCGCCACTGGTGCGCCGTCAGCGCCTTGTCCCGGAACACTTCCGCCGCCGTCTCGTACGCCGTTTTGCCCGCCTTCGCCAGGCTCAGCATCAGCTTCAGGCGCTCCTCATGGTGTTCCAGTATTTGCCCCACGCGCTGCCGAACGTTCCGGACCGGTTTGCCGTGACCGCCGTAAGATACGGCGATATCAATCTCCGCCGTACGCCTGAGCGAATGCAGATAATCCTGAAGCGGCGTCTCGCTGGCATCCGGCCATTTGCTGATGTTGGGCGTGATCGGGTCCAGCAGGTGATCCCCCGCGATGAAAATTTTCTGTTCGGGCTCATAAAAACAAAGATGCCCGTCGCTGTGACCCGGCATTGCGAAAACGCGCCACGGCCTCCCCCCAAGCTTAACCTCCTCATCCTCCAGCGGCGTCAATTCGGGAAGCGGCAGGACGCGCTTTTTCATTTTCAGCATGTTTTGCGTGATCTCATCGGCCAGCTCCCGCGGCGCGCCGTTCGCGTAAGCCATTTCGCCCATCTTCTCCGCCTGCTCGGAGCCGCCGCCCCAAAGCCGCTGTGCCCGCTCCATGTCGGTGCGGCTCATCAGCACCGGCGCCCGCGTCCATTCCTGCATCCACCCGGACAGTCCAAAATGGTCCGGATGCAAATGGGTCAGAATGATGCGGCGCACGTCATGGGGCCCGATTTTCAGTTCGGCAAACGCGTCTTTCCACGTTTGTTTGGCTTCATCAGTATGAAAGCCTGCGTCGATGACGTCCGCACCGTCATCTCCAATGGCGACGCAGGCATACATGTATTTCATCGGAAAAGGAATCGGGACGGGAATGCGGTACAGCCCTTCCCCGATTTTCTCGGCGCAAGACAATATCACTCATCCTTCCAGACTGGCTGCCGTTTCTCCAGAAAAGCGTAAAGGCCTTCCTGAGCATCCTTCGAATAAATGTGGTCCAGATACACTTTTTCCACCCGGTCAATGGCCGTCTCGAACGGCTCGGCCGCCGCAGCCCGGACTGCCATCAGGTTCGCTCGCAGCGCGGCCGCGCTCTTGGAAGTCAGCTTCTGAAGCAAATCGTTCAGCGCCTCCTCCACCTTGTCCGGCGGCGCGAGGCGGTTCACAAGACCCCACTCGCAGGCTTGCCGGGCGCTGATCGGCTCGCCGATCAGCATCAGCTCCATCATTCGATGATAACTCATCAGGCGCGGAAAAACGACAGCGGAAACGGGCGCAAACAGGGCCAGATTGATTTCCGGCTGGCCGAATTTGGCGTTTTCCGACGCCACGACCAGATCGCAAAACGTCACCAGTTCCAGGCCGCCGCCGAGGGCGGCTCCTTCCACCACGGCCACCGTCGGGCAGGGCACCTTGAGCATGGAGCGGAACACCTGATGGAACAGCTTGATGAACGGCTCCGTCGTCTCCCCGACGTGATCTTCCACCGCCGCGCCGGCGCAAAACACCCTGCCTTCGGCGCGGATGACGAGGGCCCGCAAACTTTTGCGGTCTTTCAGCGATTCCAGCGCCTGCACCATTTCTTCCATGAGGGCCATGTTCATGATGTTAAGCGGCGGACGGGCGAGCGTCAGCGTGGCCGTCTGATCCCAAACGTCCAGGCGGATGTGCTGAAAAGCCATCCTTATCGTTCCTCCTTCGAATACAAAGTCGGTCACCGCCTGCAGAAAACGGATCTGCATTGCCGGCGGTGACCTGACTTCATCCCGTTATTGTCACGCGTTCCATTCCGTGAACGGATTGATGGCACTCAGCCTGCGCGCTTCCACCTTGCGGTCGGGCGCGGCCTCGAAGATGGATTCGAAATAGCGCACCGACTGGGAAGCAAGCAGCTGGTGCGTATGCCAGAACAGGTCCCTCGCTTCGTTGCCGTTCCAGTTGTCCGGCAAGAGGTCTTGCGGGAAACCGGGGTCGTCGAACAGAAACTTCCGGTATTCGTGCACGAGCTTCGTGCGCTCGATGAACGCCTCCTGGTCGGTCAGCTCGTTGTTCCAGGCTTTCTCCCGCAATACCTCGAACTTCGGGCGCAATTCGGCGATAAACTGGCTGTATTGCTGCTGAATCCGCTCCAGGTTCCAGCCCCTGGCAATGATCTCGTGGGGTTCATGGGACAGGATGGAGCTGGAAGTAAACAGCATCGCATAGTCTTTCAGATTGTAGTTTTCGAGCATGTTCATGACTTGCTTTTCGAGCGGATTCGGGCTGAGCCACGTGCTGCCCGAAACCATCCCGAACCCGAGCCAGCTCAGCTCTTTGCGGACCTGGTTGCGCAAATCGCGCATCTCTTCCGGCATGGAGTAGATGAGCACGCGCCAGAAACCATCCCATTTGTGGTTCTTGATGGTGTATACCCGGCGCACGCCCTCTTCCTGGTTGCGCTTTCCTTTCGGCGTGAGGCTGTAGTAGCTCTTGTTGCTGATTTTGCGCACCTGGAAAAAGTTTTGCTGCATCATGCGCAGCGTTGCGCCGCGCACCGAAGACTCGGAAATTCCGAAATCGTTCATGAGCCGGATCAGGCTGCCGATCCAGATTTCCCCGCCGTAATACTGAATGAAATCGCCGAAAAGCGTAAACATCAGTGACCTTGGCTTCATGAGTATCGAATCCTCTCCGATCAAAAACCAGCACTGTCAACAGATTATCGCAGCGCTATGCCGGATTCAATACCCGTCTTCGGTGAAAACGGCGCAATTTTGTGAAGAAAATTAAGCAATATTGTCAATCAGGCCCGATTAACGTCCCTTAAATTGCGGCTCGCGTTTTTCGAGGAACGCCGCCATGCCTTCCTTGGCGTCTTCCGAACGGAACAGCAGGTTTTGCAGCTCGCCCTCGTAACGGATCGCCACGTTCAGCGGCATTTCCTTGCCGTTCATGATCGACAGCTTGATCTTCTCGGCCGCATAGCTCGGTCCCTTCGCGATCTTGCGCGCATATTCGCGCACCCGGTCGCGCACTTCGTTTTGCGGGAACACGTCGTTCACGAGGCCCAGTTCCTTCGCTTCATGCGGCGGTACCAGCTTGGCCATGAGGTTCATGTCCAGCGCCCGCGCATAGCCGATCAGCCGCGCCATCCGCTGCGTGCCGCCCGTGCCGGCCAGAACGCCCAGCGTGATCTCCGGCAGGCCGATCTTGAAGTCGCCGTCACCCGCAAAGCGCAGGTCG
>Ga0181858_1001841_pt1:0-7500 | contig 10213 bp, 8 predicted proteins | sample NewIslPassag4_SG_FD_130749 | JGI IMG/M metagenome (GOLD analysis project Ga0181858, IMG submission 130749) | Feedstock adapted compost microbial communities from Newby Island compost facility, Milpitas, CA, USA - Passage 4_SG | ecosystem: Engineered > Solid waste > Feedstock > Composting ...
AACGATCCGATCGTCGCCGAAAATCGGCCGGACCTCGCGGTGAAAACCGAGGATGGCGACATCTGGCGCGGCTGGATGGACGATGCTTGGGTCAATCCGTTCTACCAGGAGCTCTGGCAAGCGAACATCGATCTTGCGGTCGAGGCAGCCGAGATCGGCTTCGACGAGATTCAGTACGACTACATCCGCTTCCCATCGGACGGGGACTTGACCATCGCTGACTTCGGTCCCGACTACACGGAAGAGGGGAGAGTTGGGGCGATCGTCGAGTTCTTGAAGCAGTCTCGCAAGGCTTTGGAGCCGACCGGCGCCATGTTCGCGGTCGACGTCTTCGGCATTATTGCCATCGCCTATGACGACCAGGGCATCGGGCAGCGGATCGCTGACTTCGCACCCCATGTCGACTATCTGTGCCCCATGGTCTACCCTTCGCACTTCGACGCGAGCTCGATTGACGTCGGCGGGGAGCCGAACGACTTTCCATACGAGACGATTTCCATCAGCTTGAGCCTGGCGAAAGAGCGGATGCCGAAAGGCATGGAGCTCAAGCTGCGGCCTTGGCTCCAGGACTTCGATCAGCCCCCGTTCCGCGACTACACGCCGGAAGATGTGCGTGCTCAGATCCGCGCGAGCGAGGAGCTCGGCACCAGCGGCTGGATGCTCTGGAACGCCGCCAACGTCTTCACCGAAGAGGCGCTAATCAAGGAATAATCCTCGCGGTCCCTCCGGGCATCAGTCTTCCCGAATCTTTATACGGACCGTAGCAAGTTCTCGATACGCGGTGTATAATCAATCCCACGGAAGGCGGCCGGAGACCAGACCTTCACCGGTCGCTGCCGCACCAGCGGTGTGAAATCCGATCCACGAGGGCGGTCGGAGTGGCAAGCCAGCGAGAAAGAGAGGACCGATGATCATCGTGCGGCGCGGAGTGACGCGCAGTTCCGAGCGCGTCCAGCTAGAGATGGAGCAGATCTTCCGTGCCCTCGTGCCGGTGCCCTCGCGTCCGTCCGCTGGGCCCTCCGGCCTGTGGCGACCGCCACTGGAGGTCTATGAGACGGATGAGGCCTTGGTGATCTACGCCGAGATCGCCGGCATGGACGAAGAGCGCCTGTCGGTGGTCATAGATGGCGAAGTGTTGTCGATCCGGGGCGACCGGCCCGACAACCGCTCGCCGGAACGACGAACGTATCGGGAGGCGGGCATTCCCTACGGGGCATTCGGGGCCGATGTCTTCATCCCATTTCCGATCGATCCCGAGGCAAGCACCGCCGAGTATGAAAATGGATTCCTTCGAATCGTGCTCCCACGGGTTGCGGCGCGGACGATTGTCCCCCGCCGAGTGGAGCAGAACGATCGAGGGGAGGGAGCACGTGAAGCATGACGCAGACGCCTAACGAGCGCGATTGGGAGCGCGCCGAAGAGCAAGAGGCACCGCCCGCGGACGAGACGCCGCAGGAGGAGACTCCACAGGTCGAGGCGTCTCAGGTCGAGACAGAGAACGCGGAAGAGACGACTGAGACGCAGGAACAGGAGCGCGGGGAGGAGCTGACCATCCCGATCCTGCCGCTTCGCGGCACGGTCGTCTTCCCGCTGACCGTCGTTCCGCTGGCCGCGGCGCAGCCTCGGTCTCTCCGGCTGATTGACGAGGTTATGTCCGGCGATCGGACGGTTGGCCTCGTGATGCAGAAGAATGCCGAGCAGGAAGGCGCCGGGCCGGGTGATGTCTACGAGATCGGGACCATCGCGACCATCCATCAGATGATGCGCGTCCCGGATGGCAGCGTGCGCCTTGCGGTGCAGGGTGTCGAGCGGATGCGCATCCTGACGTGGGTGTCTGAGGAGCCGTTCCTCGTTGCGCGCGTGGAGAAGATCCCCGAGGACGTGCCGGACAGCGTTGAGGTCCAGGCGCTGACCCGCAACACGCTCGAGCTTTTCCAGCGGCTTGTGTCATTGGTGTCGCACCTGCCGGACGAGCTGGTCACGGCGGCGCTGAATATTGACGACCCGCGTCACTTGGTCTACCTCGTCGCGACCAACCTCCGCATTGAGCCGGAGGAGCGGCAGCAGCTGCTCGAGCTCGATTCGGTGCGCGACAAGCTCGTCAAGCTGAACGCGTTCATCGCCAAGGAGCTCGAGGTCCTCGAGCTGGGCAAGAAGCTGCAGAGCGAGGTCCAGGAAGAGCTCGGCAAGTCGCAGCGCGAGTTCTACCTGCGCGAGCAGTTGAAGGCGATCAAGCGCGAGCTGGGCGAGGAGAGCGAGACCGAAGCCGAGATCAATGAGCTGCGGCAGAAGATTGAGTCGTCCGGCATGACCGAGGAGGCCGCCAAGGAGGCGAAGCGCGAGCTGGATCGCCTCAGCAAGCTGCCGCCGGCGGCCGCCGAGTACGGCGTGATCAAGACGTACCTGGACTGGCTCACCTCGTTGCCGTGGAACAAGAGCACCGAGGGCGAGATCGACATCGCGAAGGCTCGCCAGATCCTGGACGAGGACCACTACGATCTCGAAAAGATCAAGGAGCGGATCCTTGAGTACCTAGCGGTTCGCAAGCTGAAGCGAGAGCTAGCGGCGCAGGAGGGCGATGAGTCGAGCCTGGCGCCAACCCGCGAGCCGATCCTCTGCTTCGTCGGTCCTCCAGGCGTCGGTAAGACGAGCCTGGCGCAGTCGATCGCGCGGGCGCTCGGCCGTGAGCTGACGCGGATGTCGCTCGGTGGCGTTCGCGACGAGGCGGAGATCCGCGGTCACCGGCGCACGTATGTCGGCGCGATGCCGGGCCGGATCATCCAGGCGATTCGCCGGGCGGGCACCAACGATCCGGTCTTCGTCCTCGACGAGGTCGACAAGATCGGCGCTGATTGGCGCGGCGACCCGTCGTCGGCGCTGCTCGAGGTGCTGGATCCGGAGCAGAACAACACGTTCCGCGATCACTACCTGGATGTCGCCTTCGACCTGTCGCGCGTGATGTTCATCGCGACAGCCAACCTGCTGGATCCGATCCCGGCGCCGCTGCGCGACCGGATGGAGATCCTGGAGCTGGCTGGCTACACGGACGAGGACAAGCTGCACATCGCCAAGCGCTACCTGATTCCGAAGCAGTTCAAGGCGCACGGCCTCCAAGAGGATCAGTTCACCATCACCGATGAGGCGATCCTCCAGATCATCCGCCATTACACGCGGGAGGCCGGAGTCCGGAATCTGGAGCGGGAGATCGGCACGACGTGCCGCAAGATCGCCACGCGCATCGCGGAGGGCCGCGAGGTTCCGCGGACCATCGGTCCGGAGCAGATTCGCGAGTTCCTGGGTCGGCCGCGCTTCTTCTATGAGGAGCTGGCGGCGCGGACCAGCCAGCCTGGCGTCGCGATCGGCGTCGGTGTGACCGGCGTCGGCGGAGACATCATGTTCATCGAGGCGACGCGGATGCCGGGCAAGGGCTCGCTTACCGTCACCGGACAGCTCGGCGATGTGATGCGCGAGTCGGCTCAGGCGGCGCTCTCCTTCGTGCGGTCACGCGCGAAGGATCTGAACATCGATCCGGAGTTCTTCGCCTCGTCCGACATCCATATTCACGTGCCGGCGGGCGCGATTCCGAAGGACGGGCCATCGGCTGGCGTCGCGATGACGACGGCGCTGGTCTCGCTCCTGACGGGCGTGCCGGTCCGGGAGGACGTGGCGATGACCGGCGAGATCACGCTACGCGGGCAGGTGCTGCCGGTCGGCGGAATCAAGGAGAAGGCGCTGGCCGCGCGGCGCGCGGGCGTGAAGCGGTTCATCCTGCCGCGGCGGAATGAGGTCGATCTGGACGATCTGCCGAAGGAGTTGCGGGAAGAACTGACGTTCATCCTCGCCGACCGCATGGATGACGTCCTGGCGGCGGCGATGCCTGATGACTTCACGATGCGCCGCCAGGAGCCGCCGGCCGAAGGGGCGCAAGAATCGACAGAAGTTCGAGAGCCGGTTGCCGCGACGCGCTAAGGCAACCACTCATGACAGCTGACGGCAAATCAGACGGGCGGTCCCTTTCCGGGCCGCCCGTCTCGCTTATGCGGAGAATCTGAGCCTGATTACTGCGCCAACGTGAGTGACCGCACAGCCGCGGTCTGAACCAGCCACAAGAAGGGCCGGAGATGCTCCGTGTGCGCGCGGAACATCATCTCGGGATGCCACTGCACGCCGAGGACGCTCTCCCGGTCCGCAAGGGAGACCGCTTCGATCAAGCCATCATCGGCGCGCCCGTCGACGCGCAGATCACCGGACGGTTCCTTGATCGCCTGGTGATGGAACGAATTGACCTGGATGCTCGACATGCCGTAGACCGCGGCCAGTAGCGAGCCCGGCTCGGCATGGATGACGTGGCCTGGCTCGGATGCGGCGATGCCGTTCTCGTGCTGGCGGTGATTGAGTGCGCCGGGATGTTCGTCCGGGACGTGTTGATACAGCGTACCGCCGAGGGCGACGTTGAGGACTTGAATGCCGCGGCAAATGCAGAGTAGCGGAAGCCCGCGTGCGATCGCCTCACGCACGAGCGCAAGCTCGAAACGATCGCGGCGCGAGTCGATGCCGTAGGTCTCGGGGTGGACCGTGCAATCCCCGTAGGTGGACGGATCGAGGTCGGCGCCCCCGCTGAGGAGCAAGCCGTCGATGTGGTCGAGGAGTGCTAAGTGGTCGTCTTGGGGCGGCAGAATGATGGGAATACCGCCAGCTGCCTGGACGGCCTCCACGTAGTTGACCGCAAGAGCGTAACGGTCGAAGGTGCCGTGAGGGAATGTGTCGCGCGTTCCCGTCGGGGTGATGCCGATGATTGGTTTTCTCGTCACAGGCGCTCCCTGGATTCTGGCCGATTCACACGCGGGATTATAGTCCGCGCGGCGGTGGTCGCCGTGGCAGGGCTCAGCCGGTGTGTGTCGCGAGAACAGAGTCGAGACGGATCCTTGTAAGACGTCGCCAAAATCTCTTGACGACCCTGAGAGGCCGATGTATGATTCACCGCGCTGCCGGCGATGAGCCGATGGTGCCGGGGCCGAATGGCCCGGGCGCAGCGATTACCGGGAGGTCACCGTGGGCTAGATCGTCAACGACGATCCTCGCAGAAGCCGCAAAGAGCGGCAGTGCGTAGCTACGGTGATCCGCCCCAGAGATGGGGCGGTTCTCTTGCGAAAATCCCGGTAGCATGGACTCGAGGGTCCATGCGGCTCCCTAGACATAACGGAGCGTCTGCGGTATCATAGAGCAGCGTTCCCGTGATAGGGAGAATTCCTCCACGGCATGTGGAGGTACGCACCTTAGACAAGCTGGCATGGCCGCGCGGTGGCTGAGGGGTAGGGAGCTTCGGCGTGGAGCTGCCGAGTCCTGAGGCGCCGTGGTGTGGTGGCGTGCCGAAGACGGAGCGCGGACCTGGTGATTGCGGGCGTGGTGACAGACTCTTCACCGCTTCGTGGTGTGAAGCGGGGAACCGTGTTGGTGGAGAGTTTGATCCTGGCTCAGGATCAACGCTGGCGGCGTGCCTAACGCATGCAAGTCGGACGGGCTCGGCTTTCGGGTCGAGCGCCGTGGCGGACGGGTGCGTAACACGTAGGCAACCTGCCCTGGGGTGGGGGATAACCCGCGGAAACGTGGGGTAATTCCGCATACGTCGGTCGGGCGGTGGGCCTGATCGGGAAAGCCTTTGGGCGCCCTAGGAGGGGCCTGCGGCCGATTAGCTTGTTGGTGGGGTAACGGCCTACCAAGGCGATGATCGGTAGCTGGTCTGAGAGGACGGCCAGCCACAGGGGGACTGAGACACGGCCCCCACTCCTACGGGAGGCAGCAGCGAGGGATTTTCCGCAATGGGCGAAAGCCTGACGGAGCGACGCCGCGTGGGGGAGGACGCCCTTCGGGGGGTAAACCCCTTTTGGTGGGGAAGAAGATCTGACGGTCCCCGCCGAAGAAGGCCCGGCTAACTACGTGCCAGCAGCCGCGGTAATACGTAGGGGCCGAGCGTTGTCCGGAGTTACTGGGCGTAAAGCGCGCGCAGGCGGCCTGGCAAGCCCGCCGTGAAAGCCCCCGGCTCAACCGGGGAGGGTCGGCGGGGACTGCGAGGCTTGAGGGGGGCAGAGGCCGGTGGAATGCCCGGTGTAGTGGTGAAATGCGTAGAGATCGGGCGGAACACCCGTGGCGAAGGCGGCCGGCTGGGCCGACCCTGACGCTGAGGCGCGAAGGCGTGGGGAGCGAACGGGATTAGATACCCCGGTAGTCCACGCAGTAAACGATGCGGACTAGGCGTGGGGAGCCTTGACCCTCTCCGTGCCGGAGCTAACGCGTGAAGTCCGCCGCCTGGGGAGTACGGCCGCAAGGCTAAAACTCAAAGGAATTGACGGGGGCCCGCACAAGCGGCGGAGCGTGCGGTTTAATTCGACGCAACGCGCAGAACCTTACCAGGGCTTGACATGCGCCTGCAGACCCTGGAAACAGGGGGGCCTTCGAGGGTGGCGCACAGGTGCTGCATGGCTGTCGTCAGCTCGTGCCGTGAGGTGTTGGGTTAAGTCCCGCAACGAGCGCAACCCCCGCGGCCAGTTGCCGGATGTTTCTGGCCGGACTGCCGGTCGCAAGCCGGAGGAAGGTGGGGATGATGTCAAGTCAGCATGGCCCTGACGCCCTGGGCGACACGCACGCTACAATGGCCGGGACAATGGGTTGCCAAGCCGCAAGGCGGAGCGAATCCCACCAAACCCGGTCTCAGTTCGGATCGGGGGCTGCAACCCGCCCCCGTGAAGTCGGAGTCGCTAGTAACCGCAGGTCAGCAGTACTGCGGTGAATACGTTCCCGGGCCTTGTACACACCGCCCGTCACGTCACGAAAGCCGGCAACGCCTGAAGCCGGTGGGCCAACCCGGGCGACCGGGAGGCAGCCGTCGAGGGCGGGGCTGGTGATTGGGACGAAGTCGTAACAAGGTAGCCGTAGCGGAAGCTGCGGCTGGATCACCTCCTTTCTAGGGAGTTCGCCGTAGGCGAATCCCAGGTCAAGCATCGTTCCGATGAACCACGGGTATGGGCACCGAGCCCCGGCTGGTGCCGCCCCCGGGTGGGGCAGGCGCGGCGGCAGGGGCGCCATGCACGTGGGGAGGGCGATGGATCTGGCCCGCACATCGGGACGCGCTTCGTCTTCGGCACGGTGCCGCGGACGGTCATGCCGGGGTGCCGAGCGCACGGGGCGGGCGCGTAGCTCAGGTGGTCAGAGCGCGGCCCTGATAAGGCCGAGGCCCCTGGTTCGAGTCCAGGCGCGCCCACCGGCCGGGGCCGTAGCTTAGCTGGGAGAGCGCCGCCTTTGCACGGCGGAGGTCCGGGGTTCGAATCCCCGCGGCTCCACCGGGGGTGCGCCGTGGCACCGCGTCTGGCACGTTGACAAGGGAGTGGGCAGGGGGACCAACCCCTGCGGTGATGGAGCGATCACCCAGCTGGACCTGACGGTGAGGTGGGGTGAGCCGGGTGCGCGGGCCTGGGGTCGATCCCGCGTGGGAGCGGGAGGTGA
>Ga0181858_1001842_pt1 | contig 10209 bp, 11 predicted proteins | sample NewIslPassag4_SG_FD_130749 | JGI IMG/M metagenome (GOLD analysis project Ga0181858, IMG submission 130749) | Feedstock adapted compost microbial communities from Newby Island compost facility, Milpitas, CA, USA - Passage 4_SG | ecosystem: Engineered > Solid waste > Feedstock > Composting ...
CGGTCTCGCCGCCTTGTGGCGCCCCAAATTCCCCCGCCGGACCTCTGCAAGCCGGTCTCGCCGCCTTGTGGCGGCTCCAATTACCCCATCGGACCTCTGCAAGCCGGTCTCACCGCCTTGTAGCGCCCCAAATTCCCCCGCCGGACCTCTGCAAGCCGGCCTTGCCGCCTAGCGGCGTCTTTCAAACCCGTACCAAGGCACTACAGCGAGATATTATTGCACGATTCGCCAATAGTGAAAACGTTTTTCATATTCTTTTCAGCTTATTTTCATCTTGTCCTGTTAAAATGAACCAAAACAAATGCACACCGGGAGTCAACCGAACGGGAGGAAACCGGATGAACCATTGGCAGCGGCACAAAAGTACATATCTAAAATGGCTGAAACGTCTGGCGTGGGCGCTCGTCTCCGTCGCCGTCATTATCGGCCTTGCGGCCGGATACCGCTATTGGACCCGGGACAAGGAGCCTGCGCAGGCAGCCGTGCAAAGAACGGCAACGGTGGTGCGCGGCAATTTGACGGTGACCATCGGCGGTTCCGGCAGCATTGAACCGGCCAGCACCGCCACCGTCACCGCCGGCGCCGCCGGCAAGATCGCCGAGGTGCGGGTGCAGGAAGGGGACATCGTCGCGCCGGGCGATGTGCTGGCAGTCTTTGAAACCTCCGACAACTCGCGGCAAATCCGGCTCCAGGAACTGGACATTCAGCAGAAACGGCTGGATCTGGAAAACCTTTATGAGCAGTTCAAGGCGGCGGAAGACGATGCGGCGCGCCGGGAAATCGGGATCCGGATTGAAAAGCAGCAGCTCAGCATCCAAATGGCGGAAGAAGAGCTGGCTTCCCTTAAGGAGGAAGGGGCGGAAAACCGGATCGTCGCGCCGATCGGCGGCAAGATTACGGCGCTGAACGTGAAGGCGGGCGATGCGGTGAACGCCAACGCCGTCGTGGCGGAAATCGCGGATTATTCGCAGCTTCAAATCACCGTGCCCGTCGATGAACTGGATATACCCCAGGTGGAAATCGGCCAGGCCGCCACGATCCTCGTCGAGGCTTTTCCGGGCCAAACGTTTACCGGCCAGGTGACGAAAATTGCGGATCAGGGCAATTACAACAACGGTGTGGCGACCTTTGACGTCACGGTGAAAATCGACGATCCCGGCCCCATCAAGGCCGGCATGACCGCCGAAGCGAGCATCCGGGTGGCATCCCGGGAAAACGCGCTGCTGCTTCCCGTGGACGCGGTGCAGTCGGCGGGCGGCCGCTACTTTGTGCTCAAGGCGGACAGCGGCGTCGCGCCAGCCGGACAAGCCGGACCGGCGCCAGGGTTCAGGCCGGCGAACCGGCAGGCCGGCGACGGAGAAACCTCGGCCGGAAACGCTTCGGGCGGACGGGCCGGTACGGGCGAACAGCCGGGCGCTCCGGGCAGCCAAGGCGGGCAAGGCGCCCAAACGCCTTCGGCTTCGCAAGGCGCCCCGGGGCAACCGGTCCCCCCTATTCAGCAAGGACAGCAAAGCCCCCAAAACCAGCAAGGACCGCAAAACCCGTCAGGCGCATCAAATCCGCAGAACCTGCCAGGCCAGCCCGGCACGCAATCTCCCCAGGGCCTGCCGGGCCCGGAGGGACAGCCGGGCGCCAGGATGAGGCAAGGCGGCCAAGCGCCGCAGGGCGCCCAGGGCCCGCAGAGCGCTCAGACACAAAGCCAGCAAGGCGCGTTAAATGCGACGCGGGTGTTCATTGAGGTCGGCATCAGCAACGAGGATTACATTGAGGTCGTTTCCGGCCTGAGCGAAGGGGACGTCGTCATTCTGCCGACCGTGATCACATCAGGAGGCGGGCCATCGGGGATGGCCGGTTTCCCGGGCGGCGGAAGCTTCACCGGAGGCGGAGGACCGGGACCGGGCGGCCCTGTCTACGTCACCGGCGGCGGTCCGGGCGGCGGCTTCACCGGAGGCGGAGGACCCGGCGGCGGATTTGCGGGAGGCGGCTTCAGAGCAGGCGGCACTGGAGGCGGTCGCTGATGGCGGCGACGCACTTGCAACCGGCAGACAGCGAGCCGCTCATCGTCGTTGACAACCTGGTCAAAACCTACAAAATGGGCGGCGAAACGCTGTATGCGCTGAACGGCGTGTCGTTTGCGGTACAGCGCGGGGAATTCGTCTGCATCATCGGCCCATCGGGATCCGGCAAATCGACGCTCATGAACATGCTCGGCTGCCTGGACACGCCCACATCCGGCAGCTACCGGCTCGACGGCGAAGAAGTCAGCCGCTTGCGGGACAACCGGCTGGCGGAAATCCGCAACCGAAAGATCGGCTTCATTTTTCAAAACTTCAACCTGCTGCCGAAACTGACCGCCCTCGAAAACGTGGAGCTGCCGCTCGTTTACCGCGGCGTGCCCGGCCGGGAGCGCAAGAAAATCGCGCTGGAAGCGCTGGAGAAAGTGGGCCTGGGCGACCGTAGGCACCATCTGCCCAGCCAGCTTTCCGGCGGCCAGCAGCAGCGCGTGGCCATCGCCCGGGCGTTGGCCGGAAATCCGCCCATTCTGCTTGCCGATGAGCCGACCGGCGCGCTGGATACCCGGACCGGGCGGGAAGTGATGGCGCTGATCAAGGAACTGAACGGCATGGGCCACACGATCATCCTGATCACCCACGACATGTCCATCGCCGCAGAGGCCCGCCGCATCATCCGCATCCAGGACGGCCGGATCGTCGGGGAGGAAGGCGGTGCGTCCGGATGATGATCATCCAGTCCGCCAAGATGGCGTTCAAAAGCATCATGGCCAACAAATTGCGCTCCCTCTTGACGATGCTCGGCATCATCATCGGCGTCATGTCCGTCATCGCGCTGGTGGCCATCGGCCAAGGCGCCACCAAGCAGGTCACCGACCGGGTGCAGAGCCTCGGTTCCAATCTGCTGACCGTCAGCATCATCGGCCGGGGCGCATCCACAGCCATCGATTACAAGCAGGCCGAGAAGCTCGGAGAGATTGAAGGCATCAGTCGGGCAGCTCCGGTCATCAATCAAAGCGCGACGGTGAAATACGGCAACGAAAACGACAGCGTCGGCGTCACCGGCACCAATGCCGACTTCCTCGAAGTGCAAAATTACAAGCTGGCGGCCGGGCGGTTCATCGGACAGGTCGACCTCGATTTTCGCCACAAGGTCGCCGTACTGGGATCGGCCACCGCCAAAACGCTGTTTGGCGAAGACGACCCGGTCGGTTCGTACATCTCGATTAACGGCAACCGCTTCAAGGTGGTGGGCGTTCTTGCGTCCAAGGGCGAATCGGCGGCCGGCAGCAGCGACGAAATCGTCATCGTGCCGATCACGACCGGAGAGCGGGTGTTTCGCTCCGCGGGTGTCAGAACCGTCTACCTGACGGTGGAAAACGAGAAGGAGACCGAAACGGTCAGCCGGCGACTGGAAGAAGAGCTTGCCAGACTTTTCCGGGGCAACACCAACAGCTACCGCGTGTTCAGCCAGCAGGAGCTTCTCGAGACCGTCATGTCCATCTCCGGCACCCTGTCGCTGGCGCTGGGCGGCATCGCCGCCATCTCCCTCGTCGTCGGCGGCATCGGCATCATGAACATTATGCTGGTGTCGGTGACCGAGCGGACAAGGGAGATCGGTGTGCGCAAGGCGATCGGCGCCAAGAAGCGGGACATTCTGCTGCAATTTCTCGTGGAAGCGGTGGTGCTGAGCGGCCTGGGCGGACTCATTGGCATCGCGGCAGGCGTGGGCGTGGCGCAGGGGCTTTCCGGAGCCATGGGGCTGGATGTGGTCTTTTCGCCGGAAGTCATGCTGCTTGCTTTCGGATTTTCGATGGCCATCGGCGTCATCTTCGGCATTTTCCCGGCCAACAAGGCGGCCAAGCTGAAACCGATCGAAGCGCTGCGCTTCGAATGAGAAGGAGTGTGCGCCGGAATGGACTTTGAAAGGATGATTTCTTCCCATTTGCCGGAGCTTGCCGCCTATTGCCGCCGCCTGAGCGGTTCCCGGTGGGACGGCGACGACCTGGCGCAGGAAGCCCTGGTCCGCACCTTCGCCCACTGGCTGAAAAAGCGGTCCGTCGGCAATGCGAAGGCGTTTCTGTTCCGAACGGCCAGAAACATCTGGATTGACGAACAGCGCAAATACCGCCGGCGGGTCATCCTGCAGGACCCGGCCGCCATAAGCCCGGATGCGGGGCTCGATAGCGGCCGCATCGCCATTCGGCAGCTTCTCGAGGAAGCGGCGGGCAAAGTGTCCCTCCGCGCCCTGGAACTGATCCTGCTGGCGGATCTGTACGGGTATACCATGGAGGAAATCGCAGCCCTCACCCGCTCCACCGTGCCGGGCGTAAAAAGCGCCCTGCACCGGGCGCGCAAGCAGATGCGCGAAGAGAAAACGCCGCGCGGCGGCCAAATTCCCGAGCACAAGCTGGAGGAATGGTCGCGGCGGCTCTATGAGGAGTTCAGCGCCTGATGGTTCTCGCGGCGAAAAATGCGGCGCAAACGCCGGCTTCGTCGCGTCGGCCTGCCGCGCGGCTGACGGCCGGCATCATGAACAGCTGCGAGGCAATCGTGTGAAATGTCACTGAAATGTAATTAAAGATGACGTATATTTATGCTAAACTAGCAGATACATTCCTCGCGTTCAGTTTATTTTCGAGAGGCGGTCATCCGCGTGCGAGATATTTTATTCATCCGTCGTTTCATTTTCACAGACATGCAAAAAAGCCTTTGATCCGAGCGGATCAAAGGCTTTTTCGATTTTTGCGCGCGGGAAACATTGTTTGAAGGGGCTAGAAAAGTGGCGGCAATGCACAAACGGGGCGTAACGGCGATTTGGATCGGCCTGATCAGCAATATCCTTCTTTGCCTGATGAAAATCACGGCGGGGCTGCTGCTCGCCAGTCCGGTGCTGCTGGCGGACGGCATCAACAACGGCGGGGACATTCTGGCCACTTTGGTTGCGCTGTCATCATCCATCATCTCGCGGAAGCCGGCCGACGACGATCATCCGTACGGGCACGGCAAGGCGGAGGTGATCGCATCCGCCCTGGTGGCGATCATTCTGGCGCTGGCGGCCCTATGGATCTGCGCGGAAGCCGTGCGGGCATTGTTCGGCGAGCCAAAACCCGAAAGCTCGCTGGCCCTTTTGGCGGCATCCGTGTCCCTGGTCTGGAAGCTGGCCCTGTACGTTTACACCGTCCGCATCGGCCGCGCCGCAAAAAGCAAAAGCGTGCTGGCCACCGCCTACGACCACCTGGCCGACGTGTACACTTCGCTGGCGGCGGTGGCGGGCATCACGCTGGCCATCCTGGGCGGCCAATACGGCTGGACCTGGGCCGCTTACGGCGACCCGGCGGCGAGCATCATCGTTTCCCTGCTCATTTTGCGGCTTGCATACAAAATGGCCCGCGAGGCGGCGGACATCCTGATGGAGAAAAACGCGCCGAGGGAAAAGCTGGACCGTTACTGCAAGCTGATCGGAAAGATCAGCCACATCAAGCAGATCGAGCGGGTGCGGGCCCGCGAACATGGACACTATATCACGGTGGACGTGCACATCGTCATCCCGGGCGGCTTTACGGTCCAGCAAGGCCACGACATTTGCTGCCAGGTGCGGGAGCTTATCATGGAAGATGATCCCGATGTGGTGGAAGTGCTGGTCCACTTAAGCCCCTGGCATCCGGAGAGCGCCGTGCCGGAGAGCCATGCGCCGATAAATCAGACCAAAGTCGGAGCCGGAGGCTGACCCGGAGACGGTTACAAAGCGGCGCCCTCTTCCGGTATGTTAGAACCGAACCGGATGAAAAGAGGGAACGCAAACATGAACGGAACATGGAAGATTTTGATGGGAATCGCGCTGGTGGTCATCGGCATCAGCCTTTTGATTGGTCCGGGCTCCCTGATGGGCAGGCAGGAATACAAGCTGGACAAAGAATGGACGGTGGCCGGAGATGAGCTCAAAGAGTTGCAAATCCTCGGCGAAGGCCGCGTCAACGTCGTCTTCCTGGAGAGCACGGACGGAAGCCAGTCGGTATCCGTCAAGGGGCAAGTCCCGCGCCATGTGGCCAAATCCATCAATGAAACCCGCCTGGAAGGGGGCCGGCTCGTGGTGGATTTGCGCGGGGGGAACCGCATTTTCCCGGCTTTCCGTTTCGGCTCTTTCTGGGCCGGCCCCGGCGAAGTGACGGTGAAGCTGAGACCCGGCTATGAGCTCAGCCATTTGACCGTGCGGACGGATGCGGGCCAGATCCGGGCGGGGAGCATTGCGGTCAGGACGGCGGATTTTACCTCCGATTCCGGCAAGCTGAAGCTGGCGGACTTGACCGGCGGCCAAATCCGCGTCAGGGCCGATGCCGGCAGCCTCGAACTGGCCAACGTCGAAGCGGATTCGCTAGACATCCGGATCGATGCCGGCGACATTCAGGCAAGCAACATTTCCGCGGACACAACGATCCGGCTCGACTCCGGAAACGCGAAGCTGGACGGCGCCGCCGGGAGGTTCAGCATCCGGGCCGATAGCGGCAACATCCGGCTGATCAAGAAGGATACGGCGGATGCGGACATTCGCCTGGATTCCGGAGACGTCTATGTGCGCCTGCCCGCCGCCTTCGCAGGATCCCTGGATCTGAATACCGCATGGGGACGCATTGACGCGCCCGAAACGAAAAACGAAACGCAAGACCGCATCCAAGTCCGAACAGACAGCGGCAATATTGAGATTGAACTTGAGGAATAAGGCGAATTGGTGAATTTTGGTTACTTTCGGCGGTTCTTCACTCTCATAGAAGGTTTTAAGATATCGTAAGTATAGGTTATGATAATGATAGAAGCCTGACGCAAAGGAGGCTCGGTCATGTACGGCAAGTTGGCCCTGATTGAGATGGGGTTCAGCATCGTGCTTTTTCTGGCGGCATGGTACGCGGTACGGGAAGCTGTGCGCCTGCGCTGGAGCGGAACGGCCGAAAGGCTGCACCGCAAATCCCGCCGGCTGCTGATACGGACCGGGCACCTGACGCTGATTTCCTTGGTCATCTTCTGCAGCATCGCCGCCATGGTCGCGTCGCTGCCAGAAGATTACTGGAAAGATCGCCTGTTTCTGAACGCGCCGCTGATCGGCGCGCCGCTGCTTGCGATCTGGTTCACCACGACGCCGATGCTCTGGCGGCTTTGGCGAAGGACCGCAAAGACGGACGGCGTGCTGGATGAGGCAACGAAGCAATACCTGGGCAGCAGGCTGTTTGTCCTGCCTTATCAGGCAACCGCCGTGGGTGCGCTGACTTCCTTCTGCTTCACGCTCGTTTCCCCGGTGCCTTACGACAAAATCACGGCGGCGCTGCTTCTCATTTCTTACGCGCTGGTCATGATCAACCTGTGGCTCAAACACAACCGGCGCCACGCCGCGCATTTGGGCGGCTGGCTTTCGGACAAGGCATCCCGGGAACAAACGGACCAGGAGCAAATGCCGCTGTCGGAGGAATCCGGCACGAGGGTTTAACATAAAAAATATGGCCGGCATCCGCCCGCGCGGGCGCGAAGCCGGCCATATTTTTTTGGCGTCGCCTCTCAAAAGGCCCCTTCATGCTCCAGCCGTTTCGTCGTCTCCATTTGCACCACCGGTCCCGGCACAAAAGGTACGGACCGCCGGAATAAAGGACCGTCCGTCACAAACGTGTGGTACTCCCCGTTTTCCCCCATCGGATCCGCTTCCGTTTGCAAAATATCCTCATAGAACGACCGGTCCAGCTCGCGCCCCAGCCAATGTTCCGGCAGCACGCCGTCCTTGACCCGGATGACAAAGGCGCGGTAACCTGACGTAACGAAACGAAGCAGCGCCTCCTTCACCTGCTTTCCCTTGTCCATCCAGAGGGGATACAAGGCCTCAAGCCCGGCCTGGCGGGCCACGCCTTCGCCCCACGCGCGGTGCTCTTCATCATACAAATCCCCAAAAGCCACCGCATCCGCGCCGTAAAGGACCCGAATCACCCGCAGCTTTTCCGCAAAATCCAGTGTATACCGTTCGTACGAAGTAACGATGAATTCGGCCGGCAAGCCCAGCGCGTCCGCCTGCTCGCGAATCCGCTGCGCCTTCTCCCCATGGCCGAAGGTGCGCCCGGTTTCGGCAGGAATCGTGGTCAGCAGGCAGACCACTTCATGGCCTTCCTTCACCAGCCGGTCCAGGGCCATGCAGCAGTCTTTGCCCCCGCTCCAAGATAATGCCACTTTCTTTTTCACTCGCATGTCCCCCGAATAAGCATGTTTGGTCTTCTAACTCCGCCATTTTGGGCAATCCTAGAAATAGTTGGGACCGTCCGGATGCGGGGTACGGTCCGGTAAACGGATGGCGGAGGTGAATGTGGGATGACGGAAACGCCTGAAACCGGCAAGGCCGAAGGTGCCGGCGCCGGTGCCGGGGAAAGCGTCGGCGCAGCAGGCACGGACGATGTGATTTACTATCAGCCCAGCGCGTCATGGCGGCTGTTCCGCAGCATCGGCCGCTTCGCCGCCCGGGCGTTCCTGCCGCGCAAAAGGAGGCCGTAGAGGCGGCCTCCTTGCTATTTTGCCGGCACTTGCTTTGTTGCCCTCGCTTGTTTGGCTGCCGTCACCTGCTGGCGCCCCCGCCGCCGCTGGAGCCGCCTCCGCCGCGCCCGCCGCTCCGGCCGCCGCCACCTCTGCTAAGCAGCAAATTCAGGATCGCATAGGTGACGGCGCCGCCCGTAAATTTGAAGTCGAGAAACAGGAGCAGCACGATGACCGCTATGCCAAGGACCTTCACCGGCCAGGGGATGTCGCTCAGGAACCCGAAATCCTCCTCCGCATAGCCGTCCTCCGGCGGCCCAAACCTCTCCCCGCCAAAGAGATCCTCGCCAAACATCACCTTCCCGGAAGCGTCGATGCCATACTCCGCCGCCATTTCGATGATCAGCGCGCTTTGCGTGTTCAGGAATGCCTCATTCAGTTGCCCGGCATCCCGGTAGGGCACGAAATACTGGTCGAGGATGGCGCCCGCTTTGCCGTCGTTGATGCGCCCCTCCATGCCGTAGCCGACTTCGATCCGTACCCGGTTTTCCTCTTTGGCGTACAGAAGCAGCACGCCGTCGTTGCGCTCGCGGCTGCCCAGCCCCATTTCGCGGAAACGGGCCACCGCAAATTCCTCAATCGTGCGTCCTCCCAGATCATTTACCGTCACCACGCCGATCTGGGCCGAACCGGTCCGCTCGTACAGCCAAATCGCCTGATTGTAAAGCAAGATTTCGGTGGTCTCATTGATTAAACCCGCCTCATCCTGCACGTACACGCCAAAGCGCGGGTCCGCTTGGGAAGCCGAAACCGCTGCGCCGTTCGCCCAGAAAACGGCCACAAGGGCGAGCAGCGCAGCGAAGACGGCTGTCCATCTTTTTCGGCGCCCACGGTTCATGTCAGAACTTCACCTCGGGCGCGTTCTCCGCTCCTTCCCTGGCCTCAAACAGCTCTTTTCGCTCAAAGCCGAACATGCCCGCATAGATCGAGCTCGGGAAACGCCGGATCAGCAGATTGTATTCGGATACCGCGTTATTGTAGTCCTGCCGCGCTACGGCAATGCGGTTTTCGGTGCCCGCGAGCTCATCCATCAGGCGCGTGAACTGGGTGTCCGCTTTCAGGTTCGGATAGTTTTCCACGATCACAAGCAGCCGGGAAAGCGCGCTGTTAAGCGCCGCGTTGGCTTCCGCCATCTCTTCCGGCGTCCGCGCTTGCCCCAGGCGGGCCCGCGCGTCGGAAATGGCCGTCAGCACTTCCTGCTCATGGGCGGCATAACCCTTCACCGTCTCCACCAGGTTCGGGATCAGATCGGCGCGGCGCTGCAGGTTTGTTTCAATGGCCGCGAATTTGTTTTCCACGTTGGTTTCCGCCGAAACCAGCCGGTTGTAGGTGCCGATCCCGGAAATCAGCAAGATGACAATCAAAGCCGCAACAATGAGCAGCCCAATCGTTGAACGTTTCATGCCCCACTCCTCCGTTTTCGAAAGGTTTGCGCTTTTTGCCGTCTATGCCTTGCGCTGCCAAAACGCGCCACTGCCGTTTTCATTGTAACATGCCGTCCGACAGAAAGAAAAAATCTTCACGGATTTGCAAAAAAGGCGGGTTTGACACGTACATCCGCCACATACGGCTTAATCACACGCCACATAGAATATCATGGACAACCCCGAAAAGGAGGTGTGGACCATGAGCCACA
>Ga0181858_1001848_pt1 | contig 10188 bp, 9 predicted proteins | sample NewIslPassag4_SG_FD_130749 | JGI IMG/M metagenome (GOLD analysis project Ga0181858, IMG submission 130749) | Feedstock adapted compost microbial communities from Newby Island compost facility, Milpitas, CA, USA - Passage 4_SG | ecosystem: Engineered > Solid waste > Feedstock > Composting ...
CGCGGCATGCGTAGTACCGACGTCGCGTTACTGGCTGCTCAATACCGCCGGCGTGCGGAGTAGTGCGTCGCTTACAGTTGTCGATAGTACCACTCGGCTGCCACTGAAGGGCGTTGATGTAACGCTAGGAGGCAAAGAGGGGCGCACAGACAGCAAAGGGGAGGTGTCGTTCACCGATTTGAAGCTCGGCCGGACACGGCTTACTATCAAGCAGGTTGGCTTTGGGCAGATACAACAGCATATCGTCATCGGCTGGGGTAGCAATCCTCTTGGCCGGTTCGCGCTCGAAGCTACGGGCGTTCAATACGTCATAGAAGTCCGGGATTACCTCTCAGGGCAGCCGCTAGAAGGGGTTGAGGCCACCAATGGCACCGTAACTGCTGTGTCAGACAAAGATGGCAAAATTACCCTCACCCTGGAAAGTACGGTTGTAGCAGAAGGCAGTATTGCGCTCAGTAAAGCAGGCTACCGCAGCGAGGCGATTAGCTTAAACGAAGACCCCGAAAAGCCGACAAAGGCGACAATGGTCATTGACCGCAAGGCTGTGTTTGTGAGCCGTGTAAACGGCAAATACGACTTGTTTAAGAGCGACCTCGACGGCCAAAACCGCGAACTGCTTTTGGCTGCCACTGGCAACGAAAACAGTAATATCAGTCTGGCGGTGAGTCCGGACGGCAAACGGGCTGCGTTCATATCAACGCGCAGCGGCAAACGTGACAGCGGCGGTTTTCTATTGAGTAGTCTCGCGCTCATTGATATCGAGAATGGCAAGACCACGACTATCGCCGAAGCGGCGCAGATCCAGCTAATAGATTGGATCGGCTCGCGCATCATCTTCCAGCTTGGCTCCTCGGACAGCAGCAGTGAAGATCGCTACGCGGTTGTTTCGTACGATTACGCCAACAACACCCGCTTGCAGCTCGTGTCAGCGAATAAGCTGCAGACAGTGTTGAGTGCCCGCGGTTTGATATTTTACGCGCCCGCAGCCGATGCCTCCGAGGACGGCGTTGGGCTGTTCAAGATTGGCATCGACGGCAAGGGCAAAGAACGGGTTATCGACGAAGAAGTGGTGTCGGTACTGCGCTCCGACCACAAGACGCTGAGCATACAGACAGCGGGAGGCTCCTGGATACGGTACGACCTTGCAAACGGCGACAAAACGCAAATCAGTATGCCGGGCAGCCTGGTCAGCCGCCTGTATATCGACAACGAGGGGCGCTCCAAGAGTTTGTGGATTAGCCAGGGGGTCTTGCGCATGCTCGACGTTGCCGCCGGCAAGGATACCGATGTAGCCACCATGAGCGGCCTGACTTACCCTGTCCAGTGGGTCGGCGCTTCCGCGGCCATATTCCGCGTATCCAATGCCACCGAGACTGCCGATTATGTCGTGAGCCTGAACGGCGGCGAACCGCGCAAAATCACAGATGTCACTCCCACGTACGGCTTTGTGCAGGCCCAGTAGTGCTGTTTGAGGTGTTGTTCATGGTAAAATGCAAAGAATTATAGTCTATGTGGTTCGTATTTGCGTTCCTCTCGGCTGTGTTTTATTCGTTCCGCGGCGCGCTTGAGAAATTGCTCGTTGCCCGTGTGAACCGCTACGTCCTGGGCTTCGGCATCCGCATATTCGCCCTGCCATTTTTCATCATTCCATTTATCATAAAACCCGATTTATTTGTCCCGCTTTCGGAATTGCCATGGGAATTCTGGGCGGTGGTGCTCGTCGTTAGCTTCGTGAACGTGCCGCTGGAAGCATACTTTTACTACAAATCGATTAAGCACGAAGAGATTTCGCTGGCACTGCCTATCTTAAGCCTTGCGCCGGTGTTTACTATTTTCTTTGCCATGGCTTTCTTGGGCGAATACCCAAGCATTATTGGCGCGCTGGGCGTGATAGTGATTTTGTTTGGTGTCTATGCGCTGAAGATTGACCATGCAAGGTATGGGCTGCTGGAGCCGCTCCATCATTTGCGAAAGAACAGGAGTGTGCAAATGATGCTGATCGTTGCAATATCACTCGGTATTGCAGCAGTTTTTGACAAGATAGGCGTCACGACATCCAACGCGTACATGTACGCACTCATTAACTACATGTTAATGTCAACCGCGCTCTTTATCTTTGCCGCCGTCAAAGCCAGGCAGCACTTAGGGCAACTTTGGGCACATGCGCGGGATTTTTTGGTTATAGGTGTGGTTGTAGCAAGCTATACGCTGCTGTATAACTTGGCTCTGGCAATAGGCAATACCTCGTACGTGATTGCCATTCGCAATGCCAGCTTGTTGATTACGATTATTCTTGGCGTGCTGTGGCTGAAGGAAAAAGACTTGCGGACCAAGTTGTTTGCTGGTGCGATTATCGTCGCTGGTTTGATTTGTCTAAAGGTGTTTGGCTAAACACATGTACCAGGCATTTCAGCAAACAGTTTGGGAGTATTACCGGGCGCACGGCCGGCATGGGCTGCCATGGCGGCAATTCGAGCCGGATGGCACGCTCGACCCATATAAGGTGCTGGTGTCGGAGGTGATGCTGCAGCAGACACAGGTACCACGCGTCATTCCTAAATTTGAGGCATTCATTCGGCAATTTCCGACCCTGCAGTCGCTAGCTTCGGCGCCGCTCGCGGACGTGCTCAGGGCATGGAACGGCCTCGGCTACAATCGCCGCGCTAAGTTTTTATGGCAAGCCACAAGCATGATCGTAAATGATTTTGGCGGCCGCGTGCCCGAAGCGGTGAGCGACCTCGTGAAACTTCCTGGCATCGGACACAATACAGCAGGCGCAATTGCAGCATATTCGTATAACAGGCCGGTCGTGTTTATCGAAACAAACATCCGTACCGTATTTATCTATCATTTTTTCGCCACTGAACAGCAGGTGCCAGACAAGGCAATTGCTAACCTGGTGGCGCAAACACTGCCCGATGAGGAAGGGGGAAGAGCAGCCGGAACGCGAATTCATTTCGCGTCCCGCGCGATGAGAAACACCGTAGGGGTGTCTCATATTAGGAACTGGTACTGGGCGCTGATGGATTATGGCACGTATCTCAAGCAAACCGTCGGCAACATGAACAAGCAAAGCAAGCAGTACGCTAAGCAATCAGCCTTTGAAGGTTCGCGCCGGCAAGTTCGAGGCCAGGTGCTGCGACTTTTGTCGGCGCATCCGCTGGACGTCGCAAGCCTGACGCAGTTGGTCACCGATGCAAGGCTGTCCGAGGTGCTGGCAGACCTCGAGCGCGAGGGCTTGATTACCAAAGCCGGACAGGCGTACAGCTTAGTCGACAGCTAGTAGTCTAACTCGGCAAAGCATGGTACAATAAACGTTAAGCTTGTTTATGAATACTACCGCACCAACCAAGCCAGTTATGGACGTGGCATTGCCTAAAAGGCCGGCTTCGTCCCCGGTTCGCGCTGTTCGCCCCAAAGTTGCCACCGCATCGATAGCATCGTCGCTCGCGCGGCGAAAGTCGCAAACGCAGCCAGTGCCGCCAGTGCAGCAGGCGAAAATCACGCAAGAGCAGCCGGCAGCCACCGTGCAGCGCAGCCTGCCAAAGCAGCAGCAAACGACCCCTGCCGCTCGCCAGACAGCTTCTAGTGCCGGGCAAGTGCAGCGGGGCGCACCCGTCGCCCTCATTACAGCAGCTGTTTTTGTAATACTTATCATATCGGCTCTGGTCATCACCCTGTACGTGACATCCCAGGTAGCATAACTTTTTTGTTCTATGTTGATTACTTCCAGTCTTACTGACCCCCGTATTATTGCCAAACTCGCCGCCGGCGGCGTCGGTGTTTTGCCAACGGATACAATTTACGGCATTGTTGCTCCGGCCGGTGACAAGCAGGCTGTAGCGCGCCTATACGAAATTAAAAAACGAGAGGCCAAGCCCGGAACCGTTATTGCCGCCAACGAATCCCAGCTAATCGGACTCGGCCTTGACGCCCAAATGGTTCGCGAAGTGGCGCATATGTGGCCAAACCCTATCAGTATCATCCTGCCCACAGGGCCTGCGCTCGAATATCTTGACTTGGGGTTGCGCGGCTTGGCGGTACGTATTCCGGCCGATCCGGTTGTGCGCGATTTTTTGGAGCAAGTTGGGCCGCTTTTGACCTCGAGCGCCAATCATCCCGGCCAGGCGCCATCGCTGAATATAGCCGAGGCCCAGGAGTATTTTGGTGACTGGGTTGATTTTTACGTCGATGGCGGCGAGCGGCGCGGGGCAGCTTCGACCGTTGTGCGCTACCAAAACGGCCGGTTCGAGACGCTCCGGCAGGGTCCGATTGTGGTAGACGAGCACGGCAACTCTCGTGCAATCTGACAAGCCGCCCCAGCGCAAGGTATAATGAAAACGTCAATTTCTAATTGCGGTTTTTATAGATAGATGGATTCTTTAGAAAAACGGTGGTCGAGCGGCGACGAGAAGCAGTCTAAAACATCCAATACGAGTTGGGTGCGGCGCCTGCTGTCCCGTCCTGACGCGTCTTCTGGGGCACCATCGGCGTTTGACATGCGTGAGCAACCCCCGATACCACCGCGGCCGCCTCTGCCGCTCGAGAAGCTGTTGAAACCTCAGTCAAGCGAAGAAGACGACGAAGAAGAGGATAAGGGCGAAGAAGAAAAAGAATCTTCAAAGCAGGACGTCGTCCAGCCCGCAGTCGAATCAGTGCCTGCAGCAGCAGCTGCAGAAGCCGCCGTTTCCGCCCCGGCAGAGTCTAGTGAATCCGAGGCAGCGAACGAAGAGACCGAAGAGACTGCTGCTGTCGAGAGCGAGGAGCCTACGACCAACGAAGATGGCGTCGAAGCGGCGGTAGCAGAACCCGAGGGCGAGGTATTCGAGACAATAGCAGGCTCAACGCCTACTTTAGAGTCGCCGCAAGAAAATACGGCCGAGTTTACAGATTTGCCCCATGTCGAGGCAGATAAGCCGTCGATCCCCTTGACGCCGGAAGAAAACAAGGCCTTTGCCAGTATTGCAAAAGAGCTCGAGCCGCAGCTCGATTTGCCGCCAGTCGAAGCACAAAAGCCCCAGGTGCCGGAAGATTATAAGGCTGAATTCGAAAGCATTGTGCAGCGCGAAATGCCGCAAGAGTTCGCAGCCGCTACATCCGGCAACATTTTGGGTGATACCGGCGAGGCTTTTGATCGGCGCGAGCCGCCTATTCCGTCATGGAACATGCCGGCGGCAAGGTCGCCGTTCGAACCTACGCCAAGCGGGGAAACTTTTCCCAGCTGGCCCATTGGAGGCCCGCCGCCGATCGGTGGCGAAGCTCTTGGTAGCTCCAGTGCTGCAGCAACCAGTGCCGAGGCGTCTGCAAGAGCGGCGAAGGCTGCGGCCGAGACAGCAGCTAATGCAAGGCGTGCAGTCGTCGGCACGCTCACGTCGATGGCGGTATTGGGCTATTTGATGCACCGCAGAAGGGAGCGGGAGCTCGCCCGCAAACTCGACGAGCAGCGTCAAGAAATAAAGGAATTAACGGAACAACAGCGTATAAGCAACGAGCAGATACAGGCGCTCCAAAAGCAAGCGGAGCAAGCAGCGGCGATGACCGGCGGCGAACGCGAAATTATCGATCCCAATGGAAACAGAATTGTTTTGAAGCCGGGTGAACGACTGGAACGCGCCCCAGCCGGCTATAGTTTTGTCATCGGCGAAAACGGACGCGTGATAAATGACGCGCTTCCATACGAGAAGGAATTTAAGAATGAGCAGCAGCGCGAGCAGCTCAGCGAAGACACTTTCGCCGCACTGTACGGCGGTCCGGCTGCCGGCGTACAAGATGGCAGCAGCTTGCCAGCATCTCCGCCGCCAACAAGCAGCCCAGGCCAGCAGACGCCTGTAGTCGGCCAATATCCGTTTGACCAATCCGGCCAGGTTGATTTGAACCACCGACTCATGCCGCCGCGCCGGCCAATCCGCGAAGCTGCATTGAACCCGTGGCTATGGACGGCCGTTGCGATTTTGATCATCATCTATTTTGTCGCCAGCTTGGCGTGAGGATAGTAGCAAGTAGCATGTAGTAAGTAGTAAGGGAAATGATAATGATGAACGGCCCGCCCGCGGGCCGTTCCATTTTTTATTGCGGCCCTCCGGGCCGCTTCTTTGTTTTCTTTGCTGCATGCTACTTACTGCTTGCTACTAAACTCTCTTCGCAGCCATTCATCCAAGCTGTTGCCGCCGCCGGCAGTAATGCAGAGCACCAGGTCGCCGTCATCCAGATGCTGCTGAATGGTGCCATGTAACCGATCGTCCAGCGCGGCCGGCTCGGCGCGGGATTGTGTGGCTGGGTCGAGCAGGGCAATGATATCTTTCGGTTCGAGCAGTGGCAAGTTAGGGTCTTCGCGCGCCAGGTATGTCGGCACAACGTAGAGTTTTTTGACGCCGTCGAAAAGGTGCTTCAGCTCGTCTTTCATGAAGTGCTGGCGGGTGTTGTGCAGGCCTTCGTATACAACCACGACATTATCGCCGGCAACCTCGTGCGCCGTAGCTAGCGCGCCGCGAATTTTGGGCGCGGTGTGGGCGTAGTCGGTGATGAGCCGCGGCACAATCTCCTCAAACCGCCGGCCGACGCCAGGGAAGGCATTGAGATGTCCGAGCAGTTCATCGAGCGACCGGCCTGTCAGCCTCTGCACGGCATGCGCGACCAGCCAGGCGTCCAGCCGGTTGACGCGTCCACTCAAACGTACACGTGCTTCAATGTCCTTGTCTCCATCGTCGAGCACCAGTACGGTCTCGGACGGTTCAATAGCCAGGCGCTTAGCGTCGTCATTCCATAGTACCGCCTGTTTGCTCTGACCGATGAAGTCCCAGAAAGCCTGGTAGTATTCCTCGCGGGTTGGATAAATGTCGGGGTGGTCCCAGTCGACACCGGTGATGATGCTAAAAACTGGGTGAAATGCCAGGAAGTTACGGTCAAATTCGTCGGCCTCGTACACAAAGTATTCACTGCTGGGCACCAGCTGCGCAGCTTCGCCGAAGCTGATGGTGCCAGCCACGCTGTAGCTAATCGGGATGCCGAGCTGCTTAAACAACCAAATGGTCATGGCGGTAGTTGTTGTTTTGCCGTGGGTGCCGGCAATGGCGATGAGTTTGAGTTGCTGTTTTTCGAGTAAGTAGTTCAAGAATTCGTCACGTTTTGAGGTTTTAATGCCATACTCTTCGCAAAAACGCAGCTCCGGCGCATCCGGCTGTTCCATGGGCAGGGCAGAGGTGTAGACAAACCAGTCGATCGGGCGCGCCTCATGGACGGCCGCAATTTGCTCGCGCGATTGCCCTACGTGGACGTTGGTAATACCCTGTTCCTTGAGGTAGTGCAGGTTGTGGTTGTCCTGCTTGTCGGATCCGGAAACTTCAAACCCTGCCTGTTTGGCCATGAGTGCCAGCGAACTTATGCCTGCGCCGCCAATACCGGAGAAGTATATGTGCATGAGATAAGTATAAAATTATAAATCCCAAGCGCCAAATTCCAAATTCCAAATAATTCCGAAATTTCAATGACCGAAACGTTCACAGACCGGACGCTTTGGTTATTCGAATTTTGCACTTGGAATTTATTTGGAGTTTGGTGCTTGGGATTTGGAGTTCTATTTTGTGATTGCCTTGAGCCACTTACCAAGAATAAATCTAAGCACGGTAAGGAATAACAGTATTGCAGCTACTACCAGGCTCCAGCCAGCCAGGTCAGGCGACCAGCGGGGCGAAACAAAATCGAATTTGTAGAGCGCGTCCGGTATAGTGCGCGGCTGCACCGTGCCGTGCGATTTCACATATTCCTCGATACAGCCCACACGATCGCGGCCCAGCACGCTTGTTGGATTAACCTGTTCGCAGTGGTTCTGGGCATCGGTGTATATTTTGGCGTTCTCGGCGCTCACCCGGTCTTGCTCGGCTTTTATCAGCCGTTCGTACGTGTGCTTTAGTTGGATGGGCGGGTATATGCCTTTACCCGCGTCCAGATTAGTGTTCATGTGGTTGTTTACGAAAGCGCGCAAGTTTTGGAGTGCTTCCTCAACGCCTTCACCCTTTTCGTCAGCGGCATACACCTTATCCCGAAGTTCTGCCATACGGAGGTTGTTGGCGCGCAAGGCAATGACATGGACGCACAGACACAGCAGAAACGCCGTGAATAGGTACGACGTTTTGATCGGACGAATCTGTGTCCAGAGATGGTGCAGGTATTGCTTGTCTATCATGTCCTAGCGTACCTATTGTATCGCACTAGCCCCCGCGTAAATAACTAACCCCTTCCGTATGGAAGGGGTTAGTTTGCGCTGTTCGCGATTACTGGTTTTGGTCGTCAGAGTTTTCGTTGTTATTGGTGGTGCCGGTGTTGTTGGTGTTGTTTGTAGCTGTTCGACACTTGTTAACACCGTCCGGATTCTCTTGGAGCCACCGTTGAATAGCCTTGACAACCTCGCCGTCGTCCTTCAGGTTCTCCCAGAAGGTAACCTGGTCACGGTTGATGATCATCTGGTCGGCCGGGCCATGCAGCTCACATCCGAGTCTGACCAACGTTATGCTTGCTTGGGTCTGCTGGTTCTCGCCGTTTTGCCTTGGCTGGATCGGCTGGTTAATGTTCAGGTAGTAGATGTTGCGCAGATCCACGTATTTGTTGTTGATGGTCTTGACCTTGCCGAAGTACACCTGGCCGTTCGTGAGGAAGACTGCCTGGTACTTGTCCTTGTTGATCAGCTTGGCCTCGTTCGGGCCGCCAAAGTAGAGCGAAATGGCCAGTGCCACTACGACAATAGTGATCGAGAAGAGTAGTACAATCCACACGATGCGGAGCCAGAGCGGACCTTCCTTCCAGCGGTTTTTCTTGCCGCCGGACGGCGCATCACCTCCGTTACCATTCACACGCGGCGCGACAGGTTGCGCAGCACTACGATTCAAAAACTCCATGAATACCCCCTCTTTAACATAACGCTTTTCTATATCAGCCAGTGTAATACATAAGCGTGTTGGCTGGCAAGCCTGAATGTTAGTTTTACTCTGGCATAACAGAGGTCTTGTGAGCTACAGATGTGATAAGAGTGGATAAACTGTTGACAAGCAGAAACGTATAAGAGTATGTTAGGGGTACCATTACTAATCATAAGAGAGGGATACAGCAATGGCATACAAGCACACTAACTCCAGGGGGGTTACCTACTACCTGAACAAGAAGGAAGTCACACTCCGCGGCGGTAAGAAGCAGACCATCTACTACTTCAGCAAGGACGAGCGCCCTGAAGGCACTGACCTGCCTTCCGGCTATGTCGTGAAGGAAAATCCACGCAACGGCTTCCTGACCGTCAGCAAGGCTTAGTTTGTAGATTACTTTTCTCTAAAAACGCCCGTCCAAAACTCCGCGGGCGTTTTTATTTATGTCACTTATTTTATTGTCCGGGCAGAATTGATATAGTAGACAGGTATGGCTAAAGTTATCTTGAAAGTAGAGGGTCTGAAGAAGGCCTACGGCGGCAAACAAGTCGTTAAGGGCGTTAGTTTTGAGGTGTATAAAGGCGAGATCTTTGGCATCTTGGGGCCAAATGGCGCCGGCAAAACCACGACACTCGAGATGATCGAGGCGCTCCGTCCGATCGACGAAGGCACCGTAACAGTTGACGGCATTGTGGTTAGCGACAACCCGCAGGCAGTAAAGGAAATTATCGGCATCCAGTTGCAGTCCTCGGCTTTCTATGACCGACTGACACTTGTTGAGCAGCTGCAAATGTTTGCCAGCTTCTACGGCGCCAAGATTAATCCGATGGAGCTGCTTAAGGAAGTAGAGCTCGAAGAAAAGGCCAAGAGCAGGGTAGAGCAGATGTCTGGCGGCCAGAAGCAGCGCTTCTCGATCGCCAGCGCGCTGGTCAACAAGCCAAAAGTGCTCTTTTTGGACGAACCGACCACCGGCCTTGACCCGCAGGCCCGCCACCACCTTTGGGATCTGATCCGTGCCATTAAGAAGAAGGGTATCACCGTTATCCTGACAACGCACTACCTGGAAGAGGCTGAGCTATTGTGTGACCGCGTGGCCATCATGGACAACGGCAAAATCATCGCGCTCGATACGCCGAAGAATCTCATTAGGGACCTTCTGAAGCGCGGGTTCAAGAAAGAGCAGCACGTAGAGCAAGCCAACCTGGAGGACGTGTTCATTGACCTTACCGGTAAAGAATTGAGGGAGGACTAGGAGGATGAAGACGAAAGGCATGAA
>Ga0181858_1001852_pt1 | contig 10181 bp, 16 predicted proteins | sample NewIslPassag4_SG_FD_130749 | JGI IMG/M metagenome (GOLD analysis project Ga0181858, IMG submission 130749) | Feedstock adapted compost microbial communities from Newby Island compost facility, Milpitas, CA, USA - Passage 4_SG | ecosystem: Engineered > Solid waste > Feedstock > Composting ...
CCCCCCCAGCGCGGTGCGGCGCCCCCGCCGCCGGCCCGAGGAGGGCCGGCCCGGCCGCCCCCGCGAAGGCGCCAAGGTGCGGAGGGTCCCCGCCGGGTGCTCCGGCTCGAGATCCGGTCCTTCGGCCTTGTGATCGAAATCCTGAAGCATCCGGCCGCCGCCGACGTGGACCGGTCCGGAACGATATCTCCGGGGGAGGCGGCCGTGCTCGGCGTCGCCCTGTCCCTGGACGCCTTCGGCGCCGGCCTCGGCGCGGCGCTGATCGGCCTCTCCCCCTGGGTCACTCCGGCGGCCATCGGGTTTTCGAGCGGCTTCTTCCTCATGGCCGGCCTGACGGCGGGAGCCCGGATGTCCGGGTTCGCCTGGATGCGGAGGCTCATTTTCCTGCCGGGCATGATCCTCATCGCGATGGGGATCCTGAAATTGGTGTAAGAGGTGGAGGGAAATGATCATCGGATTGACGGGAGGCATCGCCTGCGGCAAATCGACGGTGGCGCAGATGCTGGTGGACCGGGGCGCGCGGCTCATTGACGCGGACCAGATCGCCCGGGAGGTCGTCCTGCCCGGCACCCCCGCCCTGCAGGAAATCGCCGCGCGGTTCGGCCCGTCCGTGCTGAAGGAGGACGGCAGCCTGGACCGCAAAAGGCTGGGGGACATCGTGTTTTCCGACCCGGAGGCCAAGCGGGATCTGGAACGCATTCTCCACCCGCGCATCCGCCGGGTGATCCGCGAGCGCAAGGAGCAGCTCGTCTCGGAAGACCCCCGACGACCCGTGATCGTGGACGTCCCTCTGCTGTTCGAGTCCGGCATGGCGGACGGGTACGATGAGATCATGGTGGTCTACGTCCCGGAGGAGGTTCAGCTCCGCCGCCTGATGGAACGGGACGGACTCACGAGGGAACAGGCGCTCGGCCGCATCCGCGCGCAATGGCCGATCGACGAAAAGAAGAAGCTCGCGGACGTGGTCATCGACAACAGCGGCACCCTGAAAGAAACGGAAGATCAAATCATCGAGTACTGGACCCGCAGGGGGCTGCCCCTGACCCGAAAGGGGATCCCCAAGACTTGAAGCGGCTGAGGAAAAAAAGAGTGTACGCCCTGCTCCTCATTCTGGTGGTCGGCGTCCTGTTCGTGCGCTCCGGCTGGATCGGGGAACTGTTGTATCCGGTCAAATACGAGAAGGAAATCGTCAGCATCGCCGGCGAGCACCGGGTGGATCCGCTGCTCGTCGCCGCGATCATCCGCGTGGAGTCCAACTTCCAGGCGGGCCTCATCTCCAGCAAAAACGCGCAGGGGCTCATGCAGATCATGCCGGAGACGGCGGCCTGGATCATCGAGCAGATGGGCCTGCCCGAGGCGACTTGCCATTTCATGATGGACGAGCAGGTCAACATTTACCTCGGCGCCTGGTACCTGAAGTCGCTGGAAAACCAGTTCCGCCATCTGACGGAGGGCCGGCCGCTCAACGACCGGCTGGCCGTCATCGCCGCCGCCTACAACGCCGGTCCGGGAACGGTGCGCCGCTGGGTGGAGGAAGGGATCTGGGACGGCACCTACGCCCGCGCGTCCAGCATCCCGTACGGGGAGACGAGACATTACGTCCATCGTGTTGTCTATTATTATCACAAATACGAGGAAGTTTATGCGAAAAAATGGCGGGAGACCTAGGCCTCCGGAGACAAAAGAAGCATTGAACCGCGGGGGCGGTCCAATGCCTCCTCCATGATTGCGCATCAATTAACGTTGTTGACCGGCCAGCTGCTGTTCGGCAATTTGCACCAGCCGGCGGGTGATGTGGCCGCCGATCGCGCCCGTATCGCGGGTGGCCATGTTGCCGTAGTAACCGTCTTGAGGGATTTGGATGCCCAGTTCCTGAGCCACCTCATATTTCAGCTGGTCCAAAGCAGCGTCGGCCTGAGGAACTACCAGAACGTTGCTGGAACGGGATTGTCTCGCCATCGCTCATCACCTCCTCGCTGTTTGGTAATTGTATTGTGTGTGGAACGGGCGAGGATATGTGCGGTAACGTATGGAATTCGCGTCACAAGCGGGGTGAAAGAGATGAAATGCCCATACTGCGATCATGCCGGCACGAAGGTGCTCGACTCCAGGCCCGCCAACGACAACAAGTCGATCCGCCGCCGCCGCGAGTGCGAGCAGTGCCAGCGCCGGTTCACGACCTTCGAGATGGTGGAGGAAACTCCGCTCATCGTCATCAAAAAGGATGGAAGCCGGGAGGAATTCAACCGCGACAAGGTGCTCAGGGGGCTTTTGCGCGCGTGCGAAAAGCGGCCCGTCTCGATCGAGGAGCTGGAGAAGATCGTTTCCAACGTGGAGCGGGAAATCCGGAAAACCGCCCATCAGGAAGTGGAAAGCCGGGTGATCGGCGAACTCGTGATGGACAGGCTGTATGCCGTGGACGAGGTGGCCTACGTCCGCTTCGCGTCCGTCTACCGGCAGTTCAAGGACATCCACACGTTCATGAAGGAGCTGAGCAACCTGCTGCAAAAAAGCGGGACGGGGAAAAAATAGAAGCGGTTGACAGGGGAGCACGGTTGTGCTAATATGATTCCTGTCGCGTTTGAACATGTGGGCTCGTAGCGCAGTGGGAGCGCACCACACTGGCAGTGTGGGGGTCGTGGGTTCAAGTCCCATCGAGTCCACCATAACTTTCAAAAAAAGAAGGTATTGGAATCCCGCGTCCAATACCTTTCGTTTTTTCGCATTCTTTCCATGGCGAAGCCCGCAGGTTTTTGCGCCCATCCTGTTGACATGCCGGGCGCAGCGAAGTAAAATATCTCTTGTCGGTCTGAAACACGGGCTCTTAGCTCAGCTGGTAGAGCAGGTGACTCTTAATCATCAGGTCCAGGGTTCGATCCCCTGAGAGCCCATCAGTGCCAAAGGCTCTCCTGTGCGGCGGCGCGCAGGGGGGCCTTTCTTCCTGCGGAACGCAAAAAATGGGCACCGGCGTCCGGAACCGGTGCCCTCTTTCATCTCCGCCGGATCCCAAGCGGGATTCGGCGGTCAGTCGATGTTGATGTTTCTTCCCTTCCTCACGCCGGGCTCCTTTTTCGGGAGAACGACGCGCAGCACCCCGTTTTCGTATTTGGCCGTGACCTCGTCGTGCTTCACGTTCTCCACGTAGAAGCTGCGGCTGACGCTGGCCGATCTCCGTTCCCGGCGGAGAAAGTTGACTCCCTCTTCCTCCACCTGCTCGTCCCTTTGGACGCGGATCGTCAGCACGTCGTCCTCCAGCTCGAGCCGGATGTTTTCCTTGCTGACGCCGGGAATTTCCGCTTCCACCACATACTCGTTGCCGGTTTCCTTGATGTCCACCTTCATCGCGTCCTTCTGCCCGAAGAGGGAAGGAAGGGCCGCGTCGCCGAGAAACCGGTCGAACATCTGGTCAAGGTCGAACAGGGCTCCTCCGAATCCGCGCTTGTCCGCAAAATTGCGGTTTTTCCTGAAAGGCGTCAGTTCAAACATCGAACAACACCCCCGTTGGAAAATGTGACTTTGACCGATTTGACGTCAGGTTCTTTTTCCGGCTGTTCCCGCGCGCGACAACTCCGGTGCACTTCCATTATACGCCGGATTGCCAGGTTTTGTCGGACCCGGATTCGACTATATTATGAACAATTCCGCTTTTTTCTTATTCCGGGGCGGCCAAAAGCCGTGAGAAAAAGACCGGAAATTCATTTACATTTATGATATCATATAAATATCAAAACAATATATTTTCGATCTCGGAATGGGGGAATGAGCATGGTCGAAACGAAAGCCCGCAACAGCAACGGATTTCTGGGACTTCTGCTGTTCTTCGTGCTCGTCGCGGGGGCTGTCTGGTGCGGGGTGCTGGCCGCACGCGCCGAGGCGGGATCGGCCGCGAACATTGCGCTGATCGTCGCGACCGTCCTGATCAGCCTTCTGGCGCTGATCATCCTGACGTCCCTGACCGTCGTGAAGCCGAACGAGAGCAAGGTGATCATCTTCTTCGGGCGATACCTGGGAACGGTACGCACCGCCGGCTTCTGGTTCGTCGTGCCCTTTTCGGAAAGAAAGAATGTGTCCCTCAAGGTGCGCAACTTCAACAGCCAGAAGCTGAAGGTGAACGACGCGGAAGGAAATCCGATCGAAATCGCCGCGGTGGTCGTATTCCGCGTCGTCGACACGGCCAAGGCCGTCTTCGACGTGGACGACTACGAATCGTTCGTGGAAATCCAGAGCGAGACGGCGATCCGGCACATTGCCGCAAGCTACCCCTACGACACGCTGCAGGAAGAGGACGCCGCCGGCATCACCCTGCGGGGCAACGCCGACGAGGTTGCAAGGGAACTGCTCAAAGAGCTGCAGGAGCGGCTGGCCGTCGCCGGAGTGGAAGTGCTCGAAACCCGCCTGACCCACCTGGCCTATTCGCCGGAAATTGCCGGAGCCATGCTGCAGCGGCAGCAGGCGCTGGCCATCGTGGCGGCCCGCAAGAAGGTGGTGGACGGCGCCGTCGGAATGGTGGAGATGGCCTTGAACCAGCTCAAGGAAAAGGGCATCGAGCTCGACGACGAGCGGCGCGCGGCGATGGTCAACAACCTGATGGTCGCGATCGTCTCCGACCGGGCGGCCACGCCGGTGATCAACACCGGAACGCTGTACAGCTGAGGATCGGATCGAGATGCCTTCCTCCAGGAAAGCATTCCCGCTCAGGCTCGATCCGGAGTTGTACCGCGCGCTCGAACAGTGGGCGAACGACGAGTTCCGCAGCGTCAACGCGCACATCGAATACCTGCTGCGCGAAGCGCTGCGCAGGGCGGGAAGACTGCCTCAGGCGCGAAGCGTCCATCCCGGCGGCCAAGCAGGCGAACCCCCGACGGTTGATTCGTAACCGCCGGGGATTTTTTTGTTGGGCGCATCATCCGATCGACTTGTTGATGGAGTCGATCACGTCGGGGTCGGCCGAGTTGGTGAAGCTGATGAAGTTGTTCGTCTGCAGGAAGTCGCCCGTGTTCCCGCCTCCGGAACCGGAATACGATTTGGAGTTGCTCGACGGCGAAATTTCGAACACATCTCCGAAGGTGACGGAGGCGCCGGAGGATACCTGCGTAATTTTGATGGGCGCCAAAATGAATGACGGCATGGCCGATCCTCCCGTCCCGGGTCCCGCGCCGGCTCATCCCAGAAACCGGATGCGGATTTCCTGCAGGGTTTCTTCCTTCTGCCTTTTTCTCAGGTGAATCTGCAGCACACCTTCCTTGTAGAACGCCCGGCCGCTCTCCGGAACGACCGCGGCGGGGAGGGGGATGACCGTGCTGCGGACCCCCGTTCCTTCCTCGAGCCGCACCTGATGCGTGCCCGCAAGCACCCTCGTGTTTCTCGCCCTGTTTTTGTCCGTGATTTCCAGCTTGAGGATGACATGGGTGATGGTGTCGAACAGCTCGTACGTCCACGGCGCGTAGGTCGGCTCCGGACGGCTCGCGTCGGCTCTGGACAGCGCCTGCCGCAATACGCTCTGCACATAGGGTTCGATCCAGGACAGGTCTCCCGCCGCGGCCTGCGCGGAAAAGGGAAACCTGCCGCCGAACCATTCCGCGAACCGCTGCCAGTGTTCCTTGGCGAACGCCTCCTTCATGGACGGGTCCATGGCGCATCCCCCCCTACCATGTATATGACCCGGCTACCGGAACATTCATACCGGGGGGACAACGGTCATATGCTAGAGTAGACTGGACGGCGGGAGGAGTGGCATGCCGGGCATCGTCGGGTCGATCCGGATCGTGAGCGTTTCGTCCGGTTCCATCGTGCACATCGGGGACGCGGTGAACCTGACCCCGCGAAGCACGTCCAAAACGTTCGCGGGCGCCGGTTCCTTCAACACGGGCGACCACATCCGCACGTTCAGCACGGCGAGCGCGACGAACACGTGGGAGTTTTCCGGGGACAAGGAAAAGGAGAAGGACGGAGGAAAGAAGAGCGGCGGGAAAGGGACGGGACCCGGCGCCGAAGCCGGGAAGCCGGAAGCCGGAGCGGAAGGCGGCGGCTTCGGTCCGGGCGTCTGGCCGAACATGGAGCCGAATGTTCCTCCCCCCGCGCCGGGGATTGGGACGGCGTCCGCCCACGCCGACGGAGGGAAGGGAGCGGGGCAAATTGGAATGGATCATCCACCAGCAGATTACGATCCATAGGCTGGAAGTCGGATCGGTGGCCAACTCCTCCATCCTGCAGATCGGCAGCGCCGGCCTGATCAAGGGGTTGGCGCAGCTCTACAACACGGGGGGATTCACCGGTCCGGCTCCGCAGCTTTCGGTCCCGGCCCCGGCCGGTTCCCCGCCATATCCCGCGCCGCTTCCCGCGGACTTCTCCGCTCCGCCCTCCGCGGCCCATTCTGCGGCAATTCCCGAGGCATCCGGAACGGACGGGCCCGGCGGGGCTTCCCTCGTTCCCCTGCCGCCGCCGGCCGACCAGGCCGGGATGGGGAGGGGATCCCCTGCAGCCGTTTGTTGCCTGGTATGAACAGTTTGCGGCCAGCATGCGCTGGCAGGCGGAAAAGCTGGCCGAGCTGGAGCGCGGGCTGAACCGCCTGCGGGAAGAATTCCGCGCCGAGGTCCGGGCGCTCGCGGAGCGGCCGCCCGTGCACGTGGAGAAGATCGAGTACAGCTTCGATCAGCTGAAGATCGAATCCCTGGAGGGAACCCTGCACATCGGCGTCACTCCGCCGGGCGCCGGGGAAAGGACGATCGGCGAGTTCCTCGTGCAGGACAGGCCCATCGACCTGTCCGATCCCGACATCTATGCCGCGCTGGAGGAGATCCGGGACGAGCTGGACCGGTATCTCGCGTCGGACTTCCGGGAGGAGATCCGGAGGATGGAGGCGGAATACCGGCTGATCCTCGGCGAGCATTACCGGGACGCGATCGTGCTCGACCTGAGGAGCCAGGTGCTCCGGAGGGCGGACCATTACGTGAGGCAGGTGGCCGCGAAGCGGATGGCGGGGCAGGGGGCGGCGCGGGCGGGCGTGCAGCAGTCGGAACCGCCGCAGGCAGGCTCGCATCAGTCCCGGGAAGACCCGGCGCAGGGGATCCCGCCGGGGGCGGTCCCGTCAAGGGAGATCCCGGTCCATAAGATCTCCGACAGGGTGAAGGAAGACGTGCGCGCCGCCGTCCGACGCCACCTGGAGCTTTTGTCCCGACGCCGGGAGGAAAGGGGGAATCCGGAATGAACAGGGATTGCGGAATGGGGATGCACGTGGAAAACCGGGGCATACACGTCGGGGAGATCCGCGTGACGGCCGTGGCCAGTTCGTCGGTTCTGCTCGTCGGCGATACGGAAACGATCCTCTGCTCGTCCGTGTTTGACACGCCGCCGGAATCGCTCATCGTCGGACCGTGGGTCCCGCTCGCGCCGGAGGGATGAGCGGATGGCCGGAGAAGGTCGCCGAACATCGGTCGTGGACACGCTTCGCCTGGACGCCCTGGCGGCCGCGTCGTCTCTTGTGGTCGGAGATCTGGAACGGTTCGACGCCCGCTCCAGGGCATTGGCCGTGCAAAGGCAGGTGCCCGTATTTCTGGAAAACGAGGGCGACCTGCGGGCCTTTCCGCTGTTTTCCCGGCCGATCCCGCTTCCCGGGCCCGAGCCTGAGGAGCGGGTCCGGCTGACCTCGGCCAATGTGTCTCCCTGCATCAGCGCCGGGAACATCCGGGTTCTGTCGGCGGTGGCTTCGTCGCTCGTCCAGGTCGGCTCGGTCACGCGGGTGGAGCTGGAGTCGCGGGTGAAGCATATCCGCCAGTTCGTCGACCAAACTTCTCCATAAAAGGAGAGGATTGTCCAAATTCACAGTTGAAACGCTCTCACTTTATTTAATATAATTTCAATGAAATAGAAATTAAATTTTTAATAGTCCGACAATCGAAAGAGGAGGTCTGGTCGGGATGTCCGCATTCGCGCATCTGAACCGAAGCTGGATCAACGGGGAATGGGTGGAAGGCAAAAGTGAAAGCGTCTTCACGATCCGCAACAAGTACAACAACGAACCGATCACCGATGTGAGGCTGGCCGATCGTCAGCAGCTGAACGACGCCTTCGCCGCGGCCAAGGCGGCCCAGCCGGCCTGGGCGCAGACGTCGGCGGAAGAGAGGAAGAACGTCCTCCGCCGGGTGGGAGAGTACCTCGAAGCCAACCGCGACGCCATCATCGACAACATCGTACGGGAAACGGGAGGGACACTGCTCAAGGCGAACATCGAATTCCATCTGACGATGGAGCAGGTGCGCGACGCGATCAACATGGCGGATGAACTGTACAAGGTGCGGGAGGTGCCTTCCGGCATCGAGGGCAAGGTGAACCGGATCTACCGGCTGCCCGTCGGCGTCATCACCTCGATTTCGCCGTTCAACTTTCCGTTCAACCTGTCGATGCGGACGATCGCTCCCGCGATCGCCCTGGGCAATGCGGTCGTGCACAAGCCGGACATCCAGGTGGGCCTGACGGGAGGTTCGATCATTGCCAAGGCGTTCGAAGTTGCCGGGCTGCCTCCGGGCGTGTTCAACGTTCTTCTGACCGACATCCCCGTCATCGGGGACGACCTCCTGACCCATCCGGATTCGGGCCTGATCAGCTTCACCGGCTCCACCGCCGTGGGGCGGCGCGTCGGGGAAATCGCCGGCCGGATGCTCAAGCGGGTGGCCCTGGAGCTGGGCGGCAACAGCCCCTTGGTCGTGCTGTCCGACGCCGACGTCGACCGGGCGGTGGATGCGGCCGTCTTCGGCAAGTTCGTGCACGCGGGGCAGATCTGCATGATCATCAACCGGATGATCGTGCACAAGGACAAGTACGACGAATTCGTGTCCAAGTTCGTGGAGAGGGCGAAGCAGCTGAAATGCGGCGATCCGTTTGATCCGGAAACCGTCATCGGGCCGATGATCAACGAAAAGCAGATCAACCGGGCGCTGCAGCTCATCGAGGAGGGCAAGAAGGAAGGAGCGAAGCTCGTCCTGGAAGGCCAGCGCATCGGCAACGTGCTGACGCCGTTCGTCTTCGCCGATGTGGACAATTCCAGCAAGCTGGCGCAAACCGAGCTGTTCGCCCCGGTGGCGGTCATCATCAAGGCCGAATCGGACGATGAGGCGATCGAGCTCGCCAACCGGACGGATTACGGCCTGAGCTCGGCCGTTTTCACGAGCGACCTGGAGAAGGGTACCGCCTGCGCGGTGCGGATCCAAAGCGGCATGACCCACATCAACGACCAGACCGTCAACGACGAGACGGTCATCCCCTTCGGCGGCACCAAGGCAAGCGGCATCGGCCGCTTCGGGAATCCGTGGATCGTGGAGGAATTCACCACCACCAAGTGGATTTCCGTGCAGACGAAGTATCGCGCCTACCCGTTCTGATCTCGGCGGAAAACAGGCGGAGCGGCAACCCAAGGGCTGTCCCCAAAAGGCTTTTTCCGACGGCGCCTTTTCGGGACAGCCCTCTTTTTTGGGACAGTCTTTTTTGGGGGACGGTCCCCTGCGGCCCCGAAGGAGGCCCGGGCGGGAAGGGACCCGTGCGGGAGGGAGGCCCGGAACGGTTGACGGGGCGCGTCCCTCCGTCATATGATAGACCTATTATGATTGCGGGAGACTGCATATGGCGGAACAATGGCTCGAGCTGATCAAATACGCCTTTCTCGGCCTGCTGCAGGGCGTGACCGAACCGATTCCGGTCTCTTCCAGCGGGCATCTCGTCATCGCGGAGCGGCTGCTCAAGCTGCGCATCGAGGGGCTCGGCTTCGAGGTGCTCGTCAATTTCTCTTCACTGCTGGCCGTGCTGTTCATCTACCGGCGGGATCTGGCCCGGCTTGCCGGAAACGGGTGGCGGTACCTGACCCGCCGCGAAGCGGAGGCCCGGTCCGACTTCCGGTACCTCCTTCTTCTGGCGGCGGCCACGGTGCCCGCGGCCGCGGCGGGAGCGCTGTTCAAGGATGCGGTGGCCGAAACCTTCAAGGGGATGACGGCCATCGGGGTCACCCTGCTTTTGACCGGAGCGGCGCTCTGGCTCATAAGGAAGCTCGAGGGAACCAAGCGGGACCGGGACATCCGGCTGCGCGACGCCGTCATCATCGGGCTGGCCCAGGCGCTGGCGCTCATCCCCGGCATCAGCCGGTCGGGGGCGACGGTCGTGGCGGCGATGGGCGCCGGACTGAAACGGGAGGC
>Ga0181858_1001857_pt1 | contig 10171 bp, 9 predicted proteins | sample NewIslPassag4_SG_FD_130749 | JGI IMG/M metagenome (GOLD analysis project Ga0181858, IMG submission 130749) | Feedstock adapted compost microbial communities from Newby Island compost facility, Milpitas, CA, USA - Passage 4_SG | ecosystem: Engineered > Solid waste > Feedstock > Composting ...
CCTCCGCCGCGCTGGCGGACCTAGCCGGGCAGAGCACCTTCCATAGCAACCTGGTCGAGATCCGCCCGGCAGCGGCCGCTGTGAGCGATGTGACGGTTCACCCCGTCGCCGCCCCGGCCGGGGAGGGCTGATCGGATCACGTGTACCACGAGCGCGCTGGCGGGATGGAGTGTGACGAGGTATCGGCTCCGTAGACCGGAGCCGACACTGTCGCGTGTTTGCTGTCATCCTGAGCGAAGCCGGCCGGCGCGGGAGCGCCGGCCGGCGGAGCGAAGGATCGTGGGGTGGCATGGCCGCTCCCGCGCGAGATCCTTCGCTGCGCCGGGGCCGGCTCTCGCCGCCCCCGGCTCCGCTCAGGATGACATCTGCGTTGTGGCGGGTTGCCGGCGCTCTCGTGTCTGCGCCCGCCTCACGCCAGCGCGGGCATGACCTCTTCGACGAAGGCCTGGAGCGCGTCCCAGTCGACCGGTGGACGGATCACGAGGTTGACCCACTCCGCGCCTGCGTCGCGGTAGGCCCCCAGCCGGGCGATGGCTTCAGCCGGCCCGCCGGTGAGTTGTCCGTCGGCACGGAGGGCGGCCTCCTCCTGCAGTTGGGCATGCATCTTCTCGATCGCGGCGGGTGCCGCCGCGTCGGTCGCGCCCATGTAGAAGCCGACGTTGACCGAGCGCTCGATCGTGGCTGGGTCGCGCCCCTCTCGCTCACACCACTGGTCCAGCACCTCGGACTTCCGCTGGTACTCCTCCGGGCCGATGTAGGCGGCGTTCCAGCCGTCGGCGTAGCGGGCGGCGATCCGCAGAGTGCGACGCTCGCCGGTCCCGCCGATCCAAAGTGGCAGGGGGCCGCGCCCCGGCCTGGGGGTGGGGGGCGGGGTGTTGTGGTGGGCGGAACGGGCCGCGGGGGGAGGGGGGGGGCGCTCCGCAGGGTGCGCCGCCCGCCGGTCCCGCCGATCCAAAGTGGCAGGCGGCCGCGCACCGGCTTGGGGTTGGCGTACGTGTTGTTGAGCTGGACGTAACGGCCGTCGAGGGTGGTCGTCTCCTGGGTCAAGAGCCCGGTCATGGCCCGCGCGCTCTCCTCCAGGTGGTCCATGCGGTCCCGGATGGGCGGGAAGGGGTAGCCGTAGGCGCGGTACTCCGGCTCGTGCCAGCCGGCGCCGAGGCCGACTTCGGCGCGCCCGCCGCTCAGGTGGTCGATCGTCACCATCGACTTGGCGAGCAGCCCCGGGTTGCGGAAGGCGGCGGCGAAGACGAGGCAGCCGATGCGGATCGAGCGTGTCTCGCAGGCCATCGCGGCCATGAGCGGCACGGCTTCGAAGTGCGGCGCGGCGGGGTCGGTGCGGCAGTAGAAATGATCCCAGACGGAGACCCAGATGAAGCCGTTCTGGTCGGCGTAGGTCCAGAGCCGGCGTAGCTCGTCGATCCCGCAGTTCTGCTGGCCAACATGGATCCCGAAGCGCATGATTGATGCTCCCTCCAACGGCTGTGTACGGCGCGGTGCGCGTGCCCGGCTACGATAGCGAATCGCACGCGCGCGCCGGTGTCAATCCGTGCCGCTATGGGCAGGCGCGGACCCGGCGGTATACTCGGAGAGCCGCCATCTGGCCGGTTCACGGATGGGTGCGCTGAAGCGACAGGAGAGCGAGGAACCATGATCGACCCGAACGCGGCGCTGCGGCTCGCGCGAAGATATGGCGTGTCCGTGGCGCAGGCCGAAGCGTTCCTCGAGTTTGCGGGCGGCAACGAGGCCGCCGCCGGTTGTGGCCTCGCGGCTCGGTCGCGGGGGATGTCGGAGATCCAGGCCCTGGCGGTGGTGACGGCCATGGCCGGGGCGCCGTATCGTGCAGGGCAGTACTGGCAGCGCCACGCGCCGCTGCTTCCCTCGCTGGCGGGCCTGGCCGCGTGGATGGGCGAGGCGGACGCCCTGGGCGACGGGTGGCGCGTCGTCTGGCGGCGATCCCGGTCATCCGACGCCTAACCGCGGACTTGTGCTCTGTCGCCGCGGCGCCGACAATACTCCTCATCATGGAGCCATGCGCAGCGGTGCCGGCCGCCGGCTCGGACCCGACCCGCGGCGGCGCGTCGCCGCGCCGATCGACCCGCTCGGGCAGCCGTCGGCGCTGCCCGCTTGTCGACACGCAGGGGGCGTGATGCGCTTCTGCTTCGTCCACGCTGCGGATTTGCACCTCGATACGCCGTTCACCGGTCTCGGGACGGTGCCGCCGGAGATCCGGCCGCTGCTGCGGGATGCGTCGCTCATTGCATTCGACAATCTGGTGGACCTGGCGATCGAGCGGGGCGCCGCCTTCGTCCTGCTCGCCGGCGGGATCTACGACGGGCCGGAGCGCGGCTTGCGGGCACAGGTCCGCTTCCGCGCCGGGCTGGAGCGGCTGGCGAACCGAGGCATCCCCGTCTTCCTGGTCACGGGCGAGCGCGAGCAGCCGGGCGACTGGGCCGCAATCCGCGACTGGCCGTCGAATGTCACCTGGTTCGCGCATGGGGCGAATGCACCGGTGCCCGTCGTCCGGGACGGCCAGCGACTCGCCACGATCTACGGCGCCAGCGGGGCAGCGCGGCACGGAACCCAGGGCTTTGACCGCGTCGATGCGCCCGGCGTCCATGTGGGATTGCTCCATCTCCCACGGTACACGACGGCTGACCTCGGCGCGCTCCATGCGCCGCCCGCGGCGGGCATGGACTACTGGGCCCTCGGTGGCGAGCATGCCGCCCAGGTGGCGGGGGACGGGTCCCCGCGGCGGGTGTATCCCGGCACGACACAGGGCCGCGGTCCCCAGCCGGAGGAGCTGGGGCCGAAGGGTGCCATGGTCGTCCCGGTCGAGGACGGCGTGGTCGGGCCGCCCGAGTTCGTGTCGCTGGCGCCGGTGCGCGTCCTCTCCCTCACGCTCGACATCGCCGGTGTGCCGGACCTGGCAGCGCTGCGGGAGGAGCTGCTGGCGCGTGCCGCTGCGCTCCGTGTGCAGCACCCCGTGTCGGGGCTGATCCTCCACGTCGCGCTGCATGGAGACGGTGCTGCCCGCGGTGCGCTCCAGACCGACGGCGGGGCGGCCGCGCTGCTCCGCGACCTGCGGGCGCAGACGTGGGACGGGTCGCCGTTTGTCTGGTGGGCGACGCTGCGCGACGCGACCCGCCCGGCGAGTGCTTTGGCTGCGGCGCGCCGGCGGACCGACTTTGCCGCCGAGGTGCTGCGGCTGGCGGAGGAGCTGGCTGCCGATCCCGCTCGGTTGCGGGAGGTGCTGGCGGACCGTCTGACCGTGCCACCGGCCGGGGCGCTCGACCATGCCGCCGCGACCCCGGATGCGGCCGAGGTGGCCGACCTCCTGAGCGACGCCGCGGCGCTGGCCGTCGATCTGCTGGAGGAGCGGGACCGGCCATGAGGATCGCGGGCTGGCACATCGACGGGTTCGGCGTCTTCCACGACATCCAGGTCCGGGACGTGCCCCCGGGGTTGACCGTCTTCCTCGGTCCCAACGAGGCCGGTAAGACGACGCTGCTCGCGTTCATCCGGCAGATGCTCTTCGGCTCCCCCAGCGACCCCGTCCGCGAGCGCGCGTATCCGCCGCTCCGCGGCGGGCGCCATGGCGGACGCCTGGTGCTGATCGGCCCGGACGGGGAGTACGTGGTCGAGCGCAGCGAGGCGCTCGGGCCGGGGGCGCTGGTGACGCTGCCCGGCGGGGGCCACGGCGATGAGTCGGACCTGGCCCGGCTGCTCGGCGGTGCCGACCACCGGCTGTTTCAGACGGTCTTTGCCTTCAGCCTCGCGGAGTTGCAGGACTTCGCCACGCTCGACGCCGAGGGGATGCACGATCGGATCTTCTCGGCGGGGATTACCGGTGCCGGGCGCTCCACCCGCGCGGCGGTCTCCCAGCTCCATGCCCGACAGGAGGCGCTGCTGGGGCCGCACGGGGATGGCCGCATCAACGAGCTGCGGGCGCGGGTAGACGAGGTGGAGCGGCGGCTGCGACAGGCCCGCCTTGTCGCGGCCGGGTACGGTGAGGCGCTGCGCTACGAGGCGGCGTGCGCTGCCGAGGTGGAGCGGCTCGGCCGCGAGATCGAGAACCACCGGGCCGCGCAGGCTCGCTACCGCAAGCTCGAGGAGCTCTGGCCGATCTGGTATCGACGCCGGGACGCCGCCGGAGAGCGGGAGCGGCTGGAGCCGGTCGGGACCATGCCCGAGCGGGCCGAGGCTCGGCTTAGCGAGCTGCGCGCGGCGATCGACGCCGTGGAGCGGCAGGGGGCGGAGATCGCGGCCGAGGTGGACGCGGCCGAGGCGCGCCGGCAGATGCTCGCGCCCGACGACGCGCTCGAGGCGGTCAGCGAGGAGGTCGTGCAGCTCTACGAGACGCTGCCGCTCTATCGCGACCGCCTGGTTGCGGTCCCGGAGGTGACGGCACGGCTCCGCCGGGCGCAGCAGGCCCTGCACGACCACCTGCGCGACCTCGGTGCCGGCTGGGACCGCACGCGCCTGGCCGGGTTCGACCGCTCGCTGCCGAAGCGGGAGGAGGTCCGCGCCTTCGCCGAACAGATCGAGCAGGCCGAGGCGGCCGCGATGCGCGCCCAAGCTGTGGCCCGGCACGCCGCCGAGCAGCGCGAGCAGGCCGCGGCGGCGCTGGAAACGCTGCGCCGGGAGTTGGAGGCCGCCCCGCCCGCACCCGAGGCGGCCGAGGTGGAACGGCTCGAGGCGGCCGTCCGCCGCGTGCGGAACGCCGTCGCCGAGCGGGCGAGCGTGCAGGCACGCATCCAGGCGGCCACCGAAACGCTGCAGCAGGTCGCGTCGCTGCGCCAGCGTGCCGAGCCGTCTTCGACGGCGATGTCGCCGAACCGGGTCCGGCTCGGGCTTTGGGGTCTGGCCCTGGCGCTCGGCGGGCTGGCCGCGCTGGTGAGCGACAGCGATGTCTCCCCCCTCCTCGCCCTGGCCGCGGTGCTGGCGGCGGTCGGCGCCCTCATCGCCGGGCGGCGCGCGTCGGAGCCGGTCACGCTCGACGGGACGGTCAAGGAGACGTTCAGCGAGCAGCAACAGCGTATCCAGGGCGACCTCGACGCCTACCAGGCCCGGCTGCGCTCGATCGATGCCGCAATCGAGGCTGACGCGGCGCTGCTCGAGCTGTCGCCCCCGCCCGATGAGGCGGCGGTCGAGGCCGCGGCCGAGCGGGTCGCACGGATGCGTGCGGCGTACGACGAGCGACTGCGCCGGCTCCTCGACATCGAGGCTGCCGAGACGCGGCTGCATGACGCGGAATCCGCGAGCGAGCGGGCCGAGGCGGCCGTCCGCGATGCCGAAGGCGAGCGCGACCGTGCCCAGGGTGTGTGGGACGAGTGGAAGCGGCGCGAGGGCGTGCCGGCCGACCTGACGCCGCGAGGGGTGCTCGATTTCTTCGAGGCGATCCGGCAGGGCCGCGAGGCGCTGCGTGAGTTGGAGGCGGCCGAGCGGGAAGCCCGGCAGCTCTCCCAGTTCGTCGTCGCCTTTGAGCGCCGCGCGGGTGAGGCACTCAGCGCCGTGGGCCTGCCGACCGACGCGCGGGGACTGAAGCTGGCCACCGCGATCGAGAAGCTGCGGGAACGCGTCGAGCGCGACCGGGAACTTCGACGTGAGCTTGCGACAATCGAGGAGACCCTGGGGCGCCTGCACGCCCGCCTGGCGGCCGCCCAACGCGAACGGGACGGCCTGCGCGAGCGGTGGGCCGCTCTTCTGGCCGAGGTGGGCGCCGCCGACGAGGCTGACTTCTACCGCCGGCTCGACATCGCCCGCCGCCGCGAGGAGTTGGCCGCGGTGGTCCGCGAGTGCGATCAGCGGATCGCCGAGCAGATCGGCGACGGCCCCGCGGCCGCGCGGATGCGTGAGGAGCTGGCGACCGGCGCGGTCGACCGCTGGCGGCGCGCGGCCGAGGATGCGGGTCGGGCCATGCTGGCGGCCACCGAGGCGCGCGACCGAGCCATCGCCGCACGCCGCGAGGCGGAGTTGGCCCGGCGGCAGCTCGAGGAGTCAACCGAGATCGCCGACCTGGAACTGGAGCGTGCGGGGTTGCTCCAGGAGTACGCCGAGGCCGTGCGTGCCTGGCGTGTCGCGGGGTTGGCCGCGGGGCTGATCGAGGAGACGCTGGCGCGCTACGAGCGCGAGCGGCAGCCCGCGGTGCTGGCCCACGCGTCACGGCTCTTCCACGACATTACCGGCGGGCAGTACACGCAACTTCTCCAGCGTGATCGCCACCTCGTCGTCCTCGACCGCGACGGGCGCGCCCGCGCGCTCGACACCCTGAGCCGGGGTACGGCCGAGCAACTCTACCTCTGTATCCGCCTCGGGCTGGCGACGGAGTTCGCACGGCGTGCGGCGGCGCTGCCCCTGGTGATGGACGACATCCTGGTCAACTTCGACCCCGAGCGTGCCCGCGTCGTGGCCGAGGCGCTGGCGACCGTTGCCGAGCAGCACCAGGTGCTCCTCTTCACCTGTCACCCGGAGACCGCGGAGCTGATCCGCGAGGTCGCCCCCACCAGCGGCCAGTACCTCATGACCCGCTACGGCGGCGAGATCCGCCCCGTTCCCTCTGGATTGACGGCGGGGTAGCCCTCGCCGTGTATATCGCCCCTACTGGAGCGGCTCGTGTATCATCGGGGACACTGATGCCATGGTGAGGAGACCGACCGTGAGCGCGATCAAGCGCCGTGAGCGCATTCATCGTTTGGTAGACCAGTTGCCGGAAGCTGAACTGCACGCCGCCGAGCGTTTCCTCGAGTTCCTGGCCACAGCCGAGAACCCGGTGCTCCGCGCCCTGTGGTCTGCCCCCGAGGAGGAAGAGCCGCTGACTCCGGAGGAGGCGGCCGCGCTCGAGGAGGCGTACGCCGACTTGAATTCCGGGCAACCTATCCCAGATGCTGAGCTGTGGCGGCGGCTGGGTCATGACCCTGAACCTTGACTGGTCGCCTGCGGCCGAGCGCGACCTGCGCCGGCTGGACCACCAAACACAGGTGCGGGTGCGCCAGGCTCTCTACCGCTTCGTGAGTGAAGGGCACGGCGATGTGGCGCGGCTCCGTGGGCGCCAGCATGAGTGGCGTCTGCGTGTAGGCGACGTGCGGGTGCTCTTCATCCATGTCCCCGATGCCAATATGCTGCGAGTCCTGCGTGTGCTGCCACGCGGACGTGCCTACCGCGACTGAGGCAGCATCAACCCATAGCCGTGCCGCCCGCCTCCCGCCTTGACATAGCCCCCGCTCCAGCCCAGACTGCCTGGCAATGTACCCACAACCGGGCCGCGGACCGCGGCCAAGCAGAGGAGTGCCGGTGATGCCTACCCTCTTTGCCACAACCGGCGACGACGTGATCCGCCTCACTTCGAGCGACGGCGACCGCTGGGAGACGACGACCGTCCTGGCCGGGGTCGGTGCCATGTGTATCGCGATGGACCCTCACGATCCGCGCCGCCTCTACGTCGGAACCTTCGACCAGGGGCTCTTCCGCACCCGCGACGGGGGCGAGCACTGGGAGCCGGCCGCGGCGCTGCCCCACCCGCGCGTGCTCTCCGTGGCCATCAGCCCGTCCGACCGGCACGACGGCCTCTCTGTCGTCCTCGCCGGGACGGAGCCGAGCGCGCTTTTCCGCAGCGAGGACGACGGTCGGACCTGGCAGGAGATGCCCGCGCTGCGGGACCTCCCCAGCGCGCCGACCTGGTCCTTCCCGCCTCGCCCCTGGACCTCGCACGTGCGCTGGATCGCGCCGTCCTGGTCCGACCCGGACCTGCTCTTCGCCGGGATCGAGTTGGGCGGCGTGATGCGCTCCACAGACGGTGGCCGGACCTGGGAGGACCGCAAGCCCGGCTCCTACCACGACTCGCACGCAATCCTGACGCACCCGACCGCGCCGGAGCGCGTCTACGAGGCGGCCGGTGGCGGCGTGGCCTACAGCGACGACGCGGGCGCGACCTGGCGTCCTGTGGACGAGGGGATGGATCGCCACTACGTCTGGGGGCTGGCGGTCGACCCGGCCGATCCGGACCTCTGGTATGTCTCGGCCACCTTCAGCGCCCGCCACGCCCACGACCGGCGCGGCAACGCCGAGGCGTTCATCTACCGGCGGCGCGGGGACGGACCCTGGGAGGCGCTTGACGGCGGGCTGCCGAACCCGCTCTCGGTCATGCCGTACGCCCTGCTCGCCCCGCTTGACCGCCCCGGCGAGATCTATGCCGGGATGCAGGACGGGCAGATCTACCACAGCGCCGACCGAGGCGAGTCCTGGCGGCGGCTCGATGTGTCCCTCCCGGCCCTGCTCGCGCTCGTCGCCGCGCCGGAGTAGGCCGCGGTCGGCTTACGCGGCCGTGGGATACGCGGCGCAGCCGAGGATCGTGCCCATCGCCTGGAGCAGCCGGGCGAGGCGCTCCCGCATGTCTCGGTCGAACCGCCGCTGCCACAGCGGGACGAGCCGCCCCACCACGCCGCGCGCGATGTTCTCCGCGCGGTACACGATCCGGCTGCCCCGCTCGTGCGGCTCGACCGTGTAGATGCCCCGGTACCAGAAATGGCCCTGGACGGCGACGCGCCGATGCTCCCGGTCGACATCCACCTCCACGCTCGTCACCGGCGGCGTGCCGACGGTAGCGGTGAACTGCCGGGGACCACCGGAGAGGACGATCTCCCCGAACGCGGCCAGGCCCTCGGTGGCGAGCACGATCCCGTTGTGGTCGTTGACCGGGCCTGCCTGGATTGCGCAGAGGACGTCCGCGACGGCCTCCACCGGGGCTTCCACGATCCCGCTGACGATCCACCGTGCCTGACGTTGTCCGTTCACTGCGCCAATCCTTTCCCTCGCATGAGCCGCACGGCGAGCAGCATCATCCAGGCGAGGCCACTGAAGAGGGATACGCGCTGGAGCAGGCCGCTCGGCGCCGGGGAGAGGATGCCATTCTGGTCGAGGGCGGTTGTCACGCCCGTGGCGATGAAGAACACCGCCACCACGATCCCCGTGACGACCGAGTAGCGTGCCCAGCCCGCCCAGCGGGGATCACCGGCGACGCTCCGGCCCAGAACCAGGCAGGCCGCGCTCAGTGAGCCGAACAGGACGAGCCCGGCGACCGAGTGGACCAGTCCGTGCAGACTGTAGCTCGGCTCGCTCCCCGGCGGGTAGCCGAGGCCGGGATCGGTCACGGCGATGCCCGCGAGGATGAGGCTCAGCCCGAAGACGGCGATCAGCCGCGGCAGCCAGCGGGACCCCGTTCCAGGGCGCCATACCTGCCGCAGCCCCCGGGCGAAGCCCAGGGCGAGGAGCCCGAAGGCAAGCAACGCGGTGATATTCACCCAGCCCTGAGCGCCCAGGCTGAGCTGGCTGATCGCGTGGCGCCACGGACTGTACCCCGGGCGGGTGGCACCCTCGATCAGTACGACGAGCACGAACAGCGGCGGGCCGACGGCACCGCACGCGAGCAGGTACCACGTCGTCGACCCGCGGAAGGAGCGCCGCGCCTGCTTGCTCCGAGCCGGCCGGCGGTCGCCGGCACGCACCCGCGTGGGTGGTGTCTCCGTGGCCCCGACGCGGGGCTCGGACTTGATTCCCATCGCCGTTGCTCCTCTCACATTCCCTGCGGGTGATCCCGCGTTCTCGTGGCATCCTATGCCTCGGACGGGCCCGGCTCCGTTCGAGCTGACATCGGCGCACACGTCTCGCTGAACCTGGTCTCACTCGCCGGGCGGTCTGGTATAGTCCTGCTCGGACATATGCCTGCACGGGCAAGTATCTTCACTGTGCAGAGATTAGCAGGAGAGTGCGGTGATGTCAAGTGGTGGCGACGAGCGTGCTCGGCAGACCAGCGCGCTCGACCGGGAGTTGGGCACGATCGGCACCCAGTCGGTGCTTCTCAGCCAGGTGGTCGCCGACCGGCTGGGGCTGCATACGCGGGATGTTGAAGTGCTGGACATCCTCAACCGTGGCGGAGCGCGCACGGCCGGGGAGCTGGCGGAGCTCAGCGGCCTGACGACCGGCGCGCTGACCCGCCTGATCGACCGGCTGGAGCGGGCTGGCTACGTCCGGCGCGAGCCGAATCCACGCGATCGTCGCAGCGTGATCGTCGTCCCAATCGCCGAGCGGCTGGCACGCGACATCGCTCCGCTCTACGCTCCGCTCGAGCGGGAACTGACCGACCTGTACGCGCGCTACAGCGAGGAGGAACTCGCGC
>Ga0181858_1001862_pt1 | contig 10156 bp, 7 predicted proteins | sample NewIslPassag4_SG_FD_130749 | JGI IMG/M metagenome (GOLD analysis project Ga0181858, IMG submission 130749) | Feedstock adapted compost microbial communities from Newby Island compost facility, Milpitas, CA, USA - Passage 4_SG | ecosystem: Engineered > Solid waste > Feedstock > Composting ...
GTAGGCGTCCGGGTGATGCTCCTTCGCCCATCGGAGCCTGCCGGTGCCTACCTCCCCAAAATGCATGAGCGCCTCCGCCGCCCGGTAGCGCACCCACCACTCCCGGTCGCCGAGCAGGTCGACGAGCAGCGGAATGCCTCTCTCGATCGAGCACGACCGGATGAGCCGGACGGCGTGCATGCGCTCCACCCAGCTTGCGGACCGGGCCAGCTCCATCACCTTGTCGTGACGGGTCGCAAACCCGATTTCGGCAATCGCCTTCAGCGCCCGGGTGCGGATTTCTCCGTCCTCCGCATCGAGCAGACGCTCCAGCATCGGAATGGCGGCGATCGACCGGCTCTGGGCGCAGGCGTCGATGAACAGCCCCTGCAGCATGGGGGGAGCGCTGTCCATGTGCCTCCCGATGCGGGCGATATCCTCGTCGGTGAGCGACCGGAGAATGTCCGTCATGCGGATGAGCCTTTCCCTCCGGAGCACCGCGTAATGTTCCATCAGGTAGTCGATGAGCACGTCGTTTCGCCCCATCAGGCTGATGGAGCGGGCGGCCGTCGCCCACACGTCGTAAACGGGAGAAGACAGGTGGACCCGCACTTCGGGCAGGAGCTCTTCGAGCCTGAGAACGCCGGCCTGCCGGAGCGCCTCCCCCACCTTCCACAACCTGGGGGACTTGAGCTGCTGCCTGAGCTGTTCCGGGACACCGAGCAGGTGACACACCTTCACGATCCGCCCCCTCTCTTCCCGGCTGCTCACCTTTACGGAAATATCCATGAGAAAGCCGAGCAGGAGCTTTTTTTGCCAGGGCCGGGCCATGCCGAAGATGCGGTGGCGGAACTGCTCCTCGCCGGTTATGAAGCTGCTGAGCAGCGGATAGATGTTCCCGATATATTTCCGGTTCCGCGCCTCCAGCCGGTTGCGCCACACTTTCCGCCCGATCAGCATGATGAACAGCAGGAAGAAGCAGCCGGCGACCGTCAGGGTGAATACGACGATGAAGTAGATGAGAATCATGCCGTGGCTTCCCCGTCCTTTCCGGCGTCGTTCGTCTTCGTTCCGGTTCCGGCGGAAAGTCCGTCCCTCAAGCCGGCGCGCAGGCTCCAGTGCATGCGCATGCGCGCCTCCACCTCCGCCGCCGAAAACGGCTTGGCAATGAAGTCGTCGGCCCCGACCTGCAGGCACCGGACGATGTTGGACGTCGTGTTCTGGTGGGACAAAAAGATGAACACAGCTTCCCGCCGGGAGAACATCTGTCTGCACTGGAGGCAGAAGGAAAAGCCGTTGTTGCCGTCCAGCTGGATGTCCGACAGGATGATCTGCGGGCGAAACCGGATCGCCTCCTCCAGGGCGCGACCCGAATCGGTACAGATGAGCACGTCCCATTCGGACCGGTTCAGGTGGTTTTGCAGCAGCACCGGCGTCACCATGTCGTCGTCCACAATGAGCACCTTCACCCGTTCCGCCTGTTCCTCCCGGTTCGAAAAGGCGGGTGCGACGTACAGCGTGCCGGGCAGCGCATCCGTCGCCACATGGCGCTCCATCCTGAGGAGAATGTCCTCCGCCCGCTCGTAGCCCCGCTCGCCCTCGGTCACCCCGATGCGCACATGCGCAAACAGCGGGGAAGTGCCGAGCTCGCGCGCGAATTGCTGCAGAACGCGCTGGGCCACAAGCTGCCCCCCCTCCTTGTTGGCCATCGGCAGCAGGAGGACAAAGGCATTGGACTTCCAGCGCCGGATTTCGTCGCTCGTCCGGATCGACCGGCGGGACAGCTCATACATCCGGAACACAAACTCGTTGACCTGCCTGGCTCCGTACCGCTGCAGCAGATACGGGTAGATCTCAAGCGAAACGTAGACGAGGGCAAAGGGGGACTGGAAGCGAATGTACCGCTGCCATTCCTTCGCCACCAGACGGACGAGCTGGGCTCTTTCCTCCGTGAGGGTGCCGAACGAGCCTTTGGCCTGGCCGTTCATCAGCTTGCGGATGGCCGCGTGCACGATGCCGGGATCGACCGGTCCCGCGAGCACCATATCCGCCGGGGACTCGTACAGTCCGACCAGCTGCTGCGGCTCCAGGTCCTCCGCGACGACGGCGACCGGCAGATGGGCGAAGGCGTCGGTCTCGCGAATGCGGCGGACGGCATCGGACAAGTCTCCTTCATGCCGGGCGTGAAGCAGAATGGCGGTCTGCCGGTCCACGATCAATTCCTGGTGGACGGCCGTTTCCCATTCGTCCCAATCGGCATGGTCGATGACGTATCCGGGCTCCCCGCGGGACGCGTCCGATCCGTTCAGCAGATCGAACAACCGCTGGCTGCCGATGATGAGAACCTTCGGCAGGCGCTTCGTTTCCTCCTGCGGCGCTTTCCGTTCTCCGGAGGTCCATTCTCCGTCCCCGCCGGCCTGCGCCGCTTCCCGGCTCTCGACGAACCGGACGATCTCGTCGAGCCACAGGAGCCAGTCCTCGTCCCGCCATGCGCCTTCTTCCTCATGCGCGCCGGAGAGGCGCCCCAGCCAGGCATTGGATGCGACGAACAGCGCCTTGTGGCGATGGAGGGCGCTCGCATACCTCAATTGTCGGATGGCAAGGTCCAACCGTTCCCGAAACCTGCCGGTTGCCGCGCGGTCTGTCGAAACCAATTCCTTCCGCAGATCCGCCAGAGCTGCATGATGGTGCCGGATCCACGACATGGTCCTGTCTTCCAGTTCAACCATCTATGATCAATCCCGTTCTCAACCATGAAACGTATCCGATTGTTTGATGGTACCATGGCAGACTTTACAAAAACTAAACGAAAAAAAGCCGCCACCGAAAGGTGGCAGCTTGATTGATCATCCTCATCTCATCGAGAAGGACCTGGACGCCGACTCGATCTGCCCGAACGCCCAGCGGTCCCGGGGAACGCCGGAATTTTGGCGCTTTAACGAAACGTTTCCCCGGCAAAACCCAAACAAAAATGCCGCCGAACCCTGCGGCTGTTGCTCTGCCGCAGATCGATCGGCGACCTTTTGCCGGATGGGACCCGGTTCGGATTCGGTTCAAGATAAATGCCGGCTTTCCATTAACGGGCGGCGTTTTCCGCGTGCCGCCGCCTTCCCGGGATTTCCCCGGTCTCCTCGTAGATGCGCACGAGCTCGTCGATTTCCTTCTTCAGTTCGTTCACGAGCTCCGACTCCGGCACCTTCTTCACCACCTGGCCGTGGCGGAACAGGAGTCCCTCGCCCCGCCCGCCGGCGATGCCGATGTCGGCTTCCCGCGCCTCGCCGGGCCCGTTGACCGCGCAGCCGAGCACGGACACCTTGATCGGCGCCTTGACCTTCTCCAGGTATTTCTCCACCTCGTTGGCGACGTTGAACAGGTCAAAATCGAGCCGTCCGCAGGTCGGACAGGAGACGAGCGTCGGCGCGTCGGAAAGAAGCCCGAACGTTTTCAAAAGCTCCCGCGCCACCTTCACTTCCTCGACCGGATCGGCGCTCAAGGAAACCCGGATCGTGTTGCCGATTCCCATCGAGAGAAGCGTCCCGAGGCCGGCCGCGCTCTTCACCGTGCCGGCGAACAGCGTCCCGGCTTCTGTGATGCCGAGGTGGAGCGGATAGCGGATCCGCTCCGCCGCCAGGGTGTACGCCTGGATCGCCAGCGGCACGTCGGACGCCTTGAGCGAGACGATGATATCGCGAAAGTCGAGGTCCTCGAGGATGCCGATGTGGTACAGGGCGCTTTCGACCATCGCCTCCGCCGTCGGGTATCCGTATTTCTCCAGCAGGTGGTTCTCCAGGGAGCCGGCGTTGACGCCGATGCGGATCGGGATTCCCCGCTCCCTGCACGCCTTCACGACCGCCTCGACCTTCTCCCGGCGGCCGATGTTGCCCGGGTTGATGCGCACCTTGTCGATGCCGTTCTCGATGGCGGCGAGCGCGAGGCGGTAATCGAAATGGATGTCGGCCACAAGCGGAATGCGGATCCGCCTCTTGATCTCCCGGATCGCCTCCGCCGCCTCCCGGTTGTTCACAGTCACCCGGACGAGCTGGCAGCCGGCTTCCTCGAGGCGGCGGATTTCGTTCACCACGCTCTCGACGTCCGCCGTCTTCGAGGTGCACATGCTCTGGACGATGACCTCGTCGCTGCCGCCGATCTGCAGGTTCCCGACGCGCACGGGAACCGTTTCATGCCGCTTGTACATGCGACTCTCTCCCGATCTCCCGGTTTCGGGCGCCCACGGGCAAGCGCGGCCTCAGGCGCTCTCTTCCTTCTTCTTGCTCACGGTTTTGCCGTTCTTGAGCAAAAGCTGCGGCGGCATCTTGTCGCGCACGACCTGCTCGGTGATGATCACCTTCTCCACATCGCTGCGCGACGGGACATCGTACATGACGTCCAGCATGATGCCCTCGATGATGGCCCTGAGTCCCCGCGCGCCGGTCTTGCGCTTGATCGCCTCGCGGGCGATGTGCTCCAGCGCCTTTTCCTCGAATTCCAGCTTGACGTTGTCCAGTTCCAGGAGCTTCTGGTACTGCTTGACCAGAGCGTTCTTCGGCTCCGTGAGGATCCGGATCAGCGCCTGCTCATCCAGCGGCTCCAGCGTGGCGATGATCGGAAGCCGCCCGATGAACTCGGGAATGAGGCCGAACTTGAGCAGGTCTTCCGGCATGACCATCGACAGGTATTCGCCCGGCTTCAGCTCGCCGGTGGTCTCGGAGTTGAAGCCGATGACCTTCTTGCCGATCCGCCGCTTGATGATCTGCTCCAGGCCGTCGAAGGCGCCGCCGCAGATGAACAGGATGTTCGTCGTGTCGATCTGGATGAACTCCTGGTGCGGGTGCTTCCGCCCGCCCTGCGGCGGCACGGAGGCGATCGTCCCCTCGAGGATCTTCAGCAGCGCCTGCTGCACGCCCTCGCCGGAAACGTCCCGGGTGATCGAAGGGTTCTCCGACTTGCGGGCAATTTTGTCGATTTCGTCGATGTACACGATGCCCTTCTCCGCCTTCTCCACGTCGTAGTCGGCGGCCTGGATGAGCTTGAGGAGGATGTTCTCCACGTCCTCGCCCACGTACCCCGCCTCGGTGAGCGAGGTGGCGTCGGCGATGGCGAAAGGCACGTTCAGGATCCTCGCCAGCGTCTGGGCGAGCAGCGTCTTGCCGCTGCCCGTGGGCCCGAGGAGGAGAATGTTGCTCTTCTGCAGCTCCACGTCCTCCGTCCGGCTCTGCTTGTTGATCCGCTTGTAGTGGTTGTAGACCGCCACGGCGAGCGATTTCTTCGCCTGCTCCTGCCCGATGACGTACTGGTCGAGGAAATCCTTGATGACTTGCGGCTTCGGGAGGTCCTTCATCTCCAGCTCTTCATCGTGGCCGAGCTCCTCCTCGACGATCTCCGTGCAGAGCTCGATGCATTCGTCGCAAATATAAACTCCAGGACCGGCCACGAGCTTGCGGACCTGATCCTGGGTTTTGCCGCAGAAAGAGCACTTCAGCTGTCCCTTCTCATCGTTGAATTTGAACAATGGGATCACTCCTTGGGTTTGAATTCGGGGCGGGTGATGACATTGTCCACGAGACCGTAGGCCTTGGCCTCCTCCGCTGTCATGAAGTAGTCGCGGTCCGTGTCCCGCTCGATCGTCTCGAGCGGCTGCCCCGTGTGCTCGGCCAGAAGCTGGTTCAGCTTCTGCTTGGTGCGGATGATCCAGTCGGCGTGAATCTTGATGTCGGTTGCCTGTCCCCGCACCCCTCCGAGCGGCTGATGAATCATGATCTCGCTGTTCGGCAGGGCGAACCGTTTGCCCTTTGCGCCGGCGGCCAGCAGGAAGGCTCCCATGCTGGCGGCCATGCCGACGCAGATCGTGGACACGTCCGGCTTGATAAACTGCATCGTGTCATATATTCCCATCCCCGCGGTCACGGAACCTCCGGGAGAATTGATGTACAGGCTGATGTCCTTTTCCGGGTCGTCCGCCGCCAGGAACAGAAGCTGCGCGATGACCGCGTTGGCGACGTCGTCGTCGATCGGCGACCCGAGAAAAATGATGCGGTCCTTGAGCAACCGGGAATAGATGTCGTAGGAGCGTTCTCCCCGTCCTGTCTGCTCCACCACGATCGGCACTAACGCCATGCCGCATGCCCCCTAATCCGAATCACGTCTTTTGCCTCCTATTTTAACACTTTTCAATCGCGAAGGTAAATAAAAGGCACGTCGAACAACCACGTGCCCATTGTGACTCCCGTATGATCGATTTCGTCAGCCCTTCGCCGCTTCGTCCTGCGCATCCTTGTCCTGCGCGGGTTCGTCCGATGCCGCCGCCTGAGGCGCGTCCTCCGGCGCTTCCTTGTCCGCCGGGGCCTCTTCCGTCGCCGCGGGAACCATCTTCGCGCTTTCCGCCATGAGCTTGAGCGCCTTGCGGACCGCGAGATCCCGCTTCATCCCCTCGAGGCTGTCGTTGGCCTCGAAGATGCTCCGGAGCTCGTCGGCCGAACGCCCGTACAGCTTGCCGAGGCGCTCCAGCTCCTCGTTCAGGTCCTCCTCGCTCACGGCGATGTTTTCCTTCTTCACCACCGCTTCGAGGACGAGGCTGTTGAGCACGCGCCGGCGCGCGTCCTCCCGCATCTGTTCCTTCAGCTGGTCCTCGGTCTGTCCGGTGTATTGCTTGTACAGATCCAGGGTCAGGCCCTGCATCCGCAGGCGGTTGGCGAAATCTTCCAGCATGTGCTCGATCTCATGTTCCACCATCACGTCCGGGATGTCCACCCGCGCGTTGGCGGCCGCCTTCTCCAGGACCTGCGCCTCCACGTACTGCTCCCGTTCGCTGTTCCGCCGCTCCTGCAGGCGTTTGGCGATATCCTGCCGGTATTCCTCCAGCGTGTCGAACTCGCTTACGTCCTTGGCGAACTCGTCATCGAGCTCCGGCAGGTTTTTCCGCTTGATCTCGTGCACCTTCACCCGGAACACGGCCTTCTTGCCCCTCAGCTCTTCGGCGTGGTAATCGTCCGGGAACGTGACCTCCACGTCCTTTTCCGCGCCCTTTTCCACCCCGACGAGCTGATCCTCGAAGCCGGGGATGAAGGTCCCGGAACCAAGCTCGAGGGAATACTTCTCCGCGCTGCCGCCCGCGAACGGCTCGCCGTCGATCGTGCCTTCAAAATCGATCAGCACCGTGTCCCCGGCCTGCGCGCCGCCTTCCTCGACGACGACCAGTTCGGCATGGCGCTCCCGCATGCGCTCAAGCTCCTGTTCGACCTCTTCCGGCTTGACCGAAAAATCCCTCTCCGGAATTTCGAGCCCGAGGTACTGCCCGAGTTCCACCTCCGGCTTGACCTGCACCTTCGCGGTGAACTTGAAGGGCTCTCCCTTGGAGAAGCGCTCAAAATCGATTTCCGGCCGGTCGATCGGCTCGATGTCGGTTTCCTTCACAGCCGCCATGTAGGCGTCCGGCAGCAGAATGTCTAGGGCGTCCTGGTACAGGCTCTCCACGCCGTACCTCGCCTCGAAAATCGCGCGCGGCACCTTGCCCTTGCGGAATCCCGGCACCACCACCCGCTGCACGACTTTGCGGAAAGCCTTGTCAAGCGCTTCGTTGACCTTTTCCGCTTCCACTTCGACGGTGAGGATCCCGGTGTTCTTCTCTAGGATTTCCCAGGTTGCCTTCATTTATGCGTTCCCTCCAACAGCTTCGTACTCCGACAAGCGAATCCGCCGATCATCATAACCACTCCATTATAAAAAAAACGCCCCCGGCCGTCAATTCCCCTCAATCCCTTCCCGGAGCAGCCGGCAGCAGTTCTCCCACGCGCCCAGCTGTTCCGCCCCCAGCCCGTACAGGTTCCGAAGTTCCCGCGCGTCCGGAGCGTCTCCGATCATGTCCCCGGCCGCGCTGTGCAGCGCCGCCGCCCAGACGGCGGCGTGCCGGTCGTCCATGCCGGAAAGTTCCCGGTAAACGGAGGTGCCGAACACGGCGGAGAGGAACTCGCTCCAGATTTCCTCCAGGAAATAGGCCATCCCGGGGGACCGGCTTTCGCAGGCGCGCTCCGCAAGGCGCAGCACCTCCCGGACGGCAGGGGGGTAATCGTCCATCGCGAGCGGGACTTCGGACGCCTGCACCCGGATCCGTTCTCCCCTGCGCCGGACTTCGATCGGGCCCCCGTATCCCCGGCGGCGCAGCGCCTGCATCGCCTTGAACTGGACGAACGGGTTGCGGCAGTCGGACTCGAGCCACGCAAGGAGCGGCTCGTCCAGCTCCGGGTCCTTCAGGTAGGAAAGCTGTTCCAGCGCAAGCAGCTGCTTGTCGGCCGCGGAGGTGCCGCGCAGAAGTTCCAGGAGCTTCCGGCCGTACTGCCGGTCTTCCCGGGAGCGGGCGGTGACGAGCCGCCCGAGAAGCTCCGCCTCCGACTCGTCCTCCTCCGGACCGGCCGCGTCCGGACCATCCGTTTCCGGACCAGCCTCAGCCGGCGCACCCGCAACGACCGGACCGGCGCCGCCCGCGGTTGTCCGGACGGACCCTCCGGCATCGCGCAGACCGGCCGGACCGATCTCCGCCCTCACCCATTCGTACAGCGCCCGCCATTCCTCCCGCGCCCGCCCGTCCTGCGTGCTGCAGGCGAGCAGAAACTCGAGCAGCGCCCCCGCCTCCCGAAGCCGGTCGCGCTCCAGGAGATTTGTCAGCACCTTCTGGTAATGGTCGATCGTCGAAGGCAGCAGATAGACCTCACCTTTTCCGGATTCCAAGAAGCTCCCTCCCCTTGGACAGATAAGTGTACCAGAAAAGGCGGAAAAAGGAAAACCCGCCGCGCCCGGGTTCCGCGCCCGTTTCGTGTTGATTTTGCCGGGACCGTATGCTATGATAGTCCGTGTTTCCCGAGGGCTGCGAATACCGAACCATTCTGTCCCAGTAGCTCAGCCGGATAGAGCATGCGCCTTCTAAGCGTATGGTCGGGGGTTCGAATCCCTCCTGGGACGCCATCTTTCGAGATGCAAAGCCGCCGTTTCCGGCGGCTTTTTCATTTGCCCGTCCAGATCCGGTAGGCCGCCGGCGGCATGCCGAGAACCGACTTGAAATCCTTGATGAAATGCGCCTGGTCGAAATATCCGAGTTCCATCGCCAGGTCCGCAAGCGGCAGGTCGGGGTCCCGTTCGATGCGTTCCGCGGCTTCCTGCAGGCGAAACCGCTTGATGACCCATTTCGGGCCGACGCCGGCGTACCTGCGGAACAGACGCTGCAGCTGGCAGACGGACATGGCGGAGAGCCCGCAAAGCTGTTCCACTTTGATCACGTCCCGGTCCTGCATCGCCATCCGCACGATGCGGTCCGCAAGTTCCGCCGACGGGTCGCGTTCCGGAAGCCGGGCGACGAGCGCCGCTTCCGCCTGGGCGGCCATGGCGGCGGAGTCCCCGGCGTCCAGCACCCGGTTCATCCACTCGTCCGCCCGGGGTCCGAACAGTTCGGCCGCGGGCACGGTCCGGCCGGTCAGCCGCGAAATGTCCTGCCGCCAGAACGGATGGAAACCGCCGGCGCGGAATTTCACGCCGAGCACCCGGCCCCGGCCGCGCAGCGTGCGCACGAAGGAGGGGTGCGGAATGCCGTAAATGAGCGCCCTTCGGCCGCTTTCGTCCTCTTCGAAGGCCAGATGCACGTTCGGATACGACAGGATGGTCTGGGTGTGGGTTTCGCCGGGCGGCAAGTCATACCGGACGGACCAGTAGTGCTCCACGAAGGGAGCGATCCCGGCTCCCGGTTCAAAGCGCGCGAGCGAAAACTTGTCCAGTCCCGCGTCCGCGCGGACGATCCCGCGCGTCGAGCCCGCGCCCGTCACTTTCGCCTTCATGGCGCCTCCTTTCGGACGGTTTCCCCTTGGCGTCGCCCCCCGTCACCATTCCTTACAATTAGCTTAACCACAGCCGATCGATCGCGCAATGCGCGGCTGGAACAGGTACCGGCCAGCCGCCTTCAGGATGGAAGGAGGAAAGTCCATGGAAAACCGGCCTCAAAAGGGCGTGACCGGCACCTATACGACAAACGGCACGCCCGCCGGATATACGGCGATCACGCCGTTCATTGTCGTGAGCGATCCCGTTCGTGCCATCGCGTTTTACGAAGCCGTGTTCGGAGCGAAAGCGAAAAACGTGACGACGATGGAATTCGGCGGCGAGCGGTTGATCGTGCATGCGGACCTCGACTTCGGCA
>Ga0181858_1001870_pt1 | contig 10139 bp, 8 predicted proteins | sample NewIslPassag4_SG_FD_130749 | JGI IMG/M metagenome (GOLD analysis project Ga0181858, IMG submission 130749) | Feedstock adapted compost microbial communities from Newby Island compost facility, Milpitas, CA, USA - Passage 4_SG | ecosystem: Engineered > Solid waste > Feedstock > Composting ...
ATCATGGCGATGACGCTCTGACGGATTGTGTCCCGACCGAGTTGCGGGCCAGTGACAAGCCGACTGATGGGAGTGGGGCTGAGGACGGCGGGCAGGCTTCCGGCCTGGAGCACCTGGGTGAGCGCCTGCACCTCCTCCCGTGAAGGGATACCCGTGATCTGGCCGCGATCGAAAATGGGGCCTCTGATCTGCGGGGCGGAATAGAGGTATCCATCGAGGATGATGCCCAGCCGGCGGGTGAAACCGGTGGTGGGGTCCGGCCGATTGTCGCTCGTCAAAGCCCCGAAGCGCTGCTGGGCACTCCCTGCCTTGAGGATGAATTCCACGCAGGGTTGCATCTGCTCGTCCACGCCCTCGCGGACTCGGAACAGGTCGGCACCAGTGACGTTGTAGCGATCCTTGACGACGAGAATCTCCAGCCAATCCTCGTTCCGATACCGGCCTTTACGGACGGCAATTTCGCCGAAATTGCCGATGGCTTCTTCCTGGCCTTTGGCAACCGGAACCCACCACGCCAGGAGATTGCCGCGATCGTCATAGAGTTCGTGCTCGTCGGGGGGAAGGGCCAGAGCCCGCTCGATCAGCCGCCGATGGTCCCGCATATTGGCCAGGATGCGGAACTCCAGCGTACCGACGCTGCTGATCACGCGTTCCAGCCGGGCGACTTCTTCCTCGTCCACCTCGGGGACAATGATTTCGATCTGTTGCGGGCCGAACCGGCGGATCGTTACTTCTTTCACACCGCTGGGGTTAACCCGGCGATTGAGGGCCGCAATAAGCTGATCCATGTCAATCTGATCCGAAGCCGCTTGTGCCCGCGTTCCCGGTTGCCGCACCGCGCCTTCGATTTCGTACACCATGATGACACCGCCGCTGAGGTCGATTCCCAGCTTCGGCGGCCAGCGCGTCAAAAGAATGACAACCGCAAGAACGATGGTGAACAGAATGAAGGAGATCCACCCAAAGTATTCTCGTGCCCGCCACCATTCGCAAAGAAAATAGGCAACGATGACCGGTAAGCCAAAGATGATAAACAGAAAGACCAGATAAGTGACGATATTGAGAACCCGAGAAAGAAATGTCGGTCTGGCGGGTTTGGTTTCCTGGGAAGTCGTCTGCCCGGGTTGAGAGCCTGTCTCTTGAGCAGGGGTCTTCGTTGTCTCCCGAGTTTCCTCGGAACTTGCCGATGAGGGAGCAGCCGTCGGGGCCTGACCAGTCGCCTGGGACTGCGTAACCGTATTGGCGTCAGAAGACGGTGCGTTTTGCTGTTTTTCGCCCGAGGTGGGAGCGGGAGCCGCGCTCTGTGAGGACGCCTTTTCTGATTGAGCCGGGGCTTCATTCTTGGGCGGGGCAGATTCCCCGGCCGACACCGACTGGCTGCCGGGAGGAGAAGACGCCTCCAGGGCCAGTGCCAACGGCACCATCGGGGTGAAATTCCCACCACCCACCGCTGCGGCGAAAACCACAACCGCGGCAATTCCGAGGATCCAACCAAAACGGCTCCGAGTAGAACGGCGTTCCATCGTTAAAGATCTCACACCTGAGAATCCCTGAAATGATTCAATTCGAGATTCGTGTTTGAGAACCTGGTTTGTTCAACCTTCTTTTTGTTTGTCAGATGGGGCTTCTTCCCCCAGAACCTGAGCGATAGCGCTCAGTGTGCAGCGAATCCGTGTATTGTTGGCGTCGTCCACGCGGAGGGTCACCTCGTTGGCTTCCCGGTGGACGTTTGTAACCACCCCGTAGATTCCGCCAATCGTAAGGACTCGGTCGTTTTTCTTCAAGGCGTTGAGCATGGCCTGGCGTCGGGCCCGCTCCTTCCGTTCCGGGCGGATGAGCAGGAAGTAGAACACAACGATCAGCGGAATCCAGAGCGTCAACATCATGATAAGACCGCCCGAGGAACCGCCAGCGTTCCCGCCACCGGCTTCGGCCAAGAGAGGGATAAACGAGATCATCATGGAATCGGCCTTTTAGGTCTTGTGGAGTCCAGAAAACAGCACTCGGGTTTCGTAATCGTGCGCAGAATCCGCGATGACGTGCCTCCATGATCGCGAACCGTTACCTGAGCAAGTTGCCAGGGAAGAACGGCTGAATCGGAGAGGCTTCCACTTTGCCGTAGTTTTCAATCGCCAGCAACTCGCCCGGCATTCCCGCCATGCCCGTGCAGGATATCTGAATTAAGCATCTTAAAGCGCCGTGCGAGTGGCTACAAGGGGCAAAACGGCGGGAAGCCGTTGGGATCGCGTTCCGATGTCCTATGTCTGAATCTCCCAGGCCTCGTCCGGCCCGCCGATTTCTCCTTTTGGGCGGCAGCGTGATTGCGGTTGATTGCGCCGCAAACGCCATTTCTGGATAAAATAGAGAAAGAGGGAGAGGCTAAAGCGGTTTTGACCATCGCGGGGGCGGGGCGATGGTGGGTGAGGCAACATCCGGCGGTGATCAAACATGGCCGCGGCAAAGTTCGACCTTATCCGATCGAAGCACCTGTTGAGGGAGGCCGAGGGCTACCTCGAGCTGGGGCTTGCACGGCAGGCGCTGGAGACGCTCGATCGGCTTCCCGATTTGTATCGTGACAATCCGGTGGCGCTGCTGCTTCGGGCGGAGGCCCTCCGCGAACTGGAGCGATACGAGGAAGCGCTCGCCGTCTTCCAACGGCTGGAAGAACTCGACCCGGAGGATGTTCGCGTCTATCTTGCCAAAGGCTGGTGCCACAAACGGGTGGGGCGGATCGATCTGGCGTGTGCGGATCTGGAAAAAGCCGCTGAGCTGGAGCCCGACAATCCGCTCGTCTGCTACAACCTCGCGTGTTATTACAGTCTCGCCGGGAATAAAGACAAGGCCCTGTCTCTCCTCAGAAAAGCACTCACGTTGGAGCCAGACTATCGGAAACTCGTTCCCGCCGAAACCGATTTCGATCCCATTCGCTCCGATCCCGAATTCAACCGACTGCTTGAAGCGGCCGGAGAAACCGCTTAAACTCGCCAGCGGTCAGTGACGATGAGAGGCGGTCCGCCGCAGACCGTTTATTCCTGGCGGGAGAATCTGTCCCGCTGAAGGCGGAGCGAGTTTCTCTTGACGTGCGACCGGTACCGCGGACGTCGGCCGCCAGCGGTGTTGGCGAGACCGTATGGTAACTGTCCCCCGAAAAGTTGTATTGGAGGGGCGTTTCCAGCCGCGAGTTTTCACAGGAGCCTGCCATGTTTTCGACGACCCAACCGCAGCGGCGTGCCGTATCCGTTCTTCGCAGGGGTTTGGGAAAGTCACGGCTGAATCGGCGACGGTGGCTCTGCAGTCTTGCGGGGGCGATGGCCGTGCCCGCGGTCGTTCGGGCGGCACGCCTTTTTGCCAGTGAGACGCCCCGTTTCGAGGTTCAAGAAGTCAAAACAATCAGCCGGCTTCCCCACCGCTATCACGGCTGGCCCACGGTCACGCGGCGAAAGAACGGCCAGCTTGTGCTTGTGTATTCCGGCGGGCGCGAGGCCCATGTCTGTCCGTTCGGTCGTGTGGAAATGATGACTTCCCACGACGAAGGCCAATGGTGGACGTATCCGCAGGTGTTGTGGGATAGTGCGATCGACGATCGGGATTCCGGTGTTCTGGAGACAGCGCGGGGCACTCTCCTTGTGACCACGTTCACCTCGCTGGCCTACGTTTCTCTGTTGACACGAGCCCTGGAAGCCGCGAGGAAGGGGAGTGGTTGGCCCGCTGAAAAACTGGACCGTTGGAAGGCGGCCCACGAGCGTCTTTCGGAAGACGACCGTCAAAAGCAGTTGGGGGTGTGGATGATGCGCTCGGAAGATGGGGGCGTCACGTGGTCGGCTCCGTACGATTGCCTGGTGAACAGTCCCCACGGTCCGATCCAGCTTCAAGATGGACGGCTGCTCTATGCCGGCAAGGACCTCTGGCGAACGAAGAGGGTGGGCGTCTGCGTTTCCCAGGATGACGGCCGAACCTGGGAGTGGCTGGCCACGCTGCCGGTTCGACAGGGCGATGACCCGAATCAATACCACGAGCTGCATGCCGTGGAGACGACCGAGGGACGATTGGTCCTCCAGCTCCGGAATCATAATCCCCAGAATGCGGGGGAAACATTGCAGTGCGAGTCCGAAGACGGAGGAAAAACCTGGTCAACTCCGCGTTCTATTGGCGTGTGGGGGTTACCGTCTCATCTGATTCGGCTGCGGGATGGTCGGTTGCTGATGAGCTACGGCCATCGCCGGAAACCGTTCGGATGCCAGGCCCGATTGAGCAGCGACGGCGGCCGGACGTGGTCGGAACCAGTCGTGATCTATGGCGATGGAGCGGGTGGTGATCTGGGTTATCCTTCCACAGTTGAACTGTCCGACGGAGGACTGCTGACGATCTGGTACGAGCTCCTCCGCGAGTCGCCGTATGCCGTATTGCGACAGGCCCGCTGGCGGCTGCTCTGAAGGTGCCTTTTGCGTCAGAAACCGTTTGAGGAGAACGCTCAGTTGAAAATGGGCAGGACGAGCGCGCCTTGCGGAAACACCCTTCGGAGTCATGTGCGCTTTTCGCAGTTATGCGTGGGCTTTAAAGAGGACCGAGGCACAACGGTCATGCGAAATTTTCTGATAAAAAGCTCGTCAGTAAACTGCAAATCTTTTTGAGTTAGTCTTTCATGCATCGCAAGCTGTCCAGGAAAAAGCTCCGCATCAACTGTGCGTTTTAAACGAATCGAACTATAGTAAGAGATAGAGACGATTCACAGGCCAGCCAGCGTGTTACCCACCGGTTTGAAGACTGCCCGCCGGAAATACCGCTTTTTAGGGCGCTTTCCCACAATTGGTGAGTATCGGGGTTCTCACCAGATTCGTTTCGTAACAGGGAGTTTGCCATGTGCACCAGATTGAATCAATGTAAGACTAGGGGTTTCACACTAGTTGAGCTCCTCGTGGTGATTGCCATTATCGGCATACTGATTGCTTTATTGCTCCCGGCTGTGCAGGCGGCCCGGGAAGCCGCGCGACGAAGCCAGTGTACCAATAACATCAAGCAGCTTGCCCTGGCCATGCACAACTACCACGACGTGTATAACACGCTTCCGCGGTCGGGATACGGTGGGAACGACGCGGGGCGGCCGTGGAACAACTGGGAGCGGTTCGGAGTCAATGTGTGCATCCTTCCATTCGTTGAGCAGAAGGCCCTGGCAGACCAGTTCGTGTACGTGCCGGGCACTTCGTTCGGGACGTATTTCAACGGACCAATGCAGGTAAAGGTTCCCGCGTTCCTGTGCCCTTCTGCACAACCGTACCGAAACGTCAACAATACGGCGGGATGGAACGGGCCGGGTTGCAACTACGCGTGGTGCTCCGGGAGCACGACTTACACCGCATGGGGGGCCGGTGTGAATTCGTTCAATGGCATGTTCCAGGTATGGGTGGAAAAACCTTTTGCGGCAGTGACGGACGGTCTTTCTCAGACGATCATGGTGTCGGAAATCCTTTCCGGCGACGGAGATAGTTCCAGGGCCACCTATCCATTTGATATCTTCTATCCGCAGGGCGGCGACAGCGTGTACAACAACATCGCCAACCAGGATTTTCCCACGCCGGCTGAGCTGGAAACGATCGGTCTGGCCTGCCAGAATCCGGCGGGTGAGCGGAGCAACAACGGGGCGCTTTGGGCCTGGTATCCGCACGCCCAGGTGTTGTTCAACACGGCGGCTCCCCCCAACTGGCAATATCCGAGCTGTGGTGGCAACTGCTGCCCCGGCGGCGCCCATGATTGGAGCCGTGGTATCATTCCCCCGCGAAGCCTTCATCCCGGTGGGGTCAACGTGGGGCTGGGCGACGGCTCTGTCCGCTTCATCACCAGCACAATCGACACCCTCACCTTCCAGCGGCTGGGACACGCTTCAGACGGCCAGCCAATACCCGAGTTCTGAATTGCGAGTGGGGCGCCAATCTACCCGCTTGGCTGTGGGTGACCGGCGATTTTCCTGACGGGTCTGCGCCAATCGGTCCGAGGTTCGTGAGTGCGTGTCGGACGGGAAACCGGATGAGGGTTACTGCCATGGATATTCGAAAATTCCAAAAGCTGACCGCCTGCCTGATGGTAGGAATAGCGCTTGTTGTGCTGGGAGGTTGCGGCAAGAGCGGGGTTCCTGCCCGCAAAACGTATCAGGTGCCCATGAAAGGGCCGCTGGACGAGGCCAAATCGCTGCTCGAAAACTACGCGAACGGCCAGCCTTTGGGAAGCGAGGCCTCGCGATTCAAGGACCTCGTCGATGCCGTCCGAAAGACGGACCCCGCCAAGGCCGATATTCTGGAAAAAGGTTTTGCAGAACTCCAGAAAACACCCCCGCAGGGGCTGGCTCGCAAAGCCAAAGAGATCCTCAGCGCCCTCAACAGGTGAGGGAACGGCACCAATCATCCACCAGTCCTGCTGCCTGGCGTTGACCGGAGGGCTTTGCTGGTAATCAGCAGCGCGTTTTCATGAGGCCTGCCAGACTGACAGGCCTTTTTTATTGCGCGCTGAATACGTAACTTATTGTCCGATAATAACTTAAACGGTCCTGTTGGTGGCAGGCATGATATTTGCAACACGTCGCGGGTGTGGTCCTTAACCCGGCTTTGTATGGGCCGCCGGGTGCGAGTTCAGTTGAGTTTTCAGGAACCAACAGAAAGGAGACACGCTATGGCAGTCCCTCCGTTTGGTCCGCAATCTCTCGAGCAACTCCGTCGCGAAATGGATCGGTTGTTCAACAGCTTTCTCGGGGAGCTGCCGGAAGCTCCCTGGCCGTTGCAGGGGCGAGAACGCTTGCCGGTGAACATGTGGGAAACGTCGGAGGCCTTTTACGTGGAAGCAGAAGTCCCCGGCGTGACACAAGATCAGATCGACATCTCCGTGACCGGCAACGAGTTGACCATCAAGGTGCGGCGGCCGCAACCTGCCGAGGAAGGTGTCACCTACCATCGACGAGAGCGTGCGACGGGGGAAGCCACGCGGGTGATCCGGTTGCCCGGTGAAGTCGATCACGAACGGGTGCAGGCCGATCTCCAGCTCGGTGTGCTGACGGTTACGCTGCCGAAGGCCGAAGGAACCCGGCCGCGCAAGATCCCCGTGAACGTACGCACCGGCTGAGTCGAACGCCGGAACCTCTCTTCTGAACGACTTTGACGGGAGCAAATTCAGGTGATTGGGGTAACTCTTCGCAAAAAAGCAAGACGGAAAGGAGGGTGAACGATGAAACACCACCATGGTGCAAAGCGTGCAGCCCAGGCTGCTCCGGAACATCTGCGGGGCGATCGCTACTACAGCCCTGCGGTGGATATCGTAGAAAAACCCGATGAAATCCTTCTCGTCGCGGACGTGCCGGGGGCCAAACCGGAAGATATCGACGTTCAGTTTGAGGATGGCACGCTGACGCTGCATGCCCGGGTTGCTCCCCGGTATGGCGAGGGAGTGGAGTTCCTGCGGCAGGAATACGGTGTGGGCGATTTTCTACGGGTCTTTCATGTGAGTGAGGCCATTGATGCGGCCAAGATTTCGGCGGAATACGCCAATGGCGTCCTCACGCTTCATTTGCCGAAATCGGCGGGCCTGCGTCCGCGAAAGATCGAGGTTGCCGTCAAGAGTTGACAGAATCTCGCCGTCCCACAAAGGGCGAACGAATGGGCGTCCAGCCTCCAGTGTTTGGGCGGCTGCGACCGCCCGCGATTCTTTTCACCCTCAAGCCGTTAGCTCTCAGTCCACAAAAAGGAGCGTTTGATAGGGCGCCAGCTCGAGGTTCAGCGCGTTGTTCTGCGGCGTCACTATCTGTTTGCCGCCGGTCGCGGGATCGAGTTGCGTCCAGGCATGCTCGGTGACTCCCCGGAGGCTGCCGTGATAGGTCTCCTGGCCGACGTTCACGAGCACCAGGATGGTGTGATCATCGCGTGAGAACCGGCCTAAAACGATGCGGTCGTTAGGCGGTTGGATCGACAGATCGGGCTGAATCCAGGCCACGGCATTACCGGCGTTGATGGTCCTTTCCGGACTATCGTGAATCACGCGCCCTTTTTGGGCCGCGAATTGCTCCACGACCTTCTGCGCTTCCGGGGGCAGCTCAACTCCCATGGGAAACACCAGTGTGGCGATTTCGGCATTGCCAGCGCGGAGCGTCCCCCTGGGCGTGACCCCTGCCCGGGCGAGGTGTTCATGGTCGATGAGGATGAATGGGATCTGCCTTCGCTGGAGCGTCTGCCCGATCCGAACGAACGAGGAGATGATCTGCTGAGCTCGCGGCGGGGCGGGAGATTGATGCAGCGGACCGGCGACGGGACGGTACTGGGCCCACAGATCGTAAATCGGATAATAGAGGGCCACCCGCGGCTGGGGCATGGCCGGCTTGAGAATCGTATTCAAACGTCCGACAAACTGCCCGTATTGCCAGTTCTCGTCGGGGGTTCTGTCTTCCGGGCTGTAGTATAGCGTGAATTCGGTGACTCCCCAGGCGGCCTGCCAACCGGCGGTGGCCTGCATCTGCGGGAGGTTCACAGGCCCGGCCCCCGACATCTTCTGGATGAAGTCGCTCACCTCCGTCATGACCCGGCGATGACCTTCCAGAAGAGCGCCGGAAAGAGGCATGGCGGCCGTCATCCAGCTCATGTGAATGACCGACTCGGGATTGGAAGTGAGCATGTCCAGGCCGGGAATGTCCATTCGTGAAATGGCCTTCAGTCCATTGCCGTAAAGGGGCACGTGATGATAGATGGATTCTTCGTGGAGATTATGGCCGGAGGAGGCCACCCCGTGTGCCCGGCACCATTGTTGAATCTGCCCGAAGTAGCGATCGGCCACCAGGTCCGCCACCGTGCTCCAGAATTGGCGTCGGATGCGATGATCTTCTGACGAATCCCCCTCAAAAAGGCTCTTCCACTGGGACTGGATGTCTTCACCCCATCGCCGCCGGTAAACGTCGGCGAAATCGTGGCACCATGGTATGGTGGGAAGTGGTTTAACGTTCGGATCAACCGGGTCTTCGACGGGGACTCTGCTGCGGGCGGGCTCAGGGATCGGCCCCAAATCCACCGCCATCAGGGATGGCTCATCGGTGAAGAAGGCCACAATCGTTTTTCCAAAGTATTCACCCACTCTCTGATAGTAGGCTTCATGTGTGAGCTTGATAAAGCGTGCGGTGGCGCGTTCGTCCATCAGATTGATATACCGCCGGAGCGCATGATAGTTGTTCGAAGCATGCGTGTGCTCGTACGCCCGGCGGAAAAAGTATTCAGGGTTCCCGTGCGGATCGCGCGCGAGAACGAGGGCTTCCAACTCCGGATGGCCACGCAGAACGAGCCCACCGGCGGTTCCACTGGGATAGCCTTTCTCGTCGTAGATCCAGACCGGCATGCCCAGTTGTGCGCACATCTGGACGCCAGCCACGAACGATTTCCAATGCTCTTCCGATTCGAGATAGTGATCGAACATCACATTGCACACGATGCCACCACGCCCGCGACGCAAATAATAGGCAAGCCCCTCGTCGGATTGGGGCTGCGCTGCCGGTTGCTGAAGGACCTGAGCGACGGCGTCGGCCACGAGTATCCGGGGCGAAAGGCCGTGAACAATCTGCAGGGGTCTGTCAGCGAGTGTCGGTCTGTCCCAATGGACGAGCCATTCCGAAGGCACTTCCCCCCAACTTTGGGCTGCTGTTGCAGCGAAAGCCAAAGACGCTGCCACGCAAATGAGGATGGAATTTCCTGCAGCTAACTTATGCGTCCAGAAGTGATGTAACCGCTGGCACATCAGCACAACCCTTTGCTCGAAAAGTCGGAATTTGACTGCCGAATCTCCCCATGAGAGTGGCCCGAACTGCCCGGAAAAATCTCCGTTCCGCCCACAGCCGCAAAGGACGATTGCTCTCAAAGGATACATTGTGCGGGCGCAAAAATCGAGCGCCCCCAGCGGGGTTGGGGGCGCTCATTAAAAGGGGAGGGGAAGGGGGCGACTTCTGCAACTCAGGCACCCTGGGCTACAGGCCAGGGCCTCCATCGTTGTTCTCTCAGCCTCCAGACCAGCGTCTCATCAATATTCCGGAGGCGAGTGGCTACCGCCTTTTTCTTCCTTGGGCTTTTCGGCCACCAGCGCGTCACTGGTGAGCATGAGGATGGCAACGCTGGCCGCATTCTGAA
>Ga0181858_1001872_pt1 | contig 10134 bp, 6 predicted proteins | sample NewIslPassag4_SG_FD_130749 | JGI IMG/M metagenome (GOLD analysis project Ga0181858, IMG submission 130749) | Feedstock adapted compost microbial communities from Newby Island compost facility, Milpitas, CA, USA - Passage 4_SG | ecosystem: Engineered > Solid waste > Feedstock > Composting ...
CGGTCAACCCGGGGACGGTGACGCCTCACACGGAATCGATGCAGGCGGCGATCTGGCATCTCCTGGTCTCGCACCCGGCGTTGCGCCGCCACGGGATGAAGTGGGAGAGTCTGGATGGGGCAGGGAAGGCAGTCGCCGGGAAGCACTGAACGGAGCCACGGACCGGGGCGCGTCTGCGCGCTTTCGTGATTCCGCCCACCGGTGGTCGTCTCCGACGACGGTGGGCGGAATCGTTGAGAGGCGGACGGGGAGATTGCTTGGAATGTCGGATTCTTCGATGGGAACGGGGGTGGTCGACCGCGGGGCGGTGACGGCCGGAGACAGGGAGCCGGCGGGCGAGGGCCGGCGGGGCGTCCCGTGCGGCCGCTCGGGGGCGCCGCTGCCGTACCCCATGCCCGAGATCGTGCTGCGGATCCGCGAGGAGTTCGACTGGGACTCGGTGCTCCCGCCGCGGGCCGGGACCCTTCGCTGGCGGATCGAGCGTCGCCTGAAGCGGGGGATGGACGTGATCCTGTCCCTCGTCGGGCTGATCTTGCTCTTTCCGGTGTTCGTGGTGCTCGCGCTGCTCGTGCGTCTGACGTCGGAAGGCCCGATCTTCTACGAATGGCGGGTGCTGGGCGAGCGGGCGCGGCCGTTCGTGGGCTACAAGTTCCGGACGATGGTCCCGAACGCCGACCAGCTCAAGCGGGAGCTCCTGGCGAAGAACGAGATGACCGGCCCTGTCTTCAAGATGCGGGACGACCCTCGCGTCACGCCGGTGGGGCGGTGGCTGCGCAAGTTCAGCCTGGACGAGCTGCCGCAGCTCTGGAGCGTGCTGAAGGGCGACATGAGCCTGGTCGGCCCCCGGCCGCCGTCGGCGGAGGAGTTCGCGGCGTTCAAGCCGTGGCAGCGGGGGAAGCTCGCGGTCGTGCCGGGGATCACGTGCCTGTGGCAGGTGGAGGGCCGGTCGGAGATCACGGACTTCGACGAATGGGCGGCGCTGGACCTCGAGTACATCCGGAACTGGAGTCTCTGGCTGGATCTGAAGATCCTGCTGAAGACGATCCCGGTGGTGATCGCGGGGCGGGGGGCGTATTGAGGCGCCGCCGGCGCGGCGCGGGGGTCGGCAGGCTGCGCCCGTGGGGGTCGGCCGCTCCGCCGCGGGAGCCCTGCGGGGCGGGGTCGGCGCGGTGAGGCGCGAGGGCTGGCCGGCATGCGGCGGGCGGCGGCTGTCGCCGCGGGGTCCCCTTCCGGGCGGGCTCAGCGGGCCGTGGCCGGTGGTGGACCGGGCCGGTGATCGTGGAATGCGGGCGAGTGCGATGCGGATCGAGATCCTGGGTTCGCCGGTCGACACCGTGACGATGGAAGAGGCCGTGGCGCGGGCGGCGCGGGCGATCGAGTCCGGCTCGCGGTGTCGGATCCTCGTCACGAACGCGAACAAGGCCTGGCTCGCGCGCCGGGATGAGCGGCTGCGCGGAATCCTCGAGCGGGCGGAGCTGGTGGTCCCCGAGTGGGCGACGGTGTGGGCGGCCCGGCGGCTGCGCCGGCCGACGCTGCACCACGTGGGCGGGATCACGCTGATGGCGCGCCTTCTGGAGGAGGGCGATCGGCGCGGCTGGTCTGCATATTTCCTGGGCGCGCGGCCCGAAGTGGTCGCGGCGCTGGTCGAGCGGCTGCGGCGCGAGCGGCCTGGGCTGCGGATCGCGGGGCACCACCACGGCTACCTGGACGCGGAGCTCGATCGCGCGGTCAGACGCGACATCGCCGCGGCGCGTCCGGACCTCGTCTTCGTCGCGATGGGGAGCCCCCTCCAGGAGTACTGGATCGACGGCGCGTGGGAGGAGATCGGCGCGGCGGTCGCGCTGGGCGTGGGCGGGAGCTTCGACGTGCTGGCCGGCCTGAAGAAGGATGCGCCGGGGTGGGCGCGAGGGCGCGGACTCGAGTGGCTCTACCGGCTGGCCCAGGACCCGCGGCGCTACTGGCGGCGCTACCTGGTGACGAACACGTGGTTCGTGTCGGCGGTGGCCGCTCAGCGGATTCGGGAGGCGTGGCGGTGGAGGTAGGGAGGGCCTGGCTGCAGGCCGCGTTCGCGCCCGACGACTGGATGCGCGCGCGGGATCACGCCGGCCACGATCCTCACGATCTCCTCTCGAGCGGTCTCGTCCGGGCGCTCACCTTCGGCAACCGGTGGCTTGCCGTGGCGTGGACGCAGCTCGGGAAGCGGAGCCGGATCGATCTCCGCCCGCTCCTCGGGGTGAGGCCCGCACGCAACGCGAAGGGGATCGGCCTGGTCCTCGCCTCGTACGTGCGGCTGCACGCGGCGACCGGGGACGCGCGGTTCCGGGAGGAAGCGCGGCGGCTCGTCGACTGGCTAGGCACTGCGGTCACGCCGGGGTGGGAGGGGGCCGGGTGGGGATATCCGTTCCCGTGGGCGAACCGGGATTTCCACGCGCCGGCGGGGACGCCGTCGTCGGTGGTGACGTCCTTCGTCGCACACGCGCTGCTGGACGCGGCGGAAGCGTTCGGCTGGGACGATGCGCTGGAGCTCGCGCGACGCGGCGGCACCTTCGTGCGACGGGCGCTGAACCGGATCCCCGGGCCGGCTGGAACGTTCTGCTTCAGCTACACGCCCCTCGACCGGCGCGGCGTCCACAACGCGAGCCTCCTCGCGGCGTCGCTGCTGGCCCGGCTCGCGGCGTCGGACGACGACGGCGCCCTCGCGGAGGACGCGCTCCTGGCGGCGCGCTTCAGCGCGCGGGCGCAGCGATCCGACGGGTCGTGGCCATACGGGCTCGGGGCGCGGAACGCCTGGGTCGACAGCTTCCACACCGGGTACGTGCTCGTTGCACTGCGCGACATCGGCGCCGCGCTCCGGACGGACGAGTTCGACGAGGCGATCGATCGCGGGCTGGCGTACTGGAAGCGCGCGTTCCTCGTCGGCCCTGCGGTCGGGTTCCATGCGGGGCAACCGTACCCGATCGATGCGCACGCCGTCGCGCATGCCATACTGATGCTCCTCGAGCTGAGGGACAGGGACCCGGAGGCGCGGGGGATCGCGGAGCGCCTGGCCGACTGGCTCGTGCGCGAGATGCGCGACCCGGCCGGACACTACCACTACTTGAAGACGCGGCGCGGGACGAACCGGCTGCCCTACATGCGGTGGGTGCAGGCGTGGGTGCTGCGGGCGCTGTCGGAGCTCGCGGCGGTCGCGGCGACGGCGTCCCCGGTCCCGGGGACTCGGGGATCCCCTGAACGAACCGAGGCATGAAGCAAGTCATCCAGGAGCTGGACACGGGCGCGATCCGGTTGGTGGACGTCCCGGCGCCGCTGGTGCGGCCGGGCGGCGTCCTGGTCCGGACGCTGCACTCCGTGATCAGCATCGGGACGGAGCGCTCGAAGATCGAGCTGGGGCGCAAATCACTCCTCGGGAAGGCGCGGGAGCGTCCCGACCAGGTTCGGAAGGTCATCGACACGATCAAGCGCGAAGGGCTCGCGAGCGCTTATCGCAAGGTGCGGAGCCGTCTCTCGGCGCCGTCGCCGCTGGGGTACAGTTGCGCGGGCGTGGTCGAGGCGGTGGGCGCGGGGGTCGACGACATCGAGGTCGGCCAGCTCGTGGCGTGCGCCGGGGCCGGGTACGCGAACCACGCGGAGCGGGTGTGGGTCCCGAAGAACCTGGTGGTCCCGGTTCCGGACGGAGTGACGTCCGACCATGCCGCGTTCGCGACGCTTGGCGCGATCGCGCTCCAGGGCGTGCGGCAGGCCGAAGTGCGGTTGGGCGAGACCGTGGCCGTGATCGGCCTGGGGATCCTGGGTCAGCTCACGGTGCAGCTTCTCCGGGCGGCGGGCGCGCAGCCGATCGGGATCGACGTGGATGCCGGGCGCGTGAGGATCGCCGAGCGCCACGGCGCGGTCGGGGTCCTGCGGTCGGACGACGTCGCCGGGCGGGTCGCGGTGCTGAGCGGCGGGATCGGCGCGGACGCGGTGATCATCACGGCGGCGACGTCGAGCGAGGACCCGATCCGGCTGGCGGGGGAGATCGCGCGGGACCGGGCGCGGGTCGTGGTGGTGGGGGCGGTGCCGATCCACGCGCCCCGGTCGCCCTACTACGAGAAGGAGCTGGAGATCCGGCTGTCGCGCTCGTACGGCCCGGGTCGGTACGACCCCGACTACGAGGAGAAGGGGCAAGACTACCCGGTCGGGTACGTGCGCTGGACGGAGCGACGCAACCTGGCGGAGTTCCTGCGCCTAGTCTCGATCGGCGCCGTGCGGCTGGACGAGCTGATCACGCACCGCTTCCCGTTCGCCGAGGTCGAGCGGGCGTACGGGGTGCTGATGGGCGAGGGGGGTCGGGCGGCGCTCGGGGTGGTGCTCGAGTACCCGGAGGAGGCGGCGGAGGAGCCGCGGCGGATCGTGGTGCAGGGGGAACGGGTGGCCGTGCGGACCCCGGGCGAGGGCGCAGGCGACGTAGTCACCCCCAGGGCGGCCGACCGTGAGGGCGCGCCGGATCGGGCCGGCGGAGACGCCGCGGCACGCGCTGAGAACGCCGCGCGGGGTGCCGTCGCCGTCCGGGACGCGGTCACACTCCGGGCGCCCATCACCGGCCCCGTCGGCGTCGGGCTGATCGGCGCGGGGAATTTCGCGCAGGACGTGCTGATCCCGTCGCTCAAGCGGCTGGGCGTCGAGTTCCGCGGCGTGGTGACGGCTAGCGGCTACACCGCACGCGGTGTCGCCGAGAAGCACGGGTTCGCGTACGCGGCGTCGAGCCCGGACGAGGTGCTGGCGGATCCCGGGACGCACGTGGTCGTGATCGCGACGCGCCACGACGAGCACGCGCGGCTGGCGGCCGAGGCTTTGCGCGCGGGGAAGGCGGTCTTCGTGGAGAAGCCGCTGGCGCTCGACGAGGCGTCGCTGGACGACGTGCTGAGCGCGGCGTCGCAGGGTGGTCCGCTCATGGTGGGCTTCAACCGTCGCTTCGCGCCGGCCACGCAGTTCGTGCGCGAGCGGCTGCAGAGGACCGCGGGCGCGCGGGTCGTCCACATCCGGGTCAACGCCGGCGCCGTGCCGCCCACCTCGTGGGTGCACGACCCGGAGGTCGGCGGAGGGCGGCTGATCGGCGAGGGGTGCCATTTCATCGACCTGGCGCTGTACCTCATCGGCTCGCCGGCGGTCGAGGTGAGCGCGCGCGGGATCTCCGGGCCCGATCCGGCGGCGGCGTTGCAGGACAACGTCGTCGTCACCCTGCGCTGCACCGACGGCTCGATCGCGAGTATCCTCTACACCTCGAAGGGGAACCCGCGGAGCGGGAAGGAGCGGGTCGAGGTCTTCGCGGGCGGCGTGAGCGCGGTGATCGACGATTTCCGCGGCGCCGAGGTGCAAGGCGCGAAGCGGGAGCGCTGGAAGGGGCGTCAGGACAAGGGACACCGGGCGGAGCTGGAGGCGTTCCTGCGCGCGGTGCGGGAGGGTGCGACGTCGCCGATCCCGCTCGCGGAGCTGGAGAACTCGAGCCGGGCGACGCTGCGCGCCGCGCGCTCGCTGGCGACCGGTCTGCCCGAGCGCCTCGACTGAGCCGGAGTCGCGACCCGATGGCCGCGCTGCGCACGCTCCGCGTCGAGCTGCACTGCCACACCGTCGCCTCTCACGACGGCCACATCACCTTCGACGGGCTGGTGCGGGTGGCGCGGCGGCGCGGGATCGACGTCGTCGCGATCACGGACCACGACACGATCGATGGCGCGGTCGAGTTCCGGCGGTTCGCCGAGCGGCGGGGCGCGGGTCCGTGGATCGTGGTGGGCGAGGAGCGGACGCTGGAGGATGGGTCGCACGTGATCGGGCTCTTCCTCCGGGAAGCGATCCGGTCGACCACGTTGGCGGACGCGGCTCGCGAGATCGCCGAGCAGGGCGGGATCTGCGTGCTGCCGCACCCGTTCCGGCGGCGGGACGGGGTGTTGAGGGACGACGGTGGCGCGACCCTGGTTCGGGACCTGGTCTCGGACGGCGCACCATCGTCTCTCGCCTTCGAGATCTTCAACCCCAAGTGCTCGCCGGAGGAGAACCGGCGTGCGCGGGAGCTGCTCGGGTCCGGACTCGCAGTCGTGGGCGGGAGCGACGCGCACTACGAGGCGGACGTGGGCGAGTGCGTGAACCTCGTCGCCTACGAGACGGATACGGAAACGAGCGTGCGACGGGCGCTCGCGGAGCCCGGCCGCGTGACGGTGCTCGGCGCGCCGCAACGCCCGGACTCGTCGGGACGCCAGTACGCGCCGCTCTACTACCGGATCAAACCCTACTTCCGCGTGCCGCGTCCTCTGGTGCCGGTGGCGAACCGGCTGTACCGGTTGTATCTCAACGAGATCGCGAAGCGGACCCTGGGGCCGCTGGAAGAGAAGTACGGGGGCGGATGAAGCAGGCGATCAAGGCGGCGGCGCGCCTCCACGGCTGGACGATCCACAAGCGCTTCCTGAGCCGGACGCCGTACTGGCCGGAGGACCGGCGCCGCGAGTACATCGAGCGGCACCTGAAGGCGACGCTCGTCCGCGCGTACGAGGGGACGCGCCACTACCGCGAGGCGTTCGACGCCATCGGCTTCGATCCGCGGGTCGACTTCCGCGGGCCGGAGGACCTGGCGCGCCTGCCGATCCTGACGAAGGACCAGGTCCGCGCGAACGCGGACGCGCTCATCGACCGGCGCTTCCTGCGCTTCAGCATCGAGGCGTCCACAAGCGGGACGACGGGCGAGCCGATGAAGATGCGGCTCAACGAGGCGTACGTCGCCTTCGACACCGGGTGCATCTTCCGGCACTGGTCGTGGGCCGGGTACCGCTGGCGGGACCGGATGGTCGCGCTGCGGAGCTACGTGCCGCAGTCGGACCGGGAGCCGCTGTGGCGCTACGACCGGGCCCAGAACACGCTCTTCTTCTCGGCCTACCACCTCTCGCCCGAGACGTGCGAGCGCTACATCGAGGAGATCCTGAAGTTCCAGCCGCTCTACATCAGGGCGTACCCGTCGTCGGTGACGGTGCTGGCCGAGTACGCGTACCCGGTCCGGGAGAAGTTCCACGCGCTACGGGGGATCTTCACCTCGTCGGAGACGCTGCTCCCGACCGAGCGCGAGACGATCGAGCGGACGTTCGGGAAGAAGGTCTTCAACTGGTACGGGATGACCGAGCCGGTGATGGTCATCACCGAGTGCGAGGCGCACGAGGGGATGCACATCAACTGGGAGTACGGCTTCCCGGAGTTCCTGCCGTCGGACGACCTCCCGGAGGGCGAGTACCGGCTGGTGGCGACGAGCTTCCACAACCCGGTCATGCCGTTCATCCGGTACGAGACCGGGGACGTGGTCCGGCTGCCGGACGAGGACCGGCCGTGCTCGTGCGGGCGGAACATGCCGCTGGTGGAGACGGTCGTTGGGCGGAAGGACGAATGCATCATCACGCCGGACGGGCGGCGTCTCCCGTCGGTGAACTTCTACACGCTGTTCCGGAAGTACGAGGAGATCCTCCGGTTCCAGCTCGTGCAGTACGGGCGGGCGGAGGTGGTGGCCAAGATCGCGCCGCGGGCGGGCGTGACGGGGCTGGAGGCGATCCGGTCGCGCGTTGCGGAGGAGCTGCGGGCGCGGATGGGCCCGGGAGTGGCGCTGGAGGTCGAGGTAACGGACCGGTTCGTTACGAACCGGGATGGCAAGACGCCGCCGATCCTGCGGAGGCCGGGGACGCGGGCGGTCGAGGAGCGGGAGGCGTACCGGATCTCGACCCAGCAGGCATGGGCCGCGGCGCGGCGGGGCGAGGAGGCGCACAAGCTGGACTGGAACGAGGCCGACCGCGTCCCGTCGCCCCGGGTGCGGGAGGCGCTGCACCGGCTGATCGACAGCGATCCGTACCTGTGCTGGTACCCCGAGGCGTCCACGCCCGAGGCGGAGGAGCGGATCGCCGCGTACGCGGGCGTGCCGGTGGAGCACGTGCTCCTCGTACACGGCTCGGACGCGGGGCTCGATCTCATCGCCGCCGCGCTCGTGCGGGAGGGCGACCGGGTCCTGATCGTCACGCCGACGTATGACAACTTCCGGGCGGTCGTCGAGCAGCGCGGCGCGTCGACGTCGTTCTTCGAGTACGTCGGGAAGGGCGAGTTCCCGGTGGACGCCCTGGTCGAGCGGATCGGCCGGGAGGCGCCCCGGGTCGTGTACCTGACGAACCCGAACAACCCGATCGGATACGTCCTCGACGGGCCGGATCTGGAGCGGATCCTGAGGCGGTGCGAGGAAGTGGGCGCGGTCCTCGTCGTGGACGAGGCGTACTACGAGTTCTGCGGGAAGACGATCGCCGACCGGGCGACGGCGTTCTCGACGCTCCTCGTCGCCCGCACATTCTCGAAGGCGTTCGGCCTCGCGGGGCTGCGCCTCGGGTACCTGGTCGGCTCGCGGCCGGTGCTGGACGCGCTGCGTCGGGTGCACAACCCGAAGAGCGTGACGATGCTGGCGAAGGCTGCGGCCGTGGCGTCGCTCGAGGACGAGGAGTCGCTGCGCAGGTACCTCGAGGAGGTGCGCGTCGCGAAGGCGCGGTTGTATGCGTTCCTGGAGGGACGGGGGATCGAGGCGTACCCGTCCGAGGCGAACTTCGTCCTGATCCGGTGGGACGACGCCGCGGGGCTCATCGAGGCCCTCGCCGCGCGCAACATCCTGGTGCGGGACCGGACCGCGTACTTCCACGGCGCGGGTCACGTACGGATCACCGTCAACGGGCTGGCGGGCGTGGACGCGGTGATCGAGGCGATGGGCGCGTACCTGGACGCGCGGGCAGAGGCGTCCGGCGCGCTGCACACCCGGGGATGAGTCACTCGGGCCGGCCGGCGGCGACGGAGGTGCGGGGGCGGCTGCTCGCGCGCAACACGCTCCTGAACCTGGTGGGGCTCGGCGCGCCGATCCTGGTCGCGGTCGCGGCGATCCCGGCGGTGGTGCGCGGTTTGGGCGAGGAGCGGTTCGGGATCCTGGCGATCGCGTGGATGGTGATCGCCTACCTGGGCGAGCTGGGCGTCGGGCGCGCGACGACGAAATTCGTGGCGGAGGCGCTGGGCGCGGGAGACGTCCGGGCGGCTGCGGAAACCGCGTGGACGGCGACGGCGCTCCAGGCGGTGTTCGGCCTCCTGTGCGGGATCGGGCTCGCGGTGGCGACCCCGTTCCTGGTCGGCGGCGTGCTGAACATCCCGCCGGAGCTGGGGGCGGAGGCGCGGGCGGCGTTCCTGTGGCTCGCCGCCGGGCTGCCGATCGTGATCGTGGCGGCGGCATGGCGCGGCGTGCTCGAGGCGGCACAGCGGTTCGACCTGATCAGCGCGGTCCGGATCCCGTCGACGATCGCGAATTACGTCCTGCCGCTGGGGGCGGTGGCGGTGGGGTGGGCGCTGCCGGGGGTGATGGCGTTGCTGGTGGCCGCGCGCGCGGGCACGCTCGCGGCGCTCTGGGCGCTCGCCTACAGGGCGGGGCCCGCGCTGCGGCAGGGGCCGGGGCTGGCGCGGGGGGGGCGCCGGGGCGTGGCGGGGGACCGGGGGCGGGGGCGTACACGGGCCGGGGGGGGGGCCGGGGGGTGGGTCTTCCTGCCGAGGTGCGTAGCGCCGGCGCTGGTTTTCCTCGACCGGTTCGTGCTCGGCGTGCTGGCATCGATGTCCGCGGTTGCCTACTACGCGGCGCCGTACGAGGTCGTGAACCGGCTGGCGATCCTGCCGGCGAGCGTGGTCGGGGCGCTCTTCCCGGCGCTGAGCGCGTTGGGCGGGCAGGCGCAGTGGGAGCGCATCCGCCGGCTGGCGAGTCTGTCGGTCAAGGTGATCCTGCTTCTCGTGGCGCCGTTCGCGGTGCTGCTGATCGGCGGGGCATCGGAGCTGCTCGGATCGTGGCTGGGGCCGGAGTTCGCCGCGAACAGCGCGTCGGCGCTCGTGATCCTGACGCTCGGGATCGTGGCCAACGCGGTGGCGCAGGTGCCGTACACGCTGCTCCAGGGGGTGGGGCGAGCGGATGTCACGGCCAAGTTCCACCTGCTCGAGCTGCCGATCCATGCGGCGCTGGTGTGGGTGCTGGTGGGGCGGTGGGGGATCGTGGGCGCCGCGCTCTCGTGGACGATCCGGATCGCGCTGGACGCCGCGCTCCTCTTCTGGGCGGCCGCCCGCCTC
>Ga0181858_1001877_pt1 | contig 10122 bp, 9 predicted proteins | sample NewIslPassag4_SG_FD_130749 | JGI IMG/M metagenome (GOLD analysis project Ga0181858, IMG submission 130749) | Feedstock adapted compost microbial communities from Newby Island compost facility, Milpitas, CA, USA - Passage 4_SG | ecosystem: Engineered > Solid waste > Feedstock > Composting ...
GCACTTCCGGTCGATGAGGTGCTGGTGGTGCGCCTCGGGACCATCCCCGCGTGCGCGGGGAGCACACGCACTAAAAAAGGGGGGTGTCCGGTGGAGAGGGACCATCCCCGCGTGCGCGGGGAGCACTGAGTCGCCACGTGAACGCGGTCCGGGCTTTGGGGACCATCCCCGCGTGCGAGGGGAGCACGGTGTTGCGCGTGATCGGCACGGCCGGGTGCCGGGACCATCCCCGCGTGCGAGGGGAGCACCCGGTCGGCGGGCGGGTAGTGCTCGCCGCCCAGGGACCATCCCCGCGTGCGAGGGGAGCACTGGGCCGTGGGGGTCGAGTCCCCCGGGGGGATGGGACCATCCCCGCGTGCGAGGGGAGCACGGTCGTGGTTAGATTGGACCTATGAGCATGACGGGACCATCCCCGCGTGCGAGGGGAGCACATGCCGCCCACCACACAGACCGGCCGCGACCGGGGACCATCCCCGCGTGCGAGGGGAGCACTGCCCGACATCCCCCACCCCGTCGCCCTGCTTGGGACCATCCCCGCGTGCGAGGGGAGCACACTCGCTGACCTGCACGTTTATTCGTGGCGGCGGCAGTTCTCGAGCAGTTGTCGAGATTTGGACATACCGGACATCGTCTTCGTGGCAGGTCAACTCGCCGTCCAACCCGAGGCCGGTTGAGGAGTAAGCGTGAAGAGGTCGGCTTGATGCCGACATCGTAGCGAGGCAAGCTTGGCGACCCAGAAAGACAGAGAACAACCCATAAGTCCGATTATTGGAAAATGTGAAGCCTGCACTCGTTTATCGCGAGAGCGATCCATGATCTCAATTTCATAAAAGTTTGGTGACTTTAGATGTTCGGTTGCGGCCAATCATATTGGGTTTCGTGGCGTGGAGGGCGGATCAGGGCAAGGGCTGTCCAACGGCTTATCGAGGGCGGCGCGGGCGGTCTGGGCCAAACATGATCGTGATAGTGAGGGCTGGCTGCCACTGTGGCGGCACATGGCGGATAGCGGTGCCGTAGCCGGGCTGCTGTGGGACGGGTGGCTTCCGGCACAGGTGCGCCGGTTGGTGGAGCAGGCGCTGCCCGCGGGGGCCGAGGACGCGCGTCGCCTGGCGGTATGGGCGGCGATGACGCACGACATCGGGAAGGCGACGCCGGCCTTCGCCTGCCAGGTCGACTCGCTGGCCGAGACCATGCGGGCGACGGGGTTGGGCATGCCGTTCTACAAGGAGTTTCCCGATCGTCGGCTGGCCCCGCACGGGCTTGCCGGGATGCTCCTGCTGCGAGAGTGGCTGATAGAACGGCACGGCTGGGCGAAACCCGCCGCTTTGCAACTCGCCATCGTCGCTGGCGGACATCACGGCGTGCCCCCTACGCACCTGGATATCCAGCAGGTGACCAGGCATCCCGAGCTGCTTCGCAGTCCCGAATGCGCTCAGTCATGGCGGGACGTGCAGTGGGAATTGCTTGACTGGTGCGCGGAAGAGTGCGGCGTTCAAAAACGACTTCCGCACTGGCGGTCCGTCAAGCTTCCGCAGCAGGCGCAGGTTCTGCTGACCGGGCTGGTGATTGTGGCGGATTGGATCGCCAGCAATTCAGACTTATTTCCATATTTTCCGGACGCACAGAAGGTCGGTGAGCATGAGCGCGTGTCCGCTGCGTGGCGCGCGCTGGATCTGCCCAAGCCGTGGCGGGCCATCCCTCCATCCATCGAGGACATCTTCTCTGCACGCTTTTCCCTGCCTTCCGGAGCGCAACCCCGGCCGGTGCAACGGCGCGCGGTGGAGATCGCCCAGGCGATGAGCCGACCAGGGCTGCTGCTCATCGAAGCACCGATGGGAGAGGGGAAGACCGAGGCGGCCTTGGCGGTGACGGAGGTTTTCGCGGCCCGATCAGAAGCCGGTGGATGCTATGTGGCGCTGCCCACCATGGCCACGGGGAACGCGATGTTCCCTCGCCTGCTGAGCTGGCTGGGCAGGATGTTCGAAGGCCGGGAAGGGCGGCAGGCGGTCCATCTGGCGCACTCCAAGGCGGCCCTCAACGAGCAGTACGTCGAGCTGGTACGGGCTGGTCGACGCGCCGTGCGAGGCGTCGAGATCGACGGCGCCCCATCGGAGTGGCGGCCCCGCGCGGACCGGCGGGCGGCGTCAACCGAGCTGATCGCCCACCAGTGGCTGCGGGGCCGGAAGAAGGCGATGCTCGCCGAGTTCGGGGTGGGGACGATCGACCAGCTTCTCTTCATGGGACTGAAGAGCCGCCACCTGGCGCTCCGTCACCTGGCGCTGGCGGGCAAGGTCGTCGTCATCGACGAGGCGCACGCCTACGACACCTATATGAACGCGTACCTCGATCGGGTGCTGTCCTGGCTTGGCGCCTATGGGGTGCCCGTCGTGGTGCTGTCGGCGACGCTGCCCGCACGTCGCCGACGGGAGCTCGCGGAAGCCTACAGCGGCGCGACCACGCTTGCCGAGATCGAGAGCGCCTCCGGGTACCCGCTGATCACGGCCGTCGAGCGCGATCGGCCACCGGTGATCGAAGCCGTTCCAGGATCCGGGCGGGACATCGACGTCCATCTGGAACGGCTCGACGACGATCTGCCCACGCTGACGGAGCGGCTGAGGCGGGAACTCGCCGACGGCGGATGCGCCCTGGTGATCCGCAACACGGTGGATCGGGTGCTGGAGACCGCCGACCATCTTCGCGGCTCCTTCGAGAACGTGCTCGTGGCACATTCACGTTTCCTCGACCTCGACCGGCTGAACAAGGACGCCACGCTGCTCAGGCTCTTCGGCCCTCCGGGCACGGCCAAGCAACGGCCGACGGCCCCATACATCGTCGTGGCGAGCCAGGTCGCCGAGCAGTCCCTGGATATCGATTTCGATCTTCTGGTGTCCGACCTCTGCCCGATCGACCTGCTGCTCCAACGGATGGGCCGTCTTCACCGCCATCAGCGCGGCGAGGGGCAGAGCGAGCGCCCGGAGCGGCTGCGCACCGCACGCTGCCTGGTGACCGGAGCCGACTGGGCGGCGTCGCCGGTCGAGCCGGTGGCCGGCTCGCGGCGGGTCTATGGCCTGTACCCGCTGCTGCGCGCGGCCGCCGTGCTCGAGCCGTACCTGTCGGGGACCGCACCCACCGGCAACGTGGTACGGCTGCCGCACGACATCAGCCCACTGGTGCAGCGCGCCTACGGGCCCGAGCCGGTCGGCCCGGAGCAGTGGCAGGATGCGCTGGCCCGCGCCCGAGAGGCGCACGAGCTGCAGCGGAGCAAGCAGCACCAGAAGGCACAGGACTTCCAGATCAACCCGGTCGGCAAGCCCGGTAGTGCCCTGATCGGCTGGCTGGACGCCGGTGTCGGCGACGCGGACGACACGCGGAAGGGCCGCGCCCAGGTCCGTGACACCCCAGAGTCATTGGAGGTGCTGGTCGTGCAGCGGCGCGCCGACGGGGCCCTCATCACCGTGCCGTGGCTGTCGGATGGGCGTGGCGGGCTGGAGCTCCCCACCGAGTCGGTTCCCGAGCCACGGCTCGCCCGCATCGTCGCCGCCTGCGGCCTGCGTCTGCCGTACCAGTTCTCCGATCCGGAGACGCTGGACCGGGCGATCCAGGAACTGGAGACCCAGTGCATTCCGGCCTGGCAGAGCGAGGACAGTCACTGGCTCGCCGGGGAGCTGATCCTCGTCCTCGACGAAAACTGTCGTACCCGCCTGGCAGGCTACGACCTGCATTACTCCGAAGCCGATGGTCTGAGGGTCGCCCATGCCGAGTGAAGCGTCATTTGACCTGACCAGCTGCCCCTGGCTTCCGGTGCGCCTGCTCGACGGCGGGGAAGCCGAGATGTCTCTCCGCGAGGTCTTCGAGCACGCCGGGAGTGTACGGCGGCTGGTCGGTGACGTTCCCACCCAGGAGTTCGCCTTGATACGCCTGCTCCTGGCCATTGTTCACGACGCGCTTCAGGGGCCGGGCGACATCGCTGACTGGAACGATCTACGAAGCGCAGGGCTCCCGGTCAAGAAGATCATCGCTTATCTCGACGAGTACCGGCATCGGTTCGACCTGCTGCACCCGACCGAGCCGTTCCTTCAGTGCCCGAGCTTGGAGGTAACCGGTGGCCCCCGCCCGCTGGACTGCCTGGTCGCCGATGTGCCCAACGGCCACCCGTTCTTCACCATGCGCGCCCGAGGCGTGACGCGGCTGAGCTTCGCCGAAGCCGCCCGCTGGCTGGTGCACGCCCACGCCTTCGACACCTCCGGTATCAAATCGGGGGCCAAGGGCGACCCCCGGACCAAGGGAGGAAAGGTCTACCCTTTGGGCGTCGCATGGGCGGGCAATCTCGGCGGTGTCTGCATCGACGGCGACACCTTGCAGGAGACACTGCTGCTCAACCTCATCGCCTTCGATACCCACTATCTGCGGCAGGACCCGGACCGTGACCTTCCGGCCTGGCGTCACCCGGTATCCGGGCCGCGTGAGCTGGATCCGATCGAGCTGAGCAGGCGTCCGGCGGGTCTGCGCGACCTGTACACCTGGCAGTCCCGGAGAGTGCGGCTCGTCCACGACGGAGACGGCGTCACCGGAGTGATCCTCGCCTACGGTGATCCGCTTTCCCCGCGGAACATGCACCAACGGGAGCCCATGACCGGCTGGCGGCGCAGCCCGAACCAGGAGAAGAAGCTCGGGCTCGCCCAGGTCTATCTGCCGCAGGAGCACGACCCGAGCCGGAGCGCCTGGCGCGGTCTGGGAGCGCTGATCGCCGGCAACGCGCCGGGGACGGAGCAGCGTGGTGAGGCCGCTTCCAGCATCAGGCCGCGCATTCTCGAGTGGGCGGCCAGGCTGAGCGAAGAGGGGGACCTTCCCCCGGACTTCCTGATCCGGGCGCGGCTGATCGGTGTGGTCTATGGCACCCAGCAGTCGGTGATCGACGAGATCATCGATGACGCTGTGACGATGCCGGTCGTGTTGCTGCACCGTGACCACCGCGACCTGGGGCAGGCGGCGATCGACGCGGTCGCGGACGCTGAGGCCGCGGTGAGCGCGCTGGGCGATTTCGCCGCCGATCTGGCCCGCGCGGCCGGCGCCGAGCACGAGCCCGCCAGGGCGTCGGCGCGTCATGCCGGGTTCGCCGCCCTCGACGGCCCGTTCCGCCACTGGCTTGCCGGGCTGCGTCCAGACCACGCGCCCCGGGAGGTACGGGCCGCCTGGCAGCGGGAGGCCCGCGGGATCATCCTCCGCCTGGGTGACGAGGTGCTGCGATCGGCCGGCGATGCCGCTTGGGAGGGGCGGGTCATCCGCGAAGCATCCGGCGACCGCTGGTTGAACGCATCGTCCGCCGAGGCGCTGTTCCGGGCGCGGCTGGCCAAGGCGTTGCCGCTGGCCGGGGCGGGCTCGGCCGACGACTAGAGAGGAAGGCGAGCATGACGTCACCAAGCCCCACCGCTCAGCGCCGCGTCGACGAACTGGTCGCGCATGTCGTCGGCGAGTATGTGTCCGAGCTCCAGCGGGGCTACCTGGACGATCACAGCGTGGCGGTCGCGGCCCTGGCACAGCTGCGGCGCGGCGCGGGGAAACTGATCCAGGACGTGCCGGATCTGTGGGGTGTGTGCGGCATCGAGCGCCTGTATGCCGACGAGGACGGTCTGCACCACAACCAGCCCGAGCACGTCCAGCTGAAGGCGGAGAACGCCATGTTCTTGGCGGTGACCCTGTATGCGCTGCATCAGCAGTCGCACAGCAAGGACAGGATGCATCGCCCCGGGGTCGGGCTGGGCACCGCGGTACGCCGTCTGATGCCTGAACATACGATCGATGAGCCGATCCGCCGACGGTTTGTCCGGCTGGGGACGGCCACCGATCTCGAGGCTCTCGCCTACCGGTTGCGCGAGATCGTCTCCCTGCTGCGCCGCGAGGCCATCCCCCTCGACTACGCCCTGCTGGCCTCCCAGCTCTACCAGGCCCAGTTCCCGGACGGGCTGCGTCAGGTCCGCCGGCAGTGGGGCCGCAGCTTCCACACGTACCGAACCGAGTCCTCCTCCAACGGGGAGGTCGAGACCGTGAAGGATGATCGATGAGCCGGACCATCCTGGAAATCCACGCATTGCAGACCGTGCCGCCGAGCTGCCTCAACCGCGACGACACCGGAACCCCCAAGAGCGCGGTCTACGGCGGGGTACGGCGGGCACGGGTGTCCAGCCAGGCGTGGAAGCGGGCGATCAGGCGAGCGTTCCATGACCGGCTCGACCCCTCCGAGCTCGGTGTCCGCACCCGTCAGGTGGCCAAGGCGCTCGCCGAGCGCATCACTGCGCTCGATGGATCGATCGGCGAGCAAGAGGCCTGGTCGCTGGCCGCCGAGACCGTCCAGATCGCCACCGGAACGAAGATCGAGCCCCCGAAGCGCAAGGCGGACAAGGAGGACGCCGAGCCGGTGGCGCCAGAATCGAAGTACCTGCTGTTTCTCAGCGCTCACCAGCTTCAGGGCTTGGCCGAGCTCGCGGTAAAAGCCCGCGGGGCGGGATCCGTCAAGGACTTCTTCAAGGACAAGGGCAACAGGGACCTTGCCCGGCGGATCGCCAACACCCGTCACTCGATCGACATCGCCCTGTTCGGGCGGATGGTCGCCGATGCGACCGACATCAACGTCGACGCGGCCGCGCAGGTCGCGCACGCCATCAGCGTGCACCGGGTGGACATCGAATCCGACTACTACACGGCCGTCGACGACTTCAAAGGCCAGGAGGACGACCGGGGCGCGGGAATGATCGGCACGGTCGAGTTCAACTCGGCGACCCTCTACCGCGTCGCCGCGCTCGACATCGACCTGCTTGGCAGCAACCTCGGCAAAGGCCTGCGCGAGGACGAGCCGGTGAGCGAGCCCGTGCGTCGTGCCACGGAGGCCTTCGTCGAGTGCTTCCTCACCTCTCTGCCCACCGGGAAGATCAACACCTTCGCCAACCACACCCTGCCGGAGGCTGCGATCATCAAGCTGCGCTCCTCACGGCCGATCAGCTTCGTGGGCGCCTTTGAGGAGCCGTGCCGAACCGAGCCGGAGATCGGCGGCTACATGCGGCAGGCATGCCAGCGCCTGGCGGCCTACATCCCGGAGATCGAGCGGGCCTACGGCGTCGGCGAGGACGATCCTTGCTGGGTGCTGCAGGTGGGCCACGCGACCGAGGCGTTGGCCGGCCTCGGCGTCCGGCTTCCGCTCCCCGAGCTGGTGCCGGCGGTCGGGGCGGAGGTGGCGCGACGGCAGGGCGGCGCATGAGTGTCCTGTTGATGCAGCTCGCAGGACCGCTGCAGTCCTGGGGCTCCTCCTCACGATTTGCTCGGCGGTCCACGGAACCGGCACCGACGAAAAGCGGTGTGATCGGGCTGCTGGCCGCCGCTCAGGGGCGTCGGCGAGGCGCCGATCTCACCGATCTCGCCCGGCTTCGCTTCGGTGTCCGGATCGACCAGCCGGGTGTCTCGGTGCGGGACTTCCAGACCGCGCATCACTTCGTCACGGACGAGGCGATGCCGGTGTCCGAGCGCTACTACCTCGCCGACGCGGTCTTCGTGGCCGCGGTCGAAGGCGAGCAGCGGCTCATCCACGACCTGCACCGGGCCTTGCGCACCCCGGCGTTCCTGCCCTATCTGGGCCGACGCTCCTGCCCGCCCGCTCGCCCGATCGACCTGGGAGTACGCGACGACCTCACCCTGGTCGAGGCGCTGGAGCGGGAGGAATGGCACGCGGCCCCATGGCACCAGCGGCGACACCGCGACAGGTACGTCACGCTTGAGGCGTTGGTCGAGGCGACCCCCGAGGACGGGCCCGCCGATACCCTGCGCGACCAGCCAGTGAGTTTCGACCCGCTGCACCGCCGCTATGCCCTGCGTGGAGTGCTGCGGCTGTCCTTCCAGATCCCCAATCCCGCCGCGCGCTCCGCCGCAGTGCCGAGCCATGATCCGACAGCCGTGCTGAGAGGCACCTGATGTACCTCACCCGCTTTCGCATCAACATCGCCCGCATCGGTGCGCGGCGACTGCTCTCCTCCCCGCAGATGATGCATGCGGCGGTGCTGTCGTCCTTCGCCGAAGCCCCGAAACCGGACGCGGACGGCCCGCGCATCCTGTGGCGGGTCGACCGCGACGGCGCGGCCGCCACATACCTCTACATCGTCAGCCCGGCCAGGCCCGACCTGACCCACCTGGTGGAACAGGCCGGCTGGCCGGAGACAGGCCGATGGGAGACATTCGAATACGGCCCGTTCCTCAACCGGCTCACCAAGGGCGAACAGTGGGCCTTCCGCCTCACGGCCAACCCCGTGCACACGGCCCGCCGCAAGAATGACGAACCGACGAAGATCACCGCCCACGTAGGCCTGCGCCATCAAATCGACTGGCTCCTCAAACGCCAGGAACACGCAGGCTTCCGCATCGTGGAGAAGGCACCGGAGCGCCGGCTGATCCCCGAGCTGGACCGGTACGAGCTGCTCGTGCACAACCGGCGCAACCTCGTATTCAGGAAGGGCGGCCAGAAAGATCCGGTCACCGTGGTCGCAGTCACCTACGACGGCCGCTTGGAAGTCACCGATCCGGACGCATTGCGCCGTACCCTCACCCATGGCCTGGGCAGGGCGAAAGCCTACGGCTGCGGCCTGATGACCTTGGGGAAGGCCTAGCCGTGGCGACGGCGGGCCGGCGGGGCGCTTCTTCGCCCCGGGAACTCACTCGAATGGGAGATCGCATCTCATTCGTCTACCTCGAGCGCTGCATCGTGCACCGCGAGGACAACGCGATCACCGCCGAGGACGCCGACGGCATCATCCATATTCCCGCGGCCACCATCGGGACACTGCTGCTCGGACCGGGAACCCGTGTCACTCACCAGGCCATGGCGGTGTTGGCGGACTGTGGAGCGGGAGTCGTCTGGGTGGGCGAACGCGGCGTGCGTTTCTATTCCGGGGGCAGATCGCTCAACCGCTCATCCGCATTGGTCGAGGCCCAGGCCGCAAAGTGGGCCAATCGCCGCACCAGGCTGGAAGTAGCACGCGAGATGTACCGCATGCGCTTCCCCGACGAGAATCCTGACGGCCTGACCCGGCACGAGCTTCTCGGACGGGAAGGGCGAAGGGTCAAGGAGTGCTATCGGGCACATGCCGCGCGGGTCGGCGTGCCGTGGAACGGGCGGATCTACACCCCTGGTTCCTTCGACTCGGGCGACCCTGTGAACCAGGCCATCACCGCAGCGGCCCAGTGCATGTACGGCATCGCCCAGACGACGATCCATGCACTGGGCTGTGCACCCGGTCTCGGCTTTATCCACTCCGGTCACGAGCTTGCCTTCGTCCTGGATATCGCTGACCTCTACAAGACCGAGATAGCCATCCCCATCGCGTTCGACGTCGCTGCCGAAAGCCCGGAAGACGTGGGGCCTCGCACCCGCCGCGCCATACGCGACCACGTCAACGAAATCAACTTGCTGCGCCGATGCGTAAACGACATCAAACATCTCCTTCTGCCCGACGCGGAAGGAGGCGACCCCACCGGAGACGACTACGATCGCGTCACCCTGCAGAGTGACCACGGCGAAGTCGCGTCCGGCCGAAACTACGCAGGCCACGACTTCTACGAGGTGGAATGGTGACGATCGTCGTCCTTACCAACTGCCCCGTCGGTCTCCGCGGCTTCCTGACGCGATGGCTCATGGAGATTTCACCAGGTGTCTTTATCGGCAACCCGTCAGCGCGCGTCCGAGAGGCCGTGTGGACCGAGGTGCAGGCCTACGCGAACACAGGCCGGGCCCTCCTCGCCTACACCACCGATAACGAACAGGGCTTCACCTTTGAGACTCATGACCACAAATGGCATCCAGTGGATCACGAGGGCCTCACCCTGATCCGTCGCCCCAAGGAAGGAGCCGGCGTTGCCGCTGTTCCACCTCCGTCCGGATGGAGCAAGGCGGCAAAACGCCGCCGTTATGGCAGACGTTAAGCAGTTCGCCTCTTACCCCACCGATGGCCGCACTACCTCCGGCGACTGGCACCCAGGCCGATGAGGTCGGCGATATGTCCGTTTCTGCAAAAGTGCTCGGAAACCGCCTCGTCTCCGCCTAAACTCGCAGGTCAGGAAGTGTGCTCCCCGCGCACGCGGGGA
>Ga0181858_1001878_pt1 | contig 10121 bp, 14 predicted proteins | sample NewIslPassag4_SG_FD_130749 | JGI IMG/M metagenome (GOLD analysis project Ga0181858, IMG submission 130749) | Feedstock adapted compost microbial communities from Newby Island compost facility, Milpitas, CA, USA - Passage 4_SG | ecosystem: Engineered > Solid waste > Feedstock > Composting ...
CGGGCTTTTTTTGCCCCCCCCACCCGACCCCCCCCCGTTCCGCCAGGGCCCGGTCGACGGGGCCTCCGGTGTCGACCACTCTCTCGACCCGCACGCCGCCCCCCCGCTCCCGGATGAACCGCTCGAGCCGCTCCATTCTGCGCCGGAGAACCTGGTGGTAGTCCTCCCCCCAGGCGGTGCGGGACAGGATGCCGCGGTACGCCCCGGGCTCCGATCTCGGCGGCGATTCCAGCTTCGCCGGGTAGGCGACGGCGATGGAGAGGATGGAGCGCGGCTCCTCGAACCAGATTTCCGGGTGGACGCGCCGGTCGATGTCCTTTTCCTCGAAGCCCGACTCCCGCCCCAGTTCCCGGTGTCTGAGCAGGATCCGCTTCAGCTCCAGAAACGGTTCCGCCGAGGCGAAGCCGATCTTGTCGATGCCCATGCCGCAGGCGGCCTCGCGGATCTCCTCCTTGAGCCGTTTCCAGTCCGTGTCCGTGCCCCCCTCCACGCTGAGCGCCATGCCGTCACCTCCTTCCGCTTGCAAGAAACCGCTGCTCCAGAGCACGGCGGGGTCCGGGCGGCCGAGATCACTCGAGCCGCCTGATCGCCTCCCTCGCCAGCTCATCGCAGCGGTTGTTCCACGGGTCGTCGGCGTGTCCTTTCACTTTGACGAATTCCACCTGGTGGATGTCCATGAGTTCGAGCAGTTTCTCCCACAGATCCCGGTTCTCCACCGGCTTGTTCCGGCTGTTTTTCCAGCCGTTTCGGCGCCAGTAGCCGATCCAGTTTTGCCGGAAGCAGTTGACCACATACGCCGAATCGCTGCAGACGCGGACCCGGCACGGCCGCTTCAGCTGCCGGAGCCCTTCGATGATGGCGGTCATCTCCATCCGGTTGTTGGTCGTCATCGGCTCGGCGCCGCTCAGCTCTTTCTTGTTCCCGTTGTACAGGAGAATCGCGCCCCAGCCTCCCTTTCCCGGATTGCCGGAGCAGGCGCCGTCGGTGTACAGGGTGACTTCCTGCACCGGTCACAATCCCCCTATCTCCGATGGAGGCCAGACGATGAATTCCGCCCGTCCCTTCACGAGCCGTTCCGGCACCAGCCCGAAATACCGGCTGTCCAGGCTGTTGCCCCGGTTGTCCCCGAGCACGAAGTAATGTCCGACCGGCACCGTCAGCGGGCCGTAATCGCCGGCGGGCACGGGCGCCCAGGCCGACGGATCATCGTACAGCTCCCCGTTGACATACAGCCGGTTGTTGCGGATTTCCACCTGGTCTCCGGGAATCCCGATGATGCGCTTCACCAGGTATTTGCCCTCCCGCCGGTCCCGGGGATTCTTCAGAATGACGATGTCGCCGCGGGCGGGGGGATGGAGCAGGTAAACCGCCCGGTTCACGAACAGGCGGTCGGAATCTTCCAGGGTCGGTTCCATGGATTGGCCTTCCACGACGGAAATGTTGAACACGAACTGCTGCAGGAGCAGGGCCACGATGAGCGCGAGCGCGATCGACTTGGCCCAATCCTTCGCCTCTTTCCACCAGCCGGATTGGCCGGCGCGTTTCGTTTCCATCCGGATTCATCCCCTATCTGTCAAACTGCTCTCTCCAGGAATCGTAGATCCGTCGGACGGATGAGACGTCGAAGGGCGGCCCGCCCCGGTTCACCCGCTCAAGCAGGGAATCCAGCCCGCCCCATACCTTTTCGACCACTTCCTGCGGATACCGGTAGCGGACCCGATGGACGGCAAATTCCTCCCGGTCCACCACCGTCGCCTTCAGTCCGCCGTCCGCCTCGGTCACGATGACATCCAGATCGTAGTCGATGTAGGTCACCGCGTCCTTCCCCCGGTAGGGCGGGGATGCGATGTTGCAGTAGTACCGCACGCCCGTCTCCTCCATCAGGGCCACCACGTTGAACCACTTGTCCGGAATGAAGACGGAAACGCCGGGCACCCGGCTGACCCACTCCTTGCCGCTCGACTCGACGATCGGCGTGCGGGAGTTGATCAGCACGAACATGTTCTCCCGGCGGAAGTCCCGTTCCAGCGATCGATCCGGCACGAGCCAGTTTTCCTTCCAGACGCGGTGCAGGCGGCCGTCATGCTTGAAGCTCCTGATCTGGTACAGCACATACGTTTCCATGCGCATTCCTTTCCGGTTCCTGCCGATTGGCGTCCGCCGTCGCTTACCTAATAGAAAAACATATCTCACGCCCAAAATCAATGGGCCGCAAGATATGTTCCACGGGCCGGCGGAACCGTCCGGCCGGATCCGGCAAGTGCAAACAGCCTTCCGTCCGGCTCAGGATCCGCTGACGATTTTGAGTTCGCGGATGTTTTCCCAGACCGGCAGTCCGAGCGATTCGTACAGCGGCATGAGGGGGCGGTTGTGATGATCCAGCGCGACAAAGACGCTGCGCACGTTTCGCCGCAGGAACCTCTGGCGCATTTCGGCGATGAGAGCCCTGCCGATCCCTTGTCCGCGGAAGGGGAAATCGACGGCGATGCGGTAGAAATAGCCGTGGTGCCGGTCCACGGTGCCGATCAGAATGCCGGCGATCCGCTCCCCCTTCAGGGCGACCAGAACGAGCCCGGAGTCATACGACAGCTGGCGGGCCAGCGCCTCGATCGTCTCCGCGAAGCAGGCTTCGGACAACACCCGACTGAGCAGCTGGCTGACATCGGCATAATCGGACAGCTGAAAGGAACGTATATTCATCCGGATGTCTCTCCCCAAATCCTCTGGATCCGTTCGATGATGAGGCTCGTTTTTTTATTCTACGACATTTTTCCCGCTCTGCCTATAGAAACATTCAAAAAAGCACAACATTCGGCAGGGCCATTCATTTTCCATGTCAGTTTCTGCGGCATTTTCCAGGGGCCCGCGCGAACGGCCGGCGCGCCTCCGACGGGTCCGGACGACCCCGTTTTGTTGATTTTTATGTCCCATTCCTTCATAATGGAATGTGGATAGTTGGATAATTCTAACACCACACGCATATCAAGGAGGTTGTTTCCATGGCACATCAACTGCCCCCGTTACCCTATCCGCACAATGCGCTGGAACCGCACATTGATGCGCAGACGATGGAAATTCACCACGGCCGCCATCACAACACCTACGTCACGAACCTGAACAACGCGCTGGAAGGCCATCCGGACCTGCAGAGCAAGTCGGTCGAGGAACTCATCTCCGATCTGAACAGCGTTCCGGAGAGCATCCGCACGGCCGTCCGCAACAACGGCGGCGGGCACGCCAACCACTCGCTGTTCTGGGTCATCATGAGCCCGAACGGCGGAGGCCAGCCCGGCGGCAAGCTCGCGGAAGCGATCAACAGCGAGCTCGGCGGCTTCGACAAGTTCAAGGAAGAGTTCACGAAGGCGGCCACGACCCGCTTCGGCTCCGGCTGGGCCTGGCTCAGCGTGGACAAGAACAAGAAGCTGGTCGTGCACAGCACGCCGAACCAGGACAGCCCGCTCATGGAAGGCATGACTCCCATCCTCGGGCTGGACGTCTGGGAACACGCCTACTACCTGAAGTACCAAAACAAGCGCCCGGACTACATCGCGGCCTTCTGGAACGTGATCAACTGGCCGGAAGTGGAACGCCGCTACGAAGAAGCCGTGCGCTGAGCCGGCTCAAGGCCGATCCGGGGCGCGCCGAATCGCGGCGCCTGCGCGGACAGTCCTGGTCCGGAACCGCAACAAAAAAGCCGCTTCCCCGCCCGCCGGCCGATGGGCCGGCCCCTGCGGGGCGCGGCTTTTTTGTCATGTCCAATGCCGCTCCAGAATGCTCAGAAACACTTTGGGGAAAACGTACCGGTCGAGATCGCTTTGGTCCAGCCAGCGGCAGTCGGGCGGAAGCTCCCCGCAGGCCGGCGCGGCTCCGGAGGCAGGCCCGGCTCCGGCGGTCGCGTCCGGAGTTCCGGATGTTCCGGTCGTTCCGTCCGCCCCGGCCGCTCCGGGTTCCCGCTTCGTCTCCCCGGCCAGCCGGCACGTGTACACCTCCAGCTCCCACTGCACGTGGCTGAACGTGTGCCCGATCTCCGTGAGCCGCTCCTCCGCCCGCGCCCGCACCCCCAGGGCCAGGAGACTCTCCTCCAGATAGCGCCGGACCCGGTCCTCCGGTTCCTCCGGGGGCCGCTCGAAATGGGGCAGCTCCCACATCCCGGCGAGCAGCCCCCGCTCGGGGCGCCGGCGGATGAGCACCCCGCCGCCCGGCTCCGTCACAAGCGCCGCCACCCGCCGCTCCAGCCGGGGAGGCTTCGCCTTCGACTTCACCGGCAGTTCCGTTTCCATTCCCGCAAGCCGCCCCCCGCACGTCTCCCCCACCGGGCAAAGGCCGCACCGGGGAGTGCTGGGCGTGCAGACGGTCGCGCCCAGATCCATCACCGCTTCGAGGAAATCGCCGGGGTTGTCCGGCGGCATCAGCTCGAGCATCAACCGTTCCAGCCGACTCCTCGTGCGCGGCTTCGCCACATCGTCCCCGATGCAAAAATACCTCGCCAGCACCCGCATCACATTGCCGTCCACCGCGGGATGCGCCCGGCCGTAGGCGATGCACAGGATCGCCCCGACCGTGTACGGCCCGACGCCCTTCAGCTTCCCGAGCTCCTCCGGCGTATCGGGCACCCGGCCCCCGTACCGTTCCCGCACTTCCCGCACCGCCTCGTGCAGGTTCCGCGCCCGCGAGTAGTATCCGAGCCCTTCCCACAGCTTCAGCACTTCCTCCTCGGGCGCGTCCGCGAGCGCCTCCAGCGTCGGAAACCGCTCCATGAACCGCTCGAAATAGGGGGCCGCCGTTTCGACCCGCGTCTGCTGCAGCATGATTTCCGACACCCAGACGCGGTACGGGTCCCGGCTGCGCCTCCACGGCAGGTCCCGCCGGTTGGTTCGGTACCAGTTCAACAAATGTTCGGAAAAACTTTCAGAAATCACCTTGTTCTCCAGCGCTCCCTCGGGTATGATGATGGCGAACCGGCCGGCCCCCCGGCAAACGGCTTCGCATAAACGCCGCATCGCGCGGCGAATACTAGCTACAACGCAAGTCTTACGGGAACCGGTCCGCGGAGCAATCTTTCCATGGCATGACCATCGCAGAGTGGAGGGATGAGAGATGAAAACCGGCAGAATGAGGAAAAAAGCGTTCGCGTCCGCCCTGGCGGCGTTCCTCGCCGTCATCCTGCTGGCGGGCTGCGGCGGCGGCAAGTCGTCCGGCGGCGGAGGCCAGGCGTCGGGCGGCAGCGAGGCGGAATTCGAACAGGCCGTCAGCATTTTCAACGCCAACAGCTGCGTGAACTGCCACGCGAGCGACCTGTCCGGCAACATGGGAGGCAACTCGAACCTGAAAAAGGTGGGCAGCCGGCTGTCCAAGGATGAAATCGCCCAGGTCATTTCCGAAGGCCGCGGCCTGATGCCCTCCTTCAAAGATACGCTCTCGCAGGAGGAAATCGACCAGCTCGCCGAATGGCTGGCCACCAAGAAATAAGGAACCTGCTACACAAGCTCCACGACGGCAAAGGCGGAGGCGTATTCCCCGGCGTGGGTGATTGTCAGGTGGATGCGGTACCCCTCCGGGGCGAGCCCGAGCCTTCGCTCGGAACGGTCCGACAGGGCGCACAAGGGCCTGCCCGCCCCATCGGGCATGATTTCCAGATCGTGAAACCCCGCCCCTTCGCCGATGCCGCAGCCGAGGGCCTTGACGACGGCCTCCTTGGCGGCAAACCGACCGGCCGCGAACTCCGCCCAGCGGCCGGTTTTCTTTTCCCCAAAACGCTCCCTCGCGTATTCCCTTTCCCTGGGCGTCAGCACCCGCTCGAGAAACTTCTGTCCGTGCCTGCCTTGAAGCACGCGCTCCAGCCGGGCAACGGAAACCAGGTCGTGCCCGATCCCGGCGATCGCCATGCGGCGTTCCCCCCTGCCTGTCAGATGCCCGGAATCGGCGCCCGCTTGTGCTCGGTCTTGCGGTACAGCTGCTCCAGCTTTTCCCGCACCTCGGGCGCGACCTCCCTGCCCTCCAGATAGTCGCTGTTGTCCTCGTAGGAAATGCCGAGCTCGCCTTCGTCGGTCTGGCCGACCCAGAGGCCCGCGGTCGGCGCCTTCTCCAGGATGGGCCGCGGCACGCCGAGGTAGGCCGCGATCTGGCGGATCTGCCGCTTGTTGAGCGAACTTAAGGGCGTGATGTCCACCGCGCCGTCTCCCCATTTGGTGAAAAAGCCGGTCAGCGCCTCCGAAGCGTGGTCGGTGCCGACGACGAGCAGGTTCAGCTCAAAAGCGAGCGCGTACTGCATTACCATGCGCGTCCGCGCCTTGATGTTGCCCTTGCCGGGAATGCTCAGGTGGCGGTTGACGCCGATCGACTTGAGGGCGTATTCCACCTCGAGGGCGATCTCGTTGACCGCGTCCTCGATGTTGGTCTCGACCGTATACTTCAGGCCGAAGTGGCGGGCGACCGAGTAGCTGTCCTCGATGTCCTCCTGCACGCCGTAGGGCTGGAACACGCCGACGGTCTTGTACTCCCTTCCCGTCTCCGCGGTCAGCTCATCGGTGGCGCGCTTGCAGAGCCCCGTGGTCACGGCGCTGTCGATGCCGCCGCTGATCGCGATGATGAGCCCGTCCGCGTTCGCCTTTCGCACGTGCTCCTTCAGGAAATCGACCCGGCGGCGCACCTCCTCCGCGGGATCGATCGACGGCTTCACCCCGAACCTGGCGATGATTTCTTTCTGCAGGCTCATGTTCCTCACTCCCATCGTCCGAATCAAAAAACACACCTTGCCGCCGTGGAAGGAGCAAGGTGTGGTTCGAAGGGTCAGCAGTATTTGTCAAAAACCGCCCTGAGCTCCGACGCGATTTCCTCCGCGGACCGGTTCTCGATCTGATGGCGCTCGATGAAGTGCACGAGCTCCCCGTTCTTCATGAGCGCGATCGACGGGGAGGAAGGAGGATACGGAGCGAAATACTCGCGCGCCTTCGCGGTCGCCTCCCGTTCCTGCCCGGCGAACACGGTCAGCAGGTAATCCGGCTTCCGGTCGTGCTGCAGCGCGAGCGCCACTCCCGGGCGGCACTGCCCCGCCGCGCACCCGCAGACCGAATTGACGACCACGAGCGCGGTGCCGTCGGAAGCTTTCTCGAAATGCTCCACCACCTGTTCCGGGGTGAGGAGCTCCGTAAAACCGATCCGGGTGAGCTCATCCCGCATCGGCTGGACGAAATCCTTCATGTACAGTTCAAACGACATGGACATTCCATGCTCACTCCCTCTGCTCTCCATCTCCCTTTATTATACATGCCGGTATATAAAAAGAAAACCTCACCCGCCCTCCTTCTCCCCGCCGGTGCCGGGCTCCGTCCGGCGGCCGCGATCGGATCCGGCGCCATTCCGGCTCTCCCCGCCGGCCCGGCCGGCGGCGGCGGACCCGTCGCCTGCCGCCCGGCCTGCTTCGTTGACAGGACCGCCCTCACCGCCGCCGGTCCCGTCGCCGTTCCCCTTGCCGGTGTTTCCCTTGCCGGTGTTCCCCTTGCCGGTGTTTCCCTTGCCGGTGTTTCCCGTACCGATGTTCCCGGCTCCGATGTTCCCCGTGCCGATGTCGGCTTTCAGGCTGGCCGCGTAGGCGGCGTCCTTGTCCGGATGCATGAACGGAGCCCCCTGGGGCGGAATGCCCTGCTCGAAATATTCCCGGTTTTCCTCCGACCAGAACCCGATGTCCTTGAACGGGTGCACCCACTGGTCGCCGGCCATGATCGCGGGGTCCGTCTCCCGGCTCCAGTTCTCCAGGGGAGAATCGGGGGACTCGTACTGGTGGTCTCCGATGACGACCCCGAACTCATTGACGAACGGCTCCTCCGGTCCCCGCCCCTTACGAAACTCCGGCAAAAAATTGATCTCGTAAGGGTCGAGCCGGCTCTCCTCCTTCGATGCGGCCTTCGGGAACGATTCCAGCTTCCGGATGCCGCTTTCCTTCCAATCCCCGCCGTCCGGCGCCCGCTCCAGCGGGCCGTCCGTCTGGCGGCCTTCCGTTTTCCGGCCGCCCGCCGCTTTGCGCTCCGGCTCCTTCCAGTTCCGCTCCCGTGTGTCCACGCCCGTTCCCTCCCTCGTCATTCGGCCGGACGGTTCGGTCCCGCCGTTTTTTTGCCGCCGGCTTCCGGCATGCCCGCTTCCGCCCAATCCGCCTTCGGCCCTCCGCCGCGCGCCGCCCTGGCCCGGTTGTGCCGCTCCTGTCGAAGCTGCTCGGGCGATTGGCCGCCTTGGCCGGCCGTGTCCTTCCGCATCGCGCTCCCTCCTTCGGTTTCCTTTCCTGGCATTCGCGCGGCCCATGCCGCCGCCAATTTTTCCGTTTATTTTGCGACGCTTCCGAAAAAATATGCTGCGGAAAAAATCTTCGACGCGGGCGGCGTTTTCCGCTACAATGAAAGGCGCATGATGGAAAGGGGAGGCTCCGTACCGCGCGGGCCTCCCCGTGAACACTCCGATTGAACCGGGAGAATCGAACGATGGCCTATTATGACGTGATCATCATCGGAGCGGGGCCTTCGGGGCTGATGGCCGCGATCGCCGCGTCCGCCGAGGGAGCCCGCACCCTGATCGTCGAAAAGGGGAACAAACCGGGCCGCAAGCTGGCCATTTCCGGCGGAGGGCGGTGCAACGTCACGAACGCCCAGGACACGGACGCGATCATCCGGAACATCCCCGGCAACGGCCGGTTCCTGTACAGCGCCTTTTCGGTGTTCGGCAACCGGGACATCATCGCGTTTTTCGAAGGGATGGGCATCCGTCTCAAAGAGGAGGACCGCGGCCGCATGTTTCCCGTGTCCGACAGCGCGAAGACGGTGGTGAACGCGCTTGTCAGCCGGGTGCGGAGACAGGGAGCGGACATCCGGCTGAACAGCCCGGTGGAGCGGGTGCTCTTCGAAGAAGACCGCGGGGAATCGTATGACGGCGGCGGCGATGACGGCGGCGAAGGCGGCGAAGGCGGCGAAGGGAACGGGGCGGGCGGCAGCTCCGGACGCCGGCGCGCCGCCGGGGTGATCCTGCGCGGCGGGGAAACGATCCGCTCCCGCGCGGTCGTCATCGCCACCGGCGGCATGTCGGTGCCGCACACCGGGTCGACCGGAGACGGGTACGAATGGGCCAGGGAGGCGGGCCACCGGATCACCGAACTGTACCCGACGGAGGTGCCGCTGGAAAGCCGCGAGGAGCTGATCGAAAGCCGCGAACTGCAGGGGCTCGCCTTGCGCGGCGTCACGTTGACGGTGTGGAATGAACAAAACAAAAAGGTGATCGCGCACGAGGGAGACGTGCTGATCACCCATTTCGGCCTGTCCGGACCGGCGGCGCTGCGCGCAAGCCAGTTTGTCGTGAAGGAGCTGAAACGCGGCGCCGGAAGCGTCCGGGTCACGATCGACCTGTTCCCGTCGAAAACGGCGGAAGAGCTGTTTGCGGAAACCTGGCCGGCCGTCCGCCGCGAACCGAAAAAGCTGGCCAAAAACGTGCTCAAGGCATGGCTGCCCGACCGGCTCGTTCCCGTGATGCTGCGGAAATGCGCGATCCCGGCGGAAACGGCGTGCGGCCATGTGACGCGGCCGTCCTGGATCCGGCTCGTGGAGCTCGCCAAGGCGTTTCCGCTCCGCGTTCACGGCACCCGGCCGCTCGAGGAAGCGTTCGTCACCGGCGGGGGCGTCGAGCTGAAGCACGTCGATCCGAAAACGATGCAGTCGCGGCTTGCCGCCGGCCTGTTTTTCTGCGGCGAAGTGCTCGATATCCACGGCTACACCGGCGGCTACAACATCACGGCGGCCTTCTCCACCGGATACGTCGCCGGCCGGAGCGCCGCCCGGGCGGCGCTCGCCATGCGGACGTAAAGCCGGGAAGCTCACTCCTTCAGGTCGATGAACAGCTTCCCCTGCTTGGCGTAATTGTGCTTCTCCATGTCTTCAAAAAAGACGAAAATGCGGTCCTCCGGGAGCTTCCATTCCTCCATGAACAGCTTGGTCAGCTTCTCCGCGACGGCCCGTTTTTCCTCGACCGTTCTTCCCTCCAGGGCGCGAATCGTAATGAACGGCATGATGCGGCTCTCCTTTCGTGGAATTCGTACGATCCCATCGTACCATATCGGCGGCGGACATGTTAACGGAAACAGACGA
>Ga0181858_1001887_pt1 | contig 10090 bp, 7 predicted proteins | sample NewIslPassag4_SG_FD_130749 | JGI IMG/M metagenome (GOLD analysis project Ga0181858, IMG submission 130749) | Feedstock adapted compost microbial communities from Newby Island compost facility, Milpitas, CA, USA - Passage 4_SG | ecosystem: Engineered > Solid waste > Feedstock > Composting ...
AATGCCCGGGGCCGCCGACCGCCACAACCCGGCCGGCCTGCGTTGCACCGGGTCGCGCGTGCGTGTCCGGGCCAGGCGCGTCCCGCCCAGCGCACCGCATCGACGGAGGAATCCGTGCCCCGACCGCTCGCCGAACAGGTCGTGGTCATCACCGGCGCGTCTTCCGGGATCGGCCGGTGTACGGCGCTGTACCTGGCCGCGCGGGGCGCGCGGGTCGTGCTCACGGCGCGCTCGGCCGATGCGCTGGACGACGTCGCCCGCGGGATCCGGGACGCGGGCGGGATCGCCCTCGTCGTCCCCGGCGACGTCCGCAGCGAGGAGGACATGGCGGCCGTGGCCGACGCGGCGGTCGACCGGTTCGGCGGGATCGACACATGGATCAACAACGCCGGCGTCTACTTCTACGGCGCCGTCGTAGACTTCACCCTCGACGACTTCCGCGCCGCGCTGGAAACCGACCTGATCGGCGTGATCAACGGAACGCGGCAGGCGCTCCGTCACATGCTCCCCGCCCGCGCTGGCGTGATCATCCAGATCTCGTCGATCCTCGCCCGGCGCGGCGCGCCTTTCACGGCGCCGTATTCCGCGGCAAAAGCCGGGATCGACGGGTTCTGCGACGCGCTCCGCGCCGAGCTCTGGGGCAGCGGCGTCCAGGTTTCGACACTGTACGTCCCGAGCGTGGACACGCCGATCTACCAGCACGCCCGGAGCCGCTTCGCGACCAAGCCCGCGGCGGTCCCTCCCGTGCACGACCCGATCGTCGTGGCCCGCAAGATCGCCAGGCTCGCCGTCGCGCCCCGGCCGGAGGCGTACATCGGGGCGTTCCGCTACGCGTACCTCGGACTCGGCCGCCTCTTCCCCCGCGTGACCGACTGGTTCCTGCACCATGCGTCGGGGATCATGGAGGGGCCGGTCCCGACCGGCCCGGACAACGTGGATGCGCCCGTGGATTCCTTCCCGCCCGCGATCCGGGGCGGGTGGGGTCGGAGGGGCTTGAAGGGGTTCACGGTGAGCGGCCTCGTCCACGCGCTCCCGTGGGAGGCGGTGCTGGCGGCCGGGCTCGTGGGGTTCTGGACGGGGCGACTGTGGGCGAAGCGGAGCTGACGCGAGGACCGGACGCGCACATGCGCCCCGACACGCTCCGACATCCACGGAGACGGCGTGTCTCGCAATCACCCGCTGCCGCCCACGCGCCCCGCCCGCTCAGGGGCTCCGCCGGCGACAGCAGATCGCCAGGGCACGCCCTGCCGCCGGTCCGCTATCGCGGAGCGAACACCGGCGCCGCAGGATTTCGCCCTACCCCGGCCCCGCACGACCTCGCCCTACGCCTGCGGCACCCCGCCCGGATACAGCACCACCTTCCTGCACCCGTCCCGCTTCTCCGCGAACATTTCGTAAGCCCGCGGCGCGTCGTCGAGCGACATCCTGTGGCTGATCACCCGGCTCGGGTCGACGCGGCCCTCGCGGATGTGCTCGAGGAGGTGCGGCATGTACCGCTTCACGTTGCACTGCCCCATGCGCAGCGTGAGGTTCTTGTTCATCGCCGTGCCGATCGGGACCAGGTTCCACGGCGGGCCGTAGACTCCCACCACGGAGACGTTGCCGCCCTTGCGCACGGCGTCGATCGCCCAGCCCAGGACGGTGGCGGCGCCGGCCTGCATCATCAGCGCGCGGCCGAGGAACGTGTGCAGCGCCGAGCCGTCGGCCTCGAGCCCCACCGCGTCGATGCAGACGTCGGGACCCATCCCGCCGGTGATATCCTTGAGGTAGGCGACGATGTCGTCGACCTCGCGCCAGTTCACGGTCTCGACGTTGTTGTACGCGCGGGCGAAGTCCAGACGATAGTCCACGTGGTCCACGGCGATCACGCGCCCGGCGCCCATGAGCCACGCCGACTTCTGCGCGAACAGCCCGACGGGGCCGCACCCGAAGACGACGACCGTCTCGCCCGGCTTGATCTCGCCCATCTCCGCGGCCTGATAGCCGGTCGGGAAGACGTCCGCCAGGAACACCGCCTGTTCGTCGGTGACGTCGTCCGGGATCTTCATGGGGCCCACGTCGGCGAACGGCACGCGCACGTACTCGGCCTGGCCGCCGTCGTAGCCGCCGGTCGTGTGGGAATAGCCGAAGACGCCGCAGGTGAGTTCGCTGTTGGGGTTCGTGTTCTCGCACTGGGCGAAGAGGTCGCGCTGGCAGTAGAAGCAGCTCCCGCACGAGATCGGGAAGGGCACGACGACGCGGTCCCCCTTCCTCAGGTTGCGCACGCTCGGCCCCACCTCCTCGACGATCCCGGTGAATTCGTGGCCGAACGTGTGCCCGACACGGGTGTCGGGGATCAGGCCTCGATAGAGGTGCAGGTCCGAGCCACAGACCGCCGCGGCGGTCACGCGCAGGATCACGTCGTTCGGGTGCTCGATGCGGGGGTCCGGCTTCTCGACCACACGCAGGTCTCCCGGACCGCGGTACGAAACTGCCTTCACGTGCGCCTCCCCGGCCGATTCGAAGGTGGAAGAACCGGCGACGGGGCTCGCCCCGCCGCCGTGCCAACCGCAGATCCGGGGCGCAAGATGTGTGCGATCTGGGCGGCGCGCCGCGTTGCGGGGCCAGCAGCGCGCTGCGCGGCAGGAACGGCCGGCCCTCGGCCGATGGGAGGCTGCGGCCGCGCCGTCGGCGGGAACGGCCGCGACGCGGCGGAAGGCTGCGCCTGCGCCAGCCACGGCCACGGCCGCAACGGGGCGGCGGCCGCCCGCTGGCATGCCCGTTGCCCGCCTGCTGCGACGGCGCCCGTCGCACCATCTCCGGGGCGGGCTTCGATGGGATGTTTGGAAGACGAGCAGAGACGAGATGAGACAGGCGATCGAGATCCGGCGTGGCCCGGCGGAGCAGCCGACGGCCCTGGGCATCGACCAGGCATTCGAGCGGCGCCCCGGCGTCCCGATGGAGGCCGAGCCTCGCATCGACCCCGGAGCGCACTGGCGCACCCCGGATCGGATGCCGGAACGGCGATTCCGCCCCCGTCGCAAGGGGCTCAGGCGCTTGACTCCGGTGTACGGCACCGCCCAGCCACCCCGGGGCGTGAGCGGGATCCTGCGCCGTCTAGCCTACACCATCCCCGAACACCGGGCCCGGCACTGGATGCTCCTCCTGCTGGCCGACCGTGTGGACGTGTTGGAGGGACGTCTGGGCGAGGCACTCGCACGGTCGATCCGTCGAACCCCGCTCGCCCCGCTCGGCGGGCCCATCGAGCGGAACCCGGTGGGCGTGCTCGGGATCTCGCTCCTCGGCGCCGTCGGCGCGACGATCCTGTTACGGCGCCTGGTCGACTGAGGCCGTCACCCGCGCGTGCGACGCCACCCTTCGATCAGTGGAATACGTACGTGAAGTCCACGGGCTCGTCGGCAACGGCTGTTTCCATCTTGTACGTCTCCTCTCCGTCCAGCAGGACACGCATTTGGATTCGCGCCGTATCGGTGTGCGGATTCACGACGCGGAACAGCACGCGGTAATAGGGCGCGAGTTTCACGGACTTCTCGAACGGCAATTCCGCCTGCGTCGTTTCGGCGGCAAAGAGCTGGATCATCGACTCGCCCGTGAGTTCGTCGTACGTGAGAATCCAATTCGTGGAGGTCACCACCTGTAGCGGCCCGGGACTGGTGCCTTGCAGCTCGACGCTCGCGGTTTCGGCCCGCTTGCGCGAGGGGCCCAGGATCTCATCACACCCGGTGGTGGAAAGTGTTATTATGAAAAGCGCAACGCCGACCACGGCGTAGTAGGAACCCTTGCGCTTGCGAGCCAACATGCGTCCCTCCTGCGGTAATGCACGTCCGTGCGTGCTACTACTGGTCGCGGCCACGGCCGCTTGCGGCGCCGCGGACCCTGTGGCGACGGCGTCGCCGGGGGATCCATTGCCGGGGCTTGCTACAAATGAAATTGCACGCTTCCGGGCCGGTCAAGCCCTGTTCAACAAGGTGTTCTCGCCGGAGGAGGGACTGGGGCCCCTCTTCAACGGCGACCAGTGCAGCGCCTGCCATACGACGCCGGCCGCGGGAGGCACGGGCGAGCAACTCCTCGTGCGCGTGAGCCGCTCCCTGCCGGACGGCACGTGCGATCCGTTGCTCGAGGAGGGCGGCGAGAACGTCCGCGTCATGGCGACGCCGCTCCTGCAGATGCACGGCATCGAGCGGCAACCCGTCCCGGCCGGGGCCACGGATCTCGTGAACTTCACCGTCCCGTTCCTCTTCGGTCTCGGGCTCGTCGAAGCGATCCCGGAAGAGGAGATCCTCTCCCGTGCCGACCCGAACGACCGCGACGGGGACGGGATCTCCGGTCGGCCGGGTCGCGATGCCCACGGGCGCCTCGCCCGCTTTGGCCGCAAGGCGGAGCACGCGACGCTGAGGGACTTCGTCGAGAACGCGGCGCACCTCGAGATGGGATTGACCACGCCGACGCGTCCCCATGAAGGCGGGATCGGCCGCGAACCCTTCCCTCCAGGCACGGACCCCGCTCCCGACCCCGAGCTGAACGAGACCGCCGTCGCGCTCCTGACCGATTTCATCCGCTTCCTCGCGCCTATCGCGCCGCGTGACGGCGAAACGCCCGAGGACCGCCGCCTCATCAGCCGCGGCGCCGTGGTCTTCCGCGAGATCGGCTGCGCACAGTGCCATGTGCCCACCATGAGGACGGGGCCCAGCTCCATTGCCGCCCTCGACAGGAAACCTGTCGCCCTGTACTCCGACCTCCTCCTGCACGACATGGGGCCGGAGCTGGCGAACGTCTGCTCGCCGGGAGCGAGTCGGACCGAGCTTCGCACGGAGCCTCTGATGGGCCTCGGTCGCCGTTCGGTCTATCTGCACGATGGCCGCGCCAGGGACCTGCCTACCGCCATCCGCTTCCACGGCGGCGAAGCGGCCCCGGCCCGCGAGCGCTTCCAGGCCCTCGGCGAGCTCGACCAGTACGCGCTGATCCGCTTCCTGCAGTCTCTCTGACGAACGCCAACAGCCAAAACGAACCGATCCCGTCCCCGGTAGAACGTTCCGGAGACGGGATCGGAGACAGTCGCGGGGGCGCCGCCGGGCGCCCCCGCGTCGGGATCGGGGCCGGGATTACTTCAGACCCGGATTGCCCACGTACTCCTGCAGCGGGATCGGGAAGCACTCCGCCGTGCCGTACTGCCCCATCACGGGGTTCGGGTGCTGCCCGGTGGGGAAGAAGTCACCCACGCCCTGGGCCTTCCACCGCCGCAGGTCGCCGAGGCGGAACCCGGCGAACAGGAGGTCGCGCAGACGCTGCTCCCTCAGCTCCTTCATGAGCTCGTCACCCGAGAGCGTCACGGGCGGCTGGTTCCCGACCGCGCGCCGCTTGTTGACGAAATCGAGCGTCGTGCCCTCCGGACCCACGCCGTCCGGACCGGCCGCCTCGTAGTAGTTGTGCATCGCGTCGATGTACGAGGCCAGCATGATGTCCGTGTCGTTGTCGACCAGCCGCGGGCGCTGGTTCGGGTCCGGATCGGTCTGGAGCTTCCCGGTCCAACCCTCGTAATAGAGCGTCCGGAACGGCGTGTACAGGATCGTCTGGGCGTCGTGGCCCCGACGAGGCCGCGGATCGAACTGGACGCGCGGATCCGTCTGCTGCGCAGGCCGGATCGTGTCGCCGTACGTCCCGAACGCCTGCAGCACCCGCGGATGGACGCCCATGTTGTGGTTGCCGCCGGTGACGTGGCCGGCCAGCTGGTTGGAGTACACCTGGTTCTTGTACTCCACCCACCACTTGAAGTCAGGCGGCACCTTCTCCGCGTGTTGCATGACGAGCGCCTTGTTCCCCGCGTTGATCGCCGCACGGGCCAGGCCCACGTGGGCCAGGTTCTTCACGTCGTCCGCGGTGCTGCCGGCGGCCTCCGCGACCTGGATCGCCCGCTCGAACTTCTGGATCGCGATCTCGAAGAGCTCCTGCGGGGTGTACCGCTTCGAGCCGACGTTGATCGTCGCGTCGCACAGGATCTCCCCCATGAAGACGTAGGCGTAGCCTCCATAGGCGAGGACCAGTGCCATGCGCCGATCCTCGTTCGGCTTCTCCAGCAGCGTCTCGAGGCGGCTCGCGACGCTGTCGGCCATGAAGCGGAACCGCTGGAGCGCACCGTACATCGTGCTCGCCGGACCGGCGTTGTACGGCAGGACGCGCTTGCCCAGGTCCTTCGTTTCCGGCCAGTTGATCCCCGACACGTGCTCGTCCGTGAGCTTGCTGCCATCCCAAATGATGGGATCGCTGTAAGCCTCGGTCAGCGCACGAATCACGCTGTTCACGAGCACGTTGGCGAGCGTCGGATCGTCGAGCTGATCCTCGCGGATCGCCGCAGGGTTGTTCGCCTCCAGCAGCTCGTCGACCTTGTCGCAACCGGGCAGGGCGACGAGCACGCAGAGGCCCAGCAGGGCGAATCCGCGGCGCAGCGCATGTATCGCTTTCATGATCGAAATCTCCTCTCGGATACTCGCGGTCAGAACTGGACCGTGAAGCCGACCGTCAACCACCGCTGCATCGGGATGGCGCCGTAGTCCGTCGTCTCGTACGAGGCGTTGCTCGTGAAGGCGACTTCGGGGTCGGAGTTCCCCTTGTACTTGGTCCAGTGCCACAGATTACGCCCGGACAGCGTGACCGAGGCTCGATTGAGCCGCAGCAGCGAGGCGAAGCGGTTCGGGATCGTGTACGTCGCCGAGACCTCGCGGAGCTTGATGAAGTCCGCCGGCATGATGTACCGCTTCGTCTGCGTGCTCTTCAGCAGACCGTACTCGTACTTGCCCCACGTCTCGTACTCCGGATGCCCCGGGTAGAGACGCGGATCGTTGATCTCCTTCGAGTTCAGGTCGGTACGGGTGCGGGTGTAGCAGATCGCGCACCACTGGTAGTGACCGCCCTGATAGTCGAGGAACGCGTAGAGCTGCAGGTTGCGGAACAGCCGCACCGTGTTGGTGAGACCGATCATCCGCGTCGGGAACGGCGACCCGATGAACTCCTCCTTGCACTGATCCCGCACGTCCGGAGCCCAGCCGGGGCACTCCTCGACGAGCGCGACGCCATCCGGGCCGAGGATCGGCCGGCCGTTCTCGTCCCGCTTCACGTCGATCGCCCAGAACCCGCCCAGCGGGTACCCTTCCCGGTGACGCTGCACGGACGCGAAGGCGCCGAGGGCGATCTGGTCCAGGATCGGGTTCCCGTCAGCATCGCGGCCGAACGAGACCAGCTTGTTCGAGTTCGTCGAGATGGACGCGACCACGTCCCAGACGACGTTCTGGGTGTTGACCGGGCGGGCGTTGATGCCCAGCTCGATCCCCTTGTTGTTGATCTCGCCGATGTTCATGAGGTGGGTGCCGGTCCACCCGCTCGACGGCGGCACGTTCACCGAGACCAGCGCGTCCCGCGTGGTCTTGTTGTAGACGGTGAGGTCGAGCCCGATCCGGCCGCCGAAGAGCGAGCTCTCGAAGCCGACCTCGATCTCGTCGCCGGTCTCCGCCTTCAGGTTCGGGTTGCCGTAAGCAGAGGTGCGGAGCGCGTTGACGGCCTGGTCACCCACCGTGACGATCGACGCCGAGTAGGTCCGGTCCGCCGAGAACGGAGAGGGCGCGTTGCCCGCGCGGCCCCACGCGCCGCGCAGCTTCAGTTCGTCGATCCAGTCGACGTTGAAGAAGTCCTCCTCGGAGATGACCCAGGAGACCGACGCCTTCGGGTAGACGACCATCGTGAACTCGCTACCGAAGGCCGAGTTGTCGTCGAAGCGCAGGGCCCCGGTCACGAAGAGGCGGTTCCGCCAGCCGACCTGCTCCTGCACGTAGAACCCGAGCGAGGTCTGCTCGGAGTAGCTCTGGCCGGCGTTCTTGATCGCCGCCGCACTGATCAGGTTCAGCGAGTTGGCGACGAAGCCGTACCCCACCAGCGAGTATGTATCCGCGTGGCGCCGGGTCATCTGCATCCCGGTCGACAACTGCGACTGCCAGTCGGCATTGATGTCATAGGTCAGCGTCCCCGAGTAGTCGACCGTCCAGAGCCAGACGTTCGTGAGATCGATGTCGACCCTGCCGCCGGCCGAGTTCCCGCTCCAGAGGAGCCCGCCCGTCTGGTCGATGGGGTTGCTGTCGTTGTTCTCGGTCACGCGCTTGTCGAGCCCGACCGTCAGCCGGTTCTGCCACCAACGGAACGGGTTGTAGTTCGCGGTCACGCCGAGCGTCAGCCGCTCCGTATCGAGGAAGCGATTGTACTTGTTGCTGAACTCCGGATGGTAGCCCTTGAAGCCGGGCAGGTAAGCGCCAGGAAGCCCGCCCGCTTCGCCGCGGTACGCGTTCCGCAGAACGCTGTTGGACGCGTTGTCCGACAGCGGGAGCTGCTGGTGCTGCTGCACGTACCCGACGCTCACGTTGAAGTTCGCCTTGGTCGACGGAACGAACCCGAAGTTGGCCCGGCCGCCGATCCGGTTGTTGTAGTTGTTCTGGAGCGTCCCGGCCTGGTCCGTCTTCTCGCCCGAGATGTAGAAGTTGTACGACTCGCCGCCGCCGCGGACCGACAGGTTGGCGGTCCGGGTCAACCCCGTACGCAGCGGGTTCGGGTTGCACGGCGCCTGCTGCGGGAAGAGGCAGGGGGAGGCCTCGGGCCAGCCCTTCTGCTTGTACTGATACTTCACGCCCTCCGAGCGCCGCTTCGGATCGAGCGGGTAGTCGACCAGGAGCCGCTGCTCGAGCGGCATGTCCTTGGTGAACACCTGGCAGCCCGGATAACGGTCGGGGTCGTCGATCCGCTCGTCCGTGCAGAGCCAGTAGGTGACGATCTGGTTGCCCGGCGCCCAGTCGATCCGGCCGTACTCGTAGTTCGCGGTCCACTGCAGCCCCTCGGCCGGACGGCCCTTCTTCGTGATGATCTGGATCACGCCCGTGGCCGCGTCGGCCCCGTACAGCGTCGCGGCGGCGGGACCCTTGATGATCTCGATCGACTCGATGTCGTTCGGGTTGAACGACTCGAGCAGGTTGACCGACTGTGAGAGGTTGTCGTACGTCGCCAGCTGCCCTGACTGGACCCGGACCCCGTCCACGTAGACCACCGGCTCGTTACCGGCGTTGAGCGAGCCCGAGCCGCGGATGCGCATCCGCGCGCCGCCGCCGACCACGCCCGTCGTGTTCACCAGCATCACGCCCGGCGTGCGCCCCTGGAGGAGCTGCCGCACGTTCGACACCGGCGCGACCTCGGCGATCTGAGAGGCGTTCACGGACGAGATGCTGTTCCCGAGCGTGCGCCGGGCCTGGCCCTGGCCGCCCGTCCCGGTCACGACGATCGCGTCGAGGCTGATCGCCGTGGCCGAGAGCTGGAAGTTCGCCGTCGCCGATTGCCCCGCGACCACCGTGACGCGCCCCTCCTGCGACGTGTAGCCGATCATCTGCGCCCGGACCGTATACGTCCCGGCCGGCACGTTCATGATCATGAACACGCCGTTCTCGTTGGCGACGCCGCCGAGCTGGGTCCCGCTCACGGTGATCTGCGCACCCGCCAGCGGCAGGCCGGTCCCGGCGTCGGTCACACGACCGGTGACACTCCCCGTCGTCTGCGCCCTAGCCGGGGTCGACACCGCCACGACCAGTGCGGCCGCGAGGGCGATCCAACCCGTTCGCCAGACACTAGATGGAGCCATACTATGCCTCCTGTGGAGGGAGATGGACACGAAACGAAACGAAGCGCCCCTTTCGTTTCGGAATTCCGCGCATCCGCCCCGCGCCAGGGTTACACGGGCCGACGCGCGGGAGCTCGGCTACGCCCGCCCACCGGCTCCCCGCGGCAACCGCACGGGTCCGCCGGCACCTCAGGCACAACAAATGTCCGATATCTACTGAAAGCGTCGCTGTACGACGCGCGCGAATTCAGAGGTAGCGAGGAGGGTCGGGACGCAACACGACTCCCGGGTCCACGCCTCTTTCCTGATGTTGGAGATGGCTGTGGCGTGCAACGTACAGTATCCAGCTGTTCCCGTCAAGAAGCTCGTGGGAAGCACCATAATGCATAGAACGAAGGCGGCGGGCCACCGGGACCGCCGCCTTCACCACCACCCGCCGGCCCGGCG